>Ga0210400_10005717_pt1 | contig 10541 bp, 11 predicted proteins | sample IncBWH26MmetaG_FD_155456 | JGI IMG/M metagenome (GOLD analysis project Ga0210400, IMG submission 155456) | Forest soil microbial communities from Barre Woods Harvard Forest LTER site, Petersham, Massachusetts, United States - Inc-BW-H-26-M | ecosystem: Environmental > Terrestrial > Soil >... | reverse complement strand
CCTGCGCTCGCTGCGGAGCAGATGTTTCATGCCACTTCGCTTTCGGGTGCAACCGCATCGACGATCCGCAGTCTTGCCGCTCTCGAACCGCAGATGCTCGCGCTCATGCACGGCTCTTCGACGCGGACCCGGTGCGGCGATTCCCTTCTCGCGCTCGCCGATGTCTACGACTCGATGAGCAAGCAAGGCTGAACCGAGAGCACAAGTATCGGCGAGTTACAGAATCCGCCAACCATCAGGACGCGCTCGCCGCGCTCGATGTCGAGCAGGAGCGCCATTCACATTTCGAGGGCAGCTTTGCGGCCCGCAAAATAATCATGCTGTTACGCGCCCAGCAACAAACATTAGCGCCGCAGAGCCTGGGCAGTCCATGGACGGCCGTTGTCAATAACCACTCGATCTATAGAGAAATACAGGGCTAGGCCCGGCGGCCCCAAACAGCTCCGGAGCTACTCGATGTTCTGGCCGGATTTCTACATCGGCGCACACGCCTGTGCGGCACCGATTGGATCACTTTCCCGCCGGCTCGTGCGCGGCATTCTCCATCTGCGTGGTCGAGCGCGCGTTCGAATCTTTGGCGCGCAGCCCGGCGTCCTCGATCAAGCGCTTGCGCACGTAGAGAAATCGGACGTTTTCATACTCGAAGGGCGAGCCGGTCGAATAGTAGCGAAAGTTGATGTTCGCGCGCTGATCGACCGCATTGAGGCCGTCGAGTCCCCACGACACGTTGCCGCGATACAGCTTGGCGACGTCGATTCCATACGACGCCGCGTAGTCGCCGAGGAAGCCGATACCGTCGCGCAGCGTGGACGGCCCAAGGAATGGAATGACGAGAAAAGGACCCGGGTGCATGCCCCACGTGGCCAGCGTCGAGCTGAAACCGGTCGGTGCGCCCGGCAGTTTGAGCCTTGCAGCCGCGTCGAACAGGCCGCCGATGCCGATGGTCGTGTTGATCAGCAACCGGCCCAGACTGCGCGCGCTGAGCTTGAGCCGCCACTGCAGCGTGTAGTTGACCACGCTGTCGACCTCGGACAGATTGCCGAAAAAGTTGTGTACGCCGGAGCGAATCGGTGCGGGAACGCGGCGATACGCGTTCGACAGGCGCAGATAGAGCGCCTCATCGAAGCGCGCATTGAAGCGATAGGTAAAGCGGTTCATGCGTTCCCAGGGATCGTAGGTACGCATGGATGGTGCGTCCGCCGCAGTCAGCGGCGGCGGAATCTCTGCGGTGTCCTGAGCGGGCCGCCCGGCTTCGCCGGCCGCAGTGGCTGCAGCGGCAGCGAACGCCGCCGCGCTCTCCACGGCCGCGGCATTGTCGGCCGCCGGGTGTTCCGCAGGCACGTTGTGAATGCTCATGCTCTGGGACGCGCAGCCGGCAGCCGCCACCGCAAGCAAGCTCCAGAGGGCGGACCTCAATGGGCGGTCCCAACCCAGTTCCCGGCGAGCATCTGCAGCATGTCCGCGACCTGCTGCCGCTCGCCGATATTGCCGAGATGGCCGCCGTGGTCGTACACGGCGATCCTCGAACCGAGCGTGTCCTCGAGCCAGGTCAATTCCTGCGCATTCAATATGACATCGTCGCTGTTGCTCTGGGCGTAATAATCGGGGTCGTTGCGCAACGCCTCACCGATGATGTCGAGGCGGCTGTCGGCGATCAACGATGCCGCGGTCGCGTTCGGCCGCTGCTTCAAATAAAACGGTGCGAAGACCTTGGTGAAGTAGTCGGCGAACGGCATGTTGCGCAACCGCCGTTGGGTCTCCTCGAGCGAGTCGCCGACCTTTGGCGGATGTTTCGGATCAACCACGACGCCGGTGCCCGCATAGAGGTCCCCCGCGAAAAACACATTCACCAGATCGATCCGGAAGCTCAAGGCGATCGCGGCCGAGAATTCGGCATCGGATTTCAGGACAGTGGCGGCGGCGCCGAGGATGAAGTCCTCGTCGAGTTGAACTCGGTCCGAGGCGCGGTACAGATTCGCCAGCTCCGCATAGAGCGATCTGTACAGGCGTTCGATGGCATCGTCGCCGGAGCCGACGTTGATGGCGAACAGCTTATCGAGCCGGCCGATCGAAGCGAACAGGCTGACCGGCGGATCGATCATGACGACACGATGGATCTTGAGCTTGCCTTGCGAGGCATCGATGGCTTTCACCATGGCCGCATTGGCGCCACCGAGACTGTAGCCGAGCACGTCGATCTCGGTGATTCGTACGCGGCGCGGCAAATGCGCGACGATCTCGCGCATGGCGGCGTACAGATCGCGGCCATCCTGCATGAGGTCGCCCGCGACCCCCGTGCTCGACGCCGACACGATGAAGCCGGGGAAGGTCGGCGACGGCATCGTCAGCACGTGATAACCGGCGCCAAACAGCGCGCCGCGCAGCGTCGAGAGCTTCGCGGTGTTGCCGTCGCTGCCCGTGCCGGCTATGACGATGGCCAAGGGTGCGGGGCCTGCTTGCGCCGAAAACCAGACCCGCAACTTGCGATCGAACCAGAACACATCCGGTACCGGCCGCGCCCAGGGCAGCGAGATATTGATCTCGGCGAGCGGCACTTTGTTCGGCATCGGCGCCAGGCTCTGCGGCGCCGCACCGAATACCGTGGCGCGCAGGCCCGCGGAATCGGCCAGGCCCGTAGCCGGTCCCGGTGCCGGCGGCGGAGCAATGGCCTGCGCCGATGGGTCGGCAGCGTGCGCCATTGGCGCACTCGACAGCAGTGCCGCAGTTGCCACGCATGCCAGCCATCCTGAAATTCGACTCTCCCGGGCCGGGGAGGTGTCGCTCGACTGCATCTATGTCATCCTTCTCAAGGGGTACTTCTCGAGGCCCGTTTCGATATTGGGACAAAGGGCCTCAACCCAACAAGCGAATTTTGCGGCGATCGCCGCCGATGTCTTCTTGGTAGTATTTACAAAACGAAACACTCCACCATGCCCGCCACCGCCCTCGTTCCGCTTCGCACGCTCGTCGACTGTCGACACGGCCGGCTGCTGCCCCTGCCGCCCAAACTCGCGCGCCTGTACGGAAATTTCCGCATGCCCGCGCCGCGCTCCGGTCCGCAGATCTTCAGCAATTTCGTGAGCACCATGGACGGCGTGGTTTCGCTGCAAGTCAGGGGACATGCCGCCGGCGGAGACATCAGCGGCTTCAGCGTCCAGGATCGCATGGTCATGGGATTGCTGCGCGCCGTCGCGGATGTCGTCATCATCGGCTCCGGAACCTTCGCTGCCGACTCTCGGCAGGTTTGGACGCCCGGCGCCATTTGTCCTGAACTCGCGAGCGACTATCGGCGGCTGCGCGCTACGCTGCGCGAGCGCGCCACCGCGCTGAACGTGATCGTGAGCGCGGGCGGCAACATCGATTTACGTCTGCCGCTGTTTGCGGACGGCCGCGTACCGGTGCTGATCCTGACCACCCGCGCGGGCGCTCAGCGCCTGGCGCGGCAAAAACCTCCTGCATCGGTCGGGATCCGCGCGCTGCGCGGCGCCGCCGGCAAGATCGCGCCGCGCGCCATTCTCGAGGCGGTGAAGCGCGTGGCTCACGGAAAGCGCGTTCTGGTCGAGGGCGGCCCGCGCTTGCTGGGCTCTTTCTACCAGGAGCGTTTGATCGGCGAGCAGTTTCTAACGCTCGCACCGCAAATTGCCGGACGCGACACCGGCGACGGCCGGCTCAGCCTCGTGATGGGTCAGCAATTCGCGCCGCGCGACCCGCGCTGGGGCACCTTGACCGATGTGCGCCTCGGTCACAGCCTGCTGTTTCTACGCTATTCTTTCCGCGGAGCACCACCATGACAACCCACTCGATCCAATTTCTACGCTCCGCCGTCTTCATGGCCGGCGTCCTCGGCGCCGCCGGCGTGCAAGCAGACGTCACTGTCGAGCAGAAAATGACGCTGGACGTGGCCTCGGTCATCCGCACGCATGGCTCGAGCACCACCATCGTCACAGCCGACAAGAAGCGCGAAGACACCGAGTCGCATTGCGAGGGCATGTTGTCCCTGGTCTGCGGCAACGTGCGCGGCGGCGAAATCGTGCGCCTGGATCGCGGGCTTACCTGGCACTTGGAGCCGGACAAAAAGAGCTACCGCGAAGATGTTTTCGCGACGCCGGAGGAACTCGCGCAGATGCGCGCCAAGATGCAGGCGAGGCTCGAGAAGATGCGGTCATGTCCGGTGTCTCCCCGGCAGCAGCCCATCGACAAATCCAAGTGCGAAATGTCGCCGCCGAAGATCGATGTCCGCAAAACCGACGACAAGGCCGCCATCGCGGGTCACGACGCGCAGCGCACGGTGGCGACGTTGACGGAGACTTGTACCAACAAGGATACCGGCGATGTCTGCGACACCGTGGTGGCCATCGATGTGTGGTTGACGCAGGACAAGCTCCCCGGCACGGCGGACCGACGTGCCTTCGATCAAGCCTATGCAAAAAAACTGGGACTCACCGACGAACAAGGCGCATTGAACGGCGAATTCGCCAAGTTCCTGGCGCCGTACCAGTCGCAGATCAAGCAGTTGACCGATAAGTCGAGCGACTTCAAGGGTCAACCCCTGAAGACCTCATTGCGCGTCATGATGGGCGGCCAGCAATGCAGTGCCACCGCGAAGATGAAATCCAACGGCTCGGACACGGCCGGCGGCAGCGCCAATCCCATCGCCAACGTCGCCCAAGCCGGCAAGGCCATCGGCTCCGCGCTGGGCGGGCTGTTCCATAAGAAAAAGACCGACGACGCGACACCGGCGGCAAGCACGGCGACGACGCCCGATGCCGCCGCCGCAGGCACACCGCCGGCGGCAAACCCGCCGGCCGCCGCGAATCCGCCGCCGGCCGCAGCACCGGCGGTCGCGCCGGACCCCTACGTGCAGTTCGTGCAAATGGCGTCATTTACCACGGAAACCGTCGCCATCAACACCGATGGGGTGGCCGTGGATCGCTTCGATGTACCGCCGGATTGGAAGAAGGACGTCCCGAAGCCCGCGAAGCAGGGGGACGATGACTTTACCTGCCCGAAATCGGGAAACTAGCCGGGTCGCGGCGAAGGTCTAAGTCCACACATGAACAATGAAGCGCTGGAACAGATCCAAACCAAGATCGCCTTCCTGGAACGCGCCGCCGCCGAATTGAGCGACGTCGTGTTCCGGCAGCACACGGAAATTCAGGCCATGGAGGCCAAACTCAACGCCATCGCCGAGCGGCTCGGCGGGGCGCAGTCGGATGAAAACCCTCGGGCCGCCGAGGAAGAGCGGCCGCCGCACTACTGAGCGCGAGCCAAGGCGAGCGCATCCTGCGCCGACCAGCCTGCCAATTTGTCCAACAGATCCCAGGCGGCACTCTCGCTCACCACCTGGTAGGAATCGCCGGGATTGCGCGCTCGATTGTGAGCGGAATAGCACACGCTCATCGCCAGGCGCGCCAGAATCAAGGGAAATAGCGCGCCCCGTTCCGCTTCGCTGAGCGGCGAGTGGTGCTGGTAGGCGCGGACCACCTGCGCGGCCACCGACAGCGGCTCGAGTTCGCCGAGCATGGTATAGGCGAGCGCGACGGCGAGGCCGCAGACCGTGGCCGAATGAACCATATCGCCGAAATCCAGCAAGCCAGTCATGCGCCCATCGACGATGAGTACGTTGTGGTCATTGGCGTCGCCGTGAATCGTGTTATGCCTCAAGGAATTCCAGTCGATCGCCTCCCACTTCAGAAAAAGCCGTTCGACACAGGCGCGCCGATCGTGCGGCAGCAGCGCGGCGTGCTCGCGGGCCATTCCCGCCCGGCGCAGGTCCCATTGCAGGACGCGGCGCATGGCCGGATGGGAAAAATCGTACAGTGCAGCGTCGATCCTGGCCACGCCGGCGCCAATTGATTCGTACAGCACCGGGCTGCGCGCGGCGCATTTCGCCAGCACCACGCCCTCCATCCATGTCAGCAACCGCATCCTGTGATCACGACCCGACCGGACATCGTGGATGGTGGCGATCTCCGCGCCCTCGAGCGAGCGCACGACTCGCGGTACGCGATAGTCCGCCACCGCCTTCGCGACCTGCCGCATGGCCTGATTTTGGCAATCCAGCAATTCCAGGGCATCGTTCGAATTGGCGATTTTCAAGACGAACTTGCCGCGGCGCGCATCGGCGATCAAGAAATTCTGATCGCGCTCGCTCGGCAACGCCGACGCGGCGCCGGTCAGCCCATACTGTTCGCTGGCCGCCGCGAGCGCCTCGGCGAGGGTAAAGGCGGGGATGCTCTCCAGCGGGATCGTCACAGCCCGGCCGGGTAGCTGATCAAGCCGGTCGGCCCTGCCGTTCCGGTGCCGCGGCTTGAAACTCCGCCAGTTCCCGACAGGCGGCGTCGATCCCGACGATGCGGGGATAGGATGCGAGATCCACCGCGAAACGCCGCGCATTTGCCACCTGAGGCACCAGGCACACATCCGCCAGGGTGGGTGCGTCGCCGTGACAGAAGCGGCCGGTCGCCCCATCGCGATTCAACCACAGCTCGAGCGCGTCGAAGCCGACCCGTACCCAGTGCCGATACCAAGTGTCGCGCGTCGCCTTGTCGTGCCGCAGTTCTTCCTCGAGATATTTCAGTACCCGCAGGTTGTCGAGTGGATGCACATCGCAGGTGATCGCGTGCGACAGCGCCCGTACCCGGGCGCGCGCCAGCGGCGAATGCGGCAACAACGGCGGCTCGGGATAAATTTCGTCCAGATACTCGATGATGGCCACCGACTGGGTGAGCACCGCGCCGTCGTCCAGGGCGAGCGCCGGCACGAAGCCTTGGCTGTTGATCCTGAGGTACTCCTCGAGCCGCTGCTCGCCGGCGCGCAGATCCAACAGCACCGATGTGACCTGCAATCGCTTCATCGCCAATGCGATCCGCACCCGGTAGGACGCCGAACTCAAGGCATGTCCATACAGAATCATGGGCGATACTCTAGCGTAAATCGGCTGCAGCGGCCGAGTTGGGCGCCCGCGACCACGTTTATTTGTCTGACGCGCCGACGCCGTCTATCCGACATCCGTTCAAGTCGCCGCGCCGCTTCATTACCGTCGGCACGTCCGCATACTTTTGTCCAGCCGGCTCCGCCGCCCATAGCTAACTGGAGATGTTTATGACTTCCGCCAATGCCGACATGCTGCGTGATTCAGCCGCCGACGCGCTCGATAAGCTGCAGCACGCTGCAGCCCCAGCAATCAAGGAAGGCAAGCGTCAGGCAAGAGTGCTGTTCGACCAAAGCGGTGAATTGCTCGACACGGTCAGTACCCGGGCCGGCGAGACCGCCTCGGACCTGGGCAAAAGCTTGATTGCCTACACCAAAAAGAAACCGCTCATTGCCTTGCTACTGGCCGTGGGCGCAGGCGCGCTGTTGATCAGTGCAGCCAAATCCACGCCGTCGCGGCGCTAACTAACCGATCAGGGGGAGAGTTTTTATGAGAGTCAAGACGGTTGTCAAACAAGCGGCACGCGCCATCAATAGCACGTTCTCCAGCAGCGATGCCGATGCCGCATCGACAGACATCCTCGACACGCTGAAGAAAGAACACGACGAAGTGAAAGACCTTCTGGAGAACTTGAGCGATGCCGAGACAGCGGCGCAGCGCCGCACCATCGTGCAGAAGATCAAGGCGGCCTTGGTTCCACATACCAAGGCCGAGGAGAAAGTTGTCTACGACGCCGTCATCGCGCTACGGGACAAAGATGCGCAAATAGATGGCCACGAAGGCTATTTGGAGCACGAATGGGCGGCAAAGACTCTGCAGCGGCTGGAAGCCATCGCCAACGCAGCCTCACCCGAGCATAAAGCCGCCGGTAAAGTTCTCAAGGAACTCGTGGAGCATCACATCGAGGAAGAAGAGCGAAATGTCTGGGCGGATGTCAAGAAGCACTTCTCCGATGACGACCGCAAACAAATGAATGCCAGGTTTTTTGCGGCAAAAGCGCGCGTGAAAGCGTAAGTCGCGCTTTTCTTGTAACCGTTAATTTGCGGAGGAAATTTATCTATGAAACGTATCTACTGCGCAGCCGTCGCAATGGCCTTCGCGTGTTCCGCTTCCATTGCGATTGCCGAGGAGAATCCCGACGCCGCATTCTACAAAAAGGCGGCCGAAGGCGGTATCGCCGAAGTGCAATTGGGGAAGTTGGCGCAGGACAAAGCGCCGACCCCAAGTGTCAAGGAATTCGGCGCCATGATGATCACGGACCACAGCGCCGCGAATGACAAGCTCAAAGCAATCGCCTCCAGAAAGAACATCAAATTGCCGACGAGCCCGAGCGTGGCGCAGATGGCGACCAAGACCAAACTCGAGGTACTGAGCGGCGCCGCGTTTGACAAATCCTACATCACGGGAATGGTGAAAGATCATGAGGAGGACATCAAGGAATTCCAGACCGAAGCCGACTCCGGTCAAGACCCGGATGCGAAAGCCTATGCGGTCGCCACGCTGCCCACCCTACGGACACACTTGAAGAAGATTCAAGCGATCGCAGCTGCACAAGGCGTGGATCTCAAGTAACGCTCACGCGTAGCTGCGGCTGACGAACCAGAATACGCCCAATGCCACCAGGAACGACGATGCCACATCGACCACCAAGGGCCGCGGCAGAGCAAATCGGGATTTCGCCACCATTGCGGCCAGCAGCGTTGCCGCCGCCACCAGTGTCAGCTGTCCGATTTCCACGCCCACATTGAAGCCCAGCAAAAGTTCGGCCAGGCGATCGGGCGGCAGCTGCAGCTCGAGCAGGTCGGCGGCAAACCCAAAGCCATGGATCAGGCCGAACACCAATGTGATCAGGATCCGCAGGCGCCCCGCATCGCGCAATCTCCCGGAGATCATCAGGTAGTTGGCGGTGAATAATCCGGCGCCGAGCAGCAGCAGGCTCGGCAGTCCGCCAAATCCCAGCCAGTGCAGTAGCGCCATCAGGGTGAGCGCGCCGCCCACGGCGAGCGCAACCCCGGTGGGCCTCTGGGTCTGCACGACGATGTTTTCCGCGCCGATCAGCGCGATGGTGAGCGCCACCAACGCATCGATATATTCCGCATGCGGTCGCAGCACTCCGGTCACCGCCAGCGCCAGCGTGAGACTGTGGCCGATCGTGAATCCTGTGACCACGAACACGAGGTCGCGCAGCCGCCGCGAAATCAGCACCAGCCCCAACAGAAAGGACATGTGATCGACGCCGGTGAAGATATGCATGATGCCCATGCGGATAAACTCGATGAAGCGTGCGCTCTTGAGGCGGCTGCCCTCGCCTCCGGTCACATCCACCGTTTGATGCTCGACCGTGAACAATTGCTCGGTGAATTCCCCGGTCGCCGCGTTTTGCACTTGAGCGAAGTTGGTGTGGCTGGCAACCACGTCGAAGAAGGCCGCCGAATGGATTTGCAAGTCGCGCGCAGCGGCGCATGCGAAGGTGAAGTCGTATTTGCGAAAGCCTGCGGCCGCGGCCAACGTCTGAACCGGCGGCACCAGCGCGCAACGCTTGCCGGCGGACAGGGGGTAGACGCGTTCGGCGAGGTAGTTCCTTACGCGGTCATCGGATGGTTCACTCTGATCGTCCGACAGACGGTCGACCTCCAAAACCGGGATCGTCATGACCAGATCAACATCCGGGCCATTGATCTCCCATACGGAATGGGACTGGCTGCGCGTGTGGGCCCCGGCGGCGGATGTGCCCAGGGCCATGGCGAGCACGGCCCATCGCAGGAGATGCCGTAACACTAGCGCACGTCGTCTGCGATCAAGATATTGGCGCGCCTGCGCAGAAAGGCTTCGTCGCCGGTGCGCAGATGCACGATCGCGTCGTTGCGGTAGTCGGTCAAGACCCGATCGCGCGCAGCGGCAAAAACCATTGGCACCGGTTTTTTGTTGTTGACCATGTACAGAACATGGATGGCGTCGGGAAGCGCGATGGGAGCGGACACCCCGCCATCCGGCAGATCGCCGGCCGCCTCGAACAGCGCCTCTCCCAGGTGAATCTTGGCGGCAAAATAGAATTCCTCGCCGGAGACTCTTCCGGAGTCCGACGTATGCCACTGCGCCAGCAGCGCCGGCGTCGGCGGCCCGCTCGCGAGCGCCGCGGCCGCCTGCGCAGCTGCGCTCGATTCGCTTGCCGGAAATACATAGTCGCGTACGGTCATCATGCCTTCGCTGGCATAGCGCGCCTGATGCGCGGCATAGTACGAGCGCAGTTGCGGTTCGGTGGGTTGGGAAGTGACGGCGTCGGCGGCGATTTCCTGCTCCACCGCGTTGACCATGGCGGCGCGCACGTCCGGATCCGTCGACGCGACATCGAGTTCCCTGCCTCTCTGCACGAACAGTTCCTCGCGAATCATGTCATCCAGGACTTTGCGCCGTTGCGCCGCCGTCGCGTGCGGCAAATCCACGCTATATAGACTCTGCAATTGCAGCAAGTAATCGCTGCGCGAGATCGGTTGTTGATTCACCAACGCGACGTCTTCGGCGGGGACGATCAAGGTGGAGGTGCCGCGCGCGGTAAACAGCGAATAGCCGGCCATCAGGAGTCCGAGCAGCGCACCGCAGCGCAAGA
>Ga0210400_10005715_pt1 | contig 10542 bp, 9 predicted proteins | sample IncBWH26MmetaG_FD_155456 | JGI IMG/M metagenome (GOLD analysis project Ga0210400, IMG submission 155456) | Forest soil microbial communities from Barre Woods Harvard Forest LTER site, Petersham, Massachusetts, United States - Inc-BW-H-26-M | ecosystem: Environmental > Terrestrial > Soil >... | reverse complement strand
CGAATTCCGCCTGCTCGATTATTTCGCCCGCCACAAAGGACGCGTCTTCTCCCGCGACCATCTTCTCGACTCCGTTTGGCGCGACACCGCCTACGTCACCCCGCGCTCCGTCGACGTCTACGTCCGCCGCATCCGCGAAAAAATCGAGCCCGACCCCGAGAACCCTCGCTACCTCAAAACCGTCCGCGGCGCCGGTTACCGCTTCGAGGTCCCCAAGTGAGGGCCCGGTGAAGAGTTACGATGAACTGGGTGCCCCATTTCTCGCGCGCTCTTTGCGCGAGAAAGCCTGCCCTGAGCTTGCCGAAGGGTGGGGATTTTCGATACAGCGACGGAACCGGGATTTTGACTTGTTCCTACCCCTTCTCGCCCTCAGAGTGAGGAGAACGTGAAGAACCGCATCTTCTTCAAACTCCTCGCCGTCTTCCTGATCGTCATCGCCGCCACCGCCGCCATTCTCGACGTCATGCTGGGTGGCGCCTGGGAAGCCTCCATCCATACCGAGATCGAGCGCAACCTCACCCAGAAGACGATCCTGTTCGCCCATCGCGTCGAGACCGACAAGTCCCACGCTCTCCCTGACATCGCCGCTCAGGAGGGCCTCGCCGCCGGAGCCCGCGCCACCATCATCGACGCCTCCGGTAGAGTCCTCGCCGACTCCGAGACCGATCCCGCCAGCATCGAGAATCCTCTGGCCCGCCCCGAATTCGCCGCCGCCATCGCCGGCAAAATCGGCGAAAGCGAGCGCCGCAGTCCCACGCTCGGCGTCCCATTTCTCTATGTCGCTGTGCCCGTCTCCGGCGGCGCCGTGCGCCTCGCCTATCCTCTTTCCGATGTCGAAGCGGTTCAGGCGGAAGTGCGCCGCCGCCTGCTCTGGGGATCCACCATCGCTTTCGTCATCGCGCTGATCATCGCCGCCACCGCATCCGTCTGGACCTCGCGCCGTCTCGAACGCATCGTGAACGTCGCCGCTCGCATCGCCCAGGGCGACCTCCGCGCCCGCGTCGACGACTCTCCCCGCGATGAAATCGGCCGCGTCGCCGCTGCCATCGATAAAACCGCCGGCCAGGTCGAACGCAGTTTTGCCGCCGTCCGCTCCAGCCAGCGCCAACTCGAAACCCTGCTCAACAGCATGCAGGACGCCGTCATCGCCATCAGCGCCGACGGCCTGGTGCAGTGGGCCAATCAGCCCATGGATCGCCTCGTCCCCCAGCACACCCGCCTCAACGCGCCCGTGGTCGAAACCATCCGCGATCCTGATTTCCTCGCCGCCGTCAAAGCCGCCACCACCACCAAGCAGGTCAAGACCACGCGCGCCACCTCCATCGTTGCCGGCCGCGCTTTCGATGTCACCGCCGCGCCCCTGCCCGATGGCGGCGCAGTCGCCGTGCTCCGTGATCTCACCGAAACCGAGCGCGTCGAAAAAACTCGCCGCGATTTCATCGCCAACGTTTCCCACGAACTTCGCACGCCGCTCACTTCCATTCAGGGCTACTCCGAAACTCTGCTCGACCTCAGCACCGAAAATAACGACTCCAGCCGCGAGTTCCTCGAAATCATCCGCAAGAACGCCGCCCGCATGGCGCGCCTCACCGAAGATCTGCTCACTCTCGCCCGCGTGGAATCCGGCGAGACCCGCTTCGATACCGAGCCCGTCCCGCCCGTCGAACTCCTGCACGACGCCGAAGAAAGTTTCCGCGAAATCGCCCGCAGTCACGAGGTGGACTTGCAGATCGTAGAGACCGGAAGCCTCTCCGTCGAATCTCTCCCTGCGGTCCGCGCCGACCGCGAAGCCATCCACCAGGTTTTTTCCAACCTGATCGACAACGCCATGAAGTACGGCCGCTCCGGCAGCCGCATCCTGCTAGGCGCGCGCCCCGCCCCACGCGGCATCAAATTCGGAGTCGAATTCTACGTCCAGGATTTCGGCGCCGGCATCGCCTCCGAACATCTCCCGCGCCTCTTCGAACGCTTCTACCGTGTCGACAAAGCCCGCTCCCGCGAATCCGGCGGCACCGGACTCGGCCTCGCCATTGCGAAGCACATTATGCTGGCCCACGGCGGCTCCATCCGCGCCGAAAGCGAACTAGGCCACGGCAGCACCTTCCTCTTCACCCTCCCCGTAGCCTGAGGTCAAAACGGTTCATGTGGGGACGGCCGCCTTCGGCCGCCCAGCCAGCGCAGCGAGCGCATTTTGACTTTGGTTCTCTGCCGCGAAACAAGGATGCCCCACTGCACTTTCCCCTTGCATTTGTTCTGTCTTGTCCGACAATGAAGTAAATACACCGCAGTGAATCTGTCCCCAACGAAAAATGACAGAAAATTCACAGCTTATTAACCATGATCGTCATCAATAAAATTATGCTTAGCCGTTGCCCATTCCATCCCACGAGCGACAGAATCGCAACGGTGGTCTCCCCAGATCTCCCCGCCGACGTTCTCGCCCGTCTGACACAAAGGCAAATTCTCAGGCCGACACATCGGTGGACACTTCTATGAGTACCGCGATCAAGACTCCCGATCCCGAACCGGCTCATCAGTACATCGTGCGCCGCACTGTCGAAGCCTGCAACATGGCCAAGGAAGCCGCGGGCGCCGCCGCCGAAGGCATCGCCACCGGCTCCAGCACTTTGCTCAACTCCCTGCGCCAGCGCGAGCGCGAACTCGACACGCTCGACACGGAAATCGACAACGGAGTCACCACCGCCATCACCGAAGTCGGCCCCGCCGAGGCCCGCGAACTTCTCGCCTGCATGAAATTCATGATCGGCCTGGAACGCATCGGCGACCTGCTGCTCAGCTTCGCCAACAGCGCGCTCTCGGTCAGCGGACGCATCGACTCCGAGGACACCCGCGACCTCACCCAGATGGCCACCATCCTCGAAAAAATGTTGACCGACTGCGGCGCTGCATTTTCCGCCCGCGAAATCGCCAAAGCCATCGACGTTCTCCGCGCCGATGCCGAAATGGATCGCCTGCGCAACCTGATCTTCCTGCGCCACATCGAGAATCCCGAAAACGTCCACCGCCAGGCCAGCCTGCAAGTCATCTTCATGACCCAGTCCCTCGAACGTGCCGGCGATCACGCCAAAAATCTCGCCGAAGAAGTCTGCCACTTCGTCAGCGGACACACCGTCCGCCATGTCCTCATCGCCTACGACAAGCCCGTCGAACAAATGTTCATCGACTACCTCCGCCGCCGCGACCACACCCGCTAAAAATTTCCGCCGCCGTGGAAGAGCGGCCCTTTAGGGCCGCGTCGAGAGGCAAAATTTCGCGGGCTTTAGCCCCCGAGGTCGACTGCCTGTGGAGCGGGCACTCCCTGCCCGCAGCCTTTGACTTGGCCGTTGATTCACCGTGCTGTCCTGCTCCGACTCCCGCAGCAGCACCACACCCAGGCAGCCTCCACCCAGAACTTTAGTTACCACCGGACTCTACATTAGTGTGATCCAACGGGTGTACGATGACTTTATGAAACGAATCCGTACTTTCCTGCTGCCTCTGGGCGCGCTTCTATGCGCCGCGCTGATCCTGCAAGGCTGCGGTGCGTTGAATCCCCTCTGTGGAAGCGCCCGCCCCTCCCCATCCATCGCGACTCTCTCGGCCAGCACGATCACTTTCGCTCAAGTTCAGCAGGGTTATCTGCTCACCGTGAACGGCAGCCACGTGGTTTCCTCCTCCGTCCTCGTCATCAACGGAAACATTGAAGCCACGCAAGTCCTGAGCAGCACACAGTTGCAGGTTACCCTCACCGACACCATGATCACCGGCCCCGGTTCGGCCACCGTGAACATACACACCCCCGGTGGAAACACCTCCGATGTGGGCTGCTCCAGCGGCGGAACCAGCAACGCCCTGGTCCTGACCATCACCTAAACCAAAACCTCACCGCCAGGCTCATGACTCGTGAGCATGTACGTACACACTTGTAAACAATGTTCCTGCAGGGTGGTCCAGACTTTGAATTTTCGCTGGCATCACCAACACCGTGGGTGCCCCGTCCTTCGCGCTCTTTGCGAAGGGCGGGAGTCGGAAATGCCAGCGCAAGTAGGTTCATCACGCGGGCCGCGTCAACGTTACGCTTGCGTGCCAGCCCGCTCGGGACTACAGTTCTGGACTTAGGACTTTTAGATCCGGACTTCGGATCCGGACTCTGATCCTGCACCAAGGAGTTGCCCATGAACCGTTACCTTCCGTTGGGATTAACCTTAGCCGTAGCCCTTGCTCTCGCTCCAGCCTCGGCGTTTGCGCAGGCCGCCGCCGAATCGGTTTTGCTGAATGCGAATTCCGCCGCAGCCACTGTCAAGGGAGCGTCCGCATTAGGTTCAGCATTGAATCGCGCCACCCGGCAGCTTGCCGGAACGGTTCAGCAAGTGTCGTCGCCAGTCGCCGGAAAGACGGCGCAGGCAGTTCCCCGGCCGGTTTCGACGCGTCCGCCTAAAGCCACTGCCATTGCCGCCGGCTCAACGGCGACGGGTCCCATGATCACTTCGATCAACGGCGCTGTGCCCAACTGTTCTCAGGTAAGTCCACCACGTTCGACGCCGGACCACGCTGTTGCCATATCAGCGCCGCCGGCTTGCGCGGTCGCGTCTTCTTCCAACCCAGCCAGGGTTCAAGAATACAAATCGGTGGTCACTGTCACCTTCAAATGAATCGGGCTTTCTTGAACTCATTCCTTCTGCATTTCAGGAGGGTGCCCCGGGCTTTTGATCTCGCTCGCATCACCAACAAAGTGGGTGCCCCGTCCTTCGCGTACTTTGCGAAGGGCGGGAGTCGGGAATGCCTGCGCAAGTTCGTTGATTACCCTGCGCTACCTCGGATGCGAGCACAACAGGAAGTATGAAATAGTGTCGGCAGCATCGCTTCCCGCCCTTGCAAAGTCCCCAAGGACGGACCACCCTCATGATTGATCACGCTGACCGGGATCAATCTGTGGACACCCACCAGGATGGAACATCGGGGGATGTACAATGGCCGCGTTTCCAAAGGTCAAACTCAACGAAGGGAAATTGCGGAAATGACCAGCCAACAAGCCGTCAGGATTAAGGAATTTGAAGGCGAGGTAAGGAGGCGCGGAGAAAATGCGGAGATAGGGTGGGAAGAAAGCAGTAACGCTGAAACCCGTGGCGTTCTTTTCGGGGCTTTTGCGGGAGTTACCCTGATGGTGTATCCCAATGGCTTAATCAGCATACCCGCAGTACGCTCCTATCACCCGCCTAAATATCCGACCCCCGTAATCGCAGCGGCCTCCTCGAAGCAGCTATGGGCAGGGCAGAAGAGACGGGATGACGCCAATCCAGAGAAGGCGAAGGAACGGCGAGGAGGACATCTCCATCCAATAGTTGACACCAACTTGAAGTGTCGAAGCGCGGATTGCCCTTGTCATAATCAGGGTCCGGGAGACTTACAGAAGAGAGCGCGGGGCGGGCGAAATACGAATCCGAATCGATGCTCGTGAAGCAGTCGCTCGACCTCAAGTAGAAGATCGACGGCCCTCCCATAAGATGTTAAGGCGCGACGTGCGACGGTCCGCCATCCCACGTTGAGGACAGCATGAGTATCTGCAAATATTGCAATCACAATGCCGGATGGTTTAAGGATGCGCACGCCTCCTGCGTACAGAAGGCGAATGAAGCCGTCAAAGCCATAAAAGTCTGCATGGCTGATGCGGTAACTACCGGCAAGAAGTATAGCGACGTGGCGGCCTCGATTGACAAACTGCGAGCGGACGCCGGGCTCTCGAAAACGCAGGCAGATGCGTCCCTCATTAACAGTTGGAGTCAAGCCGTCGAGCAACGCGCTAAAGCCCAGGCTAGCAGTGCGGCAGAAACTGAGGCAGTATTCCAGCTTGCACTGGAATCTGGCTTCAAGTTGGAGGACGCCATGCATACGGCTGGTGGGCGGGCGAACAACTACAGCTACTTGACGTGGCTCGTCCTTCACAAGAGGTTCGAGAGTATTGAAGCCACGGAACCCTGGAAAGGAAGCTTCAATCTTCAAGCTGGCGAAACCCCAGTGTGGGGTATGCCACACATGCTGATAAGGCAGCAATCTACCCAGGTCTCATACTCTGGAGGCTACAACGGAATAAGCGTACGAATTGCAAGCGGCCTTTGGTATCGCTTTGGTGGTGGACGAGGGCACAAAGAGGAACATACTGAATTGCAAGATATCGATATCGGCGATTTCCTGCTAACCAATCGGGCTGTCTATTTTGGAGGCAAACAGAGAGGTGTGAACTTTCGACTGCCATACAATCAGATCATGCGATTTCAGTACTACTCCGATTCGGTCGGTATCTGCAAAAGTGGTGGAAGAGAGCAGATTTTCGTTTCGGTTAATACAGCTGTTCCTGCCGATAATGGCTGGTTTCTGTTTAATATGCTTCAGGCACTTTCAGCGCAGGGCACGTAAAAAGAGCCGGGAAGCGAAACCGGTGCCACGCACGGGGCGTTGCCCCGATTTTTCGCGGCCTCCCGCGCACGAAGTTAGCTGGTGGGTCCTGCTGATGGCGATGATAGAGCGTGGCCACGGCAGTCAGATCTCAGGCAGGTTTTGCCGCCGTCCAAAACCCGCGCATTTCCATAGAGTTCCTGCCGGAAGGTTGTACATAGATTTGTACAAGAGCCCAAGATTCTTAAGCGCACTCCTTCGCCTGCATTTCTGTGCGCGGTGAAACGGCCGCGGGACTCTTGGTCGCCTGCTCGCCTTTGCGGATGAGCACGATGGCCGCGAGGATCGCGACCGAGGCCAGCGCCACCCGCATGGTCAGCGGTTCGGAAGCCAGCAGCCATCCCAGAAATACCGCCACCACTGGATTTGCATAAGTGTGCGTGGCCACCAAAGCCGGCGGACATTTCTGCAGCAGCCAGGTATAGGAAGTGAACGCAATCAGCGAACCGAAGACGATCAGATACGCCAAGCCTAAAATCGATTTGAGTGAAATCGCAGCCCAGTGGGTGGCCTGAAACTCGCCGGTCACACCGGCAGCGGCGAGCAGCAGCGCCGCGCCGCAGATCGTGGGCAGCGCCGTGCGTCCCAGCGCATCGCTTGGCAGCTTCAGCCGCGGCGAGATCACTACGCCCGTCGACCACGCCAACGAACCCACCAGCACCGCCAGCGGACCGAGCACGCTCGCGCCTTTGATCGACAGCTCGAAGCCCGTCAGAATCGCCACGCCCAGCACGCCCAAACCCAGGCCCAACGCGCTCCTCCGGCTGATCTTCTGCTGGCCCATCGACCACGCCAGCACCACGATGAACATCGGTTCGGTCGCAATGAGAAGAGCAGCCAGGCCTGAGCCGACATATTGCTCGGCCCAGTGCAGCGTGCCGTGACCAATCAGAAAGAAGAGAGCGCCCAACACGAATCCAGAAATCCAATGCGCGCGCGTGGGACGAAACCCGCGTGCCCAGGCCCACACCAACATGATCGCGCCCGCGATCGAGTGCCGCACGCCGGCGGTCACCAGCGGTGGAATGGTTTCGACCGCATAACGGATGGCAAGGTAGGTCGATCCCCAGACGACATAAATCGCGGCAAAGGCGAGCGCCAGCTGGATCGAGTAGATGCGAGCGCGACCGGTTGCGGGTTCGTAAGGGTTGGACACGAGCACGGGTCTACCTCCAATGTTAATCGTCTTTACCGCGCGGAATTTTTCGGTCGCGAGGTTTTCTTTCGGCAAGCTGCCGCTGCGAATCAGGGCCAGAGTTTGCGTTGCCGGACGGTTTGTCATAACCTAACCTCTAAAACGTTGTTTATAGGTTAGGTCGATGGTAAGTCAGGCATCTAACTTGTCAAGAGTGTTTTAATGGTTAGATAATGAAATTTCGCTAATTCGGAGGAAGCCTCTGACCGAGAAACATGAATCCAGAAAAATTCCACCGCGGCGTTCGCCCCGCTTCGATCTGATTGCAGGGAATGTTTGCCTCGACTTCGTGAACACACTCGACGATCGTCACAGCAGCGACCCTGACATTAAGCCCAAAGAATTGCTGGAGACCTATGCGGATCTAACACGCTTCGGCGAAGATGCCGGGCTGCTGGAATCAGGACAGGTCGACCGGCTGAGCGAACGAAGCCGCGCCGAGCCGCAGCGCGCGCAGCAAACTTTGCTGTGGGGCAGGGAACTGCGCGAGGCGATCCACGATGTTTTTTGGGCGATCATGAAGCAGCAACCGGTGCCGCCGGGCGCATTGGCGCGCCTCAATGCGGACGTGCAAGGCGCGGCCAGTCACATGAGCCTGGTTCCGGTGGCGCGATCCGCGGCCAAGGATGGTACGGCGAGGGACGGCGCGGTGAAGGGCTTCGAGTGGAAGTTTGACGACTTCAACGATTTCGACAGCGTGCTGTGGCCGCTTGCGCGCGCGGCCGGCGATCTGCTGGCGTCGGACCAGCTGCCCTACGTGCGGGCGTGCTTCTCAAAAACCTGCCAGTGGTTTTTTCTGGACACCAGCAAGAACCATCACCGGCGCTGGTGCGACATGACGCGCTGCGGAAACCGGGCGAAGGTACAGCGGTTTTACGAGCGGAAGAAAGAGAGTTCCTAGCTTTTTCCCCGCGCATGAGAAGCGAGGAATCTTCCTACGGGGCCACCATCGCTAGAAAATCGTTTTACTAACTCGCCCCGACCTGTGGGATAATTCCTCCCCGGAAGCTTTGAAGTCCCAAAGCTGCGAAATCCTAAACTTCCGAAATCCAAAGACGGAGAATCTCATGTCGAAGCATCCCCTATCCCGCCGTCAATTCATGCATCTCGGCACTGGCGCTCTTGCCGCCACGACGGTCGCCAAGAATATTCTGCAGCCTCGGCTGCTCTCCGCCGCGACGCGTCCAGTCGCGCCCAGTGACACGATTCGCTTCGCCTCCATCGGCACCGGCATTCGCGGATGCGAACATCTCCAGGCTTCGCTCAGCGTTCCCGGCGTGAAGTGTGTTGCAGTTTGCGACTTGTACGACAGCCGCCACATCGCCGCGCAGGAAGCCGTCCGCGACCCCAGCGTCCCGGCCACGCGCGACTATCGCACGATTCTCGATCGCAAAGACGTCGACTCCGTCCTGATCGCCACCATGGACCACAACCACCGCCGCATCTTCGAAGACGCCTGCGCCGCCGGCAAAGACGTTTACTGCGAGAAGCCCATGTCGCACAACGTGGAAGACGGATTCGCCATGGTCGAGGCCGCGCACAAAAATAATCGGATGGTCTGCATCGGCAGCCAGCGCGTCAGTTCCGTGCTCTACGCCAAAGCCAAAGAGATTTACGATTCCGGCAAGCTCGGCGAAGTCTTCTCCATCAATGCTTATTGGGACCGCAATTCTCCCAGCGGCGCCTGGGTCTATCCCATTCCGCCCGATGCCAGCGAACAAACCATCGACTGGAATTCCTTCCTCGGCAAGGCCCCCAAGCGCGCGTTTGATCCGGTCCGCTTCTTCCGCTGGCGCTGCTATACCGATTACGGCGAAGGCCTCGGCGGCGATCTCTTCGTCCACTTGATTTCCGGCATTCACTTCATCACCGGAACGAAAGAGCCCGCGCAGCGCGCCATCTCGGGCGGAGGTCTGTTCCACTTCAAGGATGGCCGCGAGTTCCCCGACCTGATCGAAACGCTCTACGACTATCCCAACTTTCGTGTGACCCTGCGCTGCAATCTGAACAACGACGGCGGAGAGTTCATCGGCTTCTACGGCACCAAGGGCACCATGATCATCAAAGACTCCACCCTGACCTACAAGCCGCAAGACACGCGTCCCCAGCCCGAAGGCTATTCGGTCGGCGGATGGCCGGCGAAGCTCAGACACGAATATCTGAAACAGTGGCACGATGAACATCCTGAGCCCGCGGCCCTGATGTCGAGCATTGACGCTGAAGGCGAGTCCTACGCCAATCCTCCGGGATACAGTGACACCGTCGATCACCAGGCCAATTTCTACAACGCCGTGCGCACCCGTAAACCGGTGGTGGAAAACGAAATGTTCGGCAACCACGCCGCCATCGGCTGTCACCTGGCCAACTTCTCCTACTTCAACAAGTCCGTCGCCGTCTGGGATTCGTCTCAGAAGGCGATCGTGAAAGGATAACCATCCATCGTGGGTGTTGTGGGTGCCCCATTTCTCGCGTCCTTTGCGAGAAGTGGGGATTTTTTTCGAGGCGGCTCGATTTGATTTTCTCAGCGAACTCTGCGGCCTTCCTTCGCGTGCTCTGCGGTTAAAGTCTTTTTCGATCTATGTATGGGCGATGCAGAAGCCTTTAACCGCTGAGTGCGCAGACAACTCCTTCGCAGAGGTCGCGGAGAAAATCAACCTGCTGCCCACCCCGTTTGACACTGGCACTCTCCGCTTCTATCCTTAAGAACATGATTTCTCCATCCACCGCCCGTGCCATGGGTTGTTGTCGTCAGGCGCCGGCGTGTGGGTAGGGAAGCAGCGAGATTTTTCCCAGCCCACCCGGCAAGAACGGGTGGGTTTTGTATTTGTAGCGAACTCCCTCACCGATTTGAAGAATCGGAAGAGGCCGATCGAAACCCTAGCAATATAATAGAC
>Ga0210400_10005714_pt1 | contig 10544 bp, 10 predicted proteins | sample IncBWH26MmetaG_FD_155456 | JGI IMG/M metagenome (GOLD analysis project Ga0210400, IMG submission 155456) | Forest soil microbial communities from Barre Woods Harvard Forest LTER site, Petersham, Massachusetts, United States - Inc-BW-H-26-M | ecosystem: Environmental > Terrestrial > Soil >... | reverse complement strand
TACAGGGGATAGAGACTCGCCGTTGCGCAAAGAGTGCGTAAGTGCTTGATAAGGCGGGGGTTGAAAGGATGTAATAAACAGGAAAGGACTTGCGGGTTTTAGTTGGGCTGACATGGGGGAGTGTACCACGAGTGTTGGGATTAAGCAATAGTAAAGATACGTTTTCGTACCGAGATAGTAACGGACCGAAGTACGTGCGTTCCGCTGCGAAGAAAAAGCCGCGGGGCTGCGCGGACTCCACGCTACCAAGTGCTATCTGCGAGACGAATTTACGGCTGAAGATGGCGCCCTGAAGGGACGCCGCTACATTAGCGGGACGCGGTGGCGGCGGGGACCGATAAGGAGACTTTTACGGCGGTGCCACCTTTACCGGATTCGATTTCTAGCGTGCCGCCTAGCTGGGCCAATCGTTCTCTCATTCCGAGAATGCCTACGCCGATGACTTGCTTGTTATTACGTTGATTTGACAACAGTTCGGGAGGCATGCCCTTTCCGTTATCGCGAACTTCAAGGGAGACGGTGCCATTGACGCGAGCCAATCTTATTTGTGCTTTGCTGGCACCGGAGTGGCGACGAATGTTGCTAAGCGACTCTTGAATGACGCGAAAAAGCGCCAACTCCATAGGTTGAGGAAGACGACCGATTTCTCCCTTGATCTGGAGATCGACCTGGATTTGGGCGCGAGCGGAGAAACCTTCCACCATCCAGCGGGTTGCGGAGAGCAAGCCGGCTTCGTCGAGCAGTGGCGGGTGGAGAAGCTGCGAGAGGGTGCGGACCTCCTGGAAACATTCGTCAATCCACTGGGAAGTCTCCACGATGGTCTTCTCGTACGACTTGAGATTGCCCGATTTCACCAGGGTGTCGAGCTGGAGCTTTGCGGCGGCGAGCTTCTGACCGGTGGAGTCGTGCAACTCGCGGGCGATGCGGCGGCGCTCTTCATCCTGCAAGGTCATCAGGTAGGCAGAAAGCCGGCGCAAGCTTTCCTGTGACTGCTTTTGATCGGAAATATCCCTATTGATCTCGAGTATGACGGGTTCGGCGTTGGCTTGCTGGAGCAAAGCCCAGCGACTATTGACCGTACGACGATCGCCGGTCTTGGTGGTGTGGACCAACTCACCTTCCCAGTGGCCGCTAACCTTCAATGTTTCCTCTATGATTTCCAACGCCGTGGGGAACTCCGTGCGCAGAAGCTGGTGAGTTACCTTGCCGATAGCGTGCTTTTTGTCCCAGCCGTACATTTCCTCCGCGCCGCGATTCCAAAAGAGAATTTCGCCATGCGGGGCGCGCACGATGACCGTGTCGTGTGCAAGATCGAGCAAAGCGGCTTGTCTTTCAAGCGCTTCTTCGTAGCGGCGGCGAACAGTAACATCTTCAATAGAAAGGAAGATCAAGGACTGTTGTGTGCTGAGACGGCGGGCATTCAAAATCATGATACGTTCGCCGATGCGCTCAAATTCGTGGCGCACTTCGAAATCATCGACGCGCGTTTTGCGGTGGATGATGCTCTCCAGCAACTGGCGAAGCGCGGGAATGTCCCACTGACGGTTACCAAGCTCGAAAATCGGGCGATTGACAGTTTGCACCGGCGAGACGCCAAAGGCCGCATAGAATGCGGGATTGGCCAGCACGACATTGAGATTGGCATCAAGAATCAAGATAGCTTCCCGGGCCGTCTCGATGAGGGTGTCAGCGAAGGCGCGAGTCTCCTCGACGAGGCGCTTAAAAGCATCGATGTCCTGGAGGCTGATGACGGCACCTTCGACCTTGTTTTCGAAGGTTTTGTAGGGGCGCGAGCGCAAGAGGTACCAGACGCCGGAGGAGTCGCGCACTTCAACCTGCTGAAGGCTGGTGGTTTCAATCGTTTGACGGGCGACCTCCTCCAAGTTGGGTAAATCTATATTGGGGCGAATTTCACTGAGGTATCGCCCAACATCGGTGGGGAGCAAATTGAGAAGTTTCTGAGCGGAGGAGGTAAATCTGCGGATACGAACATCGTTGTTGACGATCACCACGGGGATGTTGACATTTTCCAAGACATTGAGGAGGTCGTTGTTGGCGGTGCTTAGTTCGAGGTTGCGGTTTTGCAGCTCCTCGTTGACGGTGGTCAGCTCTTCGTTGCTGGACTGAAGCTCTTCCTTGGCCGTTTCCAATTCCTCGTTAGTGCTTTGCAACTCCTCGTTGGACGAAAGCACTTCTTCGTTGGCGGTTTTGAACTCTTCCGAGGTGGTTTCGTGCTCCTCAATCAACGATTGTAACTGGGCGCGAAGTTGTCTTATCTCACGAGAGAGGCGTTCATTCTGCCGGGCGAGGGGGAGTTCTTTTCGGGCGTGCTGCGCCGCCAATCGTTTCGAGAGGGCGGGTGAAGGAATACTGGCGGGTGAATCCTGGAACACGACGACAAAGAAAAGTTCGTGCGAGCCTTCGGCGCGGACAGGAATAACTTCGAAATTTACTTCGCGGGTGCCGCCATTGGATTGAATGGAGACGCCTTCCTTGCGAACGGCAATGTTTTCTTTTTTTGCGGTTTGAATGGCGGCACGCAGATCGATGAGGAGCCCTTCGCGGGCCATTTTTGACAAGCTGAAGGTAGGGTTGCCAGCCGCCGGTTCCAGATAGGTGCCAGTCTTGCCGCGGAACTGCACAATCTCCATTTCTGAATTAACGACGATACTGGCGGGAACGAAGCGGCTGACCAACTCGCGTTCAACCTGTTTGTCGATGCCCAGGCCGACGGGTGGAAGTCTTGAGGATTTGACTTCTGCTTGCCGACGCAAAGAATAATCGACGCCAGTGAAATAGGTGACCAGGCGAGCTCCGGTGGTCTTCTTTTGGTAGATTTTGAATTTTTTGTCGATCAGGGTGAAGTAGTCGGCAAATACGCCCAAACTTTCGGCACCACCCAACATGAGATAAGCGCCGGGCTTGAGGGCGTAGTGCATAGTGGGAATGACGCGCTTTTGCAGCTCGGGACCGAGATAAATGAGGAGGTTGCGGCAACTGATCAAGTCAAGGCCCGAAAACGGAGGGTCCTTGGTGATGTTTTGCTTAGCGAAAATGCAGAGTTCGCGGACAGACTGATGGACCTGGAAGCCTTTGTCGACGCGAGTAAAAAAACGCTTTAAGCGAGGAGCTGGAAGATCAGCGACAACGGACTCCTGGTAGACTCCGGCGCGTGCGCGATCCAGGGCGCCATCACTGATATCCGTGGCGAATATCTGAATGGCCCTGGAATTCGGATGCGCCGAAACGTTCGCATTGTCCGGCCCAATGTACTCCAAGAGAGCGATGGCCATGGAGTAGGCTTCTTCGCCGGTGGAGCACCCGGGAATCCAAACGCGGATGGGCCAATTGGCAGCCTTGCGATTTTTGACGAGTGCAGAAAAAACCTCTTTGCGCAGGGAATCGAAAGCGCCAGGATCGCGAAAAAAGCCAGTGACGTGAATCAGGACGTCGCGGTACAACTCGTCGAGTTCCTTGGGATTGCGTTTGGCGAATCGCACATACTCTTCGAGACGGTCCAGCTGATTTACAACCATGCGGCGCTTGATGCGGCGTTGCAAGGTGGTCTGCTTATAGTGGGTGAAATCGACACCCTTGAAGTCGCGGAGCATCGCAAATAACTCGTGAACATCGCTGGGCGAAGCGGGACCGAGGAGTTCGTCGGGGCGTGTGGGGACGCGAGCGATGTAGGGATGCTTTTCAATTCTGGCCAGCTCTTCAGCGATGGCCTTGGGAGGCAGGACAAAGTCGATGCAGCCGGATTCGATGGCGCTCCTGGGCATACTGGCGTACTTGGCGGTGGCTTCGTCCTGGGCCAGCGTAATGCCGCCCACGGCTTTGATTGCGAGGCAGCCGGAAGTGCCGTCCGAAGCAGTGCCGGACAGAATTACGCCGATAGCCCGGTCGCCACAGTCCTCGGCAAGCGAAATGAAGAAGCCATCGATGGGTCGATGTTGGCCATGAGTAAGACTGCGGGCAGAGAGTCGCAGGATCCCGTCGCGGATGACCATGTCGGAGTTGGGCGGAATGATATAGACGTGGTTGCGCTCAACCTCGACTCCTTCGGTGACCTGGGTTACGGGAATTTTGGTGGTGCGCGAAAGAATTTCTTCCAAGGCACTGTGGTGACTGGGGTCCAGGTGCTGCAGAAACACAAAGGCCATGCCAGTGGTTTCCGGCAGATTGGCTAGCAGTGCAGAAAAAGCTTCCAGACCACCGGCGGAGGCGCCGATACCGACGACGGGGAAGACTTTGTGTAGAGTGGAAGCATTTCGGCCAGCATCCTGCCGAGCCGGGGCGGACGCCGCTTTTTTACGCTTCCGAATCGGACGCTTCTTCACCGCTCCCACTCCCGGGCGACCGGTAAGAACTCACGGGAAATAGAAAAGTTGTGAGGTCACTATCAAGAACCGGAAGCTTTAGATGATACTAGGTCCCGTCGGACGCTGGTGTCAATCGGGGGCAACTGGCGGCTCTTTTTGTGCAAAGCCGCGTGTTTTTATGGGTTTCCGAGCCGCGAAGCGAGTCAACGGACATGATCCAAGTGCGACTGTGGCTGAATAGAGACGGCTTGTGGTTGGCATGAATCTAAGGAGCCGCGGAGATCCACCAGAGAACCCGGGCTACGATCTTCCATCCGCAGGATTTGCCGAGGACTACGGATTGGTACTCGCGATTTTCCGACTCCAGGACATCGAATTTCGGATAGCGGCGCAGACGAGAGACGCAGAGTCCTTTTTCTTCGCTCGTGACGATCACAACTTTTCCGTCAAGTTGCGCGCGATCGGTCTGCGAGGAGTCGACGGCAGCGATATCGCCATCGTGTATCAGCGGCTCCATGGAATGTCCGCGGACGCGAAGGAGGCTTGTGTAACTAGGATTGGGGCACCACTCGAGGGGAGCACCCATCACTTCACGCGCAGGAATGTAATTCAAATTGCCGTGGCGATCTCCCTGACCGCCATGGGTTCCGACGGTGGCCTGCAGAACAGGAATTGGCACAACCCTTTGTTTGCGCGCCCCTTCCTGCTTGGCGCCGCTTCCGGCGGCAGCCAATTCCATCTGGTCTTCAGGGCGCCCGGGAAACTGCTTGCGTTCTCGCTCGCTGAGAACGGGCATAACGTCGCTGCTCTGCAGCCCGGCGCGGCCCCAGTAAAACCAGCAATCCTGTTTGCCTGCTAGCTTGCCAAGCTCGACGTAATAACGGGCGGTGGGGGCGAGCTGTCCGTTCTCCCAACGAGAGACGGTCATGGCAGAACAGTCCAGTTTTCTGGCCAGCTCTCCCTGAGAGATTTCTAATTTTTGGCGGAGACTGCGGATTTGTTCGGCCCACTCGGTGGGTGCGTGATCTCTTCGTTTCCTTTTGGGCATTCGGTTCCTTTGCTGCTTGACCAGCCTTAGCGTACCAAGACGGCGCGAGATTTCAAATCTTCGAGGACGGCCACGACATTTGCGTAGGCGATCATCTCGCCCTTCCACTTGTGCCGGTCCGGCGAATTGGTTGATACGCCTTGGTATTCCTGCTGCGCTTCTTCAAACTTTCGCGAGACCTGATCAATGGCGTCTTGCAATGCGCGGCATCGGACTTCTTCGCTGTCTTTCGAGCTCTCGCGGGAGCCCGCGCCAGCTGAGCAGTGAGCGGTGCCATGGGCAACCCTGTTGAGAACGAGCGCAAGCGAATCCGAAATTGACCCGGAGGGCGCGCTAGTGGGTGCAGCAGCCCGTCGAGGGGAGAAAGAACCGCGAGATGGGGGACGACGCCGCATGTTTCACCTGCTGCGATCCCTAAAGGACAGTGTAAGCACAATGGAAGCGAGTGTCCACAGATATTGATTGAGGAAAAAAGAGGAAAAAGGGGAAAGTTAGCGTTGTCAGGGTAACGTCCTAGAGGTAACATGCGTGTTAGCCGCCGATGAAGCAAGCAAGGAGCGTCACAGCGGCACTCTATCATCGAGAAAACTTCTATGAACGGCGTGTACGACAATAATCAACTTCCTGATTTGCGGTGTCTTCCTTCATTGTGTAGAGGAATCTACAATCGCGTGGCTCTAAAGGTAGGGTGCGATCCATCTTATGTGAGCCGCGTGGCGCGCGGGGAGCGGAACTCCGACGCAGTGTCGGAAGCTCTGCGCGCGGAGATTCAACTCACGTGGGCAAAAGCCAGTGAGGGAATTGCCGCCGACGTTGCCGAAAAGAACGCGAAGCGCAAAGCACGCGCGGCATCGGCTTAGAATCCACCAGCAAGTACCCGATAGCGGGTCCCACCGAGTAAAACTGTAAATCGTTCGATAAACTGCGCGAAAAACACTGCTTGAGGCGCGGTCAGGGAAAGCTTGCACTCAAATACCCTAACGGCCTTATCTCGATAGCGGCATTCCTATGCAAACTCGAGTGAGGCGAATTTTTTTGCCAATCAAGAAACAGGAGTGCAGATATGGCTAGCGAATCAGAAATGAGGCGCAACGCTCGCGATAGCGGGTCGCAAGCGCAGGTGCTGCAACGCTGGGGCATGATGCTCGGCGGCGGCGCATTGACGGTGTATGCCTTGACGCGCCGGAAGCCGGGGATCGCGCTTGCGGCGGCGGGAGGGCTACTCGCATACCGCGGTGTCAAGATGGGGGCGGGGAAGTTTCGCGCGAGAGCGAGCTTCGCGATCAATTGCCCACCGGAAACAGCTTATCGAATGTGGCGAATGCTGGAGAACCTGCCGATTTTCATGCGGCACCTGGAATCGGTGCGGGAGAGAGGCAACGGGATCTCAGAGTGGACGGCCATCGGTCCAATGAACACGCGGATCCGATGGAACGCAGAGATCACCGAGGAGCGCGAGAACGAATTTCTGGCGTGGAGATCGACGCAGGATTCCGATTTTCAGACTTGGGGATCTGTGGAGTTCCGGCGCGCTCCAGGAAATCGCGGCACGATTGTGACTGCGGAAATGGAATACGCGCCACCGGGTGGCGCGCTGGGCAGAGCGGCCGCCGCAATTTTTGGGAAGGACCCGGAGTTCACGATGCGCGAGGACCTGAGGCGGTTCAAGGCGCTGATTGAAATGCACGAAATTCCAACGACCGAAGGGCAGCCGCACGGGCCGCGTTCTGCGATCATCTCAACAATCCACCAAATTTACGCAGAACATCGCAAAACATCGGAATATGGGGCCGGCGAACGAATGTCCGCCGCGCAAAGGAGAGCGTCATGAAAGCAGTTTGTTGGATGGGCACGGAGAAGATGAGCGTCGAAACTGTGCCGGACCCGAGGATATTGAACCCGCGGGACGCGATTGTGCGCATCACGAGCACGTGCATCTGCGGATCGGATCTACATTTATATGACGGGTATATACCCACTATGGAGCAAGGCGACATTTTGGGGCACGAGTTTATGGGCGAAGTGATGGAAGTTGGCTCGGGCGTGGACCAAGGGAAGCTGAAGGTGGGCGACCGGGTGGTGGTGCCGTTTACCATCGCGTGCGGAAACTGCTTTTTCTGCCAGAACCAACTTTGGTCGTGCTGTGACAATACGAATCCAAATGCGTGGATAGCGGAAAAGATGATGGGCTATTCGCCGTCGGGATTATTCGGTTACACGCACATGATGGGCGGCTATGCGGGAGGGCAAGCACAGTATGCGCGCGTGCCTTGCGCCGACGTGGGCCCGCTGAAGATTCCGGGAGGATTGCCGGACGAGAAAGTTGTTTTTCTGTCGGACATTTTCCCAACTGGGTACATGGCCGCGGAAAATTGCAACATTCAACAAGGAGATACCGTAGCGATCTGGGGATGCGGCCCAGTCGCGCAATTTGCGATTCGCAGCGCATTTATGCTGGGAGCTGAGCGCGTGATCGCGATTGACCGCGTTCCGGAGCGCCTGCAAATGGCGCGGGACGGCGGGGCGGAAACGATCAACTTCGAGGAAGTCGACAGCGTCATCGATGAATTGAAGGACATGACCGGGAATCGCGGGCCGGACTCTTGCATGGACGCGGTGGGTATGGAAGCCAGCGGGCATTCGCTTTTCTTTGCGACAGACCGCGCCAAGCAAGCATTGCGGATAAAGATGGATCGCGCGGAAGTGTTACGGCAGTGCATACGCGCGTGCCGAAAGGGCGGAACTGTCTCAATTCCAGGCGTGTATGCGGGCTTCGTCGACAACATCCCGGTGGGCGCAGGGATGAACAAAGCGCTCACCTTCAAGACGGGACAGACGCACATGATGCGTTATATGCGGCCGTTGCTCGAGCGCGTCGAGCGCGGTGAGATCGATCCCAGTTTCGTGATCAGTCATCGCGCGCCAATCGATCGCGCGCCGGAGATGTACCGAATCTTCCGCGACAAGGAGGATCGGTGCACAAAAGTAGTTCTTGATCCATGGGCCGACGGGGCGCGAGCAGCGTAACTGACGCGCAAATAAAAAGAGCAAAGGAGAAAATGATGGCTGGAATAGGGAACGGCGGACCGAAAATCATCTCGGCGCGAACTCATGCAGTGATTGACTACATCCATGCGGCCACGAATTTTGCCGTGGCCGCGATATTTTGGAAACGCAACCGGCGCCGGGCCGCAAAAGGCGCATTCGCTTTGGGAGCAGCCGTGTTGGCGAACGCCCTGATGACGGATTATCCAGGCGGCGTGTTCCGTCTCTATCCTTTCAAGGTCCACGGAATTCTGGATTATGGAGTCGCCGCCGCGAGCGGCTTCATGCCAGAGATGGCCGGCATTCGGCCGCATACCGGAGAGGGCAAGTTCTTCCGGGCGCAAGGGGCGGGGGAAACCGCGATTGCGGCTGCTACCAATTATAATGACCACTCCGGGGCTCGGAGGTTGCGCTGACAAGGCGGGCGTGCGGCCTATCAACCTTCACCAAAGAAATGACTGAGAATCGAAGCGCCGCAGCGATGCGGCGCTTTCTTTTTGCGCACCAATACTCAGCGCGAACAAGGGCGCCGTACTCCAAGTAAGAAGGCGCTGAAAAATCCTGTTGACTTTGCGGGTGACATGCACAACCATATGGTTGTGGATAGTTTGAGCGCAACTCTTTCGGCCCTGTCTGACCCAACTCGCCGGTCGATTCTTAGCCGGCTGGCGGCCGGGCCTGCCACCGTCGGGGAGTTGGCTGAGCCCTTTCACATGACCCAGCAAGCTGTTTCCAAGCACCTCGCCTATTTGGAGCGAGCACGGCTTGTGCAGAAGCGGCGCGAAGGGCGCAGCCATGTGTGCACGCTCCGCCCGGCTCCTTTCAAGGAAGTCTCCGAGTTGGTTGAGCATTATCGAGTTTTCTGGGGACAGGCTTTGAATCGTTTGGACGCTTATCTGCGCGTTACGGAAGGCGAGGAGAAGAAACATGGCCGCAGACAGCGCCACTAGCCTGACGAACGTGTGGCTTTCAGATAGCGCTGTCGAACCATCTCCACAAATTGCTCTTTGCCCTTTTGCATCTGCCGGACGAGGGCCTGATTACCGGTTTCTTCGTGTTTGGCGGCCCAAAGAACCATTTCGGTCATGACAGGAGCCAGATCAAGGCCCTTGGGGGTCAAAACGTAAATGAGTTTTCGACCATCGGAGGGATCTTCTTTCGTGGTGATGATGCCATGAGCGATCAACCTCTTAAGGCGATCGGACAGAATATTGGTGGCGATCCCTTCGTAGGACGTGAGGAATTCCTTGAAGGTGGTGAAACCCCGCAGCATCATGTCGCGTAGGAGCAAGAGAGACCAGCGGTCGCCGAGCATTTCGACCGAGGCGTTGAGGGGGCAACCGGAGCGGCGCTTAGGAGTGGAATTCTTGGCGGGCACAAGGCATAGTAGCATTTATCACTTGCAATCTGCAAGTGACATTGGCAGACTGGCTTTTGCCCGCCAGCAATCTGCAAGTCTCGAAGGAGGAAGAAAATGAGTCAAGCCGGAATGAAGCAATCTGCAGTAGAGCAGAGCAAGGCGCAGGTGAGTCCTTATCTCGTCTTCAACGGAAGGTGCGAGGAAGCTTTCAAGTTTTATGAGAAGGCCCTCGGCGGAAAAATCGAGGCGATAATGCCGTTTGGAGATTCGCCGATGGCGAAGCAGGCGCCTCCAGATTGGGGTAACAAGGTTGTGCACGCGCGCATGACGGTGGGGAACACGGTATTGATGGGCTCGGACGCGCCTCCAGACCGTTATCGACCCCCGCAGGGATTTTCGCTTTCGGTGGGCACGAAGGATCCCGCGGAAGCGGAGCGAATGTTTAACGAATTGGCCGCGGGCGGGAAGGTGGAGATGCCGCTGGAGAAGACATTCTGGGCGGTGAAATTCGGCATGCTCGTCGATCGATTCGGCATAGCGTGGATGATTAACTGCGAACAACCGGAGGCTTGATTGCCGCGCTGCGCGGACGCGGGCGGAAGAAAAGGAGCGATCGATGAGCGGAGTACGGCTACTTGTAGGTACACGCAAAGGCGCCTTCGTGCTGACTGCGGACGGCAAGCGTGAGAAGTGGGACGTGAGCGGTCCGCACTTTGCGGGCTGGGAGGTTTACCACGTGAAGGGATCACCGGCCGACCCGAATCGGCTG
>Ga0210400_10005713_pt1 | contig 10544 bp, 8 predicted proteins | sample IncBWH26MmetaG_FD_155456 | JGI IMG/M metagenome (GOLD analysis project Ga0210400, IMG submission 155456) | Forest soil microbial communities from Barre Woods Harvard Forest LTER site, Petersham, Massachusetts, United States - Inc-BW-H-26-M | ecosystem: Environmental > Terrestrial > Soil >... | reverse complement strand
GCCGCAGTGGAGCACCATGACCAGGCTTACGAAATCTATGCGTCACGTGGCAATTGGAAGGAAGCTGCGCGAACTCTGAGCAACTCCATTCAGCCGCTGATTCTTCTGGGCGAATACGACCGCGCGTTCGCGGCCTCGCAGCAAGCGCGAGAGATTTTTGGTCGCTTGGGCGAAGGCAAGCGGATTGCGAGCCTTGAAAACAACGTCGGCAACATATTTCATCGGCAGGATCGATTCGAGCAGGCCCTGGACCACTACGAGCACGCCTACGAGGCGCTGGCGGACTATCAGCAGTGGGAACATGCCGCGGTAGCCTTGAGCAACATGGCGATGTGCCTGATCAGTTTGAACGATTTCCCCAGGTCTCTGGACTGCTATCGGAGAGCTCGCGAATTGTGTGTGAAGTACGATCTACCGAGACTTCGCGACCAGGCCGACTACAACATCGCCTACTTGCATTATTTCCGCGGCGAATACAATCGTGCCATCGACATGCTCTTCCAAACGCGGCGAGCTTGTGAAACATCGGGCGACGCCTATCACTTCGCCCTGTGCCATTTGGATCTGTCAGAAATTTATCTTGAGCTGAACCTCACTGAGGAGGCTCGGGAAATGGCTCATCAGGGCGTCCTCCTTTTCCAGAAGCTCGGCATGAGCTATGAGGCCGCGAAAACGCTGGCGAACGAGGCCATCGCCTGCGGCCAGCAGGGGAACACGTCCCAGGCGCTCGAGCGATTCGCGCGAGCCCGCGAGATATTCGGCCAGGAAAAAAATCTCGTGTGGCCGTGGCTCCTCGATTTGTATCAGGGACTGCTGCGATTCCATGAGGGGCGCTACGTCGAAGCGCGGCAACTCTGCGAGGGCGCGGCCGAATTCTTTGATCAGACGCTTGTTTCCGGCAAGGCCGTGCTCGCACATCTTCTGCTTGCGCGCATCGCGCTCGAAGTCGGGGACCTCGGCACGGCCGGATCCGAAGGGGATGCCGCCGTCGCCAAATTGTCCTCCGTTCAAACACCAATGCTCCTCTACCAGGCCCATCTGGTGCTGGGACAGATTTCGTCCAGCCGGGGCGATCGTTCTGCCGCCTACGCCGCGTACCAGCAGGCGCGCAAAACCCTCGAAACCTTACGCACCCGATTGCAAGGCGAGGAATTAAAGATCTCCTTCGTCAAAAACCGTCTGCAGGTCTACGAGCTCCTAGTGGATTTGTACTTAGACAGGCAAGACGCAGAAATCTCGGCAGGGGAGGCCTTCTCTTTTATCGAGGCCGCCAAATCTCGCAGCATGATTGAAATGATTTTCAAGAGCGGCCAGACCTTGCCCCTGGGTGAAGCCGGCCAGGGCGAGTACGTCCGAAAGATTCGCGACTTGCGGGAAGAGCTCAACTGGTATTACCACCGGATTGAGCTCGAACAGATTCGTCCAGAAATATCCCGCGAACACGTTGAACGTCTCCAGCACCAGGCGCAATCCCTTGAGAACGAGTTGTTGCGAGCGCTACGCGAATTGCCGCCCAACGAACGCGAAAACGCAACTCTCGAGGCGCCCGCCGATTTTTCGCTGGCAAGACTGCAGACCGCCCTTCCGGCCGACACTGCCCTGGTCGAATACTATTCGACTGGAGACCGTCTTGTGGCGGCGGTCGTAACGCGCGAAAACATTGAGATCATCCCCCTCACAATCATCTCGCGCGTCACCTATTGGCTGCATCTCCTCAGGTTCCAATTTTCAAAATTTCACATGGGCATCGCCTACGCGCAGCGGTTCGAACACTCCCTGCGACGTGCCACGTGGAGTCATTTGGAAACCCTCTACAGGGAGCTTATCCAGCCTGTGCGCGCGCATCTCCGCGCGCAGCATCTGGTGTTTGTGCCCCACGGACCACTGCACTCCCTTCCGTTTCATGCCCTGCGAAATGGCGATGAGTATTTGGGAGATGCTTACACCGTCTCCTACGCACCCAGCGCCACAGTGTTCGCTCTTTGCCAGCAGAAGGCCGCGAGCGAGAAGCGCACCTCCCTGGTTTTTGGAATCCCCGACGAGCGAGCTCCCCAGATTCTTACCGAGGTCGAGTCGGTCGCGACATTGCTGCCGCACTCGGAGCTCTTCGTTGGAAAAAAGGCCACCGCGGAAGTCCTTCGCGAAAAGGGCCCAGAGATCGGATTACTGCACATCGCGACGCACGGCATATACCGCCAGGATAACCCTATGTTCTCTGGCATTCGGCTGGGCGACGGCTACCTGAATTTGTACGATCTCTACCAATTGCGCCTGGGCGCAAATCTGGTGACCCTGAGCGGGTGCGCCACGGGAATGAACCTTGTCGCCGCAGGAGACGAATTGCTGGGACTGCAACGCGGGCTGTTCTGCGCGGGTGCAACCTCTCTGCTACTCTCGCTCTGGGACGTTCATGACCGCAGCACGGCCATGCTCATGCGAGAGTTTTACAAGAATTACATACAAACCAGAGACATGGCGCGTTCCCTGCAAGCCGCCATGCGGGAGCTACGGCTGGAGAATCCTCATCCATACTTCTGGGCTCCGTTCGTGCTCGTCGGCAAAATCGCTGAAAAACAAGGCGTCAATTAGTTTCTATTCCCCCTATATTTTTCCGGCCCGAGGATTCCCTTATGCAATGCGCGCGAGCTCCTGGCCAACCATAGCAAGGGCGGGCTCGACGCGCCAACCCAGCCGGCCCGCGGGTCGATCGAGTCAACCGCGCCAGTCGGGTTCGCTCCGATTCGGGCCAGTGAAAGGGCTCTTTGGCTATGAACATGAGCCCTCGTGCCATAAACACCAGAGGAGGCATACCCATGTGGGAAGATAACAGTTACTGCTGGGTGGTGATGTGCAAGAATAATTGGTTTCATCGGCGACAGAATCTGTTCTTTAAGCATAGAATTCCGCTAGCCGAGACAGATGTCTACTCGCCACCGCCTGCTCTGAAAGGTAAGTTCGCGGTCCGGTGCGATGAATGCCACAAGGAGTATCTCTATAAACCCTCAGACGTTCTCAAACACGACCAAGAGCTTCCCGCGTCTTTTACGCCCCATTTGCTATTTCAACTGGATTTCATGCCGCGCCCAGTCGAAGCGACCGGCCGAAACGCATTTGAAATCGCGAGGGGTTCGGACAGCCGGCGCAGCGAACGTTTGCCCTTGGGCGTGGCTCTTGTCGTCAGAGGAGAATCTGCGGAAAGACAATCCTTCGAGGAAGAGACTTTCACAACTTCCGTGAGCGCTCACGGAGCATTGCTGGTCTTGTCCACAAAAGTGATGCTAGGACAAACGATTTTCCTGAAGAATCCACGGACGCAGGATGAAATGGAGGGTCGAGTCGCTCGTTTCGGTCCTTTTTACGGGTATCAAGTTCAAGTTGGGGTCGACTTCGCGCAACCCTCTTTAACGTTCTGGCCGATTGTGTCTCCACCGAATAGTTGGAAGTCCATAGCGACGTAGTCGCACAGTGCGTCGAAGAAATTCGCGGCCATACAGAACCGGCGAATCGTCAGATTCACCGTTTCCCGCCTCTTTCGCATTCGCAAACCCTAAGGCCGAAGTGCATTTGTATAGCCCCTCCGAAATGCGCTTGGCCCAAGCCTAGTCACCCTGGGTGGCAGGCCGCCATACAAAAGCGAACCGCCCCGCCCGGCAGTGCATGCGGAATTTTTCGGCAAGTTATTGAAAAACAGGGTGTTAGTCAGTTCCGTCGCCGACTATATTTTTCCGGTCTGAAGATTCCCTTATGTAATGTGCGCGCCCGCGGCAATCGGCCACGGAGCGGATGACTTAAGGAAGGTTGAGGGGAGAAATGATGAAGCACTTTAGCCCAGAAGAGTGGATCGATTTTGTCAACGAAATGATTTCTGCCACAAAGAAGCAAGAGATGGAGGAGCATCTGAGCAAGGGCTGCAAACGCTGCTCGAAAACGCTGTCGATATGGCAGGGGGTGCGGCGCACGGCGAAAACCGAAGGGAATTACCAGCCGCCAAATGACCTGGTGCGAATCGCCAAAGCAGCCTTCGCCGGTTCGCTTTTAGCAGAGGATCAGAAACGAGCGGAGAGTGCAGTTGAGCTGCTCTTCGATAGCTTTCTGCAGCCAGTACTCGAAGGCGCTCGATCCTCCGCGGCGGGAACCCGACAATTACTCTATCGCGCGGACCCTTTTCAGGTTGATTTACAACTCGAAACTCAGCCCGGCGGCAAGAGCGTCGTCGTCACCGGACAACTGCTGAACTTTCGCCAACCCGATATCGTGGGAGGCAACATACAGGTCATGCTTTCCAACCTGCGTGGGATCGTCGTCCGGACGGTAACAAATCAATTCGGAGAGTTCCGCGAAGCGATTGAAACCAGCGGTGACCTGGAGTTGATGTTTCCGGGGGTAGACGATAAGCCTGTCGTGATCTCGCTTCGAGATGCCTTCGGCCCCTCCGGTGACGAGAAGCCATGACATCAGGACCACGGCAAACAATTCTCCTGGTAGTGCAAAGGTACCGGAAACTGCGAGCAAATCTGTTTGTTCCATGGATCGAGTGAGTCGGGGGATCTCAGGACCCTGCAGAACGGCTCTCTGAGGGAGTTTGAGGGGAGGACGTATGCCAGTTACACAGCTGAGCAAGGAATATAACGCCCTTTGTTACGAGCATCACGTGGAGATGAGGCTTCGCATGATTCTCGCGAAAACAGACGGTGGGAATACGCGAACTTATGCCTACGCCTGTGCTGAACCCGACTGCCCGGTGCACTACAACATTTGTCGCGGATACTTCCTGCTGAGCCAAGAGGGAGGCGCCACTGAGATGGAACTGGTGCCTAGAGTCAGATGTCCTCAGGACGGGACCCCCATGTATCTCGCTGCAATTGATCTGGAGAAAAGGGATCTTCGCCTATGGAGATGCCCGCAATGCCATGCGAGACGCACGAATGAAGACAGCGTCGTAAGCTTCGCGTCAGAAGAGATTCAGGACCTCAGCGGGAAAGGCGGGGTGGACCGTAAACGCCAGGAATCGCTCGCATGCAAACTTCTAAGATGATTCGCCCGACCCTCGTCGCTGGTGAACGTCACAGTGTGGCCGTCCGTGCAAGCCGAAATTGCTTCGGCTCCTCCTCGCTGAACGCCGCACCTTGGTCCAGCCCTTGGCGGTTCTTCGTTCTTGCCAATACTCCTAAGTGCATCCACTCAATAAGCCGTACAAGAGCAGTGCCAATACAAACAGTGTCGCCACGACATAAATCCAATCCCGTTTGTAGAGGAACATGAAGAAAGAGAGCGCCACGCGTGCGATCGGCGTGGCGATGAGAATCAAAAGGCCCAGTTGAATCAGGCCGCGGCCGCGAAGTGCAAGAGCCTCATGGAAAATTCCCGGTACACTGCGCAACTCCAATGGCTCGCCCTGGAACACACGGTAGTTCGTCACTGGGACCGGATGGCGCGTGAGATAAATCACCCCGCCCATAACAACAATAACGGCGGCCAAGATTACGCCGGTACGCAGCAGCAATCCCATCAGCTCGTCCATGCGTTGGTCAGGTCCCGGCATGCGGTGGGTCAAGGTCGAAGAGCCCATTTCACAGCCTCCCTGTGAATGCGTTGTAGATCATCTCGATCGCCAGAACGACGATCACCATTGTGAAGACAATGCGCAGAATGCGCACTTGGACAACTGCCAGCACTCGGGCTCCAGTAAGCGAGCCCGCCAGGACCCCGAGTAATACCGGCATGGCCAGGCCCGGATCAAGGTACCCGCGGCACAAATACACGCCCGCGCTTGCGGCAGCGGTCACCCCAATCATGAAGTTCGAAGTGGTTGTCGAGGCTTTGAATGGCAACTTCATCGCCGTGTCCATTGCCAGAACTTTAACTGCGCCGGATCCGATTCCCAGCAGCCCCGAAAGCACGCCCGCGACGAACATCAGCACGAATCCTAGCGCCACCCCACGCACGTGGTAACTCTCGAATCCGTTCGCGGTTGGGTAACTGCCGTCCATCTTCAGCCATACCGCCACAGGGTCGGGGGCGGAATTCTCGATAACATGAGAACTCGGGCGAACGGTCGCATAGGCCGAATACAGAAGCACGAGGCCGAAAATGATCGCGATCACAGAAACTCGCAGATACAGCGCGAGGCCTGCTCCTGCGAGTGCTCCGACGGTTGTTGCTACTTCCAGAAACATGCCGACGCGAATGTTGGAATATCCTTCCTTGACGTATGCGGCTGCGGCTCCGCTTGAGGTCGCGATCACTGATACCAACGCTGCGCCGATGGCGTAACGGATATCCACGCCGAAGGCGAGCGTGAGCAGGGGCACGATGACCACTCCGCCTCCGAGTCCCGTCAGCGCGCCGAGGAAACCTGCCAGCAGGGAGCCCAGCAGCAGCCATGCACTGAATTCCGTCGTGTTCAATGGACTCTCGCGTTCGAGGTGGGGCTTCGCAACGTATGAGTCCAGAGTGCGACGAAATCAAAGTGCGCCTGTCCGGTAAGCTGCGGCGTAGCCATTGCCGGGCTTCCTTTCCCTTCTCGCCCGCCGAAGGAGCTTTTGCGCTTCGCTCTACTTCTTTCAGCGTTTTGACTACTTGGCGCTTCGCACATTCTGGGTTTCTGCGAGCGGCCAGAATATAACGGTAAGCGTCATCACTCCCTGGGCGGGATGCACAGTGATTCCCCCAATGTCTGCCGAGCCTGATGGCCCGGACATGAGCAAGCTGTAGGCTTTGTCGCGGAAATGGGGATGACCGTATGCGTCGTGTAGGTTCTCTACAATTTCTGCAGGATCGAGCAGGATCACAATGTCGTGCGCCAGAAAGCCGATGGTATTGACGCGAAACTCTTCTTCCGAAAGCAGCACCGAGCCAGTTTCGGCTACTCCGAGTGGAGAACGTACGATTGTGACATCGATACTGGAAGCGTCGGACCAGCGAGCGAAGTCTTCAGGCTTTCTGTTGCCGGCATATTCGGGAACCGCCGAACAGATCGTCTTCGCGTCAGGGAATCGATTCTTCAGAAATTTCCCAAAATCAGCTGGGGGCTCGGTTATGACGTCCCCGCTGAGTTCTTTCAGTGCCGCGGCAAACTGCTTTTTAAGCTCGACCGGCTGTTCGGAATGAAACTTCGGAGGGGCAGGCAAGTCGCGGGAAGAGGGCTGGTTGTTGCGAACATTCTGAAGGATGGCGTCTCGAAAGCTCATGGGCTTATCTCCTGAGCGGCTGCTTAGCTTCGATGCTTCTTGTACCAGTCGTGGAAAGTCTCTTTTGCCGGTTGAGGAATATCTCGATGCCGCCCCCACGCGTTCAGATGATTGTAGAGCGCAAAACGGGGCAGGACCTTCAAACTGGTTTCCGTGGAATCGGCGGCGATGCGATAGAGGAGGGGATTACTTAACACCTTGCCCGCCACGATCATGGCCTCTTTCTTGACGAGATTAATTTGGTGTTTCTCTTCCATCACCTCTCGCCACGCATAGATCTGCTCATGGATGTCTATTTTTACCGGGCAGACGTTCGTGCAACTCCCGTTTAAAGTAGAGGAAAACGGGAGTTCACTGTAACGGTGGGCGTCGAAAGTCGGCATCATGATGATTCCAATGGGGCCCATGTAGGTCGAGCCGTAGCTGAGCCCACCACTCCGACGGTAAACCGGACATGTGTTCATGCAAGCGGCGCACCGGATGCACTTGAGTGATCGCCAAAACTTCTCCATTCCAAGGCGAGACGAACGGCCATTGTCGACCAGGATGATGTGCATTTCGCCGTTTTTGCGCGGAGACCGAAAGTGAGAGGTGTATTGGGTGATGGAATTGCCCGTGGCACTGCGAGTAAGCAGGCGAATGAAGACGGCAAGATCCTCGTTCCGCGGAATGATTTTTTCGAGCCCCACCGAGCAGATGCGTAGTTCAGGCACGTTGGCCGAAAGATCGGCATTACCTTCGTTGGTCACCGTAACGACGGCGCCAGTTTCAGCCACGGCAAAATTGGCGCCGGTCATTCCTGCCTTGGCCTGCTCGATCAGGGGTCGCGTGTTCACGCGCATCACATGAGCCAGGTAAACGGGATCGGTTTTCTCCTTGTCGGAGCCATAGACTCTGGCGAAGAGATTGGCAACATCCTGCGTCGTCTTGTGCCAAGAAGGGCCCACGATATGACTGGGCGGTTGGTTGTCGAGCTGTTGTATACGTTCACCCAGATCTGTCTCGGTGACGCGGATCCCGCGAGCCTCGAGAAAGGGCCGAGTCTCGCATTCCTCCGTCAACATGGATTTCGACTTGATTAGCGAGTCGGCGTTCCTATCACTCAGAATCTGGTAGACGATCTGATTGTGCTCAGGGGCATCCTGTGCCCAGTGGACGGTAACGCCGTTCGCCTTGGCACTGCTCTCGAACATCTCAAGATAATGCGCAAGATGGGAGAGCGTATGCTCCTTGATCTGCGAGGCCAGATCGCGCAGCTGCTCCCATTCGGGCACGCGGCTTGCCGCCTCGTCGCGCCTGGTTCGCATCATCCACAGCAGTTGATCCAGATGCTGTTCGTGTGTCCGGTCTTCGATGAACGCGGCAGCGTTTTTTGCCTGGTCTACGGCACTCATTGGGCGACTCCGTTCAAGACTTGTGCGATATGAAGAAACTTCACGTTTGCGCCTAAACGACGCGCGCAGCCTTGCAGATGCATCAGACACGACATATCGGAAGAGACGATATAGTCGGCCCCAGATTTACGGATGAATTCGAGTTTGTCGTATCCCATCTTGGCGGCTACGGCTTCCTCAGTAACCGAGAACGTTCCGCCAAAGCCGCAGCATTCGTCTGGCCTCTCGAAGTCGACGAACTGAATTCCCGCGACTTGCTCCAGCAGCTTTTTCGGTTTGGAGAACTTGGGGTCGTTTACGCGTTCGCTCATCGAAGCCATGCCGAGGCCGCGGATCGCGGAGCAGCTGGTGTGCAAAGCCACTTTGTGTTTGAAGTTCGCCCACGGAAACTCACGTACCTGCAGCACGTCGTGTAGAAATTCGACAAAATCGTACACGCTGGCCGAGATCTTTCGACGCTCCGGCGAGTCGGGCACGGCGGTGAATTTGTTCCGCAGATGATGGGTACAACTACCGGAGGGAGTGACAATGCAATCGAACCTCGAAAAATTCTTGATGAAAAGTTCCTCTGTTGCCTGCGCCTCCTCAAAACACCCGCTATTCGCCATGGGCTGACCGCAGCAAGTTTGGTCAAAGGGGTAGACAACATCCACTTTCAGTTTCTCCAGAAGCTCCAGAGTGGCGACACCGACTTCCGGATAGAACATGTCAATATAGCAAGGGATCATCAGGGCAACTTGCATGAGCGTTGCCCGTGGAGACAAAGTCGGCCCTACTCCTCGAGCGACGCTTGGCACACCCGACTGCCTGGTCTGCCGTTTTGTAGCCATTTTCACATTCTCCTTCTCGTCCGGTTCTGGCGATCTCGTCGTGAATTACCGGAACAGATTGATTTTTGCCAGATCCACGATTTCTTCGCCGCGCCCACTGAGAACAGCCTTGAGCGTGAACAGGCTGAAGCCCTTCACCTGTTCTGCGGTGATCGTTGGCGGCATGGATAGTTCCTGGCGGTCCACGAGAACTTCGACGAGCGCGGGGCCGTCGTGCTTCAGAGTTTGAGCAATCATCGGCCGGACTTGAGCAGGTGTTTCAGCCGTCAGCCCTAGCAGGCCGGCGCCTTCGGCCATTTTTGCAAAATTCGGATTGCAGAGATCGGTGCCGAAATCGAGAATGCCGGCGGCCTTCATTTCCAGTTCGACAAATGCCAGCGAATTATTCTTGAAAACGATGATCTTTGCCGGCGCCTGCAGTTGCTGGAGTGACAGCAGATCTCCCATGAGCATTGCCAGGCCGCCGTCGCCCGATAGAGATACGACCTGGCGGCCGGGATGGCTCACCTGCGCGCCAATGGCCTGTGGCAGGGCGTTCGCCATCGATCCGTGGTTGAAAGAGCCGAGTAACCGCCGTTTCCCGTTCATGGTCAGGTAGCGTGCAGCCCAGATTGTCGGAGTACCCACATCGCAGGAAAAAATTGTGTCGCTGGCGGCAAGCTCGTCGAGCGTGCGGACAACGTACTGGGGATGGATCGGTTTTTTGCCGGATCCAACGGTCGCGAGCTCGTCAAGGCCTTGGCGCGCGTTTTTATAGTGTGCGAGCGAGGCCTGAAGGTGCTTGTCGTTATCGTTTTGATTCAACTTTGGCAGAAGTGCTCGGAGAGTCGCCTTGGCATCTCCGACAAAGCCGTAATCGACCTTGGTTCGCCGGCCCAGCTGTTCGCCACGGACGTCGATCTGGACGATTGTGGCATCCTTGGGGAAGAACTGCTGATACGGAAAATCCGTCCCGATCATCAGCAGAACGTCGCAATTCATCATCGCCTGGTAGCCGGAAGAGAATCCCAGCAGGCCGGTCATGCCAACGTCGAACGGATTGTTGTATTCGATGAACTCTTTCCCGCGCATTGCGTGCACAATCGGGGCGTTGAGCTTGCCCGCAAGTGCGATCAGTTCCGAATGAGCTC
>Ga0210400_10005711_pt1 | contig 10545 bp, 9 predicted proteins | sample IncBWH26MmetaG_FD_155456 | JGI IMG/M metagenome (GOLD analysis project Ga0210400, IMG submission 155456) | Forest soil microbial communities from Barre Woods Harvard Forest LTER site, Petersham, Massachusetts, United States - Inc-BW-H-26-M | ecosystem: Environmental > Terrestrial > Soil >... | reverse complement strand
CCACCTCCTGCCGGCGTACGCGACGATATTGAGATCATTTTTGATCTGGCTCGCCGTCTCGGCCATGACTGGAGCACGCCTGATCCCGAAGCGATATGGAATGAGTTGCGCACCTTGAGCCCCATGCACGCCGGCATGAGCTACCGTCGCCTGGAAGAATTGGGCGGCATTCAGTGGCCGTGCTATGACGAGTCTCACCCGGGAGAACTGTTTCTTCACGGACGGCTGTGGAGTGAACCGCTGATCGGTCCTCGCGCACCGTTTAGCGTGGTGGAATTCGAGCCGCCCGTGGACCAACTTGACGAGCAATTTCCCATTCGCCTGACCACCGGCCGCAGGCTCGACGATTACAATACCGGTGTTCAAACCAGAGAATATTCGTCGCCGCTGCGGCGCAAAGAAGCGCTGGATGTTTCTCCCGAAGACGGTCGGTCCTACGAGTTGCGGGAAGGTGAAAAGGTCCGGGTGACGTCTAGGCGTGGCTCGCTCGTCGCACCGGTGCGCTTTGATCCGGGGTTGCGTCCGGGATTGGCGTTTTTATCGGTGCACGCCCACGATCAGGTGGCAACCAACGATTTGACCATTGACGCGGTGGACCCCAAGTCAGGCACCGCGGAGTTCAAGGCAACGGCCATCCGTATTGAAAAGATATAAGAGGACGGGATTGGATCTTCATCTAACCGACGCGCAGGCGACCGCAGAAGAGCGCGCTGCCGTTGACGCTGAGCTGGGCGTGCCTGAATCAAGCTGGCAAAGTGGCCAGCGGCAAGGCATTGCGGGGCCACTCAAGGAACGGCCAATCGCCGACACCCGTGCAGCTTTCAACGGCGACGCCTTTGGCAGGCGGCATCGTCTTCTCCCCGTTCTCCATGCGATCCAGAACCGCATCGGCTGGATTAGCATCGGCGCTCTCAACTATGTCGCGTTGCAGTTGGACATTGCACCCGCCGAAGTTCATGGCGTCGCGTCTTTCTATGGAATGTTTTCCCTTCAACCGCGTCCTCAGGTTGTAGCCCACATCTGCGATGACATTGCGTGTGTTACGCGTGGATCGGAGAAACTTTGTGCCGAACTGGAAGGCAAGCTTGGTCCTGCAGCTTCGCCTTGCTCTGGCGGACGCGCGATCTGGCTTCGCAGCCAGTGTCTGGGTCTGTGCGAGCGCGCTCCCGCCGCGCTCATCACCTCGGCGGGGGAAAAATCTCATGAACGAGTGTTGGCCCCGGCGTCGGCTGAAGCCTTGCAGTCTCTGTTAGACGACGCTGTGCAGGGTCGCCTGCCTGCCGAGCCCGACGTGCTGAACGTTCAAACCAGCGTACCTCAGTCAGTCCAGTATCAGGCAGGCCTGAATGGCGAATCCTTGCCGTTACGACTTCTGCATCGGATCGGCCAGGGTGGCGCGCCAACGTTGGAAGCCTATCAAAGACTCGGCGGCTATCGCGGTCTGCGCAAAGCCCTGGAACTTGGCCCTGAGGGCGCGCTGCGTGAGATGTCCGCCTCAAAACTGTTGGGACGCGGTGGCGCAGCATTTCCTACAGCCAAGAAATGGGAGGCGCTTTTCTTACAGAGACATTTGTTGCAGCAGGAACCCCGCCGTGCGCACTATGTCGTCTGCAATGCCGATGAATCCGAGCCCGGCACTTTCAAAGACCGCATCCTCATGGAAGGCGATCCCTACGCTGTTCTCGAGGGCATGACGATTGCCAGCTTCGTTACCGGCGCGCGACACGGCTACATCTACCTGCGCGGAGAATACCCGCTGGCCGCCGAGCGGATGCAACAAGCCATCCAGTCCGCCAACGAAAACGGCTTCCTCGGCGACAACATTCTTGCCAGCGGGCTGCAATTCACAATTGAAATTCGCCGGGGCGCCGGCGCGTATATCTGTGGCGAAGAGACCGCGCTATTCAACTCGATTGAAGGCTATCGTGGCGAGCCGCGCAACAAGCCGCCGTTCCCCACCCAGTCCGGGCTCTTCCGCCAGCCGACCGCCGTCAACAATGTGGAGACTCTGGTCAACGTTCCCGGCATCATTTTAGAGGGCGGCGCTGATTATGCCAGGCTCGGCACCGAAAACTCCGCAGGCGCCAGGCTCTTTTGCCTTTGTGGACACGTGGCGCGCCCCGGCGTCTATGAAATAGCCATGGGGACCACGCTGCGCCAACTCATTGATCTTGGCGGAGGGGTTGTTGGCAGCGGCAAGCTGCAGGCGGTGCTTCTAGGAGGCGCAGCCGGAACTTTTGTTGGGTCTCAGGAACTGGGTACGCCGCTCACCTTCGAAGGCACGCGCGCCATCGGAGCCACTCTTGGGTCCGGAGTGATCATGCTGTTTGATGATACGGTTGATCTTCGCCAGATCCTGCTGCGCATCGCCAGTTTTTTCCGCCATGAAACTTGCGGTCAGTGCGTTCCCTGCCGCGTCGGCGTGGTGCGCCAGCAGGAAGCGCTGCAGCGCTTGGTAAGTGCCAAGCCGCTAGGCTCGGCAGCGCAGGAAATTACCATGTTGCGCGAGATCGCCCAGGCCATGCGCGACGCCTCAATCTGCGGTCTGGGCCAGACTGCGTCCAGCGCGCTGGAATCCGCGATGCACCGATGGAGTCTGTTCTCATGAGTCACTCTGGCACGGACATTTCGCAACCGCTCGACGCGCCCCTGCCGACAATTCCTCTACCGCGAGGCCCCGTGCCGCAAGGGCCGCCGGAGCGCGAACGGCGCTCTATTGAAATCGAGATTGATGGCAAGCTGGTTTCCGTCGCCGAGGGTTCCACCATCCTGGATGCCGCAAGAAAACTTGGCATTGACACTCCTACCCTTTGCTTTTTGAAGAGCCTCACCCCCGTCAACGTCTGCCGCGTCTGTGTAGTGGAGTTGGAAGGCTCTCGCACGCTCGTTCCCGCTTGCTCACGCAGGGTGGAACCCAATATGTCGATCAGGACGGATTCCGAACGCGTCCGCCTGAGCCGCCGCTTGGTGTTGGAATTTCTGGCTTCGTCCGTAGACCTTTCCACGGCGCCCGCGATGCAGGCGTATATGAGCCGGTACGGCGCGCATCCTGAGCGCTTCGGCGCAACCTGCGCCACAGTTGCCCAGCCGGTAAGAATTGACAACGACCTTTATGTCCGCGACTACTCCAAATGCGTCCTGTGCTACAAGTGCGTGGAAGCCTGCGGCATAGACGCGCAAAACACCTTTGCGATTGCTGTGGCAGGTCGCGGCTTTTCCGCCCACATTGCTACTGAATTTGACGTTCCACTACCCGACTCGGCATGCGTCTATTGCGGTAACTGCATCGGCGTCTGCCCCACCGGCGCGCTGATGTTCAAGAGCGAATATGACATGCGCCAGGCCGGCACATGGAACGAAAGCCGCCAGACGCAGACTGATACCATCTGTCCTTATTGCGGCGTAGGCTGCGACCTCACCGTGCACCAGCAGGAAGGCCGGATCGTTCGCGTGACCTCGCCACTCGACCATAGCGTGACTCATGGCAATCTTTGCATCAAAGGGCGGTTCGGCTGGCAGTTCGTGCAGATTCAGCCAGTCGGCGAGCAAGAAGAATAATTTCGCGAGTGAGGGGCGGAGGTGATCGAGGCGGACGAGTGGGGGTTTGGAAAACAATTTGAAGAAACGACATTCTTAATACTCGTATTAGCCTTTAATTGTGTCACCGCAATCCCGCTGTGGTCGCCTGGAATTAAGGAAACCATTCGTATCACCATAGAGCTGGCATATGGAAGGTACTTCCTGACGTCTAAGGCTTGGAGCCTCGACTCGAATTGCTGCTGCAGACTTCCAACTAGCACGCGGTCGGTTGCCTTGTCTTGATGCCATCTAACACTTAACTGAGGTGGATAAAGTAAACCGGCCACGGTAGCGGCCCTCGAAAGAGGGTTAGGAAGCTACGCATTCCTGACGTAAGGAATGGAACCCGCGTGCGGCGCTTCCCATATGCGCGTTTATAGGTACCGATCACCGCGTGACCCTTGTGCATCCACTAGCAAGAACAGAAAGAACCGCTTAAGATGTCCAGTGCCTATTTCCCTGTCGCAAACGGGTACGGCATCCATTGGGTACGAGGTTCACGATGACAACGAATGCAAGCCCAACGCAAAATTTGGCCAACCAACTGCCCGCGGCAAACGGGCTGGCAATAGTCCGGGTCACGGTCGGCGCAATGTTGGTTTGGGTCTTCTTCGAGAATTTAGGAAAAGGTCTCTACACTGCAGCGGGCTACGCAGGCCTGATCAACAATTACATAAAGACGAGTCACTCGCCGGCCGCGTGGAAGGCAGTCATGGGTTTGGCGGCGAGTCACGCCGCGATGGCGGCTCCTGTGCAGGCGATGACCGAGATCTCTCTCGGGATCCTGCTCATCATCGGCCTGCTGACGCGCCCGGCGGCCTTTGTAGCGTTCTTGTACCTGGGCAGTCTTTGGGTGTCTGAGTGGGGCACGGCGTGGATTTGGGAGTTGCTGGTTCCGGTGCTCGCATCGCTTGCGCTCGCGGTCGGGCGGGCCGGTCGAGCGTGGGGCGTCGACGCCTTGCTGGCGCAGCGCTGGCCGTCCTCTCCCTGGTGGTGACTTGAGCGTGCTGACTTGAGCCCAGATCGAGTGCGAGTGTCGGTCGTCATTCCTACACACAATGAAGCGCAGTCCATCGGCCGCGTCTTAGCTGATCTCCCGGCCGATATTGTCACTGAGGTTTTGATTGTAGATAGCAATTCAACCGACGGGACTCCCGAGATCGCCGCAAAGATGGGTGCTCGCGTCCTCCACGAACCGCGTCGCGGATACGGTCGCGCCTGTTTGACTGGATTGGCTGGTGCAAGTACCCCTGACGTTGTGGTGTTCCTCGACGGCGATTACAGCGATCGCCCAGCTGAGCTGCCGCTTCTTTTGACTCCAATCATTGACGGCCGTGCCGACATTACTCTGGGTGCGCGCCTGGGAAAGCAGAGCGTTCGCGGGGCGTTGCCTTGGCACGCCGCGTTTGGTAATCGCCTGGCGGCTTTCCTGATCAGGCTTTTGTATGGATTAAGGATAAGCGATCTCGGACCTTTCCGCGCCGGGCGAGCAGATGTCCTTCGCCAGCTTGAGCTTCAAGAGAACACGTACGGCTGGGCGGTTGAAATCATTCTGAAAGGTACGCTGCGGGGATTCCGCATCGTTGAGGTGCCGGTGAGCTATTATCCGCGCATTGGGAAATCGAAGATTAGCGGCACGCTGAGGGGCACAGTCGGAGCGGCGTGGTTCATCCTCTCCCTGATAGTGCGATATTATTTTCGGCATCGAAGGGCCGGAATGCCACGGTCAGCCTGAGTCGTGGCACCGCAATTACCTATGCAATCCTACAGAGAACACACGGCACGTTCGATCAATGGGAGCCGGACGCTGGTTGTGATGGCAAAAGCTCCCAGGCCGGGCATGGTCAAGACCCGATTAGCTCAGAACCTTACCCTTGATGCAGTCACCGAGCTCTATCGTTGCCTCTTGGACGACACATTGGCGCTAGCGCGGTCGTTGGGCACTATTGAGGTTGCCGTCATGTGCCCTGCTCCGGATGTCGAGGAACTAACGCGCTTGGCGCGAGGTGTGGTGGGCGTCGTAGCGCAGAAAGGGGAGGGCCTTGCGGCCGGCCTGACCTCAGTGTTTGCACACTTCACAGCGGCTGGCCGGCAACGCGTCGTTGCCTTCAACAGCGACAGCCCGCATCTGCCGGCTTCGGTTCTTGGGAGCGCATTCGAGGCGCTCACCGGGCACGACGTGGTTGTTGGACCGACACATGATGGCGGCTATTATCTCGTAGGAGCCAAGGCTGCCCATCCAGCACTTTTCGATGGCGATGGCATGGGCACGAAGAGCGCGCTTGAGGCCCTGCTGGCCCGCGCTCGCGGACTGCAGCTTTCCGTTGGGTTCACAGATCCTTTCTATGACATCGACGTGGAGGACGACTTAACCCGGCTTGCCGCAGAACTGCGTCTCGCTCCGGCCAGGGCGCCACGAACGGCGGTCTGGCTGAAACAGTGGGGGCAGGCGGTGGCACAGTTGCGGACAGGTACGGGAGACTTGTGAAGCTCACGCCATCCCGCAGGCTGTATGCTCTCGGCCTCGTCATGCTTGCGGCGCTGACGATCTGCTCGCGCAAGCTCGGCAGCGTGGGTGCGCCGTCCTTCCTCATTCCGCTGGGAGTTGCCGGCATCGCGTACCTCCTCGCTGTTCGTGAATTCTTTTTCGCGCCGACATTCCCGCGTCGCGTCGTCGTCATCGGCCTCGGGTTGGCTGCTCTATGGCATCTTGTATTTCTGATCATGCCGCCGGGTTTAGATGATGACATTCATCGATATGTTTGGGATGGCCGTGTGCAGCGGCTCGGCTATAACCCTTATCTTGTGGTTCCAAGCGACCCTGCGCTCGCCGCGTTGCACACACCCGAGACCCGCACACTGAACAACCCGGATTTACCCAGCCCATATCCAGCGGGCGCCGAACTTTTCTTTCGCGCCGTCACAGCGATCCATGAGTCTATCTTTGCCCTGAAGGTAGCATTTGTAGTTTGTGATGTGGCGATTGTTTTCCTTCTGCTCGATGTCCTGCGTAGTAGTGGGCACGGAGCGCATTGGATTCTGGCTTATGCCTGGCACCCACTCCTGGCAGTGGAAGTGGCGGGCAGCGGTCACATCGATATTGTTGGCGGGCTGCTGCTGTTGGTGTCGGTCGCCGCGCTGGGACGGCGCTGGCGTGCGATTGCAGCCCTGGCATTTGGGCTGGCTGTTGCCGTGAAACTCCTCCCGATTGTACTGCTGCCACTCTACTGGAGGCGGGTACGTGTGCGCGACGGCGCGCTGGCAGCAGTCGTGGTCGGACTCCTCTACCTGCCATTTTTCAACCACGGGCGGATTCCGATTGGCTCGCTCGGCACTTACGTTCAAAGTTTCCGGTTTAATGATCCGGTGTTTGCAGCGCTCGAGCGAGTGGCGGCTCCGCAGCTTGTAGTTGGGCTGGCTGTGCTCGTCGGCTTTCTTGCCGCGATCCGGCTGAGAAGAGAGTCCGCGGCATGGTCTGCGGACGCGTTTGCATGGCCCATGGCAGCATCGCTTTTATTTGCACCGGTCGTATATCCGTGGTACCTGCTCTGGCTGCTGCCGTTCCTGCGGTCGGCCTCGACGCTGCCCCTCGTTATCTGGACGGTCAGCATTATCCCGACGTACTACGTTTGGCATCTGCGGGCACTTGGACGTCCTTGGTTGGTTCCTGGCTGGATTATGCTGCTGGAATACGGAGCCGTAGCAGCGGCCTGTGCGATTATCGCGTTGCGCCGGCTCAACCGACAGGCAGTGCCCGCATCGTCAACGGACTAGGGGGCCTTCCGAACGTTGCATTCCGCGCAGTGGTGCAGTTCTCGATGCGCTCCGCATTCACGGCCTTTACGGCCTTTCTTTGCATGTTATGCGGCCCAAAGCTCCTAATCGCAAAGGGCGCAAAGAGATCGCGAAGGACGCAAAGAAAACCAATCCCCACAATCGCCGCATGGAGCATCGAGACACAATCACTCCAGGTCAGCTGTATAGTTGCTGCCAATCGGGCAAGGCGTGTGATTGGCCGGTGTGGGTAAGGGTATTGTTCCGCCTACCTTTGTTGTATCCAGAAGCTTCTGCCCGTCATCGAACCCAGCATCCGTTCAATTCACCGAGGAGCGAACTCCATGACATATGCAAGCCGTGTAACGATGATCCGTCGTCTGGTTTTCGGGTTGCTGGTCCTTGCTGCAACGTCCTGGGCGCAGGCGCGCCCGCCAATTTTCGAGAAGGTGGCTAAAACCTATGGTCTCGATTCGTGGGACAAGATCGAGGCGATCCGCTACACCTGGAACATTCAATTCGGCACATTCAATCTCTCCCGTTCATGGGAGTGGGAGCCCAAGACCACCCAGGTCACCTACGAAGGAAAGGATAAAGACGGCAAGCCGGTTAAGGTTACCTACAAGCGCTCCGAACTTGGTAGCCAGCCCGACTCCGTGAAAAACGACGTTGATCCGGGTTTCATCAACGATAACTACACGCTTCTGTTTCCCTTAAGAGCTTACTGGGACAGCAGCCCCGCGGTGATCGACGCCGGCCTGTATAACCTGCCGGTGGGCAATGGCATGGCCGAGTTGGTCGCCGTGAAGTATCCGGCGGAAGGGGGCGGTTACACTCCTGGCGACACCTGGGAACTCTACGCCGGCAAAGACGGCCGCATCGAGTATTGGGTCTACCACCGCGGCGGGCCCAAAAAGCCGAACCTTCTTTTCGCAACGTGGGGAGGCCAAAAAAAGGCAGGTCCTCTGCTACTCTCGACCGATCGCCGCGGCTACGGCGATGGCATGCCGATACGGGTTTGGTTTACCGATGTGGCGGTCAAGGTGACGGGTTCGGATACCTGGATAAAAGCGCAATAAATGTAACGCGCTCGCTCGAACAGATGATGTCGTTCGTCGAGGATCACACTACCTGGCGATCACTACAGTTGTGCATGAACTGCTCAGCTTGGGTAGATCGCGCGCGGCTGCTATGCGGATCTGCAGCGTAGGCCGGTCCCCGCGAACGATCGGACAGTAGTAGTCAGGCTCGAGCAGGGCGCCCTGGAGGCGGCGACGTCCGGCACAGCCGCCATGGCATGAGTCCCGAAACTCGCAAGGCTGGCACGCGCCGGGAAGCGTGCGGGCTTGGTTGAATGGTGCGGAGTCTAGAATGTCGAGCCCGCTCCAGATTAAATCCGAAAGCGGCTCCCCCGATCCCGGCCAATAAACGCAGGGCTGTGAGGTGGCGCGCGGCGTAACCCTCACGGTGGTTACGCCGCATCCTCCCCGGAGCGGCGGGAGGCCTGCCATTGCCCGAACCAGCGGTTCGCCAATGGCGATCACATCCGTCTCCGCAAAGAGACTCCGGAACCCTTCCCAGTACTCTTCATAGGACAGCGCATAGAGGTCGGATCGCACCGCCTGGTATACGTTTACACGCAGGGGAGCGTCAAATTGTTTCGCTACTCGCGCAACCTCCGCCAGACGCAAGTAGTTCGCCTTCATCATGACTGCGATGATGGTTACAGGCAAGCCGAGCCTTACGCAACGTTCCGCTTGCAGGTGGATCAGCTCCCAATTGCCATTGCCGCGCTGTGCATCCTGTTGCGGTTGCGTCGGGTAATCGAGTGAAAACTCAATGTCGTGAAAGGCGCGCAACTCGTCGTCTTCCAACACAGCAACACTATGGCCGTTGGACGTGATGGTGAGTTTGATGGGTTGCGTCCGCAAGTAGGCCAAGATCGCCTTAAACTCTGGATGCATGCCGTTCTCGCCCGTGCCCAGATTGACCGAGTGTACGGGCAGGCGCTCTAAGACTGACTTCACTTGATCCAGAGAAAGACGGTCGGTCCGAGCTGGATCGCGGTAGCAGAAGGAACAGGAGAGATTACACTCGTTGGTGAGTCCGAGCCCGAGCGAAATACCCTTAGCCGGCGCCGCCACGCCAGATGTGATCGACGAAAATTGGACTGTGAGGTTATTCACGCGCGTCCTCCGCCGTCACAGCTGGGCGATGTGTGAAGTATTGTTTGTAGCGGGCGACCGCGGAAAATTCTGGCCGGCTCCCCAGCTTGCGCTCCAGGTCGAGAATCCGCTCATACTCGGCGCTGCGAGAAATCCGCGCCGGCAAGTAATCCGCAATGACGCGTACCCCACGCTCGGCAATCGCCGCCAGCGACGCCGCCTTCAGCATCGGTTGCAGGCTATCCGACGTAAATAGTCGTGCCCGGCCTCCGTACAAAGACTCTTGCCCCCATTCAGCGGTGAGGTTATTTTCCGCCCCGGCCAAATCGCCCGCTTGAATAGCGGCCTTTAACACTTCGCCTGCCTGGTTGCGGACGAGGAGAGACAGTATCGCCGACGAGTCTCGCAATGCGCGAGCCGCACCGCGCAACACAGCACCGGGATCGTCGATATATTCCAGGATGTTGTGGCACAGGATTACATCGAACGATCCAACATGAAATAAGTTTTCCAGATGGGCGGCGTCGCCGTGTTTCAGTACGATCTTCTCCGTAACCGCCGCTCCCCGTGCGGCGCGTTGCGCGATATCCAGCATAGCCGGAGACGAATCCAGCAGCGTGACGTGAATACCAAGTTGCGCCAGGCGAACGGCCGTAGCTCCTGTACCGCCCCCGACATCCAGCGCACACAACGGGCCGTTGGCCTGAGGTGGAAGGAAAGCCTTCAGGTTTTCGAATGCCAAACCGGAGCGCAACCGCCCCTCCGGCGTCTCGAGATAGGCGGCATATTTGTGCGCGTCGCTCTGAAAACGTTCGCTGTCGGCATTGGCGTTCATCTTCATGCAACACTCATTCATGCGATATTCAAGCGAAGTCGTTCCCCGAGCCAATCGCTCGCGAGAACCAGGGCGTAGATCAAGAGAATAAGGGTAGTCAGGCGATTGTAGAAACCGAGCTGCACATTGTTATAAATCGCCTGTCCCAAGCCGCCACCGCCGACCAGCCCCAGCATGGTAGAAGCCCGCAGA
>Ga0210400_10005710_pt1 | contig 10546 bp, 12 predicted proteins | sample IncBWH26MmetaG_FD_155456 | JGI IMG/M metagenome (GOLD analysis project Ga0210400, IMG submission 155456) | Forest soil microbial communities from Barre Woods Harvard Forest LTER site, Petersham, Massachusetts, United States - Inc-BW-H-26-M | ecosystem: Environmental > Terrestrial > Soil >... | reverse complement strand
GGGCTTCCCCGATGACCGCGTGCTGCCGCAGTCGGCGTCGTCGCGCCAGATCGGTGACAGCCTGCGCGCCGACTTCGCCGTCGACGCCGCCACCGACGTGGTCGCGGTGATTCCCGGCATGTCCGGTGTCACGGGAGAAGAGCTGACCCGGTACGGCGCAGATCTTTCCGAAGTGCCGGACATATCGTCGGTGTCGACGCCGAACGGCACCTTCGTGCGCGGCGCGCTTGTCGGGCCGCCTTCGGCGGCGACCGGCGTCAAGGAAAACCGCGCATTCGTGACGATGGTCAGCACCGCGCCACTGTTCAGCCAGGCCTCGGAGACTCAGCTGGACCGGCTGCACGCCGTTCGCGGGCCCGCGGGTCACGACGTGTTGCTCACCGGGACCGCACAGGTCAACCGCGACAGCAGCGAGGCCGTCTCGTCGCGGATACCCGTTGTGCTGACCGTGATCGCGGTGATCACGTTCGTGCTTCTGTTCATGCTCACCGGCAGCGTCGTGCTGCCGCTGAAAGCGTTGCTGCTCAACGTGTTGTCGCTGACGGCTGCGTTCGGTGCGCTGGTCTGGATCTTCCAGGACGGCCACCTGGGCGCCTTCGGGACCACACCCACCGGCACTCTCGTCAACAACGTGCCGGTGCTGTTGTTCTGCGTCGCATTCGGGCTGTCGATGGACTATGAGGTCTTCCTGATCTCCAGAATCCGCGAATACTGGCTGGATTCGGGGCGCACCCGGGCCGACAACGACGAGGCCGTCGCGCGGGGCCTGGCCCGTACCGGGCGCGTGGTCACAGCCGCGGCGCTGCTGATGTCGATCTCGTTCGCGGCGCTGATCGCCGCTCAGGTGGCGTTCATGCGGATGTTCGGCCTGGGCCTCACGCTCGCGGTATTGGTGGACGCCACGCTGGTGCGGATGCTTCTCGTGCCCGCGTTCATGCGTGTGCTCGGACGCGCGAACTGGTGGGCGCCGGGGCCGTTGGCGCGGCTGCACGCTCGGTTCGGTATCAGCGAGGCGGGCGCGACACCAGACGACAAATCCTGGCGTTCCGACACGACGGTGACGGAGGGCACGACGGTGACGGAGGGCACGACGGTGACGGAGACTGGTCAGCGTGTCGACTCCCGTTAGTAGTCAGGACCGCCGAAGGCGGGCGCCTCGCGGTGCCGGCGACCAGCTGCGCGACGAGATCTTGGACGCCGCCACGGAATTGTTGCTGGAGACCGGTCACGCCAAAGCGGTTTCGATCCGGTCGGTCGCCGAGCGTGTCAGGGTGACGCCGCCGTCGATATACCTGCACTTCAAAGACAAGGACGCGCTATTGGACGCGGTGTGCGCGCGCTACTTCGAGAAGCTCGACGAGGAGATGCAACGCGCCGCGGTCGGGCAGACCACCGCGTTGGACGTGCTGCGGGCGCTGGGACTGGCGTACGTGCGGTTCGCGCTGCAGACGCCCGAGCTGTACCGCATCGCGACGATGGGCGAGGGGCGACCCGGCAGCGACGTCGACCTCTCGCTCAACAGCTCCGCGTTCGCGCACATGCGCGCCGGCGTGGCGGCGATGATCGATGAGGGCCTCTACACGCGCGACGACCCGACCCGCGTCGCGCTCGAGCTGTGGGCGGCAGCCCACGGCGTGGCGGCGCTGCTGATCGCGAAGCCGTATCTGCCGTGGGGCGATGTCGAGGTTTTCACCGACCGGGTGCTGCGGGCGGTGTGCTGCGGCCAGATCGTCATGGGAATCATCGGATACGACACCTGCCCGGGCGATACTGTCGAGCGGCTGATGGAACTTCGAGGCCGAACGGACGCCGATGAGCGAGAATCGAAATAAGGTCGACAACCCGTTCTTCGCGCGGTTTTGGACCTTCATGGCCAATCATGAATCCGAGGCGCTGCGCAAGCTGCGCCGGGAGAACCTCGCCGGCCTGTCGGGCCGCGTGCTTGAGGTCGGTGCAGGCACAGGATCGAATTTCGTGCTGTACCCGACATCCGTGGAGGAAGTGGTCGCAATCGAGCCGGAGCCTCGGCTGAACGCGATCGCCGGGCGCACCGCGGCGACCGCGCCCGTGCCCGTCACCGTCACCGACCGCACCGTCGAGGAGCTCGAGCCCAGTGCGCCGTTCGACGCGGTGGTCTGCTCGCTGGTGCTGTGCTCGGTGGATGATCAGGAAGGCGTTCTGCGGCAATTGTTTTCTCGGTTGCGGCCCGGAGGTGAGCTTCGATACTTCGAGCATGTCGCTAGCGAGGGCGCGCGAGGCCGGATGCAGACGCTGGTCGACGCGACGATATGGCCGAGGATGTTCGGCAATTGCCACACCCATCGCGACACCGAACGCATCATCGCCAACGCCGGCTTCCAGCCGCAAAGCTCCCGGCACGAATGGCAGTTCCCGAGTTGGGTTCCGATGCCGGTGTCGGAACTGGCGCTCGGCATCGCAGTTCGGCCTTAGCCTCAGCCGACCAGGTCCTCGAGCCGGTCCAGTAGCCCCGGCAGCGCGTGGGCGGCGGTGTCCTGGACGGCGATGGTTGCGCTTTCCGTCAACGGTGTGCTGTCGGGGTTGACTTCCACGACGGGTATGCCCTGCGCCAATGCGGCCGACGGCAGTCCCGCAGCGGGATAGACGATTCCGGACGTGCCGACCACCACCACCACGTCTGCGGTCGCCACCGCTTCCACGGCCAGCTGCCACGGCTCGTCGGGCAGCGGCTCGCCGAACCACACGACGCCCGGCCGGATCGTGCCCCCGCACTCGTCGCACATCGGCGGATCGACCGCGCCGACCGGCTCCGGCATGTCGGGCAGCTCACCGTGATACGGCTTGCCGCACCGCGAGCACCGAAAATCGAACAGGCTGCCGTGAAGGTGCGCGACGTGCTGACTGCCCGCACGCTCGTGCAGGTTGTCGATGTTCTGGGTGACCACGCGAACGTCGGCGCGGCGCTGCCAGTCCGCGATGGCGAGGTGCCCGGCGTTCGGTTCGACAGCCCGCACCAAGTGGTAGCGCCACAGATACCACGCCCACACCACGTCAGGCTGGCGCCGCCATGCGCGTGGGCTCGCGAGCTCCTCGGGATCGAATGTCTCCCACAGCCCGGTCTGGGCGTCGCGGAATGTCGCAACCCCACTTTCGGCGGACATCCCCGCTCCGCTGAGCACCGTCACCCGCACGAATCCAACGGTACTGGTCTCCTCTTCGCGCGAGCGCTCATCGGTACTGGTCTCCTCTTCGCGCGAGCGCTCATCGGTGCCGCCTGCGCGTTATGTTGAGCAGGTGTCCGAGTTGGCCGACTGGGTACGGCTTCAGCCGAAGGCGGGCACCCCGGTGTTCGACCAGCTGAGGACCCAGATCATCGACGGCATCCGGGACGGGCGGCTGGCCGCGGGCGCGCGGTTGCCGACGGTGCGCGACCTCGCCGCGCGGCTCGGCCTGGCGGTGAACACCGTCGCGCGGACATATCGCGAACTCGAGACGGCCGGCATGGTTGAAACCCGCGGTCGGCTGGGCACTTTCGTCTGCGGCGTCGATCCCGCTGACGTCGCGATGGTCGTTGCGGCGCGGGCCTTCGTCGAAACGGCCCGAGCCCTGGGCATCGGGCCCGCTCAGGCGATGCGCTACATCGAAACGGCGTTCGGTCGGCGTTAGCCGAACTCGAGCAGCGTGAGCGCGGGCCGGACCGGGTCGAAGAACGGCAGCCGCTGCGCCGTCCACAGCGCCAGGTTGAACAGGGCTCCCCGGCCGCGGGGCAGCGGCACGTCGTGCACCGCGCGGATGCCGGGCACGGTGCTGGCCAGACTCGCGATCTGTTCGGTGGACAAGCTGAACGGCATCGGCGGCACCCGGTAGCGCAGGGATGTCCGGAACCCATGGCGGACCAACGCGCTGAACCACGCGGGTGGCAGGTCGAACATCAGCTGGCCGCCCGGGAACCGCTGGGCGCATTCGCGGATCAGGCCGACCGCCTGGTCCGGCTGCAGGTACATCAACAGGCCTTCGGTGGTGATGAACACGCCCTGCGCGCGATCGACCGTGTCCATCCACGAGAAGTCGAGCGCCGACTGCGGGCGCACCGAGATCCGCGGCGAGCGGGGCAGCAGCCTCCGTCGCAGCTCGATGATCGGTGGCAAATCGACGGTCAGCCAACGAAAGTCGTGGCCGACGCCTGCCTCGTCGAGCCGCCAGAAGCTGGTCTGGAGGCCTTCGGCCACTGCGACGACCGTTGCGCGAGGATGGGCGGCGAGATAGCGGCAGGCCGCGTTGTCGAACGCTAACGCCCGCAATGCGAGGTCCTGCCGGCTGGACACCCCGAACTTCGAAAAGTCGTAGTCGATCGAGTCCATCAGCTTTATCGCCATCGGATCGTCGATGATCGCGTCATGCCTGCGCGCTTCGTTGGCCCGCGCCCGCAGGGTCAACAGCGCCGTCTCGGATACCCCGGTCAGATTCGTGGCATCGGCGCGGTGGCCGTTAACAGAGGTCATCGCGGCGCAACTCTACCGGCGCAGCACCTTGTCGAGCGTGCGCAGGTTACGAGTGGTGGTCGACGACTTGTAGCGCTTCTTGCCCATGGTCTTGCCCATCGCACTGTCCAACGACTTCGACCGCGGCACTTGCCAGTAGATGACGCCATCGCCACGCTCGATCTTTTCACCCGGGCCGGGCGCCAGACCCGCCAACTCCTCGAGGACGGCGGGGTCGGACACGAACGTGACGTATGAGTGGTGGCCGGGCACGTCCCGTTCGAACGGGTAGGCGTCGACGATGCGAGCCACCGTGCCGATGTCGTAGGCCAGCACCCACGCGTCGTAGCCGAACGTCTCCCGCAGCGCGGCCTCGGCCGTCTTGCGCACCGATGCGACCTTGGCGCCGGATTCCAGCAGCACGTTGCCGCTCGCCAGGATTGTCCGGACATTGCCGAACCCGGCGTCGGTCATCGCCGATGCCACGTCGGCCATCTTCAGGTTCACCCCGCCGACGTTGACTCCGCGAAGGAACGCCGCATATTTCGTCATCGCTGATCGATCGTAGAGATCATCGTGTACACGTAGGCTGCTCTGCATGGCGCCGCAGGCATTCGACGACAAGCTGCTGGCCGTGATCAGCGGGAATTCGCTGGGCGTGCTGGCCACGATCAAGCGCGACGGCCGCCCACAGCTGTCGAATGTGTCGTACTACTTCGATCCGCGCACCACGGTCATCGAGGTGTCGATCACCGAGCCACGGGCGAAGACACGAAATCTTCGCCGCGATCCCCGTGCCTCGATGCTGATCACCTGTGACGACGGCTGGTCGTACGCGGTCGCCGAAGGTACCGCCGAGCTGAGTCCGCCGGCCGCCGCCCCGCATGACGACACCGTTGAGGGGTTGATTGCGTTGTATCGCAACATCGCGGGTGAACATCCGGATTGGGACGACTACCGCCGCGCGATGGTCACCGACCGCCGGGTCCTGATGCGGATGCCGATCTCCCACCTGTACGGAATGCCGCCTGGAGTGCGCTAGCGCGTTAGCCTGTGGGCATGGCAGCGGAGGACAGTTCCGAACAGGACACCAAGCGCAAGTTCCGCGAGGCGTTGGACCGCAAGAACGCCCGCGCGTCCGGCGGAGAGCAGCACAAGGACGCGGGCGCCAAGCAGCCGCCCAGGCACGGCCCGGCCGAGCATCGACGGGAGTTCCGCCGCAAGAGCATCTAGCGCGTCACCGCCTCCGTTACCTGAACATTCGAGTCGGTGGCCAGAGCGCGTGCCGCGATCAGCGCGACCAGAAGAACCGCGATACAGATCAGCCCGTCGTCCTTCAGGCCCCACCTGACGGACACCAGCGTGGCGGCCCCCGCAATGCACAGCAGCGTGCCGACGACGGCGCTGCGCACGCCCGGCCCGGCGACGGAGCCGCCGTCCCAGCGTGGCAGCGGGTTGTTCTCCAACGGTCTCAGCGCGACGAACAGCACACCGACCATGACCGTCATCAACACCACCTGCACGACGCTCAGCGCGATGAAGCCCGGGGCGTGCATGTCGTAGCGCGGCAGACCGAGTGCGTCGAACACCAGGTGCGTGCCCAGCAGCGCCGGCATGTGCCAGAGGTATAACGTCATCGCGCCGGAGTTGCCGATCGCCACCAGCCACCACACCCGCGGCCGCTGCGCCCACCGCGAGATCGCAGGTGCGACCGCGATCGCCAGCGCGCACATCATGATCGCGTGGCCGGCGAGCAGCGCCGACGGCGGCGTCATGTTCGGCAGCCGCTGTCCCTGGTAGCCGACCAGGCTCAGCTCGTACGGCCCAAGCCACACCAGCAGCACGTTGACCACGAACGCCAATGCGGCGACCGCGATCGCCGCGCGTCGGCACAGCAGACCGCGCCGGTACGCGACACCGAACATGCCCGGGATCAGCCAGACGACGATGTTGAGGTAGCCGAGTGCGGACAGTCCGGCGACGTTGAGCCGCAGGATGTCGATCACGACGATCAATCCGTAGACCGCCACCACCCCGGCGGCCAATCGGGCGGTGCCGGTGATCCGGTACAGCAGGGGAATGGCGGCGAGCACGAGCACGTAGGCGCCAAGGAACCACAGCAACTGAATGCTTGTGCCGGCGACCGGCTCATAGACCTGCTTGGGCAACACGAACCGCAGAACCGCAAGCGCGACCCCCCAGAACGCGAGATAGAAGAACACCGGTCGATACAGCCGGATGCAGCGCTGCATCAGCCAGCCGCCCCAGCTGCGGCCAGGAGACCACGACTCGACGGACGCCGCCGTCCCGGCGAAGAAGAACAGCGGCATGATCTGCAGCAGCCAGGTCAGCGCGCCGAACGCCGGCAGCGACTCGAGGAGGTTGCCCCACACGAACACCCCGTCGCGGACAGTGCTGACCGCCATGATCGTGTTGCCGAACACCACTGCGACCAGCGATGCGATTCGGACGACATCGATGGCGCGATCGCGGTTGGCCGGCGTCTGCGCCGCGATCTCGGCCGGGGCGGGGAAAAGCGCCACTTACGCGAATCTACCGGCGCGCCGCGTGTGCCTCCTGCACTAAAACTGCGGCAAGGCACACCGCGGCCAGCGCGGAGACCGCCAGCGCGAACACGATTCCCGCCGTCCGCAGTCCCCACGCCTGAGCCGCGAGGCCTTCGCCGATTACGGGTAGCGAGATCGCGACGTAGGCAACGACGAAATAAGTTGAGGTGACCTCGGCTCGTCTGTCTGTGGGCGTCTGTTCAGCCACCGCGGCCAGGCCGCGACTGAAGCTGATGCCCTGACCCGCGCCCGCGACCACGGCGCCCAGAATCAGCAGCGCCAGACTCGAATAGTGAAGGGACGCAGCGATGATCAGCATGCCGATGACAAGAACACCGCAGCCCACGGCGACGGCCCGATTCGCGCCGATCCGTCCGGACGCCAGCTGGGCGACCGCCGAGGCGGCGAAGATCGAGCTGACGATCGCCCCGGCGACCGCATCGTTGTTGATGCCGATGATGTGGGCCACGAACGACGGCGACACGGCGGTGAACAGGCCCAGCACTGCGAAGCCGGCGAACCCGGCGGTGGCGGCCGTGATGAACACCGCGCGTACCTCGGGCGGCACAGACAGCCGCTGAAATCCGATCCGGCCGGTCCGTGGGCTGGTTTCTGGCGCGACCAACGCGCTCGCCGCCGCGAGCACCATCAGCACGATGTGCACTGCGAACGACAGCTTCAAGGGTGCCGGCGCGTACTGCACCAGCAGTCCCGCCACCAACGGTCCGAGGCCGAGGCCGCCGATGTTGGCTACCGTCGCGATCGCCGCGGCACGGCCCCGCCAGCGGGGCGGCGCTGCCTCGATCACGGCTACGGTCGCTGTGCCGGTGGCCACGCCGGCCGACAACCCGGACAGCACTCGGCCCAGCAGCAGGTCGTCGACCCCGGTAGCACCGAGGAACGCGATCGCGCTGCCGATCGCGAATACCGTTGCAAGAAATAACATTGGGCGCCGGCCGGCCGCATCTGACCAGCGGCCGAACACCAGCAGCGCGGCCAGCACCCCGCCGGCGTACGTCGCAAACACCACCGTGGTTGTCAACACCGAGAAGTGCATGCGGTCGGAGTACAGCGCGTACATCGGCGTCGGCAGCGTCGTGCCCACCATGAGCGCGGCAAACGTGTACGCCAGGAGCGGGAAAGCGAGTCGTGTTCGCCAGTTATCGGGCACCGTTGATCGTACGCAAACTCAGTGCGGGACAGCCTTTTCGGCCCCGATGCCGGTCAGCGCACGCACCTCCATCTCGGCGGTCAGTGCGGGATCGGGTGTTTCGCGGGAAGTCAACGTGCCGACGATTCCGAGGATGAATGCAAGCGGAATCGACACGATGCCGGGATTGGCCAAAGGGAACCACGCGAAATCGGAGTGCTTGAGCATCGACGTCGGTGAACCCGACACCGCAGGGGAGAAGACGATCAGCACGATCGTTGAGATCAGCCCGCCGTACATGCTCCACAACGCGCCGCTGGTGTTGAACCGCCGCCAGTACAGCGAGTACAGAATCGTGGGCAGGTTCGCGGCCGCCGCTACCGCGAAAGCGAGCGCCACCAGGAATGCCACATTCTGTTCGGCCGCGAGGATGCCGAGCGCGATCGCGATGACACCGAGTACCACCGCGGTAATTCGCGAGACGCGCACCTGTTCGCTGTCGCTGACGTTGTCGCGTTTCATCACGCTTGCGTAGATGTCGTGCGCGAACGACGCCGAGGCGGTGATGGTCAACCCCGCGACGACCGCGAGAATCGTCGCAAACGCGACCGCGGAGATCACGCCTAGCAGGATCACGCCGCCCAACTCGTATGCCAACAGCGGTGCGGCCGAGTTCTGCGCGCCGGGCGCCTTCAGGATGCGGTCCGGCCCGACCAGCGCGGCGGCGCCATAGCCGAGCGCCAACGTGAACAAGTAGAACGCTCCGATGAGACCGATTGCCCAGACCACCGACCGACGGGCCTCCTTGGCCGTTGGCACGGTGTAGAAGCGCATCAGCACATGCGGCAGGCCGGCGGTGCCGAGCACCAGCGCCAGCGCGAGCGAGATGAAGTTGATCTTCGACGTCGGTGAGCCGCCGTACTGCGCGCCCGGTGCGAGCACGTCACGCGCGGCGACGCCCTTTGTCGTGGCCTTGTGCACGGCGGCCTGCGCCGACCCGAGGATGTCGGAGAAGTTGAAGCCGAATTTCGCCAGCACCATCGTCGTCATCACCGCCGCACCGCCGATCAGCAGGACCGCCTTGATGATCTGCACCCAGGTGGTGCCCTTCATCCCACCGACCAGCACGTAGACAATCATCAAGATCCCGACGGCGGCGATCACAATGCCCTGCCCCAGCCGGCCGTGAACATCCAGCAGCAGAGCGACAAGGCCGCCGGCCCCGGCCATCTGCGCCAGCAGGTAGAACAGCGACACAGCCAGCGTGTTGGTGGCCGCGGCCAGTCGCACCGGCCGCTGCTTAAGCCGGAAGCTGAGCACATCTGCCATCGTGAACTTCCCTGTGTTGCGCAGCAACTCGGCGACCAGCAGCAGCGCCACCAACCACGCGACCAGGAACCCGATGGAGTACAGGAAACCGTCGTAGCCGTACACGGCGATGGCACCGGCGATGCCGAGGAAGCTGGCCGCCGACAGGTAGTCACCCGAGATCGCGATGCCGTTCTGCGGCCCTGAGAACGCCCGGTCACCGGTGAAGAATTCGGTGGCGGTGGCGTTTCTGCGGCTCGCGCGGATGACGATGAACAGCGTGATGACGACGAACAGGGCGAAGATGCCGATGTTGGCCAGCGGGTTGCCTGCCGTCTGCTCCGCGGCGACGAATGTCGTCATGACACGTCGCTTTCCACTGGCTGCCACTTCGCGCGAATCGCCTCCGCGCGGGGGTCGAGCTGGCGGTTGGCGAACCGCACGTAGATGCCGGTGATCACGAACGTCGTCACGAACTGCCCCAGTCCGATCACCAGGCCGACGTTGATGTTGCCCCACAGCTTGGTGGCCATGAATCCGTGCGCGTAGGCGCCGAGGAGGACGTAGATCGCGTACCAGATGAGGAAAAACGCGGACATCGGGAAGACAAAGCGGCGCAGCTTGCTTCGCAGTTCGGCGAACTCCGGACTGGACTGGATCTCGAGATACTCTTCGGGAGTGGGCACGGGCGACTCCTGGCGTCGTCGGAACTGGGTGGCGCATGTGAGCCTAGCGAGAGCCACGTCACAAAAACGAGGTTCTAGACTTGCCGCGTGACGAAATTGCAGCTTGTGGGTGACCCGGCGGCCGACGCACTGCTCGACGACAATCCGATGGCTCTGCTCATCGGCATGCTGCTCGACCAGCAGGTACCGATGGAGACCGCGTTCGCCGGGCCGAAGAAGCTCCTCGACCGCATCGGCAGGATCGACGCGCGGCAGATCGCCGACTACGACCCGGAGAAGTTCGCCGCGCTGTGTGCGGAACGCCCTGCGGTGCACCGGTTTCCGGGGTCGATGGCCAAGCGGATACAGGCACTGGCGCACGAGATCGTCGATCGC
>Ga0210400_10005709_pt1 | contig 10548 bp, 8 predicted proteins | sample IncBWH26MmetaG_FD_155456 | JGI IMG/M metagenome (GOLD analysis project Ga0210400, IMG submission 155456) | Forest soil microbial communities from Barre Woods Harvard Forest LTER site, Petersham, Massachusetts, United States - Inc-BW-H-26-M | ecosystem: Environmental > Terrestrial > Soil >... | reverse complement strand
AGGCCCAGGTCATCGATGGCCAGTTCCGCGGTGTGCTCGACATGCGGGGTCTGCTGCAGCGCCTTCTCGACCTTCTGACGCACCGTCACCGTGCCGGTGCCGGGCAGGGGCTGCTCGATGGTGGGGGATTCGGAGGTGGCCGAGAGCCCGTCGTTCAAGCCGCCGAAGCGCGCCGCCGCCATGCGACCCGCGGTCATTTCCTGGGTCGAGCCGGTGCCCGAATCCGCCTGGCCCTCGGCGCCGCCGGGCAGCGCCAGGTTCTTGTCGGTGGCCTGTGCGGCCGCGTGCTCAGCCATCGGGTCGCGCTCGCCGATGGCCGTGCCGATATCCAGGTCGATGTCGCCGGCGGCCTTCTGCACCGCGGAAGGGGAACCGATGAGGTCAAAGTCGATGCCGCTGCCCTGCCCGCCTTCCAGGTCAAGATCCACGCCTGAGGCCGCCGCGCCACTGACGGCGCCGCCGCCCGCGAACAACGGATCATCGGGCGCCAGCTGCTTGCCCATGATGAGGATCTTCTCCCACTCACCGGGGGCGGCCTCGGCGCGGCTGTTGGCCAGCTCATGGGCGCTGTGCAGGAACTGTTCCTTGTTGCCCCAGACGAAAAAGACCTCGAGCAGTTTGAGTTTCAGATCACGCCGCGTGGGATCGCGCTGAATGGCGATGCGCACCAGATCGGCGGCCTGGTCGTACAGACCATAGGCCATGTGGAAATCGGCCTCGGCCAGCGGGTCGCCCTGGTCCAGGTTGACAGCGGTTTCCGCACTGATGGTCTGGTCCGCGGAGATATGGGGTGCGCGGGCGCTCACGCCGCCATCAAAGCGCGGCTTGGCGTGGGTACCGGACTCCTCGACCAGGATCGACTGATCGCGCAGCGGCATCAGCGGCTGGGTGTCAAAGTTCATCTCGCGCTCACCCGTGAGGGTGTCGGCGCCGGCGTTCAGGTGGCCGAGGGAATCATCAAAGCTGGATTGCCGGCGCGCGCGCAGGGCGCGCAGTCCGAAGAACGCGGCAGCGGCCAGGATCAACGCCAGCAGCACCCACCAGAACTTCAGCAACAGACTGAAGATCGAGCCGTTGGCTTGCTCGACGGGGACCGTGATGACATGCGGCACGCGCTTGACGACGGGCGCGGAGGCCGCCGCGGTGTTGTCCGCAGCGGCGGGCGCGGAGGCCTGCTCCGCAACGGCAGCGGAGCCTTGATCTGCAGCGGCGGGCGCAGCCTCGGCAGGCGCCGAGGCGACCGGCGCCGAAGTGGCTGCCGCAGGCGCCGGAGTCGGTTCCGCCGCCGGAGTCGGCGCCGCCGCGGCGGCACCGGACTTGGCCGCGCTTTGTGCGGCGGCCAGTTGTAACTGCAGTTTCGCCAGATCCGCGTTGCGTAGCGACAGCAGCCGCTGCGACTCATCCAGCTGTGACTGCAACTGCTGGATCTTGCCCTGCAGGGCGCGGGTGTCGGCGCCGGTGGCCGCGCTGCCGGCCGTCGCGCCGGTCCCCGGCGTGACCAGGTGCAGACGACCGGTATCGCTGCCCGGGGTGCTGCCCGCGGTACTCGGGCTCGCCGGGGCATTGGCATGCCAGGCGACGTTCTGCCGGCGCACTTCGGCCGCCGCATCACCGGTACTGACCGCGCCCAGCGCCGCCGCATCCGGCAGGCGCAGCACTGCGCCGGCCCGCAGCAGATTCATGTTCTTGTCAAACGAATCCAGATTGGCCTGGTACGTCGCCACCATCCAGCGGCGCACTTCCGGCGCCGAGCTCGTCGCCGCCTCACGCGTGGCAATGCGCGACAGCGTATCGCCACGCTGCACCTGGTAGGTCTGGTCCGAGCTCGCGGCAGCGGCATTCGCCGCGGGCGCAGTGGGCACACTGGGCGCTGCGGACGCTGGGGCAGACGGTTGAGCGGCCGGTTCACGCTGGATGGCGCCGCCACGGGGGCCGGCGCCCACCGCAGGAGCCGCCACCGCGGGGGCGGCCTGACCCTGGTCCGGTGTGTAGACCGGGGGATCGAGCAATACGGTGTATTCGTGGGCGACGTGACCGCGCGCCCAGTTGATCTCCACCAGCAGGGTCGCGAAGGGTTCGGTAATCGCGAGCGCCGAATGCACTTTGATGATGTCGCGCCCATCGCTGGTGTGCATGGGCTTCAAGGTCACCGAGGACAGGAATGCCGGCCATTCCAGGCCGTTCTTCTGGAAGGTCTCGCGCGAAGCCACTTCGGCCTTGAGGCTGGAAAGGTCCTCCGGCGTGGCGCCGATCAGGTCGATATCAGCGTCAAGCGGCGCATTGAGTGACGAATGCAGATGGATGTCACCCAGGCCAAGCGCCATCGCGGCTGGCGAGCCAACGATCAACGCCGCCAGCGTCCACTTAAGGGATTTGGCAGTCATTCACGATACTCCGCGCCACAGCGGCCGAGAGAAATGTCCTAAAAAACAAAAGCATGGACCGGATTGCGCAACTCCACACTACGGACGGCAATATAACTTAACTTATAAATAGTCGCGCACCAAAATCTCGGCGATCTGGACGCTGTTCGTGGCCGCTCCCTTACGAACATTATCCGCGACGATCCACAGGTCGAGCCCACGCTCTGACGACATATCATCCCTAATGCGCCCCACATAAACTGTGTCGCGGTTCGCTGCCTCGACGGCTGCCGTGGGGTATCCCCCGGGGCGGCGCTCGTCCATGACCGTCACGCCAGGCGCCTTTTCGAGGATTTTGCGCGCTGCAGCAGCGGTCAGCTTGTGCCGGGTGGTCAGGTGTACGGCCTCGGAATGGCCAAAGAACACCGGCACCCGCACGGCGGTCGGATTCACCCGGATATCCGGACTGCCCAGAATCTTGCGGGTCTCCCACACCATCTTCATCTCTTCGCGGGTATAGCCATTGTCCTCGAAGCGATCGATCTGGGGCACCACATTGAAGGCGATCTGCGCCGGAATCACCCCGGCCTTGACCGGGCCCTGACCGCTCAGCAAGGCCGCCGATTGGGTGGCGAGTTCGGCGATCGCCTCGCGACCCGCACCCGACACGGACTGGTAGGTCGCGACATTGATGTGCTCGATCACCGCCACATCGTGCAGGGGCTTCAGTACCACCAGCATCTGGATGGTGGAACAGTTGGGATTGGCGATGATGCCGCGATTGGTGTACTGCGCGATGGCCTGCGGATTCACCTCCGGCACGACCAGCGGCACATCATCCAGGTAGCGGAACTCGGACGTATTGTCGATCACCACGCAGCCGGCGGCGGCGGCCTTCGGCGCGTATTCGCGCGAGACTTCCCCACCCGGGGAAAACAGCGCGATGTCCACCTTGGAGAAATCAAACTCGGCCAGGTTCCCGACCGAATGCCGTTTGTCGCGAAAAGTCACCGACTTGCCCAGCGAACGCTCGCTCGCCAGCGCGAACAGCTGCTTGACCGGAAACTTGCGCTCCTCGAGCACCGTGATCATGGTCTCGCCGACCAGGCCGGTGGCGCCCACCACCGCCACGTTGAATCCTTCGTCCCCCGCTATGCCGCTCATGGTCCTAAGCTAACTCTTTTTCAGATGACCGGCGTCGCCGACTTCACATCCATGTTCTGCCCGCGATGGCGCAGGTAGTGATCCATCAGCACGATGGCGAGCATCGCCTCCCCGATCGGCACCGCCCGCAGCCCCACACACGGATCGTGGCGCCCGGTGGTCGTGACCTCGACCGGGAGGCCTTCGAGATTGATGGTGCGGCCGGGAACCTGGATGCTCGAGGTCGGCTTGAAGGTCACGTGCGTGACGATGTCCTGACCGGAGGAAATGCCGCCCAGCACGCCGCCGGCGTGATTGCTCAGAAACCCCCCCGGCGTGAGCTGGTCGCGATGCTCGCTGCCCTTTTGGCTCGCCGCGCGCGTTCCGGCCCCGAGTTCCACGGCCTTCACGGCATTGATGCCCATCATGGCGCTGGCAATGTCGCCATCGAGGCGCTCGAACACCGGCTCGCCCAGGCCCGGTGGCACGCCGCTGGCGATGACGGTGATTTTCGCGCCGATCGAATCGCCCGCGCCGCGCAGCTCCCACAGCAGCGCTTCCAGTTCCGCGAGCCGTGACGGATCGGGGCAGAAGAACGGATTCTCGTAGGCGGCGGCCGGATTGACCGGTTCAAGGATCAGCGGCCCCACCTGGCTGACATAGCCGTAGATGCGTACGCCGAGGCGTTGCGCGAGGTACTTGCGGGCGATGGCGCCCGCCGCCACGCGCATGACGGTCTCGCGCGCCGATGAGCGCCCGCCCCCGCGATAGTCGCGAAAACCGTACTTTTGCTGGTAGGTGTAATCCGCATGCCCGGGCCGAAAGCGATCCTTGATCTTCTCGTAATCCCGAGAGCGCGCGTCGGTGTTTTCGATCAGCAGCCCGATGGGCGTGCCGGTGGTGCGCCCTTCAAACACGCCCGAGAGAATGCGCACCGCATCCTCCTCGCGGCGCTGGCTGACAAACTTCGAGGTTCCCGTGCGGCGCCGGTCCACATCGCCCTGCAGGTCAGCCTCGGTCAGTTCCAGCCCCGGCGGACAACCATCGACGATGCAGCCGAGGGCCGGGCCATGACTTTCGCCGAAAGTGGTGACCGTGAAGAGCCTGCCAAAGGTATTGCCCGACATGATTTAGCTGCCCTGGAGCGTCAAAGCTGTTCGGCCGTGAGCACGAAAACGCCGCCGCCGCCGCGTTCAAATGTCAGCCAGGTGAACGGCAGGCGCGCAAACGCACGTCGCACCGCCCTTTCCGTGTTGCCCACTTCCACGATGAGAATGCCTCCGGCGTTCAGATGCCGCCCTGCATCCTTCAGGATCACCCGCACCGCGTCCAGGCCGTCCGGACCCGCGGCCAGTGCCAGGCGCGGTTCATGCGCATATTCCGCCGGCAGCGACCGCAGCTCGCGCGCCCCGACATAGGGCGGGTTGCTGACAATGATATCGTAGCGCTCGGCCTTCAGGGCGCTGAAGTAGTCCGATTCAATCAACCGCACCCGTGACCCAAGCCGGTGATGGCGCACATTCTCGGCCGCCAGAGTCAGCGCTGCCGGGGAGATATCGACCGCGTCCACGCGCGCGCGCGGCAGCGCCTTTGCCGTGGCGATGGCGATGCAGCCGCTGCCCGTGCCGATGTCCAGCACCCGCCGCACCCGGCGTGGGTCGATCCAGGGCGCGTAGCCGCGCGCGATGAGTTCGGCGATGGGCGAGCGTGGAATCAATGCCCGCGGATCGGTCCTGAATCGCAGGCCCGCGAACCAGGTCGTACCGGTGAGATAGACGGCCGGCGTGCGTTCCCGGATGCGGCGCGTGATCAGTTCCCGCGCCTGGCGCTGCTGCCCTGGCGTGGTGGCGCGCGCATAGACCCGGGCGCTCGGCGCCGGCAGCCCCAGGGCATGCCAGACCAGCGCGGCGGATTCATCCCAGGCGTTGTCCGTGCCGTGGCCGAAGAACACCCGGGCGCGGGTCAGGCGCCGGGCGCCACGCGCGACCAGGTCCTGCACGGTCGCTGACTGTGTGCCCCGGGAGCGGCTGTGCTTGTGGGATACTTTATTCATGAATTTGCGCGCAACACCTGTCCTGATGATCCTGGTGGTGGCCATTGCAGCCGGAACGGGCTTCTGGCTGGCGCACCGGCTGGAGCATTCCGTCCCGGCGCTGACCAGCGGCACCTGGCTGCCGCAACCGCGGATCGTCGGGGAATTCTCGCTGATCGACCAGAACAACGCGCAGTTTACCGCCGCGCGCCTCAAGGGCGCGCCGACGCTGGTGTACTTCGGCTACACCCACTGTCCGGATGTGTGCCCGGTGACGCTGCTGCAGCTGGCGCAGGTGGTGAAATCCGGGGTTGTGCCGGGGCTGCGGGTGGTGTTCATCAGTGTGGACCCGGCACGCGACACCCCGACGCAGCTCGCCCAGTATGTGCACGCCTTTGATCCGGACTTCATCGGCCTGACCGGCACCGCGCCCATGGTGCAGTCGGTGGCGCAGCGCTTCGGTGTGGCCTTCCTGCGGGTGGACCTGCCCGGCGGCGACTACAGCATGGATCACTCCTCGACCATCTTCCTCATGGATGCGCGGGGGCACAACGTCGCCATCTTCACTGCGCCGTATGATGTGCCATCGCTCACCCGGGACCTGCGGCTGGCCGCCGGCGCACTGGGCTGAGCGGCAACGCATCGTGGCCATGATTCCCGGCACCCGCGCGGCACGCTGCTTCGTCCTGCTGCAGCGCCTGCTGCCGCAGCACACCCTGTCGCGACTCATTCATGCCGTCGCCCGGGTGCGCTGGCGGCGCTTCAAGAATGCACTGATCGGCGCATTTGTCCGCAGCTTCAGGCCGGTCATGACCGATGCCCGCCAGCCGGATCCCCTGGCCTACGAGAGTTTCAACGCCTTCTTCACCCGCGAGCTTACCCCCGGTGCGCGACCCATGCCCCAGGATGCCCGCAGCGTCGCCTCCCCGGTCGATGGCACCATCAGCCAGATCGGCTATCTCGACGGTCTGTCCCTGCTGCAGGCCAAGGGGCGCCAGTTCAGCCTCGCGGCGCTGCTGGGCGGCACACCCGAACAGATCGCGCCATTCGCCGGCGGCGCCTTCGCGACCTTGTACCTCGCGCCCTACGATTACCACCGCATTCATATGCCGCTCGCCGGGCAGCTGCGCAGCGCCCGGCACATTCCGGGCCGGCTTTTCAGTGTGAATGCCGTGACGGCCGCGGCCGTGGACGGACTGTTCGCGCGCAATGAACGGGTCGTGTGCATCTGGAACGGCGCGCCGTGCTTCTCGATGGTGCTGGTGGGCGCATTGTTCGTCGGCAGCATCAGTACGGTATGGCATGGCGAGATCACCCCGCCGACGCGCCGGGCGGCGCGCGAACTGGCCCCGGTCAGCGCCGCCGCCGCGCCGCTGGCGCGCGGCGATCTGATGGGCTGGTTCAACATGGGTTCGACCGTGATCCTGCTGTTTCCGCAAGGCCAGGTGCGGTGGCTGTCGGATCTTGCCGCCGGGATGGCGGTACGGGTCGGCCAGGCGCTGGGCCAGGTTCAGCCACCGCCATGAGCGGCGGCGGCGATGACTGGCGACCCACCGCCTCGCTCGAGCGCCTGGCGCTGCGCGCCGCGCTGCTCGCGGACACGCGGGCCTTCTTCGCCGCGCGCCGCGTGCTGGAGGTCGATACGCCGGCGCTGGTCACTTCCGCCGTCACGGACGTGCATATCCACAGCGTCACGGTGGAGGTCGGCAGGCCCCCGGCCCTGTTCCTGCACACCTCCCCCGAATACGCCATGAAGCGGCTGCTCGCGGCGGGCAGCGGCGACATCTACCAGATCTGCCACGTGGCCCGCGGCTTCGAGCAAAGCCGCCTGCACAACACTGAATTCACGCTGGTGGAGTGGTATCGGCTGGGCTTTGATCTGGGGGCGCTGATGGATGAGGTGGAAGCGCTGGTGAGGGCACTGTGCGCCAGCCATCCGGGGCTGCAACGGCCCGCCGAGCGCTGCTCCTATCGCGAGGTCTTTATGCGCCATACCGGGCTGGATCCCTTCGCGGCGACGATTCCGCAGCTGCAGGGGGTGGTCGCGCACCTGGGATACCGCGACACGGCGCCACGCGACGAGCTGCTGGACCTCATCATGGGAGCCGTGATCGGACCGGCGCTCGGGCAGGAGGCCCTGACCTTCATTTACGGCTACCCGGCCTCACAGGCCGCCCTGGCGCGTCTGGATCCGCAAGATCCGCGCACGGCGCAGCGCTTCGAGCTGTACCTGGCCGGCATTGAACTGGCCAATGGCTTCCATGAGCTGGCGTCGGCGGATGAGCAACGGCTGCGCTTTGCCGAGGACCTGCGCGAGCGCGCCCGGCGCGGCTTGCCGGTGTTCCCCATGGATGAGCGGTTGCTGGCGGCGCTGGCCGCGGGGCTGCCGGACTGCGCGGGCGTCGCGTTGGGGTTCGACCGGGTGCTGATGCTGGCGGCCGGCGCCGCCCACATCCACGAAGTACTGCCGTTTCCGACGCAAACGGCCTGAGGGACTATTGCTTGGCGCGCGAAATGTACTCGCCCGTGCGGGTATCGACGCGGATGACCTCTCCCTCATTGATGAACAGCGGCACCCGCACCACCGCGCCGGTTTCCAGCTTCGCGGGCTTCTGCCCGCCGGTGGCCGTGTCGCCGCGCAGACCGGGGTCGGTCTCCACGATCTTCAATTCAATATGCGACGGCGGCGTGACCTGCAGCGGCTCGTTGTTCCACAGCGTCACGATGCACAACGTGCCGTCCTTGAGCCAGATCGCGTTGTCACCCACGGCGGCCCGGCCGGCGGTGTACTGCTCGAAGTTCTCCGGCACCATGAAGATCCAGAAGTCCCCGTCCTGATACAGGTACTGCATGTCCATGTCGACCACATCGGCCGCATCCACGGAATCGCCTGACTTGAACGTGCGTTCAATGGTGCGCCCGGTCTTCAGGTTGCGCACCTTGACGCGGTTGAAGGCCTGGCCCTTGCCGGGCTTGACCATCTCGTTTTCGACAATCGAGAAAGGTTCGCCGTCCAGCAGGATTTTCATGCCGGATTTAAATTCACTGGTGTTGTAGCTGGCCATTTCCTTCTCGCGGTGCCGGCCCCAAAATGGGTCGCGAATGATACCGGCAACCACCCTGGGCCGCCACCCGGCCGCTCCTCCCACCTGGCAGCAAGAGCTTGCCGGCGCGATCACCCGTCCTGACGCCCTGGCGCTGGCCTTGGGGCTGGATCCCGGGCTGTTTCCGGCTGCCGGCAAGGCGAGCGAGCTGTTCGGGCTGCGGGTGCCCCTGAGCTTCGTGCGCCGGATGCGGCCGGGCGACCCCGCGGACCCGTTGTTGCGGCAGGTCATGCCCCTGGCCTCGGAGCTGCTGGAGCAGCCCGGGTTCGGGTCGGATCCCCTGGGCGAGCGCGCGGCCTTCAAGGCCCCCGGGCTGCTGCAGAAGTACGAGGGCCGGGCGCTGCTCATCGCCACGGGCGCCTGCGCCATCCACTGCCGCTACTGCTTCCGGCGTGAGTTCCCCTACGCCGAACAGATCGGCAGCGGGCCGCTGCAGCTGGCGCTGGAGGCGATCGCCGCCGATCCGAGTGTCGAGGAGGTGATCTTCAGCGGTGGCGACCCCTTGAGCCTCAGCGAGGCGCGACTGCGCGCGGTGACCGACCGGCTGCAGCAGATTGCGCACATCCGCCGCCTGCGGGTGCATACCCGGCTGCCGGTGGTATTGCCCTCCCGGGTCGATGCCGGCCTGCTGCAATGGCTGCGCGATCTGCCCTGGCCGGTGGCCGTGGTCCTGCACAGCAACCATGGCAACGAAATTGATGAGAGCGTGCGCGCGGCCTGCGCGCAGCTGCGCGCCGCCGGCGCCACCTTGCTGAACCAGTCCGTGCTGCTGCGTGGAATCAACGATTCGGTGGCCGCCCTCGCGGATCTGTCGCAGCGTCTGTTTGCGGCCGGCGTGGTGCCCTACTACCTGCATCTGCTGGATCGGGTGCGCGGCACCGCGCACTTTGAAGTGCCCGAAGCCACCGCGCAGCGGCTGGTCGGCGAGCTGGCGGCAACGCTGTCCGGATACCTGGTGCCGCGGCTGGTGCGTGAAGTGCCGGGGGGCCCGGCAAAAATCCCCCTGCCGCCACAGTTTCCAGCTTGGAAAATGTGAGACCCGTCGCACGTGGGCCACGGCAGGTCCGGTGCTAGACTCGCGTGAAAATCACCAGGCCCGCAAGCGCCGGAATACCAGGATGAGCCATTGTCCGAACAGAATGCAGTCCCCCTGATTGTCCTGTCCGCCACGCGTGATCCCGTCGAGGTGATCAACGGCGTGCTGCGGCGTGCGGGACACGCGGCACACTGCACTTGGATTCCGGCGCTGCGGGACCTGGGCGATGCCCTGACCCAGCTGAACCCGGAACTGATCCTGCAGTACGAACCGAGCAGCGAAGATCTGATCGCCGCGATTGCGGTGCGCGACCAGCTCGCCGCCGCCGTGCCCCTGGTCGTGCTGGATGACTCGGTGAGCGAGACGCGTATCGCCGATGCCATGTCGAAGGGCGCGAGTGATGTGGTGTCCTGCGGCAGCCCCGAGCGCCTGCAGGCCGTCATGGCCCGCGAGCTGCGGTCACATCGCATGGAGCGCGCCCTGGACAGCACCTTGCGCGCGGCACGCGATGCCCGCCGCCAGCTGGCCTCGGTGCTGCAGCATTCCAATGACGCCATCGCCCAGGTCCAGGAAGGCATCCTGGTCGATGCGAATGCCTCGTGGCTCTCGCTGTTCGGCTATGAGCTGACTTCAGTCGCCGGCCAGCCCATCATGGACATGTTCGAGGAGACCACGCAACTGGCCATGAAGGGCGCACTGGCCGCGTGCCTGCAGGGCCGTTGGAGCAATCACCCCTTGAGCACGGAAATCCGCTTCGCGGATGGCACGCATCGGCAGTTCGACGTGGTGCTGGCGCTGGGCGAGCATGATGGGGAACCCTCGGTGCAGCTGATCATCGCCTCGCGCAGGGATGACCCGCGCAAGCTGGAG
>Ga0210400_10005708_pt1 | contig 10548 bp, 16 predicted proteins | sample IncBWH26MmetaG_FD_155456 | JGI IMG/M metagenome (GOLD analysis project Ga0210400, IMG submission 155456) | Forest soil microbial communities from Barre Woods Harvard Forest LTER site, Petersham, Massachusetts, United States - Inc-BW-H-26-M | ecosystem: Environmental > Terrestrial > Soil >... | reverse complement strand
CGCCGACGACCTCGCCGCCAACTGACTTCCAAACGGTACTACAACAATCGCGAACAGAGATAATGGGCCGGTTTGCCACGCGCGACGGTCGGAGAGCCGTCTCTGCCGACCACAGCGCCCGCGTGGGACCCGCAAAGCCGCGGAAAGTTGGGATGATTTTTGACTCAACCGCGGAGACAAATAACTGAGCAAAATCAGATACTTAGGTGGCGGAGGGAGCGTCCGCCCAAGTGCAAGGCGCGAAGCGTCTTCTGGAGGTGTCCGGCCAGTCTACCCATAGGTGTACCATTGTGGCCGCCCAGCCCCCTCAGCGCCCCCCAACAGCGACGACCCCGAGGCGGCTGATCCCCCGAGGCCGGGACGAAAAGAGCAGGGCGCGATAGCCCGCGTCCGCTACACTCCGCGCCGAACCTTGAGGGGTGTCCCGGATGAGACGGCGCGAACTGCTCATCGCACTTGGCGGCGGCGTGGCGGTCGTGTGGCCGATCGCCGCCCGCGCGCAGCAGAAGGCGATGCCGGTGGTCGGCTTACTCGGCGTTTCCCGTGACAGCACAGGGTTTCTGCCTCCGTTCCGTAAGGGTTTGGGTGAAGCCGGCTATATTGAGGGTCAAAATGTGACATTCGAGCACGTGGTCGCGGACTTTCAGTACGATCGGATGCCGGCCTTAGCCGCCGACCTCGTCGGTCGCAGGGTCGACGTGATCGTGACGATCAACGGCACCCCTTGGGCACTCGCGGCGAAAGGCGTAACCTCAACAATCCCGATCATCTTCACAGGCGTCGGCGACCCGATCGGGATCGGCCTTGTCGCAAGTCTTGGCCATCCGGGCGGCAACCTCACGGGCTTCACCAACATAGCCACCGAGCTGATATCCAAACAGATAGAGCTGATTTCGGAGCTGGTCCCCGGAGCCAGCCGCATCGCTCTGTTGGTGAACCCGAAAAATGAGAATGCCAAGCTTATAAGCCGAGACGTGCAGGAGGTGACCCGCGCGCGGGGGGTAAAGCTCAGTGTCTTCAACGCAAGCACCGAAGGCGAGATTGATGCTGCTTTCGCCTCCCTCGCCGAGGTGCATCCCGATGCCCTGGCCGTCGACCCCGATGGGTTCTTCACCAACAAGCGCAAGCAGATCGCGGCGCTTGCATCGCAGAACGGCCTTCCGGCGATCTATGCCCACCCCGAATGCGTCGCAGCCGGCGGGCTGATCAGCTATGGAATCGACGATGAACCTGTCTCTCGGCAAGCCGGCGTTTATACCGCAAGGATACTGAAGGGCGAGAAGCCGACCGATCTACCGGTCCAGCAGCCGACAAAGTTTCAGCTGATTGTCAATCTGAAGACCGCCAAGGCGCTCGGCCTCACCGTGCCACAATCGATCCTCGCCCGCGCCGACGAGGTGATCGAATAAACGAAGCCGGGCAACCCGCCGCGCCCCAAGCGGTCCTAGCGCAGCTTCGCCGAAGGCGAGCGGAGCGTTCCGAGCGGCCTCACCACGCGACCACCAGCAGGGACCGGCGAGGCAGCTTTCCGGTCCCTTCGCTTTTGGTGCAGCACGTTCGCGCGCGTCGCTGGCCGCGCTCTGTGCGCTCTAGTACCTTCTCCTCCGCACCCAGGAGACGCTGCGGGCCGCCTGTGCGGCGGGCCGGGGATCGAGAAATGCGTCTCAGCGTCGGTTGCGTGCGCCACGCGCTGCGGGTCGTCCTGATCCGGTTGGTGCTGCTGGTGTTCGTGCTGCCGCTTGTCTTGCTCGCTCTCTTGATCCAGCGCATTGCCCGTTGGGCGCGCGGCCTCACCAAGCGGGGGCGTCAGCCGTAGCGGTCCCTAAGACCGCGATCACGGTGCATTGCTGCGCCTCTCGTGCCGATCGCGTACCCCGCGGCGCGGCACTTTCGCCCATTTGAGCCCCGTAGGCCCATGCGCCCCATTGAGTAGGGCGATGCGTTGGCACAGCGAGCCCTCCTATCCCTACCAGACGGGCGCAGGCACCGCGCCAGCCTACCCCCGCACCCGCGCCAACCCACACGGCGCCACAGCCGCACTACGCCTCGCCCGCGTGCCTACAGCCCGCCTTGGCTCATCGGTCGGGACACGGCTCGGCAACGCGTGTGTCCTATCCGCGCGCAGCCCATTCCCAGCTCGCGGCCAGGGTCGCGGCGCCGGTTGCGTCGGTGTATTATGCCCGTGGCGCCCTCGGTGGTGTGGCTTCTGGCAAGCGGCCCGCCCCCCACCTTCGCGTGGCAAAACCGAGGGCGCCACTCGACACGCGTATGATGGGCTGGTGGATGGGTAGAGCCTTGGCGCGCGCCCGCACAACACAAGCATTTCTGCGGCTCTCGCGGCCAAGTAAGGCGGACAGTGCCTCCGCCCCGCGCCTCCTGGACCATCCCGACGCGGTCGCGGACGAGCGGCCTACAGCCCGTCCCGATGTGGCCTAGGCCCCCTCGGACACTGGGGGTGGGGTCCCCGCCGGTTCACCCTCCGAGCCCGCGCACAATCGTCTAGTGTGCCTTTCACATACCGAAGGGCGCCAAAAGTCGCCGTACGGGCCGGGGGCCGGATCGGCTAGAAAGCCAGCAAATCCACCGTGAAGTGGGCCGATCCGAGGCCGGGCTGAAGGGACGAGAGCGTCGTCCCCGGATAAACGAGATGGGTGCGGTTTACCGGCCGCGAAACTGCCCCGGGCGGCGCGCTTGCGTTCCGGCCAAGGCGGGCGTTAACTATGCGGGCACCTATAGTCTCCCTGACCTTGGCCCTCGCTCACCCCGACGGGGGCCTTTTCCTTTCAGCGTGGCGCGTCGCATAGTCGACCCATGCCCGAAACGGCCGGGTTGAAGTTGAACTCGATTTCATCCTCGGGCGAGCGCCATAGCACCGTTGTCCGCTCATTTGCACAGGGTACCTTCGAGCTGCGTTAGGAGGGCAACAGTGCCTATCCCCCGGCGTTCAAAATTCACCATTATCACCGCAGTGATCGTCAGCAGTGTCGCCTTTGCTGCTCCTGCCTCAGTCAGAGCGCAAGCTTACTCTGAGGATGACCAGTACTACTCGGACGTTTATGGCGGCGGCCGATCCGTCTACGGATACGACTTCGCGGCTCCTTACTTCTATGGCCGCCGGCCCCTCCATCGTCCGTTTCATCGAGGGTTCCATGAAGGCTTCCACGAGGACGGGTTTCATGGCGGCGTTCACGGCGGCGGCGGCCACGGCCGGTAAGGCGAGTGACACGACGCGGCGGTGATCAGCGCCGACGCGCGGTGGTTGTGGCACGGGCCGGATGTATCAGCGCTGCGGCTCCGCTGCCGCGAGTGCGACGCGCGCGGCAAGGCGATGGTTTCGATCAGGCGGGCAGAGGCTTAGGCAGGGCGATCCGGCGGCAGCAGCTCAATGCTCATCGCGAGGATCTCGTAATTCCGAGCGACGGCGAGAAGCTCGCGGCGCGTCTGAGGGTCAAGCGTGGCCTCGGCGATGGCGCGCACGAGATCGGCTTCCCGGCGATATCGCTCGGTACGTTTCTGCCGAGAGTTCGGAGCCTCTGAGAGCGGCTGCATCGCCCAACCTTTCATCCGGCACGCAACCTTCGCCACTGTATGGCTAAGACTTGGTTAATGGGGCTGCCGACTAGACTGCGAACTCCCGCACGCCTTCGGCCCTGAGCCACGCTGCTTCCGCGGCCTCGGCGATCTCCACAAGGGAGGCGGCAGCGAGCGGGTGGCCGGTTCGGTGTGCCTCCGCAGCGACTTCATTGAGCTGCCAGATAGCCCCGATGCCTTCCCGATCCAGGATCGACAAGGCAAGCTTTTCGGTGAGGATGTGGGCGCGGGTCATCTGCTATGCCCGCCGCGCTTCGGTATCGCGGTAGATCTGGTATCGGGTGCTTCGCAGACCGGGGACGCCGTAGCGGTCTAGATCCCGCTCCCAGGCCAGAAACTCGTCAACCGACAGATTGTAGCGCTGGCACGCCTCGTCTATCGCCAGCCAGCCGCCGCGAACGGCCTCTATTAAGGCGGCCTTGCGTCGCACCGTCCACCGTTGGCCGGGGGATGGCAGCTCACGCATCGGGCTGGCGTCCACCCAGGCGGCGTTCGCCGGGGAGCCAAGGATCTCAGGTTGCATTGTCGTTCCCCCTATCGGTGCCGTTCGGGCACGGCCGCGACGATAGGCGGGGTAAGTTTGAGAATTGATTATGCTTTGTGATTAATTTGAGATTACTCGGTGCGGCAAGATGACCGGAGCAGCGGTCGCCCGGCCGTGCTCGCACCCTGCGGGTGCTGCGCGCGGGGTGGCACGATGGCATAATCGGTCGATGCCCGACCCGCTCCACCTTGACGACGACGACCGCATGGAGCTGGCGGCGCGGTGCTGCGAGAGGCCATCGCCCGTGACCGCTACTTCATGTCGCCCCGCGTGAAGCGGCTGCGGGCGATCCTCGATAGGCTGGAGCCGCCCCCTCCGCGGCCGGAGCCTTACCCCGCGCCCAAGCCGGCGGGTGAGCCGAGCTTGCTGCTGTCGCGGAAGAAGGGCGGACGGCGGCGTTGACACGGCCAGTTGCCCGCGCTCGGATTTGCCTGCGGCTCATTAGCTGCTTGTTTGCGTGAGGTCCTTTGCCGTCGCCGCGCTACAACGGCCGCCATGGCCTAATCCGCTGGGAGATGGAAATGAGCATATCGTTTTTGACGTGGTCCATCGCCGACGCTTGTGATTGGTTCGTTCATCTGCCCGTGCTGGGCTTCTTGGGCTTGCTCGTGCTCCCCCTGCTTGCGCTGGAGGTCATTTCGATGGTGATTGAGGCGGGCGCGGGCGTCCCAAGAGCGTAAGCGGAGACAGTTTACCGGCCGCTCCACTGCGGCGCAGAGCCAAAAATCCCGGATCGGGCACCCCCCGGCCACGGGGGTCGCCGCAGGCGAAAGAGCCTCCAAGCTACCGGGGCGTGAAGCCGTTCAGCGCGCGGCTGAGGCCCATCTCTGGGCGCGTCGTACCCGACGGGTTCTGTAACAGCAACTCGTGCTGTGCTGACTGCAGCTGCGTCGCGTAATCGTCCTGCATCTGCTGTTGCAGGGGACTGGTTGCAGGTGCCGACAGGGAGGTGCTTGGGTTTATGATGTGCGGCAGCGGAGCGGGCACCGTGACGCTTCCTGGCACAGCCGCGCGCGAGCCCCTGAGCTGGGCCGCCGCCGGTGTGGCCGCAAGCGCCGCGACGATCAGCAACAAAGCTGGAAACAACGGGCCTTTCATTCGATCATCTCCATTCGAGCATCGCTTTGAACCAGCCCAGTCTTCAGGGGTGTTCAAGATCCATTCAATGAGTGTGAATTTGGGGAAGCCCGGCAACGCGCCCATCTCCCGAGGGTGAAATCGCCTTTAAGAGGCGCGCACTATCGCGTCAGGGTCAGGCTCATAACGCAACGATGGCGTTGCACTCACGGCGCCGACGCCGGCCGGCGAACCGAGCCTGTTGCTGGCGCGGAGGAAGGGGCGGCGGCGTAAGCTACGCATGGCGAGAGACGGAGGCACGCATGTCTGAGCCAGCGCCTGACGGCGGACGACATCCAGCACGCGAAAGAGGCACTCATGGATCGGCGCGTCGCGGTTCAGGCCCATTATGACAGCGAGGTGAGCCGACTCGACGCTGAACTGGCCGATATTGAAAGAGTCGAGCGCTTCGCCATCGACTTCGCCTCGAAACACAAAGAAGATGCGCAGTCGAACCCGGCGGTCGACCCGGCGCCAGCGGCGCGAGATGCGGCGCCGCCAATCAGCGGCGTGGGCGAGCAGACCGCGGTCGAGCAGAGCACCGACGCGGAAGCAGCTCCAGCCGCCGCAAAAAACTCGTCACGCTGGCGCATGAGTCTTAATGGCGGGGAAGCCTCCCTGTAAGGGGTGCCGGTAAACCGCGTTCGGGGCAAACCAAGGACCGGTCACGGCCGCCAGCTGCGCTCAAGTTCTGATAACTTCCTCGTGCGAAAACAAGGCGCGCGGTACTTGGCGCAACCTTTTGTTAACCATATTGTAATTAAACCGCATTGCCATGGACCATGAAGCGCCGACAATCGAAGAAGCTGTGGCGGGACGTGTTGCCGAGCCTTTGGATTTCGGCGTCTGGACCGATCATAGCGTTCCGCAGGACCGGTCGGCGTGGCACCCGCTCGTCCGGCAATTTTACGAACACTGGCTCTCGATCGCGCCGCCTGGCCAATTGCCGGGACGCCAGCACATCGAACCGGAGCAGATGGTACCAATGTTATCGCGCATGTGGATGCTCGACGTGCATCGCGATCCGCTCCGCTTCCGCTACCGCCTGTGCGGTACGGCATTGGTGCGCTCGCTGAACCGCGAGGTAACCGGCCAATGGCTCGATGAAGTTCAACCTGAAACTATCTGCAATCCAATGGTGCGCGACCGTTACCGCTTTGTCGCGGAGACCGGCCGCCCCACCTGGCGGCGAGGCCCGTCTCTGTGGGACCGTGATCCTCAGCATCGGATCATCGAAAATTGCGTTGCACCCCTCGCCGCCAATGGCAAGAGCGTCAATGTAATCATTGGCTTCTCCGTGCTGTTTGACTCATCAGGAAACGAAATCAACTGATGGCAGGCCCCTGGCGGCGCCTTGTAGTGGTTCGCAATGGGTCAAGAGCACCGCGTTCCAGCCGGCGCGCTCCCATTGGGGCTTGGTCCAACGGACGACGACGAACTTTGCCTCGAACATCGGTAGCCGATAGTCGTCACGAGCATGCTCAGTTGCTTGGCGCGTGGTGTCGCACATCGGGCTGACCAGTGCGCCCGACGACATCGGGTCAGCGTGCGCGGTCGCCGGAAGCCGTTCTTTATGTCGCCGACGGTCAGTGCACCGGCCCAAGCGCGTCGATCATCCAGCGCCGCGCAACGGCGTGAAACTGTCGCCGGCAACTCATCCTGCGAAACCGTTGCGCCCGCCCGCCGGTTCGCCGTGCCCGGAATGGCCGGTCGCACCAGTAGCAGGCCCTGGCAACGGTAAGGGACAGGTGCTTCATGATGTCATTCCGCCGACAAGCTGCCGGATCAGAGTGCGCTCGCTTGCTTCGGCGACCTTCAAAACCTCGAATTGGTCGAGCGGTAGGTGAGCCACAATTGCATCCGCCACGAGTTCTCGCAAACTGTCGGGGTCGATCGCGTCCAGCTCAACCGAGATGTCACCGAAGTTTTGGCGCGGCTGTCGCTCGCCTTCGTTGGTCGGCTCGGCAGATTCCAGTCCTTGATCTGCTCGGGCGTGACGGCAAGGCGCTTGAAATGGATCTCGGCTGCGGGTGCCATCTCGCGCAGCGTCTGTTCGATCTTTTCGCCGGCGTTGACGCCGGACGGATCGAAGTCGCCAAGATGGTAAATGTAGACCGGCACGTTGAGGCTCTTGATGTACTCGGCCGCGCTGTGCAGGAAGGACAAGCTGGCGTAACCCCGGGCCACCATAAGGGGCACGTCGCACATATCTGTTACATCGTTCACCACGCCGGCCAGGGCGTCTTTTTCGAGCCACACCTCGACGTAAGCATTGATTTCGGCCCAGAGGGCCTTACGGTACAAACGGGCGGTCTCCTGAAGCGCCTGCTCGACACTATCGAAGGTGTTCGGTTTCCGCTGCCACCGGGTACTGTCGGCGAGCCAGCCATAGGGCAACACCCCGGCTTTACGCATCAGCACGAGGGGATTTCTCGACGATGCCGCGCACGCTCGCTTGGTAGAAGACTTGCCGCACGGTCATCCGCACGCTCGGGTTCGGCTGATCCTGCTGGACCGGGATTCACATTGAGGGCGGTCTTCGGTTCGCTGCCGATTTTTTCACGAGCAAGATGCGGTCGCTCGCCAAGCCGGCGCCCCACGACCTCCCCGCCAACTGATTTCCAAACGGTACTCCATCAATCGCCAACAGAGATAATGGCGGGGTTTGCGACGCAGCGACGGTCGGAAAGCCGTCTCTGCCGACCACAGCGCCCGCGTGGGACCCGCAAAGCCGCGGAGAGTCGGGATGATTTCTGACTCAACCGCAGAGGCACATAACTGAGCAAAATTAGATAGTTAGGTGGCGGAGGGAGCGGGATTCGAACCCAAGGTACGGATCGGAAAAAAGTACCGGATTGGGGACTCCTTGGAGCCGGATCACTGCGGTATGGTGCGCTGGTCAGCGGCTTATCCCCCCGGCTGTCGGCGCGGCGCCCGGTGAGAAGGCATCAGCATCGTTACCGGGCCGAAGGAGCAGTTCTTTGAGATGCTCGCGCTCCGATTCGAAGCACGCGATCCTGCGATCGAGTCTGGCCATTTGATCCTCGATCTCAGCCCTATCGGAACAGCGCGCCAGACGCTCCTCCAAATCTGGGATCACGAGGTCCTGGGTCGTCATTTCGCCGCTTCCGCCGTGAAACAGTGTATAGTGGTCATAGCCATTGTCCGAATGCAGCGAGCCTTGAAACACCAGATCCGGAAAGCGCGCAATCAACTCACAAATCGCTTCGGCGCCGTGGTAATTACGGGAAGCGTGAATGACGATGAACCCGGGTATGCTGCTCACGATTTCGACATGATAGAAAAGCCGAGCCCCGTCATCGAACTTCGAATGCGGGAGAGCTGCCCTTAATTGATCGGTGAATGGCTCCGGGCCAGTCACAGAAAAATCCAAATCCCACCAGCAGCTCATTGCTAATCATCCCCTTGGAGTGCAGCGTCAGCGGATTCTCGGCTAACCGGAAGTCCGGCTGGAAAAGCAAGCGTTCCTCTGTGCCTTTCCCATAATGCGGAGCTGATCGCCTCGGGGAGATCGCCAAACCAGACCCATATGTCGCTGCCAGGAGAACGGGCAAAGTACTCCCGCCCAACTTGCCGGTATTCCTCCGGAAGGTCTGGGTCGATCCCATAGGGATCCATCGTCTGCGCATATGTCCATTCAACCTCGGCGGTTATGGGGTCGATATGCTGCTCAGCCTCCGTGCGTATCGATCGAAACTCGGTCAACTCCTGATCGGTCAGCCTGCGAGGTTCTTTCATTGGTACACCTATGTTTGGAGAAAATGGACTTCAGTCTCAATATTTATTACGGTTTTTAGTCGCGATCGACCCGGCCTGTGTTCTGAATTTCTGAGTTGCGGGCATCTCTGTTTGCGCTCAGTGGATCGTTGGAGCCGCCGGTATCTCACGATCGAAGGTCACAAAGTCGCTCTCACGTTTTCTCTCCGAGGCATCTAGCGACACCTTCGTCATTACGTTCGTGAGGGCGGCCACTAGCTGACGAAACGGTACCGACCACGGGTCGATTCCGTTGGCGGCGCAGAAATCGCCGAGGACTTCTTGTGAGATGTTCGTCCAGCCGTAGTTCGCAAGCAACGTCAGGCTAACCGCCTTTCTGGTAGCTGGCATGTCAGGCTCCTGCAGAAGGAGATGTGCCAGCGCCAGGCTCGCAGACTCTGCTGAACACGAGAATTCCAGCATCATCGATCCGAGCCCCTCGCGAACCCACTCCTCAGGCAGGGCACTCACAAAGTACACTTCGCGGTTGAGGCGGATCTGCAGCATGTTCTCAGGGTCCTTGACTGGCTCGTAATACTTGGCCGGCTTAAACTCTGCCCCTAACTGCGAGAGCACGTCGAGCGCCAGCTGTTCAGCTTCTTGTCGTGTTTCGCACGGAATCCCCTCCCACGAGCCCATGATGGTAAAATCCAGAACGACATCGCATCGCCACTTCCCGCCCGGTGTTTCCTCGATCAGTACGCTCAACACGTCATCGAGCGACGCAGCGGCCAGTAGAGGTGCCAGCTGCTGTTCAGCGGGCGTTCCGTAGGTGATCGCCTCCGGCGCACGCTTGACCCGTGTGCGAAGCGCCTCAAAGACAGCTACACCATCTTTGCACTTCTTATAGTTGACACGGCTAGCGAGTAGCGTCGGGGACAACGTCTTGACGATTTCGAGCGCCTTGTGCGCCCGAAAGGAGACGTCGGCTGTGCGCGACGGCCGATCCTTCTTCTGGATTTTCTGTTGTTCACTCAAATTCAAAGACATGTACGGTCCTCTTAATAAGATCTAACAAGTAGATCGGTAAATGGTACATTTCATATATAAGCGAGTAAACTTTCTCGGCAAGACTCGAAGACAAAAAAGTATAAATACCGACAAATAGTGGCGATTTGAAAAATCAATTTCGACTTCTTGTAGAACCTTTAAATTTTGGGTTGTGGATTTCTCTGAGATTTTTACATTGCAGAAGCCGGGAAACCGGTTCAGTGGTTGGAATTTCCGGATAGAAAGATTCTCGATTACCCCCCAGGGTGCTCGAACACGGATTGGGCGGCGGCCTTCGACAACCGCGCCGGAGCTCAGGCGGTAGCCGGTACAGCACCGAGAGACTCCCGAGTGCTACGGGCCGATGCAGCGGTGCGTCAAAATGGGACCCGTTTGGGGAAGGCCGGTGCCCTTTTCTGGCAAAGCGGGTACCGGCCGGCAAGGCGCCCAGACCGCCTAGATCAGTCCAACGATCTTTCGCTGGGCTTCGCGATCTGCCTCAATGTACCGGGCCGTTGTCGAGAGGCTTG
>Ga0210400_10005707_pt1 | contig 10548 bp, 15 predicted proteins | sample IncBWH26MmetaG_FD_155456 | JGI IMG/M metagenome (GOLD analysis project Ga0210400, IMG submission 155456) | Forest soil microbial communities from Barre Woods Harvard Forest LTER site, Petersham, Massachusetts, United States - Inc-BW-H-26-M | ecosystem: Environmental > Terrestrial > Soil >... | reverse complement strand
GTCGAACAACGAGGCCGGTGTCGGTGAATGTTCCGCATAGGTCTGCCCTCTGCTGTAGATGACGACCGCATTGCGGGTCTTCAGCAAAGGTCCAAATTTGCCCTCACTAAAGGTGAAGAGAAAGTTGCGCTGGCAGACGAGATCGATCAGCTGTTTCAGCTTGTAGGGATACGCGAAGTTCCACATGGGCACTCCAAGCACAATCAAATCGGCAGCCTGGAAGCGCGCCGCAAGACTCTGTATGCTCCTCCAAATCGCTGATTCCGCGTCGCTCATTGCTTCCTTGGCGACCCCCTTGTACTTCGCTCCGATGGCCTCGCTGTCGAACTCCGGCAAGCCCTCCTCCCAGACATTTAAGTTGTCTACCGTCACATCTGGGTGCGCAGTACGGTATGCTTCAACAAAGGCATTTGTCGCTGCGATTGAAATCGACTTCGATCCTCTAGGTGAGGTCTGAATGTTGAGCAGAATCATGAGTACCCCTCCCGACCGCATCGTCCCTGATTCGAAACTTCCGGACTTCACCGTAGAGCAGGTGCGGGACACGTACGTGAATACTCATCCCGAGTTGGTACACCATTCCCAAGCCGGCAGCGAAAAGCTTTTTAATCAGGTAGTTCTCTTCGTTGTCGAGGGTCGCGCCGCCAAGGTGGGCCATGGCTGTCGTGTGCATCAGGACTTCGCCGTCTCTTTTCTCAACAAATGTGCGCTCGCGCGTTTCCCGAACGCGGTCGGCGATCACGTCCATCGCCGTCTCGAGATCGAGTTCTTCCCATTTAGTTGAGTACGGTCTCCGATACTTGACGTGTGTCTCGCGAGGTCTCATGGCTTCGACACCCGCTCCATCGCTGCCCGACAGGATCTGCCGAATGAACGGCCAACGAGTCAACGCGTCCTTGAGTATACGTCTCCTAAATAATCCCGATCGCGAACTATTTGAGCTAGGCAACTGCTCGCCCGTTCCTTTGACCGGGTGCCAGCTGCTCAGAGAGCTTCGTTCGAGAAGGCGGGCGCACTACAATGGGAACCGACATGGAAAAAGCCACCATGGCCGCAATGGCGTGTAGCGCCCCGCGGTAGTTCCCACTGGCCTGTCGTATGTATGCGATCAGGAGCGGCCCGAAAGCGCTGGCGAAGCCCCACGCTGTCAGCATGAGTCCTTAAATCGGGCCAACGTTTTTGGAGCCAAAGTAGTCAGCCGCGAAGGCTGGCATGGTCCTTAATCCACCGCCGAAACACACCAAAACGAGAAATGCGACGGTAGTTAGCAGCCATACGGAATGAACGCTTGGGAAGATCCAAAAGAGCAGCACCTGTGCCAGTAACATCGCGAGAAAGGGCCGCAGTTTTTTTGGACACAGCTTCCGCTTTCATCAAAGCGTTCTTGCATCTCCTAGCAGGAGAAGGGGTCTGGGGAAGGGGACGGCATTTGAGTCCCCGTCCCCAAAAGTAGCTCACTAGAATCCCTCTCCTCTCACTCTCGGAGATCAACAAATCTAGCTTGAACAAGCCGCAGGATGAGGGCAAAAACCATTGCTGTCGAAACACCGAACATGAGCGTCCCGTCTGCTGCCTCCAGCGGTCCCAGCAATCTCCAAGATGGAGACATAACAACATCACCGTAGCCTAAGGTAGTGTAGTTGACCGCCGAGTGGTAGTACGCGACTCCGAGCTCCTTGAATTCCCCGCAAATGGCAAACAACGCTGCCCAAATGGCGATTTCAATCAAGTGCGCCACAAGCGCAAATGAAATCACAAGTCCGACGATTTCAAAATCCTTCCAGAAGCTTAAACCTACGCGGCCGAGTTTTGTCTCCCTGCGAACAAAACTTATCGTCCCGCTCAGGAGCAGGCCGTGGATGAAGATTGTACAGACAACAGCAATTCCCCCAACCAGCAGTGGAGCCAGAATCGCGACTCGATGAATCTGTGTCACTGATCCGCGGCAGGCGGAAAGAGTTACTGCATTAGGTTATTCCAACTGTTGTCCAAGTGGCAGCCGATTCACATCGAGCGTCCAAATTCATTGTTCTTCGTCTGTTGTCAAGCGCCTCCGTTGAAAGCGATTCCTGTTTGCCCGTTGGGATGCTAACCTGCCGCAGTTAGAGCTATGTCGAAGGCGTTCTCTCCTAGACTTGGGCTTACTTGATCACACCGCAGCTGTGCTCAGCCTCAAAACCCGTCAAGGGCCAAATGGCCGCGAATCGATCGAGCACGCTTGGTCGGGAAAGTTTCTAATGTTTAGAACTACCGTCGCACAGAAATTTGAGCGGCTGGTCTGTGAAGGGATGAATGACAACGTGTCGGCAACTGGGCAAATCCAATTAAGGGAAATTCATGCGTCTGACGAAAGAGCAGAGTTGTGCGCTGCTTGAAAAGCACGGCTGCTACGGGAAGGAAGTCTGCGACCGTTGCGGAACCGCGGTCCACTACGCGAAACCGCTTCACGATTCGAGGAGGAGCAGGCGCGTGTGGTGCTCAAGGGAGTGCCGCGACGGCGTGAAAGTTCACGAACCCGGAACCTGCCGGCACTGCAAGGCGAGGCTACCTGAAGGCAAGCGCCGGGGAGCCGTGTTTTGTGATGATGCCTGTAAGCAAGCCGCCCACAGGTCGAAAACGGATGTGCGAACGTCTGAGACATCGACATTATCCGTAACAAACACGTCGATTTATGCGGGTTTTTTCACGGTTTCTAAGTCTCCTGGTAGGGATATAGCTGAAGCCTGATTTTTGGCGTTATCGCGCGCAGGAACACGGTCTCAGAGGCGGCGAGGAATTTGAGCAAATGATCCCCGGCACATTGCGCCTGCGACGTGCGATCCTACAATATGCCCGGCGAGAAACAGTCACGTCACTCGAGCTTTAGGCCGACGATTAAGCTTCGCGGTGAAATTTCTCAGAGCTTTATCGAGGTTCCTGGCAGCGCTTGGAGCAAGTCCAGCGAAGCCAGGCTTGTAGAGGTCTATTTCGCCCCAACGCTGGACTCGTGACATTCTTCCCAATCCACTTAATCCGTTTTCGTCGTGGTAACTGATAAAGTCGTGCGTAAAATCGTAGTTCAGTCCCAATTCGATGAACTGGGTGAAGGGCCAGCGCGGTTTCTGCCCAGCTGGACGGATAACGTCGAAATGATGACGTAGTTCGTACGCCCAAAGGTCAGCTGCCTGAAGTCCGGCGTATTCCGACTGCTCCCCGGAGAGGTATGATTCCATGAATAGGGCAACCAACGGGGTGTATTCGCGGACCGCCTCCCACAATTGCCAGTATTACCAAGCCCGGCTGAATGCTCTGGATGGTGAGCATAGATCATGGTAACTGGGCCAGGTTCCATCTGTATGCCTGCAGCCACAGCGATGTGATACGTCAGCGATTGAAAAGCCAGAAAATGGGGGTCCCTAAACCCCTGCCTAACACGCGGCGGGAGAGCGTTGAAGCCCTCAATGGACACCACGCTGCCAATTGGAATGGCTTTTGCGCACCTGATCGTCGAAATCAGTTCGCGGAGAAGCTGCTTTCTTTGTTCTTCTCCCCATGCCTCGAATTCCCCTCTGCGAGCGGCAAAATCCTTCATGTGAAATGGCTTAGTCAATGCTGCTGCGGCGCATCTCGTTCGCCACTCAACATCGAAATTCTTCCAAGCATCCTCTGTCGCTAACAGTCCGGCTAAACAGAGATGCCGTTGATTCGGGTCCTTCGCGTGGCCTGACTCGTCAACAAACGACATGTATCTGGTGAGTCCAGGCAACTGCGTTGGGCAGGGGCCAAGCTTTTCCATAGCCCCATTCTATCAAACTCGTTTCAAATTCTTACCAGGCGGAGTCCGTCGCGGCGATACCTTTGCTTGCCCGCTACAACCTGTCCTGGGAGAAGTCTTTTTTCGCTTTCGCGGCCTTTGTGTGATCGCCCTTGGTCGCCCATGCCCGCAACTGTTCGCGAGGATTCTTGAGGGCGCTACCGAGGAAAACTGTGTGGAAGGTATGGTCTGTGCTGCCGACGAAGCTTGCGGCTGCTAGGGGCGGTGTCTCGCGAGACACCATCAGGTTTCGAGGTCATTCCTCGTCGTCCCACCAGCATGGCGAGTACGGTGGGGGTTCTCCGTTTTCAAATTCAAAAAGTGCGTCTTGGCATTTACTGAGGTACTTCCCTGGAGCACCGCGCATCGCGTCCTCCCGCATAAGAACAATCAATGGGTAGCTGCCAAGCTCGTGCTCTTGCCACTGAACCTCCAGTTCCATCTCCGACGGTGGTGGGCCGCACGTCTGGATTACGTGCCGAATGGCGAGGGTAGCCTGGGCCGAGAGCCACACACGGCTTGCGCCTGGAGTTCCAAACTCGCCGATGGTCTCAACTGGCATACATTCGTCAGGTGTTTCTCGATTCTGCCTTTGTTGTCGGATCGTCTTTCTGCAACCCGCCGGCAGCGAGAGGGAGAAAACTTAGCAGAAAAATCGTCGTGGAAGCCCGGTTTCTCTGCGCAGTCGTTGGTTTGTAGTCCCTTACCACGTCTCCGCCGCCACCGAAAAGCGGTTCGTCGTTGCCTTCCACATGCGTTCCGAGGCTGCTCCAGCTCATGTAAGTAAGCACCCCGGTAATCCCCAAAATGATCGCCAGGATCTTGAGCTTGGACCGATGCTCTTTATGAAGAGACAGCCCGAGCCGGTACATGGCCCAGATCCACAACGCCGCCAGAAAATACGCAACGGCTCGCCAGATGCCATCGGCAAATCCCATGCGAGACCTCAGGTTTGCCAAACCGTGTAAGATTCCCTCGGCTTGAGCATGTGTAGGATATAGCCGATTTATCGGCCAAAGCCTACAGCCATAATCGGCACCGTGTCCAGGCCGACGCTCACCGCCGACGCTTCGATGTCGTTGTGGTTTGGCGGTTTGATCGGTTCGCGCGATCGGTGTCTCACCTGTTGAGGGCTCTGGAGAACTTCCAGGCCCTCGGCATTGAGTTCGTCAGCCTGTCGGAGCAGCTCGACACGTCCACCCCCGCCGGGAAGATGGTCTTTACCGTCCTGGGCGCTGTGGCCGAACTGGAGCGCCGTCTCATCGTGGAGCGGGTCAAAGCGGGTCTGCGGAACGCGCGCGCGAAGGGAAAGAAGCTCGGCCGGCCGAAGAAGGTCATGGATGCTGCGAGAATTGCTAGGCTGCGCGCACAGGGGCGCTCCTGGCGTGCAATCGCTGCGCAGTTGGGAGTTGGGCTTGCTACGCTGCACCGCACGTCTGTACCCCGTTCCAAAACTCGGCAAAGGGATTTCGGAACGCGTTAGAAGGGTCGCTAGGTGCTTCCGGGCCACGTTCCGATAATCCGTTTCTCGACCGCTATCCGGGTCAAGTAAGCGTGGTAGAAACTATGCTGCTGCACAATGGTGCAGTGTCCGGCTACCGGTCTTCATCTCTTTCATGGGCTCCCAAGATGTTGTCGACGACAAAAGCGGCGATCTCACGACCCAGGCGATGACCAGTGTTTAGGTCAAACTGGAAATGTTGTCCAGCAAAAATACGGCTCAAGGTTGCTTCTTCAGCCGCTGCTGAGAAGCTCGAGAAAGAACGCACTGCACCAGGTAAGACCTCGGAGGTCACGTCAAAGTCGAAATGGTCTCTTCCGAAGAATGAGCGCAGCACTTCTGCCGCAGCGGCACTAATGACGGCATGCGCACCTGGATAGGACGGATCCGGAGCGGTTTTGCCGACTTCAGGAAGCCAACCCGGGTTGGCCAATGTCTCGGGGTTGTCGTCGGTGTTGGCGGCACGAATAGCGGTTACTGGCCGCCAAAAATTGTAGGTATATTTTGCATCGTAGAAAGCGATTACACCGTCCGCGAGGCTGAGGTTAAGTAGTGCGAAGAGCCGCGCATTTTCCGCAGTTCTCAAATTGTGAGCCTGCGATGCCGTTTGCGTGATCTCGTTCCAATAGTTTTGGATGGCACCGTTCCAAAATCGCCCAGTCAAGGCTTCATCGGCTGTCGCGGTTGTGCTGTTTTCAACGCCCAGAGATTCTATTTCATTGAAGGCATTCGTGTATTCGTCGCTAGTTAACTTCGGGGGAGGACCTGGACGGAACTGGTTTGCGAGGTTCAGGGCAAACGTCGTGACATGAGACCAATGCGTGAACTGAGGCTGTGGAGGAAAATTCGGAGGCGTCGATTGGTAATCACCCGGGGCGGTCCCGAAAATGTAAGGAATCGGCTGGGCATTGGAGCCGTCATTGCTTCGCAGAGCAAAAATGCGATCCGCAACAGCCAACCCTATAGCAATACCGTCGGTCTTGTCCTTCCCGTCCGCAATTTGGGCTAATGATTGCTGAAGTTCGATATCCAATTTCATCTTGAAGGCCGGGTACAGCCCGACCAATACCTCGTGCGCTGCTGCAGCGGCCGCGGCCTCCTGCGAAGCGGTTGGCGATACGTCCGGCACCGTGACAAGGTAGGGCTTATGCCTCCTGTCTATCGCGTTGACCGCGTCGTAAATTGCTGCGTGCATGATCGCAAAGCTGCGGGTGGAGTGCACAGTTGACGACTGTGCACCGGGCGTGCGGACAATCACCAGGAGTATTCTGTTCCACTGGACAACCGGGTTCAGGGCGTGTGTCGGAGTATCTTCTAGTTTCCGATTACCCTCAGTGAGAGAAGCTGCGTGTGCCACACTTACCTGGGCGGAAAAACTGGCGCACAGGAGCATAAAGCTGATCAGGAGTTTCTGCATCGTATTTGTCCCTTCGTTCGTATTTACTCGATATGGATTAGGCCCGTGACGACGTTTGTCGGCAGAAGCCGCCTCACATCTCGATAGACCGGCAGAGGGTGGGAAATATTCCCGGCGGAAATCCCTTACCTCTCGGCCATCATCAGGCGCCGCGTTACGGCGCGACGGAGTAGGCGGACTCGAACGAGCCCCACTCCGTTTCGGCCTTATAGTTTGGCCAACTTAGAGACCTTCGGCTTACCGAAAGTAAAGTGGGCAGTGAACGGTATTTCTATTGGATCACCATCCTCAAGCGCGTTTTCGAGTTCCATGGCCCCTCTGCGCACCATGTTAGACTTACCAACGAATTCGTCAAGCCACGATGCGCTGAGCGCACCAAAATCGTAGCCCCTCGTTGCGGCTTCTCTTGCGTCGCGTGGTAGTTCTGGTCTGGGTCGGTGTTTCGTAGTGCGGGTGTGTGACAGTTGCTGTGCAGATGTACTACCATATTTTTTAGCCATGGCTGAATCGTCCTTTCAGTTTTGGTTAGGCTCTCCGGATAGCTGATAACTATGCGGGAGCCGTTCTTTCTTAGCCCTTCAACTTCTTGCCCTTCTTCCGCCCGCGTCCCTTGCGGTAGGTTTGTTCCTTCGCTTTGCGGAGCCGAGAAATATCCTGCTCGCTCCAGAGCCTCTTCCCTACGGCGTTGATGAGCTGCGTTCGCGGGGCATGAATCCTTCCTGCCGTGATCCATCGCTGGAGGGTGATTCTTGCGAAAGGTCGGGATCGCGCGCGCGGGATTGCACGCCTTCCGTCATTTCTCAGCTTCAGGGATGGACCGGCTTGACGTGCCGCTGAAATTGCGGCAACAAAGGCTTGGCCATAGCGATGCGGAGATGACGCTCGGTGTTTACAGTCACGTGGCGAAGGAAGACGATGTGCGAATCGCGGCCCAGTTGGGAGGAATTCTGGACCCTTCTGGACCTTTTCTAAAAACTCTAAAAAACAAAGGGCCTGCTACTGGTCGGCAAGCCCTTGTAAATTAGCAACTTGAATCGAGAAATTTGGTTGCGGGGGTTGGATTTGAACCAACGACCTTCGGGTAGGTCGCTCTCTAAGTCCCATTGATTCGGTTGCCCTTACAACAATGAGACCCCCGAAATCGGCGCAAAAAGGCCAAGTTTTGGAACCCAGTTGGACCCCAGAATATGGGGTGAATCCCCAAGACGGCACAACTTTTTTCGGCACATTTACGAGAATAACTCAGTCGCGTTTATTTTGAATGTCGATTAGTGGTAGCCCGTCGTCCGTCCAGAATCAGTGACAAGAGTGAGATCACTGCCTACAAGCCGACTTGAGGACCAATCCGACGCGGGTGAGCGCTTTGGCGATTTGTCATCAACCGAGAATCGCTCCTGACGACATGGGCGCTTCTCAGTACCAACCCTCAGTCACTCCCGAACTTTCCGCATTGACCATCATCCACGTCCAGTCGGATGGGAGGTCGGTTGCCCTCATCGGCCCGGAGAATGGTCGATGATTCTGAGGGCAAGGCAATCGGCAGCGGCGATTGTCACATGACGCCAGTTCGGGAGAGCCCAGTCATGTTCCTTGCCGGGAACCTGCCGGTAGCCACCCCTGTCAGCGGCATCATGACGAGCAGGATAATACCCCCTCCCGCGAGCGCTTCTCCGGCGCGGGTTGCCGTGTAGCCCATCAATTGCTGTAGGAATTGCGGCTCATGCACAGTTGCAGCATTCAAGACGCCGCCGACCAGGATCATGAGCAGGCAGCAGATAGCGAAGTTCTTGTACTTGAAGAGCCGCAGATTCATGATGAGGTTCTTGGCCCGCCACTGCCACCAGATCAAGCCGATCATTCCAACCACAAATAAGAAACCGCCGATGCAGATCAGGTTGGAGGCGAACCAGTCGTTCCACTGCTCGACAACAACAATCATCTCGGGCTGAGCGCTTTCTTATTTGCCTCGTCCCTTCTTCCTCGCACCCTGTCCGACACTCAAAGTGCGCTCGCGTCTGAGGGCTCCAACATCTTCATGAAGACTGCCGGTGCCGCGATCGTAGCTTTGAATCGGGGATATGACTTCGGTCGGCAATATTCGCCTATGCCTGTGTCAGCCATCATAGGTTCTCCACAAATTTCTCTCTATACATACAGTACGCTTTCAGATACAGTGTGTATATATGGTCTTCAACGAAGTGAAGAGTAAGGAGTCTTAGTATGGAAATGCGAGAATTTGGGGCCACCGGAATACGGGCATCGGTCGTCGGGTTGGGCTGCAACAACTTTGGTATTTATCAGAACGCTGCGCAGGCTGTAGCCGTCGTTCGCAAGGCGCTCGATGTCGGAATCAATTTCCTCGATATGGCCGGCGAACATGGGAGCGGGCTAGAGGAAAGCCTGTTCGCCGAGGCGCTGGGGCCGCGCCGCAAAGAGGTAATCATCGCCACGAAATTCGGGCAAGCCGAAATGCTCGGGCTCAAGGACGGCAACATGGTCTTCAGCGAGGACAAGACTCGTCAAGGCGCTTCCCGCCGCTGGATCATGCAGGCCGTCGAGGAAAGTCTGACGCGTCTGAAGACCGACTATATCGATCTGTATCAGGTGCATGTCGCCGATCCCGAAACGCCGCGCGAAGAAACCTTGCGTGCGCTCGATGATTTGGTCCGCCAAGGCAAGGTGCGCGCGCTCGGCGAGGCAGCGACCTTCGCCACCGCAGACGACCTGAACACCTCTCAAGCCATTGCCGCCGCTAATGGCCTGACGTCCTTTGCCACCATGGAGGCCAACTGCAGCATCTTGGTGCGCGACGCTGAGAAGGCGATCATACAATGAACATTGCTCTGTGGGTCTTGCAAATTCTGTTTGCCGCGCTCTTCATGCTGCATGCGGTGCTGCATCTGTTCCCGTCTCCCCGATTGAAGGGGATACTCGCCGAGCAGAACATTCCGGTCAAACGGACGATCGCCACGTGGGCGGAGGTCGTGGCATCGCTCGGACTGATCCTTCCGGGCGCGGTCAGCATCGCCACATGGCTCACGCCGCTGGCTGCGCTCGGTCTCGCTGTGGTGATGGTCGGGGCGACAGCGTTCCATGTGTCCCGGAAAGAGACTCTCGCCACGGTCGCCGCCGCGTCCCTCGCGTTGATCATGATCTTCCTCGCCTGCGGCCGCACCTTCGTGGTCCCGCTCCACTAGATGACCAATTCCAAGGGGTCACCCGTGGTCGTAGGCGGCGCGACAAGCGCCGAGCAAGTCGTGCAAAACGCGGCGTCGGTCTAACGTTTCTCAGAGCAGTCAATGAATCGCTAGAGCAACGATCGGGAGGAGCTAAGGACTCAAATGCCTTTGAGTGGAACAAGACCACGAAAGCGACTCACGCGCGAGGAGAGCAGAGCACAGACTCGTGCCACATTGATCGCCGTAGGGCGCAGGCACTTTCTGCGCTACGGGCTTGGCGGCGCTGTGGCGGAGAAGATCGCGGAGGACGCTGGGTATTCCCGGGGCGCTCTGTATGCCAACTTCGACGGTAAGGAAGAGCTTTTTGTAGCTGTAATCCAGGAGGAACAGGCGCGCCACCTGAATGTCTTTCGCTCTCTGCTGAAGGAAGAGCCTTCAAGCAAGAAGCGGTTGAAAAAAATGCGGGACACCATTGCCGACTTGATGACTGACCATGATTGGATCGTGCTCCGTGCCGAATTCGAGGTCGGCGCTCTTCGAAGCGAACGTATCCGGCAAAGCTTTGTTGAAGTACATCGGCAGCAGCTTCGCGACGGAAGTGAGCTTGTCAGGGACCTCTTGCGGTCTCCTGAAGTCACTTCGAAATTGAAGCCAAGTG
>Ga0210400_10005706_pt1 | contig 10548 bp, 10 predicted proteins | sample IncBWH26MmetaG_FD_155456 | JGI IMG/M metagenome (GOLD analysis project Ga0210400, IMG submission 155456) | Forest soil microbial communities from Barre Woods Harvard Forest LTER site, Petersham, Massachusetts, United States - Inc-BW-H-26-M | ecosystem: Environmental > Terrestrial > Soil >... | reverse complement strand
TAGCTGTGCGAGCCTATCAATGCCTTTCCTGGCGGGATATAGACTCGACCTATCGCGACAGAAAGACTAAGGGGAAACGCGATAAATTTCGAGCTTGCCAAATCTGCCACTGCTATCGTTGTACACTATTTCGTCCGTAAACCGGGCCAGGGAGACATAAAAGACCCAGACAGGATCTTTGAACACGCCTGGCATCGCCGAACGCGCCTCGGCCAAGGTGCGTGGAAAAGTCTCCGGCGGGACACCCCACGGAACACCCGATACCTCCGATGAATCCAAGGTAATAATCCTGTAACCCGCACAACCGGTCATGACTATTTGGCCTGCGACCCGTTGAAATTGGTCGAACTGTCCGTGGCACAGATAGTACTGCAGTGTAAGGAAGCCAAGCTGGTCCGCCATCAGGACCTTAGGTTGCGGAATCCGCGAGGAGAGGTATGCCAGCGCCTGTTTCATCTGATCGAGTTTTGAGACCGCGGGGATGTCGTCGAGCACATGCTGTTGAGCGGATTTGAGCCAAGGGGGCGGCAGAAAAGCCATACCGAGCAGCAAGACCAAGACTCGGCCACGCACCAGAGACGAAATCGCGATCGAAATACCTCCAGCTATGAACACCATTAGAAAGGCGTCGTGCCGGCTGCCTCCGTAAGGGTAGATAGTCAGCACACCGGCTGCGGCAGTCACTCCGAACGGCAGCACGAGAGAGAGCAGCGCCCATTTTCGGTCTCCGGGCACCCGGGTTTTACCCAAAAGCACCAAACCGATGCCGATCAGGAAAATAAGCAGCATTAGGGTGCCCAATCTGGTATTTGCAAAAGCGTACCGAAACAGACTCAGTGTAGTGTGCAGGAGGAAATCCAGCACAGTTTGTGATTCTGAATGGAAATATGAGCCACGCAGCCACACGGTACGCGCGTATAGCTCATCGGCGTTCCCGCGCAGGTTGTGGAACTGAGTACTGTACCCAATCATCAAGACCATCAACGCCGCTGCCTGCGTGATCGCCCATTCGACGACTAAGGGCCGCGGAAGTTCCTTCCCCAGAATGCGTACGCCTGCGTATATGCCGATTGCGGCCAGGTAAAAGGCGGACATATATTCCGTAAGCGTTGCCAAAAGTGCGGTGGCGCCAAAATATCCCATCCACTTCCGCGACTTCTCACGAAATGCCCGCTCCAGGCAGTACAGAGAGCACGCCATAAGGAGCGCCTGCAACATATAGGAACGGAGCGTAGCCGAGAGAATCACCAAAGGCGGCGCAAAGGAGAGGATGCAGCCGGTCATCAGGCCTGCACTCTTACTAAATGTCTCGGCCACCCATTTGTATCCCACAAATGGGAGCAAAGCCCCGCACAGAACTGCGGGCATCCGGAAATAGAATTCGGAGCTTCCGAAAAAGGTCATAAAATACAGCACAAAGCTCATCAGGGGAGCGTGAAACAAAGGCAGCGCTGCCCTATAGACGTTGATGAGACCGTGCTGCAGCGGCGGTATCATGATATCGGCTTCATCGCCATTCAAATATGTGCCGCGCGCTTGCTGGATTCGTAGATACAGACCGGCCAGAACCACCACCCACATCACCCAATCCAAGTGTGCTTCAAGCCATGCATTGGAGGCAGCGAACCAACCCAGTGCGGAACGTGTATCCCGCAGGAATGTGGTAACTGCGGTTTCCTTCTGTTTTGCGCCCTGAGACATAGCGGAAGATGTCTGCCTCGTGAAAGACCACCACAGTATCGCATGCACCCTATTCCCATGCACTGCGAGAAAGAACCCGGGTGTGATTCCGAACAGATCTTAGTGCTGGCCCTGCGGATAAGGATCAGGACTTTCGGTGTGTTGCAGCGATAAAGCTTTGATATCCGAAAAGCCCCGGTATCATTCGGGTAAGCAGAATCAACGTCCCATGCATCAGTCGCATCAACGGATTCTCGAACGAAAGGCTGACCAATACTTCCAGGGGAATCACAGTCATTCGGTGGCTGAGAATCGAGCAGTCCGCCGCTTCGAGCAGTTCGCGGATCGTCCGGCGTGTGAAGAACCGCAGGTGGGTACGGTCCAGGATGCCCCGCTCCGTATATTGGAACCGGCCCAGCATCAGCATCAGGCGAACACTGATGTTGGCAATGTTAGGGACGGAGATGATCAGTTGCCCTCTGGGCTGGAGAAGCCTGACACACTCTTTTACGATCCGCGCTGGATCCGGGAGATGCTCGATCACGTCCAGCAGCAGAATTTTGTCGAATTTCCTCGAACCCAACCGAGTCACGACCTCGTTCATGCCATCGCGAAGCAGGTCCGCCTGAATATAGGAATCCAGCGCGGGCGAAAGCTGGTCCGGCGGTAATATATCGACGCCGGTCACACGGCAGCCTTTGGCAATGATTCGCTCGGCGACTTCCCCGCGGCCGCATCCGATGTCGAGGATTGTGTCCGCTCCAGCCACGGCCGACTGCGCCATATGGTGGCTGGAATATGTGCTCTGTTTGACCGGGTAGTGGAGAAAGTACTCGTTATATTCCGGATACCTGGCGATAGAGCGCCTCGTGCGATTATATCGATAGACAGCTCGGCATACGTCGAGCGCGTATTTCATGCCGATCACATAGCAGATCTCATCACCGTAGTATGTGGGAATCGCCACCTCACTGATGTGATAACCCTGGTGGTGCAGCTTGATAACGATCTCTGTATCAAAGTGGAAATCATTTGTCAGGTGAGAGAGGTCGATGTGCTTTAGTGCGTTGAGGCTGTAAGCACGATAGCCGCTATGAAACTCGGTGAGATTCATGTGCAGCGCCTTATTCTCGATTGAGCTGAGAATGCGGTTTCCTATGTACTTATAAATCGGCATACCTCCTTTCAGCGGCCCTCCGTACGTCCTCATCATGCGAGACCCGAATACCGCATCGGCCTGTTCTTCCACCAGAGGGTGATAAAGATGGGAGAGGATTTCCGGGGCACATTGTCCGTCGCCGTGCAGCAGCACCACAATATCGAATCCCTGTTCGATGAAGTACTGGTAGCCGGCTTTCTGATTCCCGCCGTACCCTAGATTCCGGGAATGTTTCAGGACCTTCAACTTGGGGATGTCGCTAAGAACCTTAATCCCCATTGCCAGCTCATAAGTCGAGTCCGGGCTGGCATCATCAAAGATGACGACCTCTTCGACATTTCTCCAGACGTTCGGTGTGATCCTCTTCAAAACCTTCAGGATTGTCCCCACGGCATTGTAGGTGACGATCAAAATACCGATGCGCTTGCCTTTGCAATCCGCCAATGCGCTGTCGTCCTGCAATGGTGTGGGGCAGAAAAGCGGTGTGGGCTTGTAGGTAAGCGATGTGATGACAGGGCTCTCTTTCATGGGAATGCTGCCTCTGTTCGATTATTATCTGTCGGGAGCCCGCAGATAACTGCAATCGCCGACCAACTGGGTTTCAACGCACAATCGTCTCTTGTATGGCTTCCCGACGACGGCCGAAACCGGTCGTTTGACACGCTATACTGAACGCTACTCTCATGACCTCCGCCGCAACAATGGACCCGATTGCGCGTACGAGCGTTCGACCGGGAAACATCGTTGTGGCGGCGGGCAACCGTCGTCCCTACCGCGACTAAAGCGGTCGAGTTTTCGAGGTTACCAGTAGACATTCTACCTATACGCAAACCGATGCGTCCCCACGCGCCTGATCGCCCAGAGTTCGCACACCATGGCTCCAAGATGCTTGTTATGGCTCTATAAACGCTAGAATCGCAAAAAACAGCTTCGATCGCTTGTTCATGATCGGCTCTGGGCCTGCCCGCTCCGTATATCGATCGCATCAGCAGTGCCAAATTGCACGCCGCCTGGATGAGTAATTTCTTGTGGACATCTTCGAGACCGCGGACATAGCCGGTCCATGCCTCCCGTATCGAACTGATGCGCGAAGTTACGTTCGATTTTCTCACCCCGCTGCCGCTGCAACCGCTTGCCTCGTTCTCCCCGGATACGTCGCCGCTTGCCATATACCGCTTCCTTTTCCGCCTCCTTGCCTTCCCGGTTGCGCGTTCCCCTGTTCGGTTCCGCGATGTAAGTCCTCAATTTCCAATTCAGCCAAAACGAAAGCAACTTCGCTGCTGTGGTATCCCTTGTCCGCCACCACTTCTTCGACTCCGCCGGGATGCATCTGCTAGCGAAGTGGTGTCCCTGGCGCTTCCTGGACAACCCGGCCGCGTCGTATTACGCACCGGACCCGAGGGCGGAAACTGTGCGGCTGGAGCCTGGTGGTCCGACCTCGATATTCGATAGTGTGTGGCATCGTTCGCCATGCATCGATAATCTTCACCAATCTCTCACGCATGCATTCTCATTTCAACTTCCAGAGTTCGTATCGCTCGTTCTCGCCGCTACGAAATGTCCAGAGCCAGTTGCCGAAATAGTTGGTATAGAGGCCCGCACCCTCGCCCCTTGTCCTTCCAAAGCGATACTTATGCGTGCGCGCTTGCACCAGCGTCGAGCTTGGAAAGGTCTTCAGCGTCTCTGTACCTCCCTCATAGATACCCACGGCGACCAGATCTCCCCGCTTCGGTTCCCGGATACTCGGAATCATGAGTTCCGCGCCCGCCAGCGGCGCATACCAGTTAGCCGAAAACTGGTTAGCGAACCACACCTTTTCACCGGCTACGACGTGCGGCCTGATAAGAGCGTTTAGGGCATCCCTTCCAAAATTTGCAAACTCCGCATCGGACCGGAGGATGAGCAAGGAGTAAGTCACCCCCCCGACGATTAAAAGTACACCGGCCGTGCGGACAATCCATTTCGGTACGGCTGAACCCAATCGAAAACAAGTGAGAATGAGCGCGGGCATGCATGGAAGCAGATATTTGATGGGAAGGTGGCCGTAATAGACAATCGGCAGCGGAACCAAAAGCCACAGCCCGAGGAATAACCCCTCCCGATCCTGATTGTTCCATGCCTCCCAAAGCAGGTCGGCGAGCACATAACCGCCAATAAGCACGAGGATGAGTTGTGTGATGCCAACCAGCAAGGCTACGGCAGTGGCCGCCAGGATCGTCAAGGCAGTCCGGCGCGGACCCCATTGAACCGCAGCCCAGCAAGCAGCCAGGGGCAGCGGAAAACAGAGAAACAAGAGATACGAGCGAAGGTTTACACGGATATGTTCCCGCCCACTGTAGACGGCCGGAAAAGTCAGCAGCAGACCGCGTTCCCGAGTGGCCAGGATCACCGTGACCAGCACTAAGCCACCCGTCACGACAGGAACCCAAAGCCATGGTGACCGACGGATCTGAAGTAGTATCTCTCGTGGTTTCATGCTCTCCAACAGGAAGAAGGCCCCCAAAGGCAGAAGCAGCACCAAATGGGGTCGTGCGATCCCCGCCAGTCCGAGTGCGAGTCCAGCCGCCATGCCTTGGTGCCATTTCCGCTCATCCTTCCACGCCGCAAGGCGCTCCATCCCAACCAAGCCAATCGCCAAGGCCAGCACATCGGGCATAGCGGTGCTTGCCATCGGCAACAGCGGAGGGATGGCCACCAGAAGCAGGGCGCCGGCAATAGAGTGTCCCTTGCTCCAGCCCATTCGGAGGACGAAAGAGGACATTGCGAGTATGGCGACCCAAACGAAAACCAATTGAGTGGTGTGGGCCATCCATTCCGCCGCGCCGCCTAAAACGGTGGGCACAAGGGCATAACCCATGAGCGTGTTTCCCGGCGTGATTTGGTATAACTTCATGCAATAGGGAACGAGATTCCAGCAGATGTCAAAATTCGTTGGATGCAGGGGACTTTTGAGGACCTGCTGCGCGATTCCCAGGAACTCGGGATCATCGATAGTGAAGGCCTTGTTAAGGAAGGGCAGGAGGCAGACCGTCGCGAGAACCAGCGCTGGCCAGGCACAGACCAGCACAGTCTTTGTGGTGACGTCCTTGTTTCTCGAATTAAAGGGTGTCGATGCTGGACTCATACTTCTACTCGGAGGGGAACCTTAGCTAGAAATTCCCCCTTTGGAGCCAACGAGATAAGATCGCAAGCCACGCCTGATCAGAAATCGGATCAGTCTTGAAGGGTTGAATTCTAAAATATGCATCTCTAAGCCGTTGACTCATGCCTCCAAATATCCTAATATACTCGACACTGATCGCGTTCGCGTCGAGACCTGAATTGATGAATAGGCATGACTTGATGTGATCCTACTCACAATGAGCACATCCGGCACCAGTTCGCATGTTGAAGTCGAAGCTTGGGGTATCGCGGCGCTGCGGTCCAGGCGAGAGGCACGCAGGAAGCTGCAGGACAGCATAGCGCAGCGGCGCGATCAATGGGTCCACAAGAACCGATACTACTACGATTCGATTAAGCACCTGTTACGCTTCATCGTCGAGCCCCAAAAACGCGTTTTGGAACTGCGCTGCCAGACAGGCCACTTGCTTGCCGCAGTGGAACCATCATTCGGGATGGGTGTCGAAATCAGCGATAACCTGTTGGCCGTTGCACGGAAGAATTACCCTCACCTTAAGTTCGAGTGCTGCAATCCGGAGGACGCAGACTTCGGTGAGAAGTTCGATTATGTTATCGCTAGCTATATCTTTGATACTGAGGACATCCAGACTAGTTTGGAGCGGGTCCGGGAGCACTGCACGGAGCAGACTCGTGTCCTGATCATCAATTACAACCAGTTGTGGGAGCCCGTTCTGGCACTTGCCAGCTCCCTGGGATTGCGAACCCCGTTCGTCGAACCGAATTGGGTGAGCGAACAGGATGTCCAGGGATTTCTGCGGTTGTCCGGATTCCAATATCTGCGCACGCACCACATCCTGCTTTGCCCGAAGTATATTCCGTTGATTTCCTCATTTCTGAATGGCGTTATTGCCAAACTCCCCGGACTGCGCCGCTTGTGCATGATCCAGGTCACCGTCGCACGGCTCGAATCTACGGCTCGGAAAAAAGATGAAGCGTCGGTGTCGGTCGTCGTGCCTTGCCGCAATGAGCGCGGCAATATACAGGCAGCCGTCGAACGGATCCCGGAGATGGGAAAGCATACCGAGATTATTTTTTGCGATGACAAATCGACGGACGGGACGTCGGATGAAGTCCGGCGTATGCAGGCGATGTACCCGCATAGAGACATCCGGCTGGTTCAGGGGCCGGGTATCTGCAAGGCCGAGAACGTCTGGACCGGTTTCCGCCACGCCAAGGGAGATATCTTGATGATCCTCGACGCGGACCTTACGGTCATGCCGGAGGAACTGCCATTCTTTTATAGTGCTCTGGTTCAGGGTCGAGGCGAGTTTATCAATGGCAGCCGTCTGGTCTACCCGATCCCGAAAATGGCGATGAAGTTCACAAACCGGTTTGGTAACAAGGTCTTCGGTATCGTGTTCTCATATCTCCTTAGTCAGCGTTTGAAGGACACGCTCTGCGGAACCAAAGTGCTTTGGCGGAGAGACTGGCTGCGCATCGAAGGGAGCATTGGTAGCTGGGGCATCCGAGACTTGTGGGGAGACTATGAGTTAATTTTGGGCGCCTCGAAACTACACCTTGAAATCACTGAAGTGCCGGTTCACTATCAGGAGCGAATATACGGCGTCACCAAGATGACCCGCGTGTTATCAAACGGTTTTCGCATGCTCCGAATCTGTCACGGTGCGTGGAAGAAGCTTCACGGATGAGCAACTCGAGGACGCGGGCGCTTCATCCCGAAGGTAACGGGGGCATCATCTTTCGTTACCCTTGTCGGCATCACGTCTGTTCGTCTGCTAACTCGTAGCATGACTAGCCTTCTCAATTCAATCCTGGCGCATCCTCTCACTAAGGCATTGGATTTGGATGATCCGCGAACCACAGAGCTACGACTGGAAATCATCCGGACAAAACCCTTCTTGCGAAAAATCTATGACGAGTGGTACCGGATGATCCAGTCGCGGATACCGGCAGGCGATGGTGAAGTCCTGGAACTCGGGTCTGGAGCGGGGTATCTGCACCGCTTTGTTCCAGAAGTGATCCGCTCCGAGGTATTTCCCTGCGCCACCGTGGAATTGGTGGCCGATGCCTGCTTGCTGCCGATCGCGACTCGCTCATTAAGGTCCATCGTGATGACAGACGTGTTTCATCACATACCGGATGTGAGCGCCTTCCTCAGGGAGGCAGCACGCTGCCTGCGACCAGGAGGGAGAATCATCATGGTAGAGCCGTGGGTAACGAGTTGGTCCAAGTTGGTGTTCGGCCGTTTCCACCACGAGCCGTTCGTGCCGGATGCGGACAGGTGGGAGATCCCCTTAAAAGGACCACTCTCAGGGGCCAATGGTGCTCTCCCGTGGATCGTGTTGATACGCGACCAGGGCCGATTCAATGCAGAATTTCCAAACCTCCGCGTAGAGGAGATCCGGCCCATGATGCCATTCAAGTACTTGGTTTCCGGGGGAGTATCTTTGCGGAACCTCATGCCAGGTATGACTTATTCTGCTTGGGAGTGGCTGGAGCGGGCCTTGGAGCCGTGGAACCACAGGCTCGCGATGTTTGCCTTCATTGATTTGATCCGTCTCGAGGAATGATACGTGGCACGACAAGACCGTTTTCCTGGACTGCGCCGCTGGAGGCTAAGCGGTTGTCCGTAGCCAAAGCTCCTCTCACGAGCCAAAAGCTCCTCTCACGCAAAATCAATACTTACGTGGCGCTTATCCGGGCGTTAAGACCGAATGTGAAGGAATTGCCCTTAACTTCCGTCGGGAAGAATTAAGGTCGGCCAAAGAAAAGCTGCAGAACACCCAGATGCCGCCGGTGTCCGCGATGTAGTTGTTGACCGGCCCGGGGTAGTTCGGAGCCGGGAAGTATGAAAGGATCTTCTTGCCGATCGGGCTCATCCGGTTCTGGGGGATCACGTTGCCAGGGAATGGATCGCGGATGTAGGTGCTGTTGCACGAACTGACGTCGACCTTGGCGACGCAGGGATGACTGGTGAGCGGATCGAAGATGTTCGACGGCACCGCGCTAAAGCCCTGTCCGTTGCGCAGGTCCAGCGTTGGCACATCTGCCCCGACTGAGAACGGCACGCGTTCGCGCCATATCTCGATGCTGCCGAAAATGAAGTCCTTGTTCTTGCGGATAGGCCCGCCCGCCGTGAGCGACATCTGATTCACATTATGCTTGCCGCGCGGCTGGCCGGCCGCGTTGAGTTGGGTCGTATTGGCGTCGAAGACCCGGTTACGGATGAACTCGCCGGCGGTAAAATGGAGACTGTTTGTCCCCGTCTTGATGCTGGTGTTCACCGCGCCGCCGCCCGAGCGTCCGATCGCCGCGTCCCAGGTGTTCGTCATCACTTTGAATTCCTGCACCGCGTCCACGTTCGGAGAGATGTTGAACGTGCCCTTGAGGCTGATCGGGGAACCGTTCAGTGCAAACGCCGTGGTGCCGGTCTTGCTGCCATTCATCGTGGAAATTGCCGTTCACGTCCCACCCGCGCGTACCGGAATAGCCCGTCGCGCCGAATTCCTCCTGGGGTGAAGAGGACACCGGGTGAGAGGTCCATCATCATGTAGAGTTGCCGGCAACCCGGAAGCTGACCTTTAGGGCGCACCTCTAGGACGCACTTCGTGACTCCGGTCGTTGCACACTCCCGGTCCGACGCGGAAGACTGATCGGGAGCCTCAGAACGATATGCGCTGATATCGGTAGGCCTCTGAACCCGGGCCTGGCTCTCTCCGGACACCGCGTGATCCGCCCCCGAATCGAACACAATGGCGGCGTCTGCCTTCAGGGTAAACTTTCTTCAGAAACCGTGGCAGCGATGCGGTCGTGTTTGGACCTAGGCTGGATACGCTCAAGCTCGGAGGCGCCCCGCCGCCGCATATCCTGAATGAGGTTCGGGCGTAGAGGATGCGATGCCGAGATTACGCGTGCCCACGGCAGCGCAGCCGGGTGTAGACTCAGGGCCAGGAGGTCACGTTATGTGTGACTATTCTTTGCATTCCATTCAAACCCGGCTGGCGGTCGAGGGAGAGGATCTGGTTGTTCACCGGTTTGCAACCGGTTCCCTCGGTCTCACAGCGCCCGCAGCTCCACAGGAGGGCGGATCCTTAAACGTGCCACGACCCAACACCCAGGTAGCCGTCTGCATCCCACCAGGCGCCAAGTTGATGCTCCATAATATTCCAGATGAGTTACAGCAACGGTTCGAGATCGGCGCTGCCGAAGAAGTGACGTTCACGCAAGTGAGCGCTGACGCATACCGTCATCGTGATGCCGTGCGTTTTCGAAACGGCCGCGAAGTCTTGCTTCAGCTACTTCGGGCAGGACAACGGGTCAAGGTACTACGTTTGAGTGTAGACGCTACTCATCACCTCGAGCAAAAGGAGTTCGAGCCGATTCTCGTCGCAACTCGTCGCTCTCCATAGTTTCCGGCCAACGTCCTCTTGCGGCAGACCACAGTATTCGTTCAAGTTGACAGTTCGTCCGCTGGGAGCAGCGGACCAGCGCAGGGAACCCAGGCGCCCGTTAGAGAGTGGTAGTGAATCGCCGATGATCCGGCGCCATCCAGCTCACGCGGGCGCCTC
>Ga0210400_10005704_pt1 | contig 10549 bp, 8 predicted proteins | sample IncBWH26MmetaG_FD_155456 | JGI IMG/M metagenome (GOLD analysis project Ga0210400, IMG submission 155456) | Forest soil microbial communities from Barre Woods Harvard Forest LTER site, Petersham, Massachusetts, United States - Inc-BW-H-26-M | ecosystem: Environmental > Terrestrial > Soil >... | reverse complement strand
CACACTCGCTGGGCGCTCGTCGCGGGCGCCGTGCTCATGATCATCCTGGTGGCCGGCACCGCCGTGCGCGAGGACTGGCCAACTCTGGCCACACAGATGCTGTACCTCCTGCTGTACTATCTGCTGCTCAGACACCGCGACGACGACTGGTTCGGCGTCGATGCCCGCTCCCACCGCAACCCCTAGCCGCGCCCATGCCCCCACTCCTGCACGACGTCGTCCTGGAATACCTGGGATTCCTCGCCGAATTCGCCCCGATCGGCGCGCTCGGCTTTCGCTACGGCGTCCTCGCGGGCGCCGACCGACTCGGCGAGCCCGTCCCCGACGTCGTGACCCGACTCGCCGCAAGGACCGCGGCGTTCATCGGCTTGGCCGGCGCTGTCCTGGCCGTGATCCTGTTCGTGAATGGACAAGCCAACGGCGCGGCGGATCATGGTCAGACACTCCTCGCGACGCTGATGACCCCGCGTGCCGCCGTCCCGCTCTCACTGATCGTCATATCGGTGCTGTCCTTCGCCGCGGCCAGCGCCGGCATCCCTGCTGGCTGGCCCCTGGCCGCGCTCACCATACTGGCCTTCACGTTACGGGACATCAGCACCGGCAAGTGGACCAAACTGGTCAACCCCCTCCACATCATCGGCGGCTCCCTCTGGATCGGCACCCTCGCGATCCTCGTCATCGTCGGCCTGTCAGTGGCCCTCGGCAAGAGCCTGCCCGCCGACGAGCGCGGACCCGTGGTCAGTCGCTGGGTGAATGCCTTCTCCCCGCTCGCCCTGTCGAGCGCCGCCCTGCTCGCCCTCACCGGCGTGATCACGGCCGTGCGCCACCTCAAGTACCTCGCGGCCCTCTGGACCACGACCTATGGCTTCGCCCTCGACGCCAAACTCTGCGCCGTCGCCGCCGTGTTCGTCCTCGGCGCCTGGAACTGGCGCCGCATCAAACCGATCTGCCACACCGAGCCCGGCGCGCGTCAACTCCAACGCTCGGCCCGCGCCGAACTGGCGATGGCCGCCGTCGTCCTCCTGATCACCGGCGTCTTGATCAGCGTCCCCAGCCCCAAACTTCCGGGGCACTAGTAGCCTTCGGCTACTAGTGCGGTCTTATTTGAAGTCGCCGGCTCTGTGAGGCCGGCTCCCGCGATCCGGGAGTCCCACCATACAGGACGTCGTCGTGCCCCATTCGAGTCGGAAGTGGGCCTGGGTCTGTGCGCTCGCCACCATGGCGAGCGCACCAGTACACGCCCAAACGCCTGACACCAGCGCCCATCGCGGCATTTTTTCCCGACTCTGGCACTCGTTCGGGACCGACTGGAACACCCCAGCCTACACCCCACCGGCGATTACGCCGCCCGCCGATACCACGGACCCGTCCCGCCGCCGCGCCCTGCCGCAGCCGTTCGACTCCCCCCCATATCCCTCGTCCGATTGGCAGATCGGCGGCACCCCAATCATCGGCGACGCGAACATCATCCCGCCCTGGCCCCTAATGGAAGCCCTCACGGCCGGCTCACATGGGTCATGGCTCAAAAAGTCGCGGATCAACATCTACGGCTGGATCGACGTCTCCGCCAACGCCAGCACCTCCAAGACGACCAACTTGCCGGCGGCCTATGCCTTCCGCCCAGGCCATATCGAGTTGGACCAAGCACTCCTCTACATCGAGCGCACCCCGGACGAAGCACAAACCGACCACGTCGACTGGGGATTCCGAATCGCCAATCTCTATGGCCTCGACTACCGCTTCACGACGATGAAGGGGGTCTTCAGCCAGCAGCTGCTATTGCGCAACAATGTTTACGGGTACGACCCCGTGATGTTGTACGCCGATATCTACGTCCCAAAAGTCTTCCAGGGCCTGAACATCCGCGTCGGCCGCTTCATCTCGCTCCCCGACATCGAAGCGCAGCTGGCACCCAACAACCTGACCTTCTTCCACTCGTTGCTCTACACCTACGACCCCTTCACCCAGATCGGCATCGTTGGCTCCCTAAAGTTGACCAATAATTGGACCGTCCAGTTGGGCCTCACCGGCGGCAACGACGCGGCGCTCGGCACCCCTGACGCCCGACCAACCCCACTCGTGTGCGTGCAGTGGATCTCGTCGAGCAACACCGACTCGTTCTATCCGTGCATCAACTCGATCAACGACGGGAAGTACGGCTACAACAACCTCCAGGACTTCGTCGCGACGTATTCGCACAAATTCAACGAGTCGTGGTGGACGTCGACTGAGTCGTGGTACATGTACGAGCGCGACGTCCCCAACATCGCGGGCAACGTCGCCAATCCGGTGCCGACCGAACTCGGCGCCAATGGCGCGTTCTGCACCGCCGGGCGGCGCACCTGCCTCGGCGACGAGTTCGCGATCCTCAACTACACCATGTATCGGATGACCGGCAACTCGTTCCTGTCGTTCCGCAACGAGTTCTTCGACGACATCAGGGGCCAGCGCACGGGCTTCAAAACCAAGTACACCGAGGACGGCATCGGCATCACGTTCTGGCCCAACCGGCTCACAACCGTGCGCCCTGAGGTGTTCTACGAGCACGCATACGATCTGTTCGCCTTCGACAGTGGTACCAAACCCAACCAGTTCATCGGCGCCATCGACGTGATCTTTCACTTTTAGCGACCTCATACATATCACCCGACCGCGACTTGTCGCGGCCGACCTGGGGAAGTAGCGTCAATCATCTATCTCGCCGTACTCACCCCGGGGGCCCCCATGCTCGACGAACTCATTGCAAGCGTCTCCGAGCGCACTGGCCTGAGCGCCGCCAAAGCGCACGAAGCAGTCGACACGATCATCGCCCAGCTCAAGGCCCACCTCCCGGCCCCCGTGGCATCTCACGTGGACGAGATGCTCGCCGGCAACTTCACGGGCACGATGGCCGAAGCCGAGCAGAGCCTACGTCAGCGATTCGCGGCGATGAGCCAGAAGGTGCAGCACGATGTCGCCGACGCCGCCGCCAAGATCAAGCAGGACGTCGGCAACACCATGCACACCTAGCAAGTCGTTGATGTCGCCCGGACGAACGGGATGGTACCGGATCCGGTCGATATAGTAGGCCACGCACTTGGTCGACCCGCGGGTCGGCACGAGGATCGTGCGCCATCCGACGTACGTCACGCGGAATCCAGGCGCGGTGCGCGTAATCCGCAGCCCATTGCCCTTCCTCACCACGGACACCCCACGATGATCGTCCGCACCTGGCGCGGCGCCACGTCGGCCGCCGACGCCGACCGCTATCTCGCCTACCTCCACGAGACCGGCCTCCGCGAATACCGCGCCGTCCCTGGCAACCAGGGCGTCCTCGCCCTCCGCCGCATTGTCGGCGACCGCGCCGAGTTTCTCCTGCTGTCCTTCTGGGAATCCGAAGCCGCCATCCGTGCCTTCGCCGGCGACCCGCTCGACCGCGCGGTCTTCTACCCCGAGGACGACCGCTTCCTTGTCGACAAGGACCTCCACGTCGATCACTTCGACCTCGTCTTCAGGGACCTCTGAGCTCGAACCCCGGCGCCAACAGCTCGGCGATCGCCGCCGGATTCATGATGCGCTGGTCCGCCATCCACCGGTCCGCCGCCCCAACGAGCGCCGCGGCCCCGGTGAGCTCCCCGAGCCGCCGCCGCGCCACCGCGGCGTGCAACCCCATGTCCACACGCTCAAACCCGCCAATCGCCGCGTCGAGCAACTCCACCGCGCGCGTTCGCTCCCCCCGCATGTCGGCCATCGCCGCCCGCGCAAGCGGCACAAACGGCGCCGACCACGCCACCCGTTCCCGCTCGATCTTCCGCGTCAACCGCTCGGCGGCCACGAGCATCGCCGCACGCTCCCGCCCCGCGCGCGCGACCTGCAACGCCGCCCGCGCCTGCAACGACCACGCCTCGATCCGCAGGACCTGCACGCGCAGCATCAACGAGCGCCGGAGCGCCGGCCACTGCTCCACCAACCGCCGCCACGCGGCCTGCCCATCCCCGATGTAGAGATCGATCTGCGACAACGCCCGGAGCGCATTGTAGTGCTGCCGGTAATAGCTCGTGCTCGACCAGTGCGCCAACGCCTCAGTCACCTCGTGCCGCGCCCGATCCGGCTCATCACTCGCCAGCCAGACGATGTTCTGCCGCGTCCGCACCTCCGTGGCGGCGTACAGGTTCCCCCGATCCTGCGCATCCGCGAGCAACGCGGGCACCGCGCGCGTCACCTCGGCGATCTCGCCCAGATACGTGAGCGCCCCGAGCCGGTAGCTCTGCGCGCTCGTCACCTCCCACATCACTCCCGTCGCGTGCTCCCACAGCACGCGTTCCGCGTCCGCCGCCGCGCGTGCTGCCGCGCGCCACTCCCCGACGAGGTACGCCGCGATCCCGGCCGTGAGCGTCGACAGCCCGATGGCGTACGGATGCCCGATACGAACCGCCGCCTCGCGCGCCCTCGCCACCCGCGTAGCAGCGACGGCCCGCGCCGGCGCTCCGGGTGCCGCGGAAAACCCGGCGTCCAATGCCAACGCCCGGGCCAGCCGCCGCGGCTCGCCGGCGCGCAGTGCCAGCAGCATGTGCACCGTCTGAAAGAGCGATGCCCGTATGATCTCCGTCAGCCCGAGCCCGGCCGCGCATGTCCAGCAGACATCGATGCGCAGCAGCAGATCGGGCGACACATCGCGCTCGTCCCGCTCGACCACGCGCGTCCCACGCAGCCGGAGCGACAGCCGGCGCAAGACGAACGATGCGAGCACGCGCCACGACGTAGTCGGCAGCACGAGCCCGACCGTCCGTAACAGCCCATCAATGACCTGCAGCCCGTCGTCGGTGTGTCCCCCCATGAGGAGTTGCTCCGCCGCGCGGCGCCGGTAGTCGAGCGCGAGCTCTCCGGACGACGCGCTGGCCGCCTCGAGATACGTGCGCGCCGCATCGGCCGGACGCCCGTCATTGGCGAGCGCGTCGGCCAGACTCGCCGTGAGCCGCCCACGCTCCGGCGCATCCGGCGCCCCGAGCGCCAACGCCTCGCGATAGAAGAACGCCGCCCGCCCAAACGCCAGCGTCGCCGCCGCGCGCTCCGCCGCCCGGGCCGCGTGCACCGCCGCGCGCGCCGCATCCCCGGCGGCGGCGAAATGCACGTACAACGCGTCCGGATCGTCGATCCGGCGCTGCGTCAACGCCTCCGCGAGGCGGCGATGGATCGTGCGCGTCGCGCCCGTATCGAGCGTCGCGGCAAGCGTCTCCCGGATCCGATCGTGATACAGCTCGATCTGATCGGGCGCGCCACTGTTCCGTACCAGCTGCGCGGCCGACAACACCGACGCGAGCTCGCGCTCGCTGTCTGGACACCCAGCGGCCTGACACGCGGCGCCCGCATCGACCGGGCTCGCGGCCACCGTCAGTACCTCGAGCAGCTCGCGCGTCCCAGGCGGCAGCTCACGAATGCTCGCGTCAAACATGTCGCGCAGCCGCACACCCTGCACCGGCACCGGACCGCGGCCGCGTTGCACGAAGTGCGTCAACTGCTCAATGAGGAACGGCACCCCGGCCGATTCGAGCGCGATCCGCGCCAGTACATCCGTCGGCGTCGACGCGGCATCCGCGTCGAGCAGCCGGCGCGTGAGCGTGAGACTCTCCGAGGTCGTCAACCGGTCCAACCTGAGCTCGCGGTGGACGACGTCGTCGACACGACCGATCGCGCGCTGCAGGAAGGGATGCGACCGCAGCTCCTCCGTCCGAAAGCTGGCGATCAGGAGGAGCGGCGGGGCATCGGGGGGCGCCAGCAAGTCATCGAGGAGATTGGCGCTGGCCGTGTCGGCCCACTGCAAGTCGTCGATCGACAGCACCAGCGGCTGCCGGTGCGCGAGCGTGGACAGCAGAGTCCGGAATGCCGCCACCGCGCGGCGACGCAGTTCGCGCGCGTCGCCGACGACGGACTCCGGGTGCGGCCCATCGGCGATCGCCTCGACGCGCTCCAGGACGGGAAAGACCTTGAGCAGTGCCGACACGTCGTCGGGCATGAGGCCGACGACATCGCCTGGATCGAGGCCCCGGAGATAGCGGCTCAACGAGTCGATCACGCCGTCGAGCGCTTTGTTGGGCACCGATTCACGGACATAGCACTTGCCGGTCAGCACGACCGCCCCATCCTGCCGGGCGATGGTCGACGTGAACTGCTCGACCAACCGGCTTTTGCCGATCCCCGATGGTCCGTGCACGTACATCGACACGTGCTGGCCGTCGCGCACCGTGGCAAACGCCGACTCGAGCGCCTGCATGTGCTCGCGGCGCCCCACCAGCGAGCTGTCGTCGCCGAGCATGAACCGGGCAATCGGGCGCTCGATCCGGTTGGCCACACCGAGCCGCCGCAGCACATCCTCGCCCGTCGGCCTGGCGGCGGCCGACCGATCGAGCAACGCGAGTGTCAACGCCACCAGATCAGGCGGCGCCACACGCGCCAACGCCTCCGGGTGAGCGAACTCGCCCAGGACCTTGGACGCCAGGATCTGGATACTGTCGCCCTTGAACGGCAGATGACCCACCAGCGCCTCGTAGAGCATCGTGCCCACTGCGTACCAATCGCTAGCGGCCGTGGTCTGCTCGCCCAGAAACTGTTCCGGCGCCATATAGGCCACCGTGCCGCACAAGCCATCTTCGACCGTCCGGAGATGCGCGTCCGCCGTGCCCAGCTCGGCGGCGATCCCAAAATCGAGAATCACCACCCGCCCGGCGCGGGTGACGAGCACGTTGGATGGCTTGAGGTCGCGATGCAGTCGCCCGGCCGCATGCAGCGCACAGAGCCCGCGCGCGAGCTGCCCGAGCGCCGCGCGCGTGCGGCCGTAGTTGGCGCCCGACGCCGTCGGCGCGCGGACGTGATCGAGAAAGCTGACGCCGTCGATCAGCTCCATCGTGAAGAACCACGTCTCGTCGGTGGCAATGAGCTCGTACAAGCTCACCAGATTCTGGTGCGCCACGCCGGCCAGCGTGCGAAACTCCCGCTTGAATCGGTAGATGCCGGTCGCGTTGGTACGCAGGAGCGTCTTGAGCGCCACGCTCTCTTGCCGCTCACGATCGTACGCTTCGTACACGACCCCGGCCCCACCCGCCCCAAGGCGGCGCCGGATCAGGAACCTGTCATTCCCACGAAAGTCCCGGGCTGAATCCGCCATCCTCACATAATGTGAGCGCCACCTCGCGGGATGCCAGGACTATGGGTAGGCTACAACCATCATGAAAATCCTGACAACCGACCAGCGCGGCTGCCGCCAGGGGCCTGCGGAGTGGTTCACCGGCACCGTGTGGATCGATGAGATCGTCACTGGAACGTCCCCGTCCCGCCTCAACTCGGCCCGCGTGTCATTCGAGCCGGGCGCGCGCACGGCCTGGCACACCCACCCACGCGGCCAGGCGTTGCACGTGCTTTCGGGGATCGGCCGCGTGCAACTCGCCGGCCACCCGCCGCAAGTAATCCGGCCCGGCGACACCGTCTGGATCGAGGCCAACGAGCGCCATTGGCACGGCGCCGCCCCCGGCCGCACGATGGTGCACCTGGCCATGCAGGAAGCCGACGACCAGGGCGTCGCCGTGGTCTGGCTCGACCACGTGACCGACGCGGAGTACGCAGCCCCTACGGCATGACCGGCAGCACGAGATGCGATGGGCTCCGCGGAGAGCTGTAGACCCGCTGCGTCGCCTTGGTGAAATCGCCCGCGACCGCCTGATAGATGTTGGGCACGAACTTCTGCGGGTTACGGTCGATCAGCGGGAACCACGTCGACTGCACCTGCACCATGATCCGGTGCCCCGTGAGAAAGACGTGGTCATGGTCCCGCAGCGGGATCACCCACTCCGTCGTCGCCCCCGCCGTCAGCGGATGCGGATGCTCAAACGACGCCTTGTAGCGACCCCGCTGGACCTCCATGGCGATGGGCAGCTCGTACCCGTTCATCGACCGCCCGAACTGTCCGGGTGCCGGTCCCGCCGTCGAGTCCCAGTGGTCGGGCTGCGCGTCCTGCGGATACACGTCGATGAGCTTGACCACAAAGTCGGCGTCGGTGCCCGACGTTGACGCATAGAGGACGGCCGACAGCTCCCCCGTGACGGTGACGTCATGGTCGAGCGGCGCACTGACATACGTGAGCACATCCGGCCGATGATCCACAAAGCGCTGATCTGCGACCTCCCACGTCCGCCAGTCCCCCGCGGGGTACGTCGGCGAAACCGGACGCTGCCGATAGGGGACCGGGTCGGTCGGATCCGAGACGTACTCCCGGAAGCCCCCCGCCGCCGCGCCGGCCGCGGGCGCGTCAAACGACAACGTGCCATCCGCGTGCAGATACAGGTTGCGCTTGGCAGCGTCCTTGGGCGGCCACACCGGGTACGTGCGCCACCGGTTCGAGCCGGACTGAAACGTCGACGCCTGCCACGCGGGTTTCTCTCCCGTGCCGTGGAGGTAGTAGCGAAAGAACGGCGCCTCGATCTGCTCGCGGAACTCGCGGGCCGTCGCATGCCCGCCCAACGCCAGGAGGCCGATGCTGTCGCCCGTCGGCGACTGCCACTGGCCATGATACCACGGACCGGCCACGATGAAGTTCGTGTGGTCGGGGTCGTGCTCCGCGGCATGCCGGAAGATCTGCCACGGTCCCCACGGGTCTTCCTGATCCCAGAACCCGGCGACGTTCAGGTTGGGGACCGTCGAGGCGTGCACTTGCCGCACCCACGCCTCCTTCTTCCAGAACGCGTCGTAGTTCGGGTGCGCGACGGTCGAGTCCCAGAACGGAATCGATCCGTGGAGGTACCGGCCGTTGGCGTTGGGCAGCGGGCCCAGGGTGAGATACCACTCGTACGTGTCGTACGTCCCAAACGCAAAATGCGTGTTCGCATTCTTGTCCGCCTGCTCGAGCACCGAGTACTCGAACGCGTAACTCTCCCTGAGCGCGCCGTAGCGATGCATGTCATCGTTCATCCACTGATCGACCGGCGATGCCTGCTCGCTGATCGCCTTGAGCGCCGGATGCGGGTGCAGCAGCGTCAGCCCCGTCGTCATCCCGTCGTACGACACGCCAAACATCCCGACCGTCTTGGTCGTGTTGGGCACGTGGGTGATCAGCCACTCGATCGTGTCGTAGGCGTCTGTCGTCTCGTTGGTCGCGTGCGGATCGTTGAGGTCCACGTTGGACGACAGCAGGAACACGCCCTCGGACTTGAACCGCCCGCGGAGGTTCTGGACGACAAAGATGTAGCCGTCGGCCGCGAGCTCCTTGAAGGACGCCGGCATCTGCTCCGGCGCCGCCTCGGGCACCCCATACGGCGTCCGGCGGAGCAGGATCGGCAGCGGGCCGCTCGACGTCGTGGGCGTGAGGATGACCGTCTGCAACCGCACGCCATCCCGCATCGGGATCATCACCTCTTCGCGGGTGAAGAGGGGCGACTGCGCGTGGGCCGACGATGCGATGACCGTGGCGGCGATGAGGTACCAGGCTGGACTGGGCATGGACCAATCCTAGGGTGACGATGCCGCCCTTGACAAGCATACCGACCGGTCTGTATGCTCCACCCATGACCGACACGCTGGTCCCCAAAGCCGCTGATACCACCCGCCAGAAAATTCTGCGGGCGGCATTCATGGAGTTCTACCGCAACGGGTTCCAGGGCGGCGGTCTGAACGACATCGTGGCGGCCGCGGGCACCACCAAGGGGGCCCTCTTTCACCATTTCACCGGCAAGCAGGACCTGGGCTACGCCGTCGTCGACGAGATCATCGGCCCGCTCCTCCTGCAACGCTGGCTCGACCCGCTCACCGGGCGCCTGACCGAGCGCTTTACCGACGCGGCCGACCCGGTCGCCGTCCTCCAGCGCACCTTCCGCACCCTCGTCAAGCACGACATGGACACCGGCCACTGGCTGCTGGGCTGCCCGCTCAACAACATGGCCCAGGAAATGTCCCCCCTCGACGATGGCTTCCGCTCGCGCATCGATGCCCTATACACGACCTGGCGCAAAGGCTTCGCCGCGGCCTTTGCGACCGGCATCGCGTCCGGAACTGTCGCCACGACGGTCAACCCACGGTCCGTGGCGGCCTTACTCGTCGCGAGCCAGATGGGCATCTGGGGGACCGGCAAGAGCTCGCAAAGCAAGACCGTCATGACGCAAGCCACCGACGCCATCTGCGACTACCTCAACACGCTGAAGGCCTGACGATGCCCACCAACGACCTCTCCCTCACGCGCACCATCGACGCACCACGCACCTTGGTCTACGCGGCATGGACCGACCCGACGCATCTCGCCCGCTGGCAGGGCGCGCCCGAAGGCTTCACCGTCACTGCCCACGACGTGGACCTCCGACCCGGCGGCGCGTACAAGCTCTGCATGCGGTCCGCCGATGCCGTCGACCATTGGCTTCACGGCGAGTATCGCCAGGTGGTGCCTCCTGAGCGCCTCGTGTTCACCCACGCCTGGCAAGACACCGACCCGACGCTGGTGACCCTGGTCTTCGCCGACCACGGCGACCAGACCGAGATCACGCTCGAGCAGGCCGGCTTCACCTCGACCCAAGCGCGCGACGGACACGAGGCA
>Ga0210400_10005703_pt1 | contig 10549 bp, 7 predicted proteins | sample IncBWH26MmetaG_FD_155456 | JGI IMG/M metagenome (GOLD analysis project Ga0210400, IMG submission 155456) | Forest soil microbial communities from Barre Woods Harvard Forest LTER site, Petersham, Massachusetts, United States - Inc-BW-H-26-M | ecosystem: Environmental > Terrestrial > Soil >... | reverse complement strand
CCATCACCTATCGCGTTTCGACGCTGCAACCGCCACCGGGCCGTGGACGCGGCGCTACTTGGAGTTGGTCCGCGACAACGAGGCGGTGCGCGCCCCCGATTTGGCCGCGCGGGAAGGCCTCGACGTGCCGCGCTTCAAGCGGCGAGTACGTCAACTGAAGGGCCTCGGCCTGACGATAAGCCTGGACGTCGGCTACCGAATCTCCCCGCGCGGCAGAGCCTTTCTGGCCGCCCGGCAGAACCTTTCTGGCGGCTAGCTCGGCTTGGTCTGGATGAAGAACTCGACGTCGTTGCCGTTGACCTTTGTGACTTTCAGGTGTGCGGTGTAGGGGCCTTCCGGACCCGTGAAGTGGCAGTCGAATTCCTGGCCCACCTTGGCATCGACTCCCGAGGGGCACTTCACGTCGGTCGGCTTGAAGCCCGTCTGCTGAGACACCACATCGGTAACAGACTTTGCGGCTCCGTCCGGCTTGATCGTGCTGCCGCAGCCCGCCAGCTGCAGAGCCACCGCACCGACAAGTACGGCCGCGCCAAGGCGAGCACCAAAACGTTGGCTCATGCCGCGTGATGCTGCCCTTTGCTGTGCGGTGCGTCAAGAGTCGGGGGTGCCGCTGGCCGCGGCGAGTTTCGTTGGCTCGGAGGTCACCTCGTCGATGATCGTGTGGATGAACCCCATCTTGTCCAGCACCGGAACGGGCAGTAGGAACGGGTAGAGATCATGGCGGCCCATCGACCGGTTGACCATGTTCAACGCCCACGACAGCGGCAGCCACATGTCGATGATCGTGTCGAAGCCGCTGGGGCCCAATACCCTTCGCTCATAGGTGGCGTTGGCCGGCGCGAATCCGAATTCTGCCGCGGTGTCCAGGGTGTCCCGGATGTGCAGGTAGTGGGCGAAGGTCTCCGCCCAGTCCTCGGCCGGATGCATCGTCGCGTAGGACGAGACGTAGTTCTCCTCCCAATCGGGCGGCGCCCCCTCGTTGTAGTGGCGGTTCAGGGCCGCCTGGTAGTCGGCGGTGGGGTCGCCGAACAGCTCCCGAAACCGCTGTTCGTACTCCTGCGACGGCTCGACGAGGCGGTAGTAGTAGTAGTGGCCGATCTCGTGGCGGAAGTGCCCCAGCAGCGTGCGGTACGGCTCGTCCATCGCTTTGCGCAACTGAGCGCGATGTACGTCGTCGCCCTCGGCCAGATCCAGCGTGATCACACCGTTGTGATGGCCCGTGAACACCTTGTCCTGCTCGCTGGACAGCAGGTCGAACGCGAGCCCGTAATGCGGGTCTTCGTCGCGGCCCACGATCGGCAGCTTCAGCTCGTAAAGTTCGGCGATCAGCCGGCGCTTGGCCTTCTCGGCATCCGCGAAAGCGGCCAGCGCCGTCTCGTCGGCATCGCTCGGCCGGGTGCGAGTGAGTCGGCACGACCCACACACACGTCGCGCCGGCTCCCTCACAACGAGCCAATTGCATTTGGCCAAATGCAGATTCGCGCACAGCTGGTATTTTTCGGCGTCCACGAATCCCGCCTTCGCGCTGTCCGGCCCGTCCGCGATCACCAGCATCGCAATGTCGTCGAGCGAGAACCCGAGCGGTCTCTCGCACGACAGGCACACCGAGTTCTCGAACGCCAGATGCTGACCGCAGTTGGGACAGATGAAATCACGCATGAATCACCTCCCCCTCGAACGGCTCCACGTCCACCGAGACATCGATCACGCTTCGCTCCGAGTCGGTGTAAATGATGCCCCACAGTGGCGGGATATCCGCGTAGTCGCGACCCCAGCCCACCACGATGTAGCGCTCGTCGACCATCTGGGCGTTGGTCGGGTCGAATCCCAGCCATACGTCACCCGGAGTCCACACGGCGGCCCAAGCATGGGTCGCATCGATGCCCACCATACGCTCCCTGCCGGGTGGCGGGTCGGTGGCCAGATATCCCGAAACATAGCTTACGGCAAGGCCGTTGGCGCGCAGACAGGCGATCGCGAGGCGCGCGAAGTCCTGGCACACTCCCTCGCGGGCGGCCACCACCTCATCGACGAGAGTCGACACCGTCGTGGAGCCCGACCGGTAGGTGAAGTCGGCGTAGATACGCGACGACAAATCCCCGAGCGCGTCGATCAGCGGGCGCCCCGCGGCGAAGCTGGGCGCGGCGTAGGCGCGGATCGCGTCGGTGATCTCGGGGGGCTGAAGGTCGAGGCTGAACTCCGCGGCGAGCGCACCCGCGAGCCCGGTCGGACGGGCATCCTCCCACGGTGCGATGGCCGGGCCGGTCGAATACTCTTGCAGCGGAACCGGATCCACTTCGACCACGGACACGCTGGTGACCGACAGGGCGCTATGCGCGGTGGTGACATGGAAATAGGTGCTGATATTGCCGTACCCATCGCGGCTGGTGGATCCGTCCGCCGGTTCGGGATCGATACGCAACTCGTGATGCAGGCAGCGCTGGCGCGCCAAGTCGCGCGGCGTCAAGAAGCCGCGGCCGTAAGAACTGGTGACCACGTCGGAGTATCGGTACTCGGTGCGGTGGATGATCCGGTAGCGGCGCCTGGCCGTCACGGCACCAACCTGCGTTCGTCGGGTCCCCACAGCGGCTGCATGCCACCGGGCAGCGACAGCTGGGTCTCGGTGATCACCTCGGACAGGTCACGCAGTGAGGCGTGGATACCATCCAGGAGCCCGGCCAGTTGGGTGCGGCGGCCGTTCTCGTCGACGTCTTCGAGGTCGTCCGGGTCCAGCCGCCGCAACCGGGTGCTGATCTCGTCGACCAGCCGCTCGGGCCGTGACGACCCGGACGCGCCCGGCAGCGCCTTCAGGTCGGCCCGCACTCGCTCGAGCTGGAAGACCAACGACCGCGGGTTGGTTGCGTCGAACAACACCAGCTCCGCCACGGCAGCAACACTAACGACACCCAGATTGCGTCGCCGGTAGATGACCGACGATTCGCACGCCACGAGCGCGGACTCCGTGATCACCTGCTCGGCGCCCGCGCTGCGGGTCTGCGTCAGCGTGGCGCGCAGCAGGGCGGTGATCCCCAGCCCACGCTCGATCCGCTTGCCGATGTCCATCATCGTCCAGCCCACGTCGTGCACCATCGACTCGGCTGCGACACCGGCCAGCGCGAGCATCCCGGCCAGCGTCTGCTGCTGTGCCGCCGCGAGCAGGGCGTCGCCCTCCGCAAGCGATTCGGGCGGCGAGTCCGACCTCCGGGCCACCGCCCGCTCCACCGCGGCCAGCACACTCCACGTGTCGGTGGACAACTGGTCACGCACCGCTCGCGCTGCAAGACCGACGCGTTCCACCGACTGCGCCAGCGACCCCGGGCGGTCGTGGTCGACGGTCAGCGACCACAGCGTCGACGGCGCCACGGCGATCATCTCGGGGTGGTCGCCCTCGGCGCCGGTGTCTGTTCCGGTGATCTTTCCCAGCGTGGTGAGCAGCACCGGGACGCATTCGCTTTCCTCGGTGCCCTGACGATGGCGGAACTCGTGATAGCGCTCGCGCGTGACGATCAGCAGCCGTGCCAGGTTCTCGGCCCGCTCGCCGTACCGTCCCATCCAGAAGAGGTCAGACAGCACACGAGGCGAGCTGACACCCTGGGTCCCCGCGCCGGTCATCGTCGGCAGTTGGACGGACGGGACGGTCACCGTCTCGGCGCGCGCGCGTTCCGTCGGACGGACCCAGACATCTTTGGCAGCAACGGTATTCAGCTCGTACGCCGCATTGCCCGGTGCCATCACATAGCCGAGTCCGCCGATCATCGGCGCATAGCCGCCGCGCTGCGACACGCTGAACAGCCGCAGCCCCACGCCCGCCGAAGTGAGCGTCCCGGCACGGTAACCCGTTGGCGCGGAGGAGAACTGCGGCAGCTCCTGGCCGACCCACTGCCAGGGTGCGGCCTCGATGCGCGCGACCAGTGTGGCCCGTTGCCGCGCCGACAACGCGGGGCCGACGATCGCGTCGCCGCCGATGGTCGGCTTCATCAACAGCGACGAGAGGTGCGCGATGATGTGTGAGCGTTCCGCGTCGATGCCGCCCCAGAACACCGGCGCGCTGTGCAGCAACGGCGTTTCGCCGAGCAGCAGGTCGGCGAGTTCCGGCAAGAATCGAAGCAGGCCAGGGCTTTCCAGAACGCCGCTGCCGAGCGTGTTGACCACGGTAACGGCGCCGCGACGTTGCACCTCGACCAGCCCGACGACGCCCAGCCGGGAATCTTTCCGCAGGTCCAGCGGGTCGGCATAGTCGGCGTCGACGCGTCGCAACACCACATCGACGCGTTTCAGGGTGCCCAGCGATCGCATCCACAACTTGCCGTCGCGCACCACGAGGTCGGCGCTCTCGACGAGCGGGAAGCCCAGCACGGTGGCCAGATATGCCTGGTCGAACGCGGTTTCGGAATGGATGCCGGGACTCAACACCACGACGTCGGGATCCTCGGCGGCGTCGGGGGCGGCATCGATCAGCGCCAGCCGCAGCGCCTGCGCGAACGGCGAGGTGGGCCGCGGCCCGATCCGCTCATACAGGTCGGGGATCGCGTGGGCCACCACGCGGCGGTCGGCCAGCGCGTAGCCGGCGCCCGACGGCGCCTGCGTCCAGTCGGCGTTCACCCGGAACGTTCCGGAACCATCCCTGCTGACGTCGCAGCCGTACATGAACAATTGGTGGCGGCCTGGGATCTCGATTCCGCGAGCGGCCCGCACGTAGCCCGGGTGGCCGAACACGAGTTGCGGCGGCAGCAGGCCGCTGGTGATCGACCGCCGCGGCCCGTACAGGTCGGTCAGCACGGCGTCCAGCAGGCGCGACCGCTGCAACAGACCGGCCTCCAGCGCCTCCCAGTCGGCCGCCGAGATCAGTATCGGCAGCCCGTCGAGCCGCCACGGTCCGGGCGACGCCGCACCGTGACCGTTGGTCACTGCGTCGCCGTTGGGGTCGATCTGGACGTAGGTGATCCCGTCGTTTTCGACGAGACCGCGCACCGTGGACCGCAGCTTGTCGAGCCCGGCCCGGCCCCGTTCGCCGACCGCGTCGGCCAGTTCCGTCCAGGCCGGTCGAATGGTGCCCGACTCATCGACGAACTCGTCGTAGCCGGTTTCCGGCCGCGCGCGCAACTCGAACAGCGTCTCCTGAGTCCGCGCGGCGCGATAGCCGGCGAGCAGGCGGTCAGCGTCGTGGCGGGCCTGGGCCGCCTTTTCGACGGGAGCGGAACCTCTCGCGGGAACCATTACCGAAGAACGGTACGCATACGCCGCAGGTCAAGGATGCCCGGCGCGCCGACGTCTGGGAACAACCGTGCTTGCTTCTCCCGGATGTCGGCCATGTCGACCGGGCCCGGTGTGAAGCCGGTTGCTTCGAAGCGACGACCGCGCCGCGACTCCGCCTCCACCGCGTTCACCGGGGGCTCGTCGTAGGCCCGCCCGCCGGGGTGTGACACGTGGTAGGTGCATCCTCCTCGCGACATGCCGGTTGCTGTGTCGACGAGCTCGACCCGCAGCGGCCCGTCGACGCTGATGGTCGGGTGCAGCGCGCTCGGTGGCTGCCACGCGCGGAAGCGGACCCCCGCGACCTGGACATCGGGGTTGTCCGTGGCCAGCAGCGGCACCGGGTAGCCGTTGCAGGTGACGATGTAACGCTGCCGATCGGCGCCGATCAGACATACCTGGATGCGTTCGACGGAAGAGTCGACGTACCGGGCGGTGCCGCTCCCGGTGGATTCCTCTCCGAGCGTGTTCCACGGTTCGATCGCGCCGCGCAGCTCGATTTCGATGCCCTCGAACACCGCGGTGCCGATCCGGGGAAACCGGAACTCGGTGAACGGGTCCAGCCAGGCGGTCTCGAAGTCGACGCCGTGCGCCCGCAGGTCGGCTGCGACTTCAGCGATGTCACGAATGATGAAGTACGGCAACAAGTACCGGCCGTGCAAGTTGCTGCCGTGACGGATCAGCGGGGCGCGCAGCGGCTCGTCCCAGAACCATGCCACCAGCGAGCGCACCAGAAGCGACTGCACCATCGCCATCTGGAAGTGCGGCGGCATCTCGAATCCGCGCAACTCCAACAGGCCCAACCGGCCGCGTGCGCTGTCGGGACTGTAGAGCTTGTCGATACAGAACTCCGCGCGGTGCGTGTTGCCGGTGATGTCGGTGAGCAGGTGCCGCAGCGCGCGGTCGGTCACCCAGGGCTGCGCCTTACCTGGTGCGGTTCGCCCGAGAGGCTCATCGGTGCCAGACAGGCGTGCGATCTCGGCGAACGCTATCTCCAACTCGTACAACGCCTCCGCGCGGCCCTCGTCCACCCGCGGCGCCTGCGATGTGGTGCCCACGAACCGGCCGGCGAACAGGTACGACAGCGACGGGTGCCGCTGCCAGTACGTCAGCAGCGACACCAGAAGGTCGGGCCTGCGCAGCAACGGCGAGTCTGCGGGAGTGACGCCGCCCAGCGTGATGTGGTTGCCGCCGCCGGTGCCGCCGTGGGTGCCATCGACGTCGAACGACTCCGTCGATAATCGGGCCAACCGCGCTTCGTGATAGAGCGTCTCCAGCTGCTGCTTCTGCTCGGCGAAGCTGGCCGTCGGCGCGATGTTGACCTCGATCACGCCGGGGTCGGGGGTGATCGTCATCGACTGCAGCCGCGGGTCGGGCGGCGGGACGTACCCTTCGATCAGCAGCCGGCAGCCGGTGTTGGCGACCGCCGCCTCGACCCGTGCGATCAGGTCCGCGAAATGCTCGAGTTGCTCTGTCGGTGGCAGGAATACATGCAGCAGCCCGTCACGGACCTCGGCGACCATCGCGGTGATCGGGAGGGTGTCGTCGTCTTCGACCTCGGCGTCGGTGGCTTCCGGCTCGACCCGCAGCGCGGGCCTCGGCGCCAGCGGATCGGCCTCGAACGACGCCCGGCGGGGCCGCCAGCTGATCGCATCGAGGGGCAGCCGAAGTCCCGCCGGAGAATCGCCTTCCAGCAACACGAGTCGACCGCGCCTCAGCCGCCAATCGGCGCTCGCCCAGCCGGCATCGTCGTCACGGCGGTGCAGGGGAAGCACATACGCGGCCGGGTCCACGACCGTCTCGTCGAGCCGCGCCACCAGCGCGGCGCGGGCCGCGGAGCTGTCTCGGTCCAGATCGTCGTCAGCCGCGACCGCGTCACCGGCCGGCGTCCGCACCTTGGCGGCCAACCGACTCAGCGGATCCTCATAGGCGGGCCGCACCTGGCCCGGCGGCAGGCCCAGACCGCTTGCCACCTTGGTGAGCACCGACCGTGCCAACCCGGGGCTCAGATCTTTCTCGCGAGTGTCCGCCCACGGGTCGGCCAGCAGCGTGTCGTCACGCCACAACGGAAGCCCGTCGGTGCGCCAGTGCAGCGCAATCTGCCAGCGCGGCAACGGTTCTCCGGGATACCACTTACCCTCCCCCAGTTGCATCAGTCCGTGCGGCGCCCACACCTTCTTCAGGCGCGCGGCCAGATCTGATGCCCGCTCGCGCTTGTGCGGCCCGTCGGCGGCGGTGGTCCATTCGTCGTCGACCTGGTTGTCGATCGAGACGAACGTCGGCTCCCCGCCGACCGTCAGGCGGACGTCGGCCGCGGAAAGCCGCTCGTCGACCTTCGCGCCGACGTCACAGATCGTCTGCCACGCCGCCGCGGTGTAGGGCAACGTGACGCGCGGGTCCTCGTGGATGCGGGTGACGGTGTTGGAGAAGTCCAGCGCGGTGTTGCAGACCCCGGTGCTGCCCGTGATCGGGGCGGCCGACGACGGATGCGGAGTCGCCGACAGCGGGATGTGGCCCTCGCCCGCGAACAGTCCCGACGTCGGGTCCAGCCCGATCCAGCCGGCACCGGGTATGTAAACCTCTGCCCACGCGTGCAGGTCCGTGAAATCAGCGGCCGGGCCCGACGGGCCGTCAAGGGCTTCCACATCGGACGCCAACTGCACCAGATAGCCGGACACGAACCGGGCGGCCAGGCCCAGCTGTCGCAGGATCGACACCAGAAGCCAAGCCGAGTCGCGGCACGACCCGATCGCGGTGCGAAGCGTGACGTCGGGCGTCTGGAACCCGGCCTCCATGCGCACGCTGTAGGCGATGTCGGCGTTGACGGCCTGGTTCAGCGTGACCAGGAAATCGATCGTGCGTGTCCCGTCCGGCACGGAGAAGCCACGCACCCACGACCGCACCAGCTCCCCCGGGCCCGAACCTTCGTCGCCTTCGTCGACCGGCCGCAGATATGGCCTGAGGTCTTCGGCCATCGCCTTCGGGTAATCGAACGGCGTGTGTTCGGCCCAATCCTCGAAGAAGAAGTCAAACGGGTTGACGACCTTCATGTCGGCGATCAATCCGACGGTGATCGTCAGCTGCCGGGCCCGCTTCGGGAGCACCACGCGGGCCAAGAAGTTGCCGAACGCGTCCTGCTGCCAGTTGATGAAGTGGTCACGCGGCTCGACCGTCAGAGAGTAGGCCTCGATCGCGGTCCGCGAGTGCGGCGCCGGGCGCAATCGCACGACGTGGGGATACACGTCGACCAGCCGGTCGAACGTGTAGCTGGTGCGGTGCTCCAGCGCCACCTTGATGCCCACAGTGCGATCCCACCACACGAGTCAGCGCGTCGCAGCGCCGCGAACATTCGACCTACAGGTCAGCGGCGGGTCAGCGGCCGCGAGCAGATGGCGAAGCGATTCCCGGGTTGGTGTCGGTCAGCTCCATTTCGCTGGGCGCGCCGTTGAAGTCGGACACGGCGGGGGGTTCGCAGTCCAGTGAGTTGTTGCCCGGCTCGGAATTGGTCGTGCATCCGGCGAGGATGCGCGGCGCGACGGTTGGCGCCGCGCCCGCAAACGTCGCCACCGCTGGGGCGGCGATTGTCGCGATCGCGATCCCCAACGCGAAAACGCTGCGTCGTGCTGTGAATTGAATGGCAGCCATCTTCACACTTCCTTTAGTTTTCCTTCGTCTCAGCGAAAGTGCGCAGGTCGCTGATCGAATTGCTCACTTGTGATGCTGAATCCACTCTAGCGCCGGAATTTACGTCACGTATGGTATTCGCCGACAAAGCTCTACCGCCTACGGGTCGGTCGAACGACAAGTTCATCAGGCTCTACGAGATGCCCCTGGCTGCAGTGCATTCCGACGTCAACCGCCGCGTTACAGCCGGCGTGCGCCAGCCGGAGCGGCACCGGATCCGGTAGATGCCGCTGGCCCCACTGGAACAGCGCCCACACCACAGGCATGAAGTCCGTGCCCGCCGGGGTCAGCACGTACTCGTCCCGGGTGCGCTGGCCGGGTTCTCGGTACGGCCGCCTTGTCAACAAGCCGGCCCCGACGAGCTCGTTCAGCCGCGCCGCGGCCGCCGCTTTCGTAATGCCGACGCGGCCGCAAAAGTCCTCGAACCGCGTCGTGCCGTAGTACGCCTCCCGCAGGATAAGCAGCGCCGACTTCGTGCCCACCACCTCGATCGTCCGTTCGATCGGGCACTCTCCGGCCGCTGACCAGGCATCTCGATCCGCCAACGCGCCCTGCAGCACCGCCATGGAATCACCCCGTTTTCCGTGTTGTTATGCTGAGTATAGATAACTCTACCCAGGAGGTTCTCATGGCCGCATCAGCGGGACGCGACGCAGTCATTGTCGGCGCGGTACGCACACCCATCGGCAAGGGCAAGCCCAGCGGAGCGCTGCACGGCGTCCATCCCACTGACCTTCTCGCCCACAGTTTGCGCACGCTGGTCGACCGGACCGGTATCGACCCCGGGCAGATCGACGACGTGATCGCCGGCGCCGTGACACAGGTGGGCGATCAGTCCGTCAACATCGCCCGCAACGGCCTTCTGGCTGCCGGATTCCCCGAGTCGGTACCCGGTACGACCGTTGACCGGCAGTGCGGAAGCAGCCAGCAGGCAGTCCATTTCGCCGCGCAGGGTGTGATCGCCGGCGCGTACGACATCGTCGTGGCAGCGGGCGTCGAATCGATGTCGCGCGTTCCGATGGGCACGTCGATCCTGCCGGGCACCAACCCATTCGGTGAGGCCTTCAAGCAGCGTTACTCGGAAGGCCTGGTGCCGCAGGGCATCAGCGCGGAATTGATTGCGGCCAAGTGGGGCCTGTCCCGGTTGCAGCTCGATGAGTTCTCCGCGGGCAGCCACGAGAAAGCCGCGCACGCCACAAAGGAAGGCCTGTTCGACAACGAACTCGCACCGATCTCCGGGCTGAGCACCGACGAGATCATCAGGCCGGGCACCACCGTGGACACGCTGGCGGCGCTAAAACCGGCGTTCTACAACGACGCTTATCCGGCCCGCTTCCCCCAGAGCAATTGGGAGATCACGCCCGGCAACTCCTCGCCGCTGTCCGACGGCAGCGCGGCGGTGCTGATCACCACCAGCGAGGTCGCCCGGCGTCTGCGCCTGCGGCCATTGGCCCGCATTCATTCGATGACCGTCGTCGGCTCCGATCCGCTCTACATGCTGACCGGCGTCATCCCCGCGACGGAGAAGGTGCTGCAGCGCGCCGGCTTGGCCCTGTCCGACATCGACCTGTTCGAGGTGAACGAGGCGTTCGCTCCGGTAGTCCTGGCCTGG
>Ga0210400_10005702_pt1 | contig 10549 bp, 5 predicted proteins | sample IncBWH26MmetaG_FD_155456 | JGI IMG/M metagenome (GOLD analysis project Ga0210400, IMG submission 155456) | Forest soil microbial communities from Barre Woods Harvard Forest LTER site, Petersham, Massachusetts, United States - Inc-BW-H-26-M | ecosystem: Environmental > Terrestrial > Soil >... | reverse complement strand
GTAGTCGCCGCGATCGCACGCCGACGCCACCATGTACGCGTAACTGCGGCAGGCGTTCAAGGAGGCATACATGTCGGCGAGCTTGCCCTGCACGAGTTCGAAGGTGCCGATGGGCTGACCGAATTGCTTGCGCTCGCGCACGTACGGCACCGCCACGTCCAGCGCCGCCGCCATGAGGCCGAGCGGCCCACCGGACAGCACCACCCGTTCGTAGTCCAGCCCGCGCATCAAGACGTTCACGCCGTGATTCTCAGTGCCCAACAGATTGGCGGCGGGCACCTCGCACTGATCGAACACCAATTCGCTGGTGCTGGAGCCGCGCATCCCTAGCTTGTCGAGCTTTTGCGCCGCCGCAAATCCCTTGAAGTCCTTCTCTATGATGAAGGCGCTGATGCCGCGCGGGCCCGCCTCGGGCGCGGTTTTGGCGTACACCACCAGAACATCGGCCTCCGGCCCATTGGTGATCCACATCTTGCGGCCGTCGAGCACGTAGCGATCGCCATGGCGGATCGCCTTGAGCTGCATCGACACCACGTCGGAACCGGCACCGGGCTCGGACATGGCGAGCGCGCCGACATGCTCGCCGCTGATGAGTTTCGGCAGGTAGCGCTGCTTTTGTGCTGCCGAGCCGTTGAGGGCCAGCTGGTTCACGCACAGATTGGAGTGTGCGCCGTAACTCAAGCCCACGGCGCCCGACGCTCGCGAGATTTCTTCCATTGCGACGGTGTGCGCCAGATACCCCAGGCCGGCGCCGCCATCTTCGGGGCTGACCGTGAGGCCCAACAGGCCGAGATCCCCGGCTTCACGCCAGATATCGCGGGGAAATTCATTGCTGCGGTCGATTTCCTGCGCACGCGGCGCGATGCGCTCCTCGGCGAAGCGGCGCACCTGATCGCGGACGGTGTCGATCTCAGGCCCAAGGCCAAAGGTGAACTCTCGATATGCGGAATTGGCCATTTGTGCCGGCCCCCCATTGTCATCGGACCAGGATCGTTGGATAATCGGACTGTCCGACAATTCTGCCACGCTCGATGCTACAAAGCTATGGCCAAACTAACCTCGCAAATCGATACCCGTTCGCAGGACTTTGCCGACAATAAGGCGGCGATGCAGCCGCTGGTCGATGACCTGCGCAGCACGCTGCGCCGCAACGCTGCGGGCGGCAGCGCGGCGGCGCGCGACAAGCACACCAAAGCGGGCAAGCTGCTGGCGCGCGAGCGCATCGCCGCATTGCTGGACGCGGGTTCGCCGTTCTTGGAGCTCTCGCCGCTGGCGGCTCAGGGCGTGTATGGCGAGGCGTTGCCCGGCGCGGGCCTGATCACCGGCATCGGCCGGGTGTCGTCGCGCGAATGCATGGTCGTGGCGAATGATCCGACCGTGAAAGGCGGCACCTACTATCCGCTGACCGTGAAGAAGCATCTGCGCGCGCAGGAGATTGCTGCGGAGAACGCCTTGCCCTGCATCTATCTGGTCGAGAGCGGCGGCGCCTTCCTGCCGAAACAGGACGAGGTATTTCCCGACCGCGAGCATTTCGGCCGCATCTTTTTCAATCAGGCACGGCTCTCGGCGCAGGGCATCGCGCAGATCGCAGTGGTGCACGGTTCATGCACGGCGGGCGGCGCGTACGTTCCGGCCATGTCTGATCACGCCATCATCGTGCGCAATCAAGGCAGGGTTTTTCTTGGCGGACCGCCGCTGGTCCGCGCTGCCACGGGCGAGGAGATCGACGCGGAATCCTTGGGCGGCGCTGACGTGCACTGCCGCCGTTCCGGCGTCACCGACTACTATGCGGAAAATGACACGCACGCTCTGGCCTTTGCGCGGCGCGCCATTGCGCGGCTGCGCGCGCCCACCCTGCGAGCCGCGCGAGCAGATTCCCCGGCGAGCGGTCTGGAAAGTCCCTTCGACCCGGCGGAACTGTACGGCATCATCCCGCAAAATTCCCGCAAGCCCTATGATGTGCACGAACTCATCGCGCGGCTGGTCGATGGCGCGTGGTTCGATGAGTTCAAGGCGCTATACGGCACCACGCTGGTGTGCGGTTTTGCGGATATTCACGGCACGACCGTCGGGATACTGGCGAACAACGGTATTCTGTTCTCCGAAAGCGCACTCAAAGGCACGCATTTCATCGAGCTGTGCAGCAGAGAGGGCATCCCCCTGGTATTTCTGCAGAACATAGCCGGCTTCATGGTGGGCCAGGCAGCCGAAGCCGGCGGGATCGCCAAGGACGGCGCCAAATTGGTGACCGCGGTGGCCTGCGCGGCGGTGCCCAAGTACACCGTGGTGATCGGCGGCAGTTTTGGCGCCGGCAACTATGCCATGTGCGGCCGTGCCTACAGCCCGCGCTTCTTGTTTCAGTGGCCGAACGCACGCACGTCGGTGATGGGAGGCGAGCAGGCGGCCAGCGTCTTGGCAACGATCAAGCGCGAAGCGCTGGAGCGCAGCGGGGAAACCTTCAGCGATGCCGACGAAGAAAAACTCAAGGCGCCCATTCGAGAGCAGTTCGAGCGGCAGGGACACCCGTACTACGCCTCCGCGCGGCTGTGGGATGACGGGGTCATCGACCCGCTCGACACCCGCAGAATTTTGGGATTGGCGCTCGCGCTGACGCGCGCCCAGGAATCCGCTGCCACCCGCTTCGGCGTGTTCCGGATGTGAGCCGATGATCCGGCGAATCCAATGATCCGACCAATCCGATGATCCGACGAATACTGGTTGCCAACCGAGGCGAAATCGTTTGCCGCATTGCCCGCACGGCGCGGCGTCTGGGGCTGACCACGATCGCGGTGTATTCCGATGCCGATCGCCAGGCTCAGCACGTGCGCAGCGCCGACGAGGCCTATCACTTGGGAGCGGCGCCCGCCGCGGAAAGCTATCTCAATATCGGCAAACTCATCGCGCTGGCCAAGCGCGTGGGCGCCGATGCCATTCATCCAGGCTATGGATTTTTGTCGGAGAACGCCGCCTTTGCCCAAGCCTGTGTCGATGCAGGTCTCATCTTCATCGGACCGCCGGCCGCTGCCATCAAGGCCATGGGATCGAAGAGCGCCTCGAAGGCGGCCATGGCGGCGGCGGGCGTGCCGGTCGCACCCGGCTATCACGGCGGCGAACAGTCGGCGCAGCGCCTCATTGAAGAAGCGGGACGCGTGGGATATCCGCTCATTATCAAGGCCAGTGCGGGCGGCGGCGGCAAAGGCATGCAGGTGGTCAATTCCGCCGCCGAGGTGCCCGCTGCCGTGGAGTCCGCGCGGCGTCTGGCGCGCACCGCTTTCGGCGACGACCGGCTGCTGATGGAGCGTTACTTTCCGCTGGCGCGCCATGTCGAGGTGCAGGTTTTTGCCGACTCGCACGGACAGACGATCAGCCTTTTCGATCGCGACTGTTCGGTGCAGCGCCGCCATCAGAAGATTATCGAAGAAGCGCCGGCGCCGGACCTGCGCGACGAGGTGCGCGCGGCGATGGCGCAAGCCGCGATCAAATCGGCGCAAGCCGTGGGCTATGTCGGCGCGGGCACCGTCGAATTCTTGGTCGACGAGGCGCAAAATTTCTACTTCATGGAAATGAACACCCGGTTGCAAGTGGAACACCCGGTGACCGAAATGATTACCGGCGTCGATCTGGTCGAGTGGCAATTGCGTGTTGCTCAGGGCGAGCCTCTGCCGCTGACCCAGAACATCAACCGCCGCGGATTTGCCGTCGAGGCTCGTTTGTATGCCGAAGATCCCGCGCACGACTACTTGCCGAGCGTGGGCCGCATCTCGCACCTGCGCTGGGCCGCCGGCGCTGCGGGACTGCGTCAAGATACCGGCGTTGAAGCGGGCGACGAAGTATCGAGCTATTACGACCCAATGCTCGGCAAGATCATCGCCTGGGGAGAGACGCGCGCGACGGCCATCGATCTGTTGCGCCGCGCATTGGGCGAAATCGAGATCGTGGGTGTTGCCACCAACCGGGCCCTGCTCTCCAGCGTGCTCGCCGATGAGACGTTTCGCCGCGGCGCGGTGGCAACCAATTTTTTGAGAGAACGAAACAGCCATTTACGCTTCGGCGAGCCGGATGCCACCCTTCAGGACATTGCGCTGGCCGCCGTGTGGTGTGCCACGCGGCGCACTGAGGGCAACGCACTTTGGGAGGACACTCGCGGCTGGCGTCCGGCAGCGCCGGCAAGCACGACGTGGGCGTTCGGGCAGTGGGTCGCGAGCGTCGAGGCGGCGGGGGCCGAGGAGTACCTCGCGCGAGTGAAGGATCACGAATCCTCGATTCGCATTTTTTCGCGCGATGCGACATCGCTGCATGTCGAATGCGATGGTGAAGTGCACCACATCCGCGTGTTCGAGTCGGCCGCCGTGCTGCATTTATTTGCAAACGGACGGCACGCGGCCGTCAATGTCACCGGCACGGACGATGCACTGCAGGTCGCCGGCGCGGTGGAGCAGGGCTCATTGCTCACTCCGCTGCCGGGAACCATTGTGGCGGTGCACGTCGCTGCCGGCCAGCAAGTTGCGCGTGGTGCGCCGCTCATCACCGTCGAAGCCATGAAGATGGAGCACACGCTGACTGCGCCCTATGAGGGCGTCGTCTCTCGCGTGGCCTTTGGATTGGCAGACCGGGTTCAGGCCGGCGCGATTTTAGTGGAACTCGCGCCGCTTTAAGCGCTCATCGCCGAGGCGAGTTGTGCGCCGGCGGCCAGTTCGAGCGCCGGCAATGTCACCTTGAAGCGAGTCTCTTGACCCACGGTGCTGGCGAGCGCGATCTTGCCGCCGGCCTCATGCACATAGCGGCGTACGAGCGACATGCCGCTGCCGTGCTTGGCTTCTCCTGGGGAGTTGGCCATGGTCGTAAAGCCGGGTTTGAAAATCAATTTGATCGCCTGACGATCGCGCAGCTGCCTGGCTTCCTCCTCGGACAGCAATCCCTTGGAAACGGCGACACTGCGAACTTTCTCCGGATCCAATCCGCGGCCATCGTCTTGGAAGAGCATCTCGAAGCCATTGCCCGGCACCGAATTGAACTCCAGGTGCAGCGAGGCAATGGACGGCTTGCCGGCTGCCTCGCGTTCCGCAGCAGTTTCGACGCCGTGGACCACTGCGTTGCGGATGAGTTGGATGGCGACATTTTTCACGGTGGCTTGATAGCGAGCCGGCACCAGCTCCAAGCCGCTGCACGCGAGCACCACCGTCTTCTGATTTTCCTGCGCCACCAGATCGGTCAGCGTCGCCAGCGTGCTTTCGAGGCTGCCGACAGCGGCCATACGGTGCGCGGACGGTGATGCGCGCTGCGCCATTTCGGCAAGGAACTTGGGCGCCTCGATGACCTGCGTGCCGTTCTCAGTGATGCGCTCCTCCGGCGCGCCGGCCTCGGTTTGACGCACCGGCGCTGCCTGCGATGTCAAGGTCCGCAGCAACGCAAATTGTCCGTACAGCGAATCGAGCTTGACGGCGAGCGGCAGGAAGTCGCCGCCGCTCAACGTTTCACGGCTGCGCAATTCCTGCAGCGCATCTTCGAACTCGCGCGCGGCACCCTGCAATCCGCTCAACTTGAACGCGGCGGCGTCGCGGCGTATCCGATCAACCTCTTCCAGAGTTTCTTCGAGCTTGTGGCGAAATGCCCCGGCCTCGCGCGCGGGCTTTTTCAATACGCCATTGATGGCCTTCATCGACGCGTCGGTCTTTTGCAGGAAGGCCCCGAAACGGGTGCCGCCGGCTTGCAGGACGGTGCGCAGAATCTCGCCCTGCGTGAGCACGTGAACGCGCAAGTCTTCCAATTCGCGCAGCTGCTGCGCGCGCGCGGTGATGTCGGTGACCCGCACCATCCAGCAGCGTTCTTCGAGCGGCATGTCGACGCTGCTGAATTCGAAGGCGTAGTGGGCGCTCACAGCGCTGCCGTCCGCGTCGGCCAGTTTCACCTCGACATCCTGCAGCGGATTGGTCGCTTCACTTTCGCCGCGCGCAGGATCGAGCAGGCGCGCCAGGTAGGTGCGCACGACGGTCAAAGTCTTGGCGGAAACCAGCGGTCCAATCAGTTTCTCGACCGTCAAATTGGCGAAGTCCTGGCGGCGAAACAGCGTCCCCAGGGATGCGGATACCTGCGGTTGGATCCTACCCTTCGAGTCCATCAGAAACAGTCCGATGGAACTGGTCTTCAGAATCGCCTCCGTCAGCCGATTGCTGGCGATCAGCACTTCCTGTTTTTCGCGCTCATGGCGTTTGGCAGAGATAAACATGGCCTCAACAGGGTGCCAAACCGCAGGCACGCGAGGCATGATGGGATTCACAGCCTAAGGCTGGCGATTGACTTATTATTCGCCGTCGCAGCGGCCTGTGACGCGCGTCACGCTCTTTCCCCCGCGGACTATGCGACGGCGGCTATGGGACCCAAGTCGGCGAGCAATTCGTCCACCGATGCATACCGGGCGCTTTGCTGTTTCGCCATGAGGCGATCGAGCAGGGGCTGCTGCATGGAGGTCGCCTCGGGCAATTGGGGAACGGGGGAGCTCGTGTGCTGCGACATGATGGCCACGGCGCTGCGGCCGCCGTAGGGTCTCTTTCCGGTCAGCATTTCGTAGAACATGACGCCCAAGCTGTACAGGTCGGTGCGCACGTCGACGCGCTGACCTTGCGCCTGTTCCGGGCTGATATAGTAGGGGGACCCCAGGACCTGGCCGACGCCGGTGTTGCCGACCTCGTCGAGCGAGCGGCGCGCCAGACCGAAATCAATGAGCACCGGGGAATTGTCCTCGCGCAACATGACGTTCGCGGGCTTGAGGTCTCGATGCAATATTCCAAACACGTGGATCACGCGCAGCGCTTGCGCGATGGCGCGCAGATAGTAGAGGCTCTCATCCACGCTTAAGGGGTTTCGCAGGCGATCGCGCAGGTCGCCGCAGGGAAAGTATTCCATCGCCAGATATAAGTGGCCCGACTGCGAGCCGAAGTCGTAAATCTCGGCGATTGCCCGATGGGTAATGCTGGAAATGATCTCGTACTCGCGCTGGAAACGCTCGGCATCGCCCATTTCCCGCTCCGACTCGCCCCGGGTCATCGCTTTGAGCACGACATTTCTGCGCAGGCGTTCGCTGCGGGCCAAAAATACCGACGAAAAATTGCTGGTCGCAATCTCTTTGACGATCGAATAGCCCGGAACTTCGATGATGGTCGAATTCTCACTCTGCGCCATCATGGCGGCCGCCTGCGCGGCGATGCGCCGTTTGCTGCAGGCCTCCCCAACTACGGTGAGCAACTGGTCTTTCGTGATGTGCGCCAGCGGCAGGTAGTCCTTGGCGCCGGCTTTCAGCGCTCGAACGGCCGACATTTCGTTGCCATTGTCCGCGAGCAAAATGCAATACAGCGCGGGCTGCATGCGCAAGAGTTGAGTCATGGTGTTGATCACGGCACCGGCCGGCCCGTCATTGGCAAAATCGGCTTGTAGGATGACGGCGTCGGGCGTGCGCTCGCCGATCAGGCGGCTCAAGGAGGCCGATTCGCCCGCGCGCAGCGTCGTGACCTGAGCGCTCGGCCAGTGGCTTGTGACATGGTGCGTCAGCCATTGCAGACGCTTGCTGTCACCCCCCACCACGACCAAGATTGGAGCCAAGTCTGCCATGCCGACAAGGGTAGTCGGTGATTGCCCCGGATTGCCCGTGGGGAATTCACATTTCGGGGCCCCAAAGCGCGGATACCTTGTAAATTACCCCGTTTAGCCTGGAAAATTGCAACCTGCACCCCAATTCAGGGTCAGTCATTTCAATCCCGAATCATTCTTTGGCCAGAGGACGTATTTCAATGGGAAGCATCAGAACTTGGTCGCTCGCAGCGGTCGCGGGCATCTTGGTAATGGTCGTCGCTCATCAGCGCTCGAACGCCGATGCGGGTCCGGGTCGATCGCCCGCGCCGACACTGGCTGCGCTCGCTCCCGCTCCCAGCACTGCCTCAACGCCACGCGTGACCGGGCTGCCGGATTTTTCGGGCTTGGTTGCCGAGGCCGGCGGCGCCGTGGTGAACGTCAGCGTCACCGAAAAGGCTCAGAAGATGCCGGGACTCAATGGTCAGAGCGATGGAGACGATCCGCTGTCGCAATTCTTCCGCCGTTTCCAAATGCCGGCGCCGGGACCTGAGCGGACGCCGCCGACCAAGGGCGTCGGCTCCGGATTCATCGTGAGCGCGGACGGATATGTTTTGACCAATGCGCATGTGGTTTCCGACGCCTCGGAGGTCACCGTGACGCTCACCGATCGGCGCGAATTTCCCGCCAAGGTCGTCGGCATCGACAAGCCGAGCGATGTGGCGTTGATCAAAATCGCCGCGACAGGCTTGCCAACCGTGCGTTTCGGCGACCCCGCCAAATTGCGCCCGGGTCAGTGGGCGATCGCAATCGGTTCGCCTTTCGGATTTGAGAACAGCGTGACTGCCGGCGTCATCAGCGCGCTCGGCCGTCCGCTCAACGATGGCAGCGGCTCCGGTTACGTCACCTTTATTCAAACCGATGCCGCGGTGAATCCGGGTAATTCGGGCGGCCCGCTGTTCAATATCGATGGTGAGGTCATCGGCATCAATTCCCAGATTTACAGCCGCACCGGCGGGTACATGGGTGTGTCGTTTGCCATTCCCATTGATATGGCATTGAACGTCAAGGAACAGCTGCAGAAGAACGGCAAGGTGGTTCGCAGCCGCATCGGCGTGTCGGTTCAGGATATTCGCCAGCAGCTGGCGCTGTCCTTTGGTCTGGCTACGCCGCACGGCGCCCTGATCAGTGCGGTGGATCCCACCGGGCCGGGCGAGAAGGCGGGCTTGAAAGCCGGTGATGTGATCATCAGTGTCAACGGCCGCAATATCGATCACTCATGGGACCTGCCCGCCATCATTTCGCAGCTGCCGCCGGGCAGCTCGGCGCGATTGGGCATATGGCACGAGAAGAAAGCGGCCGAAGTGACCGTGAAGACCGTGTTGCTGGAGGACACGCCCACGCAAGTTGCGCGCGCCTCGGGCGAGGACGGGGGCGGCAAGCTGGGGCTCGTATTGCGATCGCTGCAGCCTGCCGAGCAGCAGGAATTGCATACCAAGGGCCGATTGCTCGTTGAAGATGTCAGTGGACCCGCTCTGGCCGCCGGATTACAGCCCGGCGACGTCGTGCTGGGAGTCAACGGGGTTGGGGTGGCCACGGTGGCCGACTTGAAGCGCGAGGTCGCCCGTGCCGGACATAACCTCGCTCTGTTGGTGCAGCGCGAAGACGCTCAGATCTATTACCCCATAGATCTCGGGTAGTCGGCTTAGTTGTACTTAAGCCTTGCAATCAGGCCTAATCGCGGGCGTGCAAAGCGCCGCCCCTATATTTTCTCAGACTAACGCTCGTGTCGCCGGCGAAGTGCCGGCGACCTTTCTGCCGACCTCGCGATCGGAGATGGCGGCACTCGGCTGGACGCAGTGCGACATCATCATCGTCACCGGCGATGCCTATGTCGATCATCCGAGTTTCGGGATGGCCATCATCGGCCGCGTTCTCGAGGCGCAAGGATTCAAGGTCGGCATTATTGCCCAGCCCAACTGGCATGGCACCGAAGACTTCCGGTCCCTGGGCGAGCCGCGCCTGTTTTTTGGCGTGACCGGCGGCAACATGGATTCCATGGTCAATCGCTACACCTCGGATCGGCGGGTGCGAAGCGACGATGCGTACACGCCCACCGGAGTGGGCGGCAAGCGTCCGGACCGCTGCGTCATTGTGTATTCACAGCGGCTGCGCGAGGCGTTCAAGAATGTGCCGATCGTCATCGGCGGCATCGAAGCAAGCTTGCGGCGCATCGCACACTTCGACTACTGGTCGGAGCATGTGCGCCGTTCGGTCCTGGTCGATGCCAAAGCGGATTTGCTGGTCTACGGCAATGCCGAGCGGCAGATCGGCGAGATCGCACGGCGACTGCACGAAGGCGCAGCCATCGGCGATCTGACCGATCTACGCGGCACGGCGTACCTGCGCCGCGGCATGCCGGCCGGCTGGGTGGAAATCGATTCGAGCGAGCTGGATACCCCCGGTCCCTTGAGCCCGCCCATCGACCCTTACGCCGGCGAAGCGGAGCGCAGGCTCGCGTTGCAGGAGGCGCAGCCTGCCACGGCACGGCCTCGGGTTGGCACGGCCCCGACTCCGGTGAGCGCGGCCCCGGCTGCGGTGGGCGCGGCCGCGGAAAAAGTCGTGAAGTTCTACCGCAAGGTTCCGAACGCGCAGCGCGAACACAGCGTCATACGCATGCCGTCTTACGAGCAGGTCAGTCAGGATCCAGTGCTATACGCGCATGCGTCCCGCATTCTGCACATGGAGTCGAACCCTGGAAACGCGCGAGCACTGGTGCAACGGCACGGAACGCAGGAACTGTGGCTGAATCCGCCGCCCATTCCCCTGAGCACGGCGGACATGGATGCCATTTACGAGTTGCCCTACGCCCGCCGCCCGCATCCTTCGTACGGCGCCGCGAAAATTCCGGCCTACCACATGATTCGGTTTTCGGTGGCCATTCAGCGCGGCTGCTTCGGCGGCTGCACCTTCTGTTCGATCACAG
>Ga0210400_10005701_pt1 | contig 10550 bp, 9 predicted proteins | sample IncBWH26MmetaG_FD_155456 | JGI IMG/M metagenome (GOLD analysis project Ga0210400, IMG submission 155456) | Forest soil microbial communities from Barre Woods Harvard Forest LTER site, Petersham, Massachusetts, United States - Inc-BW-H-26-M | ecosystem: Environmental > Terrestrial > Soil >... | reverse complement strand
CGGCGCGCGGGTCGTCGCAGATCCGCGTCGCGAGACCGTAACTCAGGGCTTCCTCGGCGGAGAAAATCCGCCCCGTGTAGGTCAGTTCGCGCAGGATGTCGTCCCGCACCAGGCCGGCCAGGATCGGCGTCCCCGCCATATCCGGTATCAGCCCCCATTTGATTTCCATGATCGACATCCGGGCATCCGGCGCCAGAAACCGCATGTCGGCGCCAAGCGCGAGTTGAAAACCGCCGCCGAACGCCACGCCCTGGATCGCAGCGATTACCGGCACCGGAAGCTGCCGCCATCCCCACACCGCCTGTTGCGGGAAATTGGCGAGGCCGTGGGTGCGCGCGGTCAGGTCGCGTTTTTCGCCACCCGCTATCCCGTTACCGCCGCCTTCCTTCATCGCGGCGAAACGGCCCATGTCGAGGCCGGCGCAAAACGAGCGGCCTTCACCGGACAATACTACCGCTCGCAAACCCTTTTCCCGGCTTAGGCGGTCGCTGGCCGCGACGAGCGCCTCGAACATCGCGGCATCGAGCGCATTCATCTTGTCCGCCCGGACCAGGCGGACGTCGGCGACGCCCTGCGAGATCGATACAGAGACGCGATCGTCCATTAACGTTCTCCCCGCTCTTGTTCTTTGTAACGACTTTACAGAAAGGCGTAGTCCGGATTTAGTCAATCAACTAATCAACAAACAATCCTCTCGGGCGGAAACCTCCGATGTTCAACGAGCATCTCCTCGTCGGCCGGCGCATTCTTGTCACCGGCGGCGGTACCGGCCTCGGCAAGTCGATGGCCACGCGCTTCCTTCAACTCGGCGCCGAGGTTCATATCTGCGGCCGGCGCAAAGGCGTTTGCGACGAAACCGCGACCGAACTGATGGACCTGCATGGCGGCCGGGTGACGAGCCACGGCGTCGACATCCGAAACCCGCTCGCGGTCGACGAAATGATCGAGGCGATTTTCAATGACGGGCCGCTCACTGACCTCGTCAACAACGCGGCCGGCAATTTCATCTCGCGCACACAGGACCTGACGCCGCGTGGCTTCGATGCGGTCGCCAACATCGTCATGCATGGCACGTTCTATGTGACGCACGCGGTGGGCCGGCGCTGGATTGCCGGCGGGCATCGCGGCAACGTGGTGTCGATCACCGTCACCTGGGTGCGCAACGGCAGCCCCTATGTGGTGCCATCCGCCATGAGCAAGTCCGCGATCCATGCCATGACCATGTCGCTGGCGACGGAGTGGGGACGCTACGGCATCCGGCTCAACACGATTGCGCCCGGCGAAATTCCAACCGAAGGCATGAGCAAGCGTATCAAGCCCGGCGACGAAGCGGGCGCACGCACCATCGCGCAGAACCCGATGGGCCGCGTCGGCACGATGGAAGAACTGCAGAATCTGGCGGTGTTCCTGATTTCGGGCGGCTGCGACTGGATCAACGGCGAGACCATCGCGATGGATGGCGGCCAGGCGCTGGCGATGGGCGGCAACTTCTATCAATTGCGTGACTGGTCCGACGCCGACTGGACGGCGGCGCGCGACGCGATCAAGGCGCAGAACGAAAAGGACCGATCCGCCAGGGGGTGACGTTCCCCGGATTTTGCGCCGCGCCATCAGCGCGTTCACGCGCGTCTTCGACGCCCTTTGGCGGTGCGCCGCTGATCCGGGGTCCATCTTTTGGATCCCCGCTCTGCGGTGCAGCGTGAAGTACGCCGCACCGCGTCAGGGGCAGCTATCGCTTTCGTCACTCCGTATTGTTTTTCGCGCGAGATGACGCCAAACTCCGCCTAACAAAATAAGGCCTACGGGGAAACATGTCCGTCTCTGCGGAAGCGGCAAACCTTGCCGACATGGTGCGCGCGCGGGCAAAGTCCCGTGGCGCTTCGATTGCGTTCGAATTCGAGGGACGCCAGACCAGCTTCGCCGAGCTGGATATCAGGACCAATCGCGTCGCCAATGCACTCCGTGCGCTCGGCGTCAAACCCGGCGAGCGCATCGCCTATCTCGGCAAGAACAGCGACATCTATTTCGAACTGCTGTTTGGCGCGATCAAGGCCAGGGTGGTGATGGCGCCGGTGAACTGGCGGCTGGCCGGCCCCGAGATCGCCTTCATCGTCGGGGATAGCAAGGCGCCCGTGCTGTTCGTCGGACCGGAATTCGTCGAGCAGGTCCAGCGCATCCAGGCTCAGTTGCCTGACGTGCGCACCTTCATCGCCACTGAAGGCGGCGCGGCAGGCTGGCGAGACTACGCGGCATGGCGCGACGAACAGGGCGACGACGATCCCAACATCGAGGTCGGCCCGCGCGACATTGCGATCCAGCTTTACACCTCCGGTACGACAGGCAAACCAAAGGGCGCGATGCTGTCGCACGCCAATCTTCTCAATCTGGTCGAGACTGGCAAGGGCGAGAAGCCCGACTGGAATAAGTGGACCGAGGACGACGTCTCGCTGGTCGCGATGCCGATCTTCCACATCGGCGGTTCCGGCTGGGGCATGCTGGGCCTCTATCACGGCGCCAAAGGCGTGATCGCCCGCGAGTTCGATCCCAACAAGGTGCTGGATTTCATCGAGCACTCCCGCATCACCAAACTGTTCATGGTGCCCGCCGCGATGCAGTTCGTGGTGCGACAACCGCGTGCGCGCGAGGTGGATTTTTCGCGGCTGAAATACATGCTCTATGGCGCCTCGCCGATTCCCGCCGCGCTGCTCAAGGAATGCATCAAGGTTTTCGGCTGTGGCTTCGTGCAGGTATACGGCATGACCGAAACCACCGGCAGCATCGTGGCACTGGCGCCGGAAGATCACGTCGAGGGACTGGAGCGGATGCGCTCGGCCGGCAAGGCGCTGCCGGGCGTTGAGCTTGCGATCCTCGACACCGACGGCAAGCGATTGCCGCCGGGCGAAGTCGGCGAGATCGCGACACGGTCGGGCTCGAACATGGCGGGCTACTGGAATCTGCCGGAAGCCACCGCCAGGACGCTCGACAGCGACGGCTGGCTGCGTACCGGAGACGCCGGCTATATGGACAAGGACGGCTATCTCTATATCCACGACCGCATCAAGGATATGATCATTTCCGGCGGCGAAAACATCTATCCGGCCGAAGTCGAAAGCGCGATCTGCGACCATCCAGACGTGGCCGAAGTCGCCGTGGTCGGCGTGCCCGACGAGCAATGGGGCGAAGCGGTCAAGGCGATCGTGGTGATGAAGCCGGGCAAGACGGCGACGGCGTCGGACATTATCGGCTTCACCCGCCAGCGCATCGCGGTCTTCAAGTCTCCGAAGACGGTCGACTTCATCGACGCCCTGCCCCGCAATGCCTCCGGCAAGATCCTGCGCCGTCACCTGCGCGATCCCTATTGGGTCGGCAAGGACCGGCAGGTGAATTGAGCGACGGGCCGTCACGGCAACCGTTGTGTCCGGCATTTCAACGCTTCTCCGCTCCCATATAGCCGAACAGAAAACCCGCGACCTTGCGCTTCTGGATTTCCTCGCTGCCCTCGGTGATGCGGTAGCGGCGGTGATGCCGGTAGATGTGCTCGAACGGCTTGTGGCGCGAATAGCCCATGCCGCCATGTACCTGCATGGCGCGATCGGCCGCCTCGCAGCACAGGCGGTTCGCCCAGAAATTGCACATCGAGACCTTGTCGGAGAGCGTGTGCTCGACCTGCGCCTGCGTCAGCTGGTCCATTTCCCACGCGGTCTTGCGGATCAGCAGCCGCAGCATTTCGGCCTGCGTCGCGAGTTCCACCAGCGGCCACTGGATCGCCTGGTTTTCCGCCAACGCACGGCCGAACGGTTTGCGCTCACGCGCGTATTTCACGCTTTCCCCGATGCAGTACACCGCCGCGCCGAGCGAACTGGCGGCCTGCCGGATCCGGTTCTCGTGCACGAAACATTGCGCCAGCGACAAGCCGCGGCCGATCTCGCCGAACAACGCAGCGTCGGGCACGAACACATCCTTGAAACTGACGCGCGGATGATCGGTCGGCATGTTGAAAGTCCACATATATTCCTCGACCTTGACCCCCCTGCTCTGCGCCGGCACCAGAAAGCAGGTGATGCCCCGCGCATCGCCGTCATTGCCGGACGTGCGCGCGAACAGCGCACAATGGGTCGCGACATGCATCCCGGTGGTCCACATCTTCTCGCCGTTGATCACCCATCCGGAGCCCCCCTCGCGGGTCGCCTGCACCGCGCGGGTTTCCATATGAGTGGCGTCGGAACCGTGCTCGGGCTCGGTCAAGCCAAAGGTAATGCGATATTTTCCCGTGATCGAGCCCTCGATCATCGCCTTCTGGTCATCGCGGCCATAGCGGTCGAGCATGGTCACCAAAGGAAGGTTGCCGACGATCGAATGCTCGTTTTGCAGATCGTTATGCAAGCCAAGCCCCATGGCGGCAAAGTGCTCGCGGATCACGGCCATCCAGAGATTGGAGCCATCCTTGCCGCCGTAGCGCTTGGGAATCGCAAAGCGCAGGTGCCCCGCGCCGTCGGCGAGATTTTTCACCCGGCGCAGCAACGCTTCCCACTCGGGCCGCGGCAATCCGCCATTTTCGAAATCGGTGCGCGCCCATTCGCGGCGATGGTCGAAGAAGCGAATGTTGTCATCGGCCTCTTCAATTGGTTTGATCTCGCGCGCGATGAATTGGTCGAGTTCGCCGAGATAGGCGACCAGGTCGGCCGGCAAGGCAAAATCCACGGCAATTCTCCCTGTGTCGTCTTTGTTATTGTCTCTCGTGGTGATGGCAACGCCACACATAATCGACGTTAACACGTCGATTAAGGTGAGAACCCCAAATCAAGTCAAGCAACGGAACATGGCTGAGCGCGCGGAGGCCAACTGCGTAATGAGATGGTGCCGGATCGCGGGAGCGCGCTAATATCGAGAATGACATTCCGCACCACAGAAAAACGACGGGAGTAAACATGGATCTGAAATTCTCAAAGGTCACGCGCAAAGGCCCGATCACGATCGTAACGCTGTCGCGCCCCGAAGTTTACAATGCGCTGCATACCGACGCGCATTTCGAACTGAACAAGGTGTTCGACGACTTCGCCGCCGATCCGGAACAATGGGTCGCCATCATCACGGGCGCCGGCGACAAGGCGTTCTGCGCCGGCAACGACCTCAAATGGCAGGCGGCGGGCGGCAAGCGCGGCTGGGATACCGGCGGCTTTGCCGGGCTGACTTCGCGCTTCGATTGCGACAAGCCGATTATCGCCGCAGTCAACGGCGTCGCCATGGGCGGCGGTTTTGAAATTGCGCTGGCGTGCGATCTCATTATTGCTTCCGAGAATGCGACCTTCGCGTTGCCGGAACCGCGCGTCGGCCTGGCGGCACTTGCCGGCGGGTTGCACCGGCTGCCGCGGCAGATCGGTCTCAAGCGCGCCATGGGCATGATCCTCACCGCCCGCCATGTCGGCGCCCGTGAAGGTCACGAACTCGGCTTCGTCAATGAGGTGGTGCCGGCCGGCGAGGCGCTGGCGGCGGCGGAGCGCTGGGCGGAGACCATCTGCAAGAACAGCCCGATGTCGATCCGCGCCTCCAAGCAAACCATCCGGAAGGGCCTTGCGGTCTCGCTGGAGCAGGCGATTGCCGAGCAGCGTGAATATCCCGCGGTCAAGGCGATGGTGACGTCGCAGGATTATATCGAGGGGCCGAAGGCGTTCTCGGAAAAGCGCCCGCCGAAATGGACGGGGAAGTGAATGCGCCGTCATGGCCGGGCTCGTCCCGGCCATCCACGTCTTGTCGGGACGAGAAGGAAGACGTGGATGCCCGGCACGAGGCCGGGCATGACGATTGCTATAGTGCGTCACCCTCACTTCGTCCCCAACTCCCTCTTGTACGACGCATAATTCGGCTGGTCGACCGCGAGCTTGTCCATCGTGGTCTGCCACAGATGCTCGGCGAGTCCGGGTGTCTGCAGATCGGCCTCGCCCTTCGCGATGCGGTCGGCGAGGATGCGATTGAGTTCGCGAAGCGGGCCCTCCTCGCCCAGCAAGCGCGCCAACCGCGCGGCTTCCGCCGCATCGCTGCGCTGCGCCAGCGCCAACTGGCGCGTCGCGAGGTCCAGCGCATTGATCGAAACTCGCAGCTTGAACGCATTATGTCCGCTGATCCCGGGCGCGAGTTCGTTGCGCAGAAAATCCGCGACCGCTTTGATCAGTTCTTCCGGTGTCGGCTCGTCCTGCATTGACGTGGTCCTCTAGGCCCGCGGCGCCAGCAGCCGCAACAGATCGATTTCGGTTTCCGACGCGCGGCGGCCGATCATCGCGCGCTCGACGGAATGCTCCGGTCCGCTGCGAAAGCGCCGCATCATGCCGCAGCACATCACGCCCCAGCGCAGCGTTCCCATGACCTCCCAGAACATCACGCGGCCGGGATCGACGCGGTGGCCAGCCTTTTCATATCCGGCAAACAGTTCCTCGCGCGATCCGAAACCGCCGACTGGTTTATCGATCTCGCCGAAGCGCCAGGAATTGACGCAGATCCAGCCCAGGTCCTCCATCGGATCGCCGGTATGTGCGAGTTCCCAGTCCAGCACGGCGCGCAGCCCGTCGGGACCGATGATGAGATTGCCGTGGCGGAAATCACCATGCACCAGCGTAACCTCGGCGGGCGGCCCGGGATCGTGGCCGCGCAGCCAGCGCAGCGCCAGCTCGAAAACCGGCCGAGGCCAGCCGAAGCTGCGGTAGTCCCGCGCGAGTTCGGCAATTTCCTTCGCCGCCGTCATGCGGCGAAGTTCCGGCAATTGCGACAGGGCCAATCCGTGGATCGCCGCCAGGACATCGCCGAGTTGGCGGGCCAGCTTTGGGCGGGCCTGCGCGAACTTTTCATCGCGCAAAATCCTACGCGGGATGGTTTCGCCATCGACCCGCGCCATGATAAAGCCGGTGCCGAGTTCATCCCGCGGCTGAAGCACATGCAGCACCCGGGGCGACGGCACGCCGGCGCTGTGGGCGAGTTGCATCAGAATCGCCTCGGCATTCAGGCCGGCCGCGCGTTCCGGCGCGGCGCCGTAACCCGAAGGCGCGCGGCGCAGGACCGCGCCGATATTGCCGTCGGGATGCACGATATCGAACGACCAGGTTTCCTGGCTGGCGCCGCCGGACAGCCTGATCGCGCCGGCGACGCCGGTCGCGCCCGGACACCACGCGGCGACGCAGCGTCCGAGCCGCGCCTCCATCATTGCCCCCTGAATTTCGCCGGACGCTTCTCAAGGAACGCGGTCACGCCCTCCTTGAAATCCTCCGTCGCGCCCGCGGTGCGCTGCGACTCGAATTCAAGGTTGAGCTGATCTTCGAATGAATTGTCCGGACTGTCCCAATACAGTTTGCGGATCAGCGACAGCGCGATGGTCGGCCCGTTCGCCAGTTCGTGCGCGAGCTTCATGGTCTCCTCGGCCAATACCGCGTCGTCATAGACCCGGTTGACCAGCCCCCATTCCAGCGCCTTCTCGGCCGGAAGCCGTTCGCCCATCAGCGACAATTCGAGCGAGCGCGCCTTGCCGATCAGCCGCGGCAGCAGCCAGGTCGATCCGCAATCCGGCACCAGGCCGATGCGGCGGAACGCCTGCAGAAAATATGACGAGCGCGCGCACAGGATCATGTCGCCCATCAGCGCGAAGCTCATGCCGGCGCCGGCGGCCGGTCCGTTGACCGATGTTACGATCGGGCAGTGCAGCTTGCGCAGACGCCGCAGGAATGGATGGAACGCGGTTTCCAGTGCCGCGCCGGCGTTGCTCTTGCCCTTCTGGTTGTTGCGGCCCTGCAAATTGGCGCCGGTGCAGAATGCACGTCCCGCGCCTGTCACGACCAGGCAGCGGACCTCGGCCTTTTTTTCCTCGATCGCGTCCAGCGCCTCGCCGAGGCTGCCCAGCATGTCGAGCGAGACCGCGTTCATCACTTCCTGATGGTCGAGTTTGAGAACGGCGACCGGCCCATCGAAATCGAGCGTGACGTGCTTGAACTGCATCTGTTTCCTCATGCGTTTTGGCCCGCGTTGTTTGTTCCGCGGTGCGAAGGTTTCAATCCTGGTGCCATATTTGATTTTCCCGGCGACCTTGTCCATGGTTGGGTTCGCAACACGGGCCATCGGACGCGCGGCCCAACGCGCGCCAGCCGTCTGCAAACGCCCCAAGGAAATGTCCGCAAGGAAATACCCAATGAACATCTTCGACCTCACCGGCCGCGTCGCCGTCATCACCGGCGGCAATGGCGGCATCGGTCTCGGCATCGCACAGGCGCTGGCGGCCGCCGGATGCAACGTCTCGATCTGGGGCCGCAACGCCGACAAGAATGACAGCGCCGCCGCGACCATGGCCGGCTGCGCGGGCAAGATCGATACCCGCATTTGCGACGTCACCGATCCCGCCTCGGTGAAATCGGCGATGGCCGCGACGCTTGAGAGGTTCGGCCGGGTCGATGGCTGCTTCGCCAATGCCGGAATCGGCGGCGGCGGACGCCACGCCTTCATCGACCGCACCGAAGAACAGTGGCGCAGCATGTTCGCGACCAATCTCGATGGCGTCTTCCATGTGTTCCAGGCCGCCGCGCGGCACATGACCGAACGCGCCACGGCGGGCGATCCGTTCGGCCGCCTGGTCGCGACCTCGAGTCTCGCATCGCTGTTCGGCACCGCGCGCAACGAGCACTACGCCGCGACCAAGGCCGCCATCAACGCGCTGGTCCGCGCGTTGGCGGTCGAACTGGCGCGTCAGGGCGTCACCGCCAATGCCATCCTGCCCGGCTGGATCAAAAGCGACATGACCGCCGGCATCATGGCCAACGAAAAGTTCGTCGCCAATGTGATGCCGCGGATTCCGATGCGCCGGTTCGGCGAGCCCGCGGATTTCGGTGGCATCGCGGTCTATCTCATGAGCCAGGCGTCGTCGTATCATACCGCAGATTGTTTCGTGATCGACGGCGGCTACACGGCGTTTTGACGCAGGAGCGTCGCGCATACCTGCGTCATTGCGAGCGAAGCGAAGCAATCCAAAAGGCAACAAACAAGCAAGAATGGATTGCTTCGTCGCTTCGCTCCTCGCAATGACGTCACGGCACACCTTCACCCTCTCGCGGCGCGAGGCGCCCGAGTTGTGCAGGAATCATTCGCCCCGGAAGTGAGGGCGTGGGGAATGCCGGGTGCCCGCCGCACCCGCAGCCTCGTGTGCAAAGGTAGAAAGCACACGAGTAGTCACCACGGATACGCCGGATCACCCGGCATTCCCGCACGCAATGGTTTTAACGGTTTCCTCCGCGCTCTCCCCGGTGATCGGGCTTTTTTGTCACCGTCGCCTGCGAAAATAATTCCGCAAACTTGAACGCCAGCGTCGAGGCGTCAGGACCATACGACTTCGCCGTCCGCGGGCCCGCGCTCTCGTCAGCCGCGCCGCCCGCGTCCACCGCATCCCGCCCCGCGTCCGTGACGACCGCGAAGCGCCCCTCGAGTGGGACGGGACGGCGGGGATGTAAAAGTGATTTGGGTCGCGCGCGAACGGAAATATTTTTGCAAAGAGGGCTAGACAGCCCACCCAAATCAAGGCGCTCAGAAACTCCCATTTCAAACAGTCAATCGCACTGCGCCAATCCGCCCCGCGCTATCTGTCCCGGCTTGATGTAGGGTGCACGCGCGCTCTCGGGAAATTGGAGATGACGATGAAGACACTGGTCAATATGTGCATCGGCGGAATGCTGGCTTTGCTCGCGATATCAGGACCAGCGCTCGCGCAAGGCGCCACCACCCCTGAGGCGCGGTTGAAGGAAAAGAATATCACATTGCCGATAGTGCCACCGCCAGTCGCCAACTATGTGGACTCGGTGCAAGTAGGAAAATTACTGTTCCTTTCCGGAAACACCGCCGATGCTCAATGGAAATTCAAGGGCAAGGTTGGGAAAGATATCACCGTGCAGGAGGGCTACGAAACTGCCCGGCAGGTTGGACTCATCATGTTGGCGAAAGTGCGAGCCTCGCTTGGCAGCCTCGATCGTGTTAAACGTGTCGTCAAAGTCTTTGGCATGGTCAACTCGCCCGACGGTTTTGGTGACCAGCCTCGCGTCATCAATGGATTTTCCGATTTGATGGTGGAAGTCTTTGGCGACGCCGGTAAACACACCCGCTCCGCCGTTGGGATGGCGGGACTTCCCTTCAACAATGCCGTGGAGGTCGAGATGATCGTCGAGGTCGAATGAGTGAGCCCGCCCAGGCGGATTAGCCCAACGGGTCCGCGCAAGGCGCGGCCCGACGACAGACCCCGGCGTAACCCGCCTCTTGACCGTCGGTGGACGCCGGATTACTGCCCTGCTGCCTCGCAACGACGACGTTCAAGATGACACCGCCATCTTCTGCGCCCGCTCCGCCGCCGCCATCACAAATCCCTCATACCCCTTCGCAGCAACCTCGTTGCAGATCTGGCGGTAGGCGCCGACGCCGCCGATATAGGGCATGAAGATCTGCGGCTTGCCCGGGATGTTGGCGCCCATGTACCAGGAATTGGCCTGCGGATAGAGCGTGCTGTGGGCGACCTCGTTGACATGCGCGACCCACTT
>Ga0210400_10005699_pt1 | contig 10556 bp, 8 predicted proteins | sample IncBWH26MmetaG_FD_155456 | JGI IMG/M metagenome (GOLD analysis project Ga0210400, IMG submission 155456) | Forest soil microbial communities from Barre Woods Harvard Forest LTER site, Petersham, Massachusetts, United States - Inc-BW-H-26-M | ecosystem: Environmental > Terrestrial > Soil >... | reverse complement strand
TGCCAAAGAACAGCCGGCCCTGGTAGGCTATGTGCTTGGCGAGAGCCGGGAACTGGCCCAGCCCGATGCCCGGGAGGACGTGGCTTATGTCCTGACGATCATCCTGCTCAGCTTCCGGGAATTCCGCCCCGGTATCCCCGCCATCACCGAAACGGAATTCGAAAAGACCTTTAACGACGAATTTGACGAGATGGAGAATGTCTTTCAGGACGGTTTTGACGAGAGTGATGCCATGTCGGTGATCGAGTCGTTCTGCCAGCCCGACCTGTTGCAATTTGCCGCCGCCACCATTTACAGCGACGGCGAGGATGAGGAGGAGACCAGCAATTTCAGCGAAGAGGAGGCGGGACTCTTTGTCATCATTTTCAAGACCGCCATCGCGCTGCTTCATCGGAAGGCCGATAAATTGGTGTGACAATCCACTCTTTCTATGAACCGTATATTATTTTATTCCGTTCTCTTCGTCTTTTGCACGAGCCGCCCGGCCTTTGCGGGACGGCCCGCGGCAGCCACCGACACGGCCTTACCTTTTGTCGTGCTCTATCCAGACCCCAGCGGGGACAGTTACCCCGAGTTGCAGCGCGCTATCGACAACTATATCAACACCGGCACGGGCTGGCTCATGCTGATGCCGGGTGTATACAGGATCTCAAAGCCCCTGATCGTGGCAAAGATCGTGGGTAGCGATTACGGCCAGGTATGTCTCCGCATGGAAGGACCGGCTTTTGCCAAGGATGCGCCGGCTAAATATATGGCGCATATCATCCCCACCTTCAACAATACGTTTGCGCTGGGTATCCAAAAGGGAAAGGGCTGTATTATCAGCAATATCTGTTTCAGCGGTCAATACCTGGTGCCCAATACGCTGAGCGTGCTGGATATCGACACGCTACCCTTTGAAAAATGGTCAGACGGCAAAACATCGGACAATCGTACTTCTCCCTATGCCGGGATTGTCATCGATCCCTTTAGCGACCGGGCAACCTTTGATGCGACCCACAAAATGTACGCCGGCTTGCAGAATTACTATTTGCCCTCAATGAGCCGGGGCGGGTCCACCGCCATTCAGATCACCGGGTGCAGCTTCAGGAATTTCGTAGTCGGGGTGATGGTAACTCCATCTTATCAGCAAAACGGCGAGGAGATCGACGTCACCGATTGCTCGATAAGCGAGTGCCGAAGCGCCTATGCCTTTTCCCAGGCTCAATCCAAAGCTAATACCGTTTCCCGCCTGCAGGTATGGGGCGGAGTGCATACTATTATCGATGGGGGACATTTCGGATTCCGGCGTACCGATGGCGCTACCTGCCCAATGGTGGACATCGTCAACGTTGCCGGCGCCACCCATCAATTGATCTATTCCGGCTCTTATGCTTTCCCGGTAACGCTCAAGCGCGTTTATGCGGAAGGCCTTTTCAAGATCGGGTTCTCCGGTGGTTTCGCCGGTACGCATTTCGAAGACTTTCAGATCGATTTTCAAAACGGATTTCCCGGCGTTCCCACCCCCGATGCCTACTTTCTGGGGGATGGCGTGGTCTGGGACAATTGTATGTTGCGGATATATAATGGCGGCGCCAATTGTTTCCGGCTGATCATGATGAGCCCGAATAATCTTTTTATCGGCGGCAGCCTGAGTGCGCCCCCCGTTATCAACCCATTGAAACCGCCTTCTTTTCTGCATACGCAGTTCTATTACACCGGCGGATTCCTAACGACGGATAAGGGCGGCTACGATACCATTCTAATGGCCTCGCCCGAGGCTACCGTTCATTGCGACCGGAAGACGTTCAATGGATATGTGCTGGGTCTTTCGAAGGTGCGTGTGAAGGACGTGCTGTTGACGGCGAAGCTGAATGACGAAGATGCCAACCTGCTCATATCGGTCAATAATCAATATCCGTTGGGTTTTGTGACGGCTGTTTCCGGGGATACCACCTATCTTCAAAACATGGGAGCGGGCATTCACAGCGGTAAATACCCGGTCTGGGCCAGCCGGCTAAAATAAAAACTAACTATCGTTAGTTTGCCAAACAACTTTCTACTATTTTTGGGCCCTGACCGGCGGAATCGCCGTAAAAAATTGTTGCCCATATGCATTTCCAACTGTCTGAAGAACATCTGATGATCCAGAAGGCCGCCCGGGATTTCGCCCGAACCGAATGTTTGCCGGGGGTCATAGAACGGGACGAGCACCAGAGATTCCCGAAGGAACAGGTCCTCAAACTGGCCGAACTGGGTTTTATGGGCATGATGGTAGACCCGGCATATGGCGGCTCGGGGATGGATACGGCGAGCTATGTGCTGGCCATGGAGGAGATCAGTAAAATCGACGCCAGCGTCAGCGTCTGTATGAGTGTCAATAACAGCCTGGTCTGCTGGGGACTGGATGCCTATGGCAACGAGGCGCAGAAACACAAATACCTGACCCCGCTTGCCCAGGGAAGAAAGGACGGGGAGTTGTATATCGGGGCCTTTCTTTTGAGCGAGCCCGAAGCGGGGAGTGATGCCACTTCCCAGCGGACCACGGCCGAGGACATGGGCGATCATTATCTGCTTAACGGCACCAAGAACTGGATCACCAATGGGAATTCGGCTTCGGTTTACGTGGTCATCGCGCACACGGACGTGGCCAAAGGCAGCCGCGGGATCAATGCGTTCATAGTCGAAAAGAATTCTCCCGGCGTCGTCGTCGGGGCCAAGGAGAATAAACTGGGCATCCGGGGAAGCGATACCCACAGCATCCTGTTCAACGACGTAAGGGTTCCAAAGGAGAATCGCATCGGGGAGGACGGCTTCGGATTCACGTTCGCGATGAAGGTGCTGGCCGGCGGGCGTATCGGCATTGCCTCGCAGGCCCTGGGCATCGCCAGCGGCGCCTACGAGTTGGCGCTGGCCTATTCCAAGCAACGCAAGGCGTTTGGAAAGGAGATCGCCCAGCACCAGGCCATCCAGTTCAAACTGGCGGATATGGCTACGCGGATCGAAGCGGCCCGGCTTCTTTGCCTGCGTGCCGCCTGGGATAAGGATCAGCACGCGGACTACACCCTCAGTTCATCCATGGCCAAGGTATTTGCCTCCGAAACGGCAATGTGGACCGCCACCGAGGCCGTCCAGATCCACGGCGGCTATGGATATGTAAAGGAATACCATGTAGAGCGGTTGATGCGCGACGCGAAGATCACGCAGATCTACGAAGGAACCAGCGAGGTACAACGCATCGTTATCAGCCGTTCGATTCTAAAGTAGCCTTGTGGCGGTCGCCATTGAGCTCTTTCCCAAAAGAATACATAAAGCTGATCTTAAAGACTCTTGTCTCCGGTTTGTTGATCGCATTCTGGAAGAACACCCCCTGCGAATAGGTGTCTATGTCGGTGCGCTGGGTGTTGAAGATATCCGAAAGGCTGAGCACCAGCGTGGCGGCATTATGCGGCAGGAAATCCCGTTTGATCGCCGCATCGAGTCCGCCGGAAGGAAGCACCCTTCCCTGCGCGATCACGCGGGCCGCATTGTAGTTGCCGGTCAGTTGGACCGAATAGGTGTTGAACAGCTTCATATCGGAGTTGAGCTTGGCGAACCAACTGATGCCTGAATTGGAAAGCCCCTGTCCCTGCGACAGATTATCCGCGTTGATATCGCTCTCAAAAACGTTGAAATTGGTCGTGGCATTCCACCATTTGGCGATCGGGATCCGGGCGATGATCTCCGCACCATAGGTATTGCTGTAGTTGCCATTCTCGAAGGTGCTGAGGAGGGTATCGGCGGAGAGCGGTTTGTTATACCCCATGATCGGATCAAGCGTATTCTTCAGGTACAGGGTGGTGTTGAATCCGATGCCCGATACCTGGGTATTATAAGCCAGTTCGACGAGATTGGTATTCTCCGGCCGGATCTGGGGATTACCCTGGGATGGATTCAGCGGGTTGCCATAATTCGTTTGCGGCGTGATCTGCCACCACTGCGGCCGGTTCACGCGGCGCGAAAAGTTCAGATGAAGGTCGTTGTCCTCGTCGAACTTCTCGGTGAGATACACACTTGGATACAGCCCCGTCTGGTGATACCCAAAACTGCTGTTCTCATCCAGCAAGTGTCCCATATAATTATAGCGTTCGAAGCGCAGCCCGGCCATATAGCTGAATTTTCCCAGCTCCTGGTTAAAGCTGGAATAGGCCGCATACGTATTATCGTTATAGCTGTAGTTGTAGCTGGCGCTTACGTTCTTGTCGAATCCACCCTGGGGAAGTCCGTTCTCGAAATCCTCATAACTCCGGCTCCCGTGGAGGATCGTCTTCACGCCCGCTTCCAGTTTGGCCTTGCCGTCCAACAGCGGATCGCTGTAATCGGACTGGAGGGTGAGGTTATGCGCATTGCCAAAACCCTGGTACCGCTGGGGGTAGAGATCGCTCAGGGCGGCGCCGTGCGTGTCGAGATATTGTTGCGAGTAGTTGCCATGCCCCGTCCCATGATAGGTCTCCAGCGCGGCGCTGGCCGCGTCAGCTTTTCCGGACTTGTCGAAGGTATGCGCGTAATCGAAATTGGAGTGGCTGAAGACGAAGTGATTGGCATCATACGTGCGCCGGGAACTCAGGGAGTCCAGCTGGCCGCCCTTGTCGAAGTAACCGGTGGCCTGGTTGCCGCCGGAGGGATGGTACCCGAAGCCGAGATTGCCGGAAAGGCTGAACGTATTGTGTGCGTCCATATTATAGTCCGCACCCAGGCGATAGCTCTGGAAGGGGCCGATCGTCACCGAATGACCGCGCTGCACGGAGGTCGTATTCGTGGCGAGATCGGTGAGTGTCGTCGTCGAATTGGAGATCGAACGATGGCCATGCGCCATGGCGTTGAAGGTGAAATTCCATTTGTGCTTGTAGACGTTCAGGTTGGCGAATCCATATGTCTCGCCGAGGGTGCTGCCGACCCCGGTGAAGGAGCCGTTCATCCCCGGCTTGCGGTTGCGCTTCAGCACGATATTGATGATCCCATGGTTGCCCTGGGCATCGTATTTGGCGGAGGGGTTGGGCATGACCTCGATACTCTGGATCTGGTCCGCGGGAATCTGATCGAGCGTCAGCTGGGTTTGTTTTCCATCGAGCAGGATGGTGGGCGATCCGTTGCGCAGGGTAACATTGCCGGTGGCGTCGACGTTTAGCGTTGGCACCTGGCGGAGCGCGTCCTGTGCCGTGCCCCCCTTGCTGGCGAGGCTCTGATCTACATTGAACACTTTTTTATCGATCTCGGTCCTGAATACGGGTCTGCGTGCGACTACCGCGACGGACTGCATCTGCGTGGCGAAAGGCGTGAGGCGGATGGTCCCTGTATTGAACGGGACGCCGGCCGTGCGATGACCGGCGGGGATGGCGCGGGTCACGGTCTGATAGCCGACGACGCTGATCTGTAAAATGCAGGGAGCCTCCGGCAGGTTCTTCAGCGTGAAATCCCCGTCGGGCTGGCTGATCACCTCCGCGGCTACGGAAGAATCCTTTCTCAGCAGCGCGATGGTCGCCGCATGGATGGGTTGTTTTGTGGTGCCGTCGATCACCTTGCCGGTGAGTGGAACGCCGGAGGGATGAGAACCTGTCTGCGCGACACTTAAAAAAGGAAGAAGGAGAACGAGTACGATGTAGGTAGTAGATTTCTTCGAGATCATGACGATGCGAATTTAAGGTATCTTCGTGTTAAACAGATGTAAAAATGTTGCTAAATAAGGAGGCTTACCGGGATTTGCGAAATGAATTAAGTGAAAAGATAATCTTAGTGGCCGTCTCGAAAACAAAAACGCCTGAAGCTATTTTAGCACTCTATAACGAGGGCCAGCGTGACTTTGGTGAGAACTATGTGCAGGAGCTGGTCGACAAACGCGCACAACTTCCGGCTGATATCCGCTGGCATTTTATCGGGCATCTGCAGTCAAACAAGGTGAAACATATTATTTCTTTTGTCTACTTAATTCATGGGGTAGACAGTCTTCGGCTGTTGAAGGAGATAAATAAACAGGCTGCTAAAGTTGAGCGGGTGGTGGATGTACTATTGCAGATGCACATCGCGCGCGAGGAAACGAAATTCGGATTGGACGCGGGGGAATTGGCGGAGTTGCTGGATGCCGTAAAGAGCGATCCGGGGCAGTGGGCGAATGTCCGCGTTCGCGGGTTGATGGGGATGGCGTCCAATACGGACGATGCATCGGCCGTAAGCGCGGAGTTCCATCAGCTAAAAGTTTTGCTGGACCGGTGGTTCCCATCGGACGGGATCCTTTCGATGGGGATGAGCGGGGATTATCAATTGGCTGTAAAAGAAGGCAGTACAATGGTCCGGATCGGCAGCCTGCTGTTTGGCAAACGCGGTTAGCGGCCTTGGCAGGCTCGGCGGGAAGGTGTAATTTAGCGGCATGTCTGAAGAACTAAAGAAAGAAGAAGAAAAGTCGCTGAATTTTCTGGAAGAGATCGTCGAAGAAGACCTGGCGAGCGGAAAAACCAGGAGCATCCGTACCCGGTTTCCCCCCGAGCCGAATGGCTATCTCCATATCGGCCATTCCAAATCCATCGCACTCAATTTCGGTCTGGCTCAAAAATATGGAGGCAAGACCAATCTGCGGTTCGACGATACCAATCCCGTAACGGAGGACACCGAATATGTGGAAAGCATCAAGGCGGATATCCGTTGGCTGGGTTTTGAGTGGGCCAATGAATTCTACGCTTCCGACTATTTCGAGCAATTATATCTTTTTGCGGAGGACCTGATCCGCAAGGGGCTGGCGTATGTGGACGACAGTTCGGCCGAGGAGATCGCAAAAATGAAGGGCACGCCGACGGAGGCGGGCAAGGACAGCCCCTATCGCAACCGGACGGTGGAGGAGAATCTCCAACTCTTCAGGGATATGCGGGCGGGAAAATATCGCGACGGGGAGAAGGTGTTGCGGGCAAAGGTGGATATGAGCGCCCCCAATATGCAATTGCGCGACCCGCTGATGTACCGGATCAGGCACGCGCATCACCACCGCACCGGAGATGCCTGGTGCATTTACCCAATGTATGATTTTGCCCACGGGCAAAGCGATTCCATCGAAAATATTACGCATTCCATCTGCACGCTGGAATTTGTCTCCCACCGCCCGCTCTACAACTGGTTTATCGAGAAACTGGAGATCTTCCCTTCACACCAATATGAGTTTGCCCGGCTGAACCTCACCTATACCGTGATGAGCAAGCGGAAGCTGTTGCAACTGGTCAACGAAGGCCATGTTACGGGTTGGGACGACCCCCGGATGCCGACGATCTCGGGGCTGCGGCGCCGGGGCTATACCCCGGAGAGCATCCGGCTCTTTGCGGAGAAGATCGGCGTCCAGAAACGGGACAACCTGATCGATGTCTCGCTGCTAGAATTCTGTGTACGGGAGCATCTCAACAAGATCGCGGGGCGCCGGATGGTCGTCTTCGATCCGGTGAAGGTAGTGATCACCAACTATGAGCAGGAGGAAGAATGGCTGCCGAGCGAGAATAACCCCGAAGACCCGTCTGCCGGACATCGGGACGTCCCCTTTACCCGGGAACTGTATATCGAGCACGAGGATTTTATGGAGGATCCGCCTAAAAAATTCTTTCGCCTCTCGCCGGGGCAGAGGGTCCGGCTGAAGAGCGCCTATATCATCCAGTGCGATGAGGTGGTAAAGGATACGGCGGGAAAGATAACGGAGCTGCGGTGTTCCTATCTGCCGGAGAGCAAGAGCGGCGGGGCGCAGGCGAATATAAAAGTACAGGCGACGATCCATTGGGTCAGCATCCCACACGCCATCACCACGGAGGTCCGGCTCTATGACCGGCTGTTCCGGGTGGAGGACCCGGCCAATGAGGAGGGGGATTTCAAGGAATATATGAACCCCGGTTCCCTGCAGGTATTGCCGGCAGCATTTGCGGAACCTGCGCTAAGGGAAGCGAAGTTCGACGAGCACTATCAGTTCCTGCGGAAAGGATATTTCTATCTAGATAAGGATAGTTCAGAGGAGAAGATCATATTCAACCGGACGACGACGCTGAGAGATATCTGGGAGAAAGAGAAAAAGAAAGGCAGCTGACGCCGCCTTTCTTTTTTATTAATTACCGCCGCCGCGTTGTTGCCGGTTTGCCTGCTCCCAGTCCTGGTATTTCTTGAACAGATCGGCGCCGAGAGCCCCCTGCAACCGCGCATTCATTGCATCGGTGAGTGGTTGCATCTTGGCCATGCGATCTTCCCGGCTGAGACCCTGGTTGGCCGGGTCCATAAAGATATTCCGCCTTTTGGCAAAAAATTCCATAGTTATAGCTTTGACGGAATCCGACTGGGTCTGATTGAGGTTCAAGTCGGTCTTCATCTTGGCCAAACGGGCTTCCTGCCGCTGGCGCATAGCGGCCGTGTCCATACCGCCGCCCTGGGCGAAGCTGGATGTGACGGTGAAAAGCGCTATGACCAGGGTAGCGCAAGCAATCATTTTTTTGCTCCAATTCATGATGAAATAGTTTTAATGATAGAAGGAATACCACCAAATTTGTGCTAAAATCTCCTCACCATCACGGCTTTTAGATAGGCGGCAACCGGCGCTTTTGCTTGTCGGTCAATAAATGCTTTTTTGGCGTGAATATTGCTCTTTTGTTCTTCCCGCCCACCCTAACCGCAGAGCCGGTTCAATTTCCTTCCACAATCACAAGCTATTGTATATCAATATTGAGAGCAATTTTACTTAAACCTCTCGATCATGTATCGACTACTTATCAGCCTGTATGAGTTCGGGCAATTTCTGCGCATTCTTTTATGGATCTCGGTTCCCCTCGTCATCTTTTCGATGCTGGTAACCACCTGGCTTCACTACCGGCGGAAACGGCAGCTGCCCGATGAACTTTTGCTATCCCTGGATGGAATGGAGGGGGCGGAGGGTCTGGCCGTATTGCCTGTCCTGCTGTCAACCGCGGAGATCAACGGCAATGGACAGGAGCCCGTGGAAGCGCCGGGGGCGGCGATGGGCGCGCCGCCGGACCCGGATGAAAAGGAGAATATCTACAAGGGTATCCTCTGGATGAAGGAAAAATATGAACAATACCGGGACATGGCGGACCGGCGTTATGATCAGCTAAAGGAAGAGCTGGCCCGAACCGAAAAGAAATACCAGGACTTGTTGGAATCGGGCGCCCGGCCGGCGGCGGCGCCTCCGGCGGAACCGCTTTCCGACATCGAAAAGGCAGCCTATCCCGATCTGCTGGAAGAAAAGAACCGGCAGATCGCCTTCCTGCAACAGCAGTTGGACCAGCGGATAAAAAATTTTCACCAGGCCGAATTCGAAAGACAAGCCTATATCGATCAATTGGAAGGTCAGCTCGTAGCCGAACGCCAGAAGATAGAAGAACTGGTGACCAAATTGCAGGCCAGCAGCCAGCAGTTGCTCAGCATCTATGAGGAGCTGGACCGGCAGCTGAAGCCGGCGGCCACCCCGGGCGACGATTCCCGCGGCATTCCCGATCTGGGAAACAAACAGGTCTAAATTCGAGTTTAATTATTTCATTATCAATGATATATAATTGGGCAAAAGAATTGTACAGCTATTGGTACAATCTGCTCATATGAAGACGCTGATCATCGCAATACTCTTGTTGACCGCCATGGAGAAGGCAGACGCCCAGACTGCTGCGGCGTGGAATCTCAACGCCGGGCTGATGGCAACAACCACCGCGGCGGGCATCGGCACCGGCGGCGTCACACTGGGGAAGTCCTTTCTGCAATTCGCGATGTTCCCCGCTTCCGGTTATTATCTCGCCCTCGATTCGGTGATGCTGACGATCCGGCAGGATAGCAAGCGTATGCATGGTTCAGGCCCCTTGCACTGGAGCCTGCGTTCAAGCCTCGACGGTTACACCGGCGACCTGATGACCGGCACCCTTACCTCTTCCGACCAGCTCATTACCGTCGCCCTCCCCACCGCCTTCAGGACAAATACAGGCGCCATTTGCTTTCGCGTATACAGCAACGATCAGGAGACATCTTCAGGCGGGAATAACCAGTTGGTGTTCGATACCATCAGCGTCGCGGGGGCAGCTACGACAGGAGCGATCGCCGCCCGTTAACCTTTGTATTCCCCAAACACTTCCCGGAGGGTGTCGGCAATCTCCCCGAGCGTACACCGGCGTTCTACCGCTTCGACGACGACAGGCATGATGTTCTCGCCAGAGGCGGCCTTATCATTGAGATCCTGTAACACCGAATCGACCCTGGCCGGATCCCTTCCCCTGCGCAGCTCCTCCAGTTTTTGCATCTGCACCGCCCGGATGGAATCATCGATGCGGAACGGCGGGATGCTATTCTTTTCTTCGGTGTGGAAACTGTTGACCCCGACGATGATCTTTTCTTTTGTCTCGATATGCTGTTGATACTGGTAAGCGCTCCGGGCGATCTCGTCCTGGATAAAGCCCTGTTCGATGGCCGGAACGCTGCCGCCCATCTGGTCGATCCGCGCGATCAGGTTCCAGGCCGCGTCTTCCACCTCCCGGGTCAGCGACTCTACATAATAGCTGCCGGCGAGGGGGTCGGCGGTATCGGTC
>Ga0210400_10005698_pt1 | contig 10558 bp, 9 predicted proteins | sample IncBWH26MmetaG_FD_155456 | JGI IMG/M metagenome (GOLD analysis project Ga0210400, IMG submission 155456) | Forest soil microbial communities from Barre Woods Harvard Forest LTER site, Petersham, Massachusetts, United States - Inc-BW-H-26-M | ecosystem: Environmental > Terrestrial > Soil >... | reverse complement strand
ATACCGATAGGCCGTCTGGGCCGTCGCGATGGCGCTCGAGAGGGCGAGAGCCAGGGCGGCCGCTGCAATCATGCCGGGTTGGATCAGCTTCCGCACGCCGTGGTCATGGCCTGCCGAGCTTCCTCGCGCTTCGCGTCCGCTTCCTGGTCCGTGAAAAAGACTCGGTTGCCTTCGGCGTCCCGGTCAAAGAGCCGCCGTGCGTCTTTGAGGGCGTAGTAGCGATTGCGCGCAGCGTCGCATTGAGCCTGCGTAGCGTGGTCGATTTGCGCCTTCTGCGCATCCTCCGCCGATTTTTGCCGATTGCGCTGGCTTTCCTCAGCTTTGAGGATCTGCTGCTCCTTGGCGATCCGAGCGGCTTCAGCCGGATCGGGCTGATCGACGCGTACGATGGACTTCTCTGCCTTCGAGCTATCGGCCCGGTCCGAGTAGACCACATGGCCTTGGGCATCGATCGATTTGTACACATCGTTGGCCCGCGGCACGCAGCCCGGCCACAGGAGTAGCGCGAGCGCCCCGAGGAGCGCGCCGTGCTGGGCAGGAACTGATGTCATCCGTGAATGCCGCACACAACCTCTCGGTACTCGATGAATCTACTGCGATGCGAGCGTATCTTGCGGCGATTCTCATCACAAAATTCAAGCGAAACGCATCGGCTCGCCATTCCGGGTAGCCTTGGCGAATGACGACGTCCGCATCGACCAAACGCCCCGTTGACGCGGCAGCCCTCCTGGCGGATCTGCGCCTCTGGAGCCGGGAACTGGGCTTCGCCCGGCTCGGCGTCGCTCTCATCGATCTCGCGCGCGATGAGGCGCACTTTCTCGACTGGCTGCGCGCCGGATTCCACGGCGAAATGGCGTACATGGCGCGTCACGGCGTGAAGCGCACCCGGCCGGCGGAACTGTTGCCGGGAACGGTGAGCTGCGTCAGCGTGCGCATGGATTACTGGCCCGAGCACGCGGCCGACGCCGCCGCCACCTTGGCGGACCCCAGTGCGGCGTACATTTCCCGTTACGCCTTGGGGCGCGACTACCACAAGCTCATGCGCACGCGGCTGCAGCAGCTGTGCGACCGCATTGAGAACGCGGTGGGTCCGTTCGGCCACCGGGTTTTCACCGACAGCGCGCCGGTCTTGGAAAAAGCGCTGGCGCGCAACGCCGGCCTCGGTTGGATCGGCAAACATACCAACTTGATCGATCGCGACGCCGGTTCTTATTTCTTCCTCGGGGAAATCTACCTGGACTTCGGCTTGCCGGTCGAACAAGCCGGTACTGCGCACTGCGGCACGTGCAGCGCCTGCATACCTGCCTGCCCCACCGGCGCCATCGTCGCGCCGTATCGGCTCGATGCGCGGCGCTGCATTTCCTACCTCACCATCGAGCTGGCCGGGACGATACCGCTCGAGTTCCGCCGCGCCATCGGTAATCGCATCTACGGCTGCGATGACTGTCAGTTGGCTTGCCCTTGGAACAAGTTCGCGCGCCCGAGCGCGGACAAGGACTTCGCCGTGCGTCACGGTCTGGATCAGGTACAGCTGATCGAACTGTTTTCCTGGACCGAAGAGCAGTTTTTGCAACGCACCGCGGGCAGCGCGATCCGCCGGATCGGCTACGAGCGGTGGTTGCGCAACATCGCGGTCGCGCTCGGCAACGCGCCCACCTCGGCCGCGTTGCTCGAGTCGCTGCGCAGCCGCGCGCAGCATCCCTCGCCCCTGGTACGCGAGCACGTGCACTGGGCGCTCGCGCAGCACTCGGCTGCGGCCGGCCAATCCTAGACCGGCGGCAACAAGCTGCTGCCGGCGGGATTGAAGAAGTGCCGGCCGCCGCGCTTCTTGCTGATCTCGGCAAACAATTGCTGATAGTCGCCATCGTTGTTCACCGGGTCGATGGCGGCTGAATTCACGATCAGCAGCGGCGAGGCATCGTAGCCATGAAAGAATCGCGCATACGCCTGATTGAGCTTGTCCAAATAGCCGCGCTCGATGTTCTGTTCATAGCGGATGCCGCGCTTCGCGATCCTTTCCACCAGCACATCGACCGGCGCCTGCAGGTACACCACCAGATCCGGCTTCGGGGCATCCACCACCACCCTCTCGTAGACTCGCTCGTACAGCGCGTACTCCGCATCATCGAGCGTCACCCGCGCGAATAGTCGGTCCTTTTCCAGCAGGTAGTCCGCCACGCGCACAGCGCCGAACAGGTCCTCCTGGCGAACCTCCTCCAATTGACGGGCCCGCTGAAACAGAAAAAACAGCTGCGTCTGGAATGCCGCGGCCCGCGGATTTTTGTAGAAGCGCTCGAGAAACGGATTCTGATCCGCCTGCTCGAGCACCAGCTGGCCGCCGAGCGACTGCCCCAAGCGACGCGCCAGACTGGTCTTACCGACACCGATCGGACCTTCGACGACAATGAATCGGTGTGGTATTGCGCTCACCATGGAAAACTCTTAGTCGATGACTGAAATATCGGAATCGCCGGATTTCTGCAGCAATTCCAACACGTTGCCGTGTCCCGGAATCGAGAGTGTCGGGGCGATATCGGCCAGAGGATACAGGACGAAGTTGCGCGTCGACACTCCGGGGTGCGGCAGCGTCAAACCGGGTTCATCGACGGTCTCACCGAGTAGCCAGACGAGATCGAGGTCGATGACACGCGGACCCCAGCGCTCCTGGCGCTTCCGGCCCATGGCCGTTTCGATGTCGACCAGGCCACCGAGCAGCTCGCGCGCCGGCAACTGCGTGAGCAGTCCGGCCACTGCGTTCACGAAGTTCGGCTGGTCCTGCGGTCCCATGGGCCGCGAGCTGTAGAGGCGTGAACGCCGCACCAAACGGCTCGCGGGCAGCGCCGCGAGGCGCTCGAAGGCTTCACGCACCCGTGCTGCGGGATCGTGCAAGTTGCTGCCGATCGCCACGTACGCCGGGCGCCAACGCGGCTCGCCTGGGGTGCTCAGACAGGGCTCCTAAGTGCGCGCCGCTCCGCCGCGTCGGCGCCGGCGGCGTCTCCGGCTAGGCGCCGCGGCACCCTCGCCCTCGGCGGCCGGCTCCGCCGGTCGCGCCTGCACCAGCGCCGCCCTCTCCTCCTGCGGCAGCATCTGAATGTCGGTCCACCACTTCGCGAGCTCCGGATCGGCCACGCCGACTTGCGCACGCAACAGCAAGAAATCATAGGCCGCGCGAAAACGCGGATGCTGCAGCAAACTTAAGGATTTCAGGCCGCTGCGGCGGTTGAAGCGGGGTTGCAGCATCAGCAATTCGCGCATGGGTATGGCAAAGCGCCGCGGAATCGCCACGCGTGACTGCTGCGCCCGCAGCACCGTATCGCAGGCCTGTAAGAGCTGCGCCAGATCCGGCGCCGGCCCTGCCTGGCGCTCGTTGAGTTCACGCAACACCGCACCCCACAGCAATACTGCGAACAGGAACGTCGGGGTCACCGGTTTGTCCGCGGCAATGCGCTCGTCCGTGTTGATGAGACCGCGCTCGAGCATCTCCTCGGCGTATGCGTAAGGCGGCAGCGCGAAGGCGGCGGCGGACATCGGGAATAGATGTTCGAAGAGCCCGTACTTCTGCAACAACCGGAAAGATTTGGCACCAAAGCCGGACAGGAACAATTTCAGACACTCGTCGAACAAGCGCGCCGGCGGCACTCCGTCGAGCAAATACGCCAGTTTGTCTATTGGCACTTCGGTCCCGGGCTCGATCGAGAAATCCAGCTTGGCGGCGAAGCGCACCGCGCGCAGCATGCGCACCGGATCCTCCCGGTAGCGAGTTTCCGGGTCACCGATCAATTTCAGCCGGCGCTGCCGCACATCGCTCACGCCGTCGACGAAGTCCCAGATCGAAAAGTCGTCGATGTTGTAGTAAAGACCGTTGGCCGCGAAATCGCGCCGCCACACGTCCTCCTCGATGGAGCCGTAGATATTGTCGCGCAGGATCCGACCACGCTGATCGAAGGCGCGATGCTCAGAGTCGCTCGGCGCGGTGAATTCAGCCACTGCGTCCGGCTCGGCATCGGAATCGGTCACGCCGCCTTCGTTGACGGAATCTGGTTCGATATCCTCGGCGGCCTCTCGCTCGGGCGCCGCCGCTGCGCGAAAGGTCGCCACCTCGATGATTTCATGGCCGAAATGCACATGAGCCAGGCGAAAGCGTCGGCCAATCAGTCGACAGTTACGAAACAAGCGCCGGACCTCCTCGGGCAGCGCATTGGTCGCCACGTCGAAGTCCTTTGGCGTGATGCCGAGAAGCAGGTCGCGGACCGCCCCACCGACCAAAAAACCCTGATAGCCCGCATCTTTGAGGCGGTAGAGGACCTTCAAGGCGTTCGGCGAGATCGCCGCACGTGAAATCGAATGCTCAGAGCGAGGGATCACTAAAGGAGGAAATGGCGTCGACGATGCGTTCAAAAAGGGGGGTTCCGCTTGAGTCCAAAAAATTGGGCCGTATACTACCAGCCCTCTTGGGTTCTTAGCGCCCAGATCCGTAAACACCGCTCCCTTCGTCTAGAGGCCTAGGACATTGCCCTCTCAAGGCAAGTACACGAGTTCGAATCTCGTAGGGAGCGCCAATTCGAATGAAAATGCCGGTGCATCACCGGTATTTTCATTCGAACATGCCTACGAGATGAAAGGAGCGCCATTCCACCAAATCAATGGGTTATGGACGGCGGCGGCGGCCATTGCCGGTTAACTTATGTCGTCTGCAACCGAGCAGCCCGGCACGGAAAGCGGCCTCACGCCGGAGTAATCTGGCCTCGAATCTCCTCTAGTGTTGTCCTCCGTGGAAACTGTGCTTAGGCCGGAAATGTGCAAACGTTTCCGGCCTTTTTTCATGCCAGCCCCCCGATCGCCCGGTCGCCGCGACCCCCGAACCGCGAGCCTGCAGGCTTCGGCTAAGATGGCCGCTCGATCGAACAATGAATTTGGGCTGGAGAAGGGAGTTCGAAAAGATGCGTCATCTACTCAGCGCAGCCGCGCTCATCATCGCCGCCGCCGCGGCGGCCCCTGTCATCGCCGACGAGGGCATGTGGACCTACGATAATTTTCCCACCGCCAAAATGCAGGCCGCCTATGGCTGGGCGCCGGACGCAGCATGGCTGGAGCACGCCCGACTCGGCAGCATCAGACTCACTGTTGGCTGTTCGGCGAGCCTGGTCTCGCCGGACGGGCTGGTGATGACCAATCATCATTGCGTACGTGAATGCGTGAGCGATCTGGCGGACGCGCAACACGATTACATCGCCAAGGGTTTCTATGCGGCGACGCGTGCCGATGAGAAGAAATGCCCGGCCATGGAGGCCAATCAGCTGGTGAAGATTTCGGACGTCACGCAGCAGGTCGAGGCCGCGACCGCGGGAAAGTCGGACCGTGCATTCCATGAAGCCGAGCGGGCGATCAAGGCGCAAATCGAAAGTGCCTGCGGGACCACGGCGGACGTGCGTTGTCAGGTGGTCACGCTGTACGCCGGCGGCGTTTACGATTTGTACAAATACAAGCGCTATCAGGACGTGCGCGTCGTGTTCGCGCCGGAGGAGGACGCGGCGTTCTTCGGCGGCGACCCGGACAACTTTACTTTTCCGCGCTTCGATCTGGATGCGTCCTTCGTGCGGATTTACGACAACGACAAGCCGCTGCGTACGGACACCTATTTGAAATTCGCGACCAAGGGTGTGAAACAAGGCGACATCGCTTTCACGAGCGGCAATCCCGGATCCACCGAACGCGACGATACGCTGGTTGAGCTCGAATTTCAGCGCGACGACGCGCAGCCGTTTCTGTTGGCGATGCTGTCCGAATTGCGCGGCATTCTCACTGAGTTCGCCACCAAAGGGCCGGAGCAGGCGCGCACTTCCAGGACGCAGCTCTTCTCCATCGAGAATTCTCTCAAAGCCTACAAGGGCAGGCAGCTTGCCCTGGTGCATGAATCGATCATCGCCGCCAAGGCGCGCGCCGAGGTCGATTTTCGCAAACGCATCGCGGCCGATCCGAACCTGTCGGCGAGTTATGGCGGAGCCTGGGACGCGGTCGCGGGGGCCGTGGCGCATCAACGCAACATCTACGTGCGCTACACGCTGCTGGAGCGCTGGCCGCAACGGCTGTCCGATCTGATGCACCATGCGGTGGCATTGAACCGTTACGGCGTCGAGATCGGCAAGCCGGACGGGCAGCGGTTGGAAGAATACACCGACGCCAACTTCCCGGCGCTGCGGCAGCAGATCACCTCATCGGCGCCGATTCACGCGGAGCTGGAGAAAACCGTTCTGACTTGGTGGCTCACGAAGGTGCGTGAATGTCTCGGCACGACCGACCCCGACGTGCGGACGCTGCTCGGCAATCGCAGTCCCGGAGAGATCGTCGACGCGTTGGTGGACGGCGCCAAGCTGAGCGATCCAGCGCTGCGCGCTCAACTGCTCTCGGGCGGCGCAAACGCGATCGGTGCCTATCACGATCCTCTGATCGATTTCGAGCGCGTGCTGGACGCAACAGCACGCGCCGTGCGCACCGACTACGAGAACAATGTGACAGCCGTGAAAACCAAGAACGCCGCACTGATTGCCAAGGCACGCTTCGCGCTCGAAGGGAAAAACGCCTACCCGGACGCGACCTTCACGCTGCGACTGTCGTACGGTGCAGTGTCGGGTTATCAGGAGAACGGGCACGGCGTCGCACCAGCAACGAATTTCGCCGGCGCCTATGCGCATGCGACCGGACGCGACCCGTTCAAGCTGCCGGACAGTTGGATGGCGGCGGAGAAGGCCGTGGATCCTGCCGCGCTGCTGAATTTCGTAGCGACTGACGACATCATCGGCGGCAACTCGGGCTCGCCCGTGATTGGACGCAACGGAGAAGTGATCGGTCTGATCTTCGACGGGAACATCCAGTCGCTCGGCGGGGACTTCGGCTATGACGGCACCTTCAATCGAGCGGTGGCCGTGGACGTCACCGGCATCACCGAGGCGCTGAAGCATATCTATCACGCCGACCGATTGGTGAAGGAGTTGACTCACTAGGGCGCACTGCGCCGATTTCCTCAGCTGATTTAACGTTAACGGCATCGCCGTCTGCAATTGGCGACGGGTCTCACTGTCAACGCGGCAAGTGGTGGACCGTTGGTGCAGGCAACAGCGAAGCAACGATGCTCCGCATTGCCCAATAATTATCGTTAAATGAGGAGATTGAACATGGTGCGCAGTACCTTTCGATTATTGCTGGTCGGCGCCGCCGCCGCACTGATCGCCGCTTGTGGAGGCGGTGGTTCCGGCGGCCTCAGCACCGGCACGCCCACCCAAGTTGCGCAAACCGGCAACGTGCCCGTGCTCATCACCGACGCATCCACCGAAGACTGGGCGACGATCGGTGTCAAGGTTTTGTCGATCGCGCTCGTCCCGCAAGGCGGCGGCAACAATGTCACCGTGTACACCGCGCCGGCGATGGCGCCCACGATCAATTTGGCGCAACTGGACCAGATCGGGGAAATACTCGGCAATGTCAGCGTGCCGGTCGGAACCTACAACGCCGCCGTGCTCACCGTCAGCGCCAATCCCGGCGATGTGCTGCTGACGGTGGCGCCTGATCCCGAAGCGGGATTCATCGCCGCCGCCGGGACGACGATTCCGGTTGGTCAGATCCAAGTGCAGCACACTCAGGGCTCGGCGCCGAATTTGACCGTGCCCGTCAAGGTGAACTTCGAATCGCCGCTGGTCGTAACCGCGGGCCAGAGCAACGCGCTCGACTTGGAATTTGATCTTGCGCATCCTGCCTTCTTGGTCGGCCATGTGCCTGCGGGATTCGCAAACACTCTATGGGCCGTCAACTTCGACGGGCCCGTGCGTCACCGCCCGCTGCACGACCTGACTCGCCTGGTATTGCGGCATCTGTACGGTGACGTGACCGCGATATCGTCCGACAACAGCTCCATCACCGTCACCAAGGAGTTTCCCACCGAGCCCGCGGTAAATCCGGAGACGGCCATCGCCACCACCCAGTCGCTGCAAATACTGGCGGATGCGACCAACGGCACGATCTACTACGACGTGGATGCGAAGACGCGCACGGTCATCAAGAACTTCTCCGCGGAGAGTTCGTTGCCCGGCAAGTTGGTGCGCATTGCGGCGCGCTACCAGGAAAATGGCACGCTGGTGGCGACCCGAATCTGGGCGAGCAGTCAGTTCAACAATGTCTGGCTGAGCCCCGAGGGACATGTGCTGCATGTCGACACCATCAACGATGTCGTCACCGTTGCCAGCGAATCCGGCCGGGGCGTCGACCTCAGCGTCGACGCCAACACGCAGTTCTTCTTCCGGCAGCCGCACAATCCCGCGGCCGACTCCATGCCCATCGGCACCGGCACGGCATTTCTCGCCAACCATGATTTGGTGCGCGGGTTCAAGGTGCATGCCAGCGTGGTCGACCCGCTGGCGACCCCGCTGGTGGCACAGAGCATCGACATCGAGACGGCCGCGTACGACGGTCAAATATCCGCCGCCAATATGACGGGCTTCACGTTGACCCGCATCTTTCGAACGGCCAAAGACGATTACGTGTACACGCTCGATTACATTTTGAGCACGACCGCCAACGGCACGGACGATGCCGGCAATCCCATCGTGGGATTCAAGTGGTGGAACTTTGCCTACCCGACGCTATTCACCAGCGGTATGAATGCCGTCACCGATTTCATCTCCGCCACCAGCGGCAGCGTCAATTTCGGCGGTTCAGTGGGTGCGGTGCCCTCGCGCGGCGTCAGTTTCGGCACCTGGAATGATGCTGCCAATCCCGATGGTTGGTCCGCTTCGGCCAGCATACTGATACCCTCGTTGCTGCCGCTCGGCTCGGTCGCGACGGGCCTGGTGGACAACGCCTTCACCATGACGGTCGCGGGCGGCGCAAATCCGGCCACGATCGCCGTCAGCGCGGTCCCAGGATCTGCAACCCTCGTCTATCAGGTCGATTGCACCAACGGCATCGTGACGGTCAGCGCAATCGACATCACAACCAGTGCGGGTCTGGCGAGTCTCACGACAGGTCTCGCGGCCGGTGCACCGGTCAAGGTCTACGGGGTGCCGCAGGCAGACGGGACTTTGAGGGGCTATGTGCTGGCGTACTTCACCGGACAGGCGCCGGTGCAATGAGGACGTGCACTCCGACGCCGTAGCGATAGACGTTTTCGCCGCCGCGATAGCCTGTCACGATCAGTGCCGCGGTCGCCGCCGACAGAACCAGGAGGAATGCCCAGGTGGGGCGCGAGTTCGGCACGTTGCCCGCGCCCCGCCACACCGCCAGCAGCACCAGCGCCAGAGTCGTGAAAACGGCCCATCTCAAGTGCAGCGAAATTGCTTGGTGCGCGGCCGCGCCGACCTGCAAGTCGACGACGGCCGCAACTCCGGTAGCCAGCGCGAACAGAGCGGCAACGGCGCCGACGCACAGATTCCAGGTACCCACCGTGGCGAGCATCGCAGCGTGATGCGGGACGCGCACCAGCCGTGCCGCCAGCAGGAACACGGCGGCACTGACCCCGAGCGCCAGCGGGAAATGCACCACCATGGGATGCCATTCGGGCAGCAGCATCACGTGCGGCGCCACCACGCAATCGTGTCGCTCAATGCGTCGTCCAATGTGAAGCGAGGCTGCCAACTAGCTTCATCCCGCAAGCGGTGCACGTCCGGAACGAGCATCGCCGGCTCGCCGGGCGATGCGGGCCTCGCACCGAGACGCACCAGATCGTTGCGTCCGATCTGCCGTGCAATCCGCTCGACGAGTTCGGCAATCGATACCGGCTCGCCCGACCCTATGTTCACGGGTCCTTCGAGCGTGGAGTCGAGCACCGCCGCAAATGCTGCGCCGACGTCCGCGACGTGCAGGAAACTGCGAATCTGCCGACCGTGCGAACATGCCGCTTCGCGGCCGTTGAGCAGCTTGCAGATCACGGATGGCACCAATCGCGCCTCGTGCTCGTCCGGACCGAACTGAAAGAAAATACGCCCCCACGCCGTCGACAGGTTCTGACGCCGGCCGACATCGGCCAGCGTCTTTTGCAGTCCGATTTTGCAGGCCGCATAAGGGCTCGAAGGCGGGCTAGCGCCAACCGCCAATGGGCTCGATCGTTCGTCGCACACCTCTACCCGTGACCAATCGTATTCGGCGCAACTCCCGGCCATCAACACGCGGCGGCCGCCCCGGGCGCCGAAGCGGCGCAGCAGGTGCTCGCTCGCCGCCGCCCAGCGGAAATTCTCCGGGCTCTGCCAATACAGCCCGGGTGTGGCGATCCAGGCAAAGTGCAGCAGATGAGTCGGCAGCGTCTCGTCGATCAACTCGTCGATGCTCGACTCATCGAGCAGATCGGCGACGTGTACGCTTGCGCCGTCGAGCTGCGCAGGTATGCCGCGGGTCGCATTCCGGGACCGTACCGCGTGCACTTCATATCCCAATTTCAGCAGCGCCGGGACGCTCCAGCGGCCGATGAAGCCGCCGGCGCCGCTCACCAGCACGCGTTTTGACTGGGTCACGCGTCGCTCGGCCCGTCGAGCAGCGGATAGCCGGCATCGCGCTCGGAGATCACCGCTGGCGG
>Ga0210400_10005697_pt1 | contig 10559 bp, 9 predicted proteins | sample IncBWH26MmetaG_FD_155456 | JGI IMG/M metagenome (GOLD analysis project Ga0210400, IMG submission 155456) | Forest soil microbial communities from Barre Woods Harvard Forest LTER site, Petersham, Massachusetts, United States - Inc-BW-H-26-M | ecosystem: Environmental > Terrestrial > Soil >... | reverse complement strand
GTTTCTCGGCCACTATGGTCTCGCCTTCGCCGCCAAGCGTGTTGCACCGCGGGCGAAGCTCGGTACGCTGGTGTTCGCGGCCCAGTGGGCCGATGAGTTGTGGCCGGTGTTGCTCTTGCTCGGCGTCGAGCATGTGCGCGTGGTCCCGGGGCTCATGGCGGCCTCGCCGATGGACTTCGTCGACTTTCCGATCAGTCATAGCCTGCTGCTCGACATCGGGTGGGGCGTGTTATTTGGAGGACTGTACTACGCCGTGCGGCGTGATGCGCGGAGCGCGGTCGTGGTCGGGCTGCTCGTTGTGAGCCACTGGGTGCTCGACGTGCTCGTGCATCGCCCTGACCTGCCGCTCTGGCCCGGTGGGCCGGAGGTCGGGCTCGGGATGTGGCGATCGGTGCCGCTCACGTATCTGGCGGAGGCCGTCGTCTTTGGCGGTGGGCTCGCGGTGTATCTGCGCTCGACTGTCGCCATCGATCGTATCGGCACGATCGCGCTCTGGGCGCTTGTTGTCGTGCTGGTCGGCATTTATGCCATGTCGGAATCGGGCGGCGGACCACCGCCGACGCAGCGCGAGATCGGCGAGACGGCGCTTGTGCTCTGGCTCTTTGTGCCGTGGGGATATTGGATCGATCGGCACCGCGCCGTGCGGGCGGCCCGGTGAAGCGAGCGGCGTTGGGGGTTGGTCGTGAGCGTAGTGGGTGCCGCGGTGGCCGGTGGGCAGACGGGGTCGTGCACCGTGCCGCCGAGTGACCGTTTTGCGCCGGGCGTCATCGGTGCGACGTTGCGGCCGGATGGGATCGATGCGCCGCCCCGCGAGTATGCCACGGCGCTACTGGAGGCCATCGGGGAGCAATATCCGACCAACGCGCCCGTGACGCTGGGGACGTACGTGACCAGCGTCACGGGCGCCGGGGCGACGGCGTTTACCGCGGTGGGGTTCACCGTGACTGATGCCGGGGCGATTGAAAAGCTACAACTGGAAGCGTCGTCGCTGTCCCCAAGCTTCGATCGCAACGTCGTGACCGCGCTAAAGGCCGCGGCCGCCGCCGGGTTACCGCCGATGCCGCGCCACTGGCATCACGCGCGATTCCATCTGGAAGTCGCGACCGCGGCTGAGCCGGATACGGGCGCCGATATCGGGGACACGACCAATGCCGTGCGGATGCACTGGGTCAGCACCCAGCTCCCGACCTGGCCCCACGGGCTCAACGCCGCACCCGTGCCAGGCAAGCAGAACTGGCTGCCGTATCCGGAGCTGGCGCGCCGACAGCTGGTCGAGGACTCGGTCCTCATCCAATTTGTCGTCGGCACCGATGGGCGGGTCACGCCGGGCACGGCGATCGTCATGCACGCGGGCTACCGGGACTTTGTGCGGGCGATTGCGGGGCGGTTGGCGACCTTCCGATACCTCCCGGCCACGATCAACGGGTGCCCGGTCGCGTCACTCGTGACGGAGCCGTTCGTGTTCAAGATCGAGCGCCGCTGATCGGGGCGAGCACCGTGCCGTGAGGAGAAAGTGGGCATATTCTCCTCACCCGTTGAGGCGAATACTACGAATTGGTGGGCAGATCGAGCCGGTAACCGACGCCGCGGACGGTGATCAGCATCGCCGGCTCATCGGGGCCGTCGATCTTGTGGCGGAGGCTGGAGACGAGCGCGTCGAGGGCGTGACGGCTCGCGCCGGCGCGGTCGTGCCACACCGCGTCGGCGAGGACGTCGGCGCTGATCGTCTGGGAGTTGCGCTCGGCGAGGATCGCGGCGAGCCGGGCTTCGCGGGGGCTCAAGCGACCCTCGCGGAACCCGCGTTGGAATCGGCCCGTGTGGGCATCGATGCGCAGGGTGCCGACGCGGTGCACGCCGAGCGCGGCGCGGCCGTTGCCGGGGCGACTGGCTGCCGATGCCGGTGGGGTCTGGCGCAGGACGCGCTGGATCCAGGCGTCGAGGGCGACCATCTCGAACGGCTTGGGCAGAAACGACACGCGCTCGTCGTCCGCCGCGGCGACGAGGTCACTCGGGTTCGCCGTCCCGCTGATCACGAGCACGGGCGTGTCGCGTCCCGACGCGCGCAGGGCGCGCAGGATGAGCAGGCCGCTCAGATCCGGCAGCACGAGATCCAGCAGGATGAGATCGTGCGGGACATCGCCGAGCGCTTTTCTGAGACCGGTCGTGCCATCGCAGGCCACGTCGACCTGGACGCGTCCCATCAAGTGCAGCTCGCGCGCAACGCGACTCCGCACATCAGGGTCGTCCTCGACGACCAACATGCGCGGAGGGGGCGTTGGTGGGTGTGTCACGACAACCCTCCCCCCGGTGACAGTCTCCCGGGTAAATACTGGACGGCATAGCAATGCGCAAGGCGCGCTCGGCCCGCGTGAACCATCGGTAAACCCTGGTGCACAAAGGTTTTCTAGCGACGCCTCCCTTCGCGACTGCCTCGAACCTGCCTACGCAACTGCTTCGAACCTGCCTATCGCGTCGGCGACTCGCTCTCGGAGTGGCTGACCGCGCGCGGGGCCCCAGGTCTAGCCTCCCGGGATGTGTCATCCCCGCCGGTTCACGCGCCGGTGCAGGCCGCCGCGAGAGTGGGCCGCGGCGCTGCTGGTGCTGCTCGTTGCCCTGTGTGCGAGCGGGCAAGAATCGGTCACCGCCGTGTTGGTCATGGGACGCGTCACCGGTCCCGACGGACGACCCATCGCTGGCGCGTCGGTGCGCGTCGCGCCGCTGCCCACGGGCGCCGACCGGCTCGTGACGACGGACGCCGACGGCGCGTTCCGGACGTCGCAACCCGGCGAGGTGATTCGCATCGCGCTCGACGTGCGCGCGTTGGGGTATGCGCCCGCCCACGCCGAGGTGGCTCGACCCGCCGGCGCGTGGCGCGTGAGCGCAAACGTCGAGCTGGCGCTCGCGCGACACGTGCTCGATCGCGTCGTGACCGAAGCTACGCAGGATGCGCCACCCGTCCGACCCGGCCAAACCGCGCGATCGTATTCCGGCGATCGGTTGCACCATCTCCCCGTTGGCGTCGGCGACTCGGTGGCGACGATCGGCGCGCTCGTGCCCGGTGGGCTCGCGCCCAACGGCCAACAGCGCGGATCGACGTCGTTCACGTACGATGGAACCGGCGTGGGACTGCGCGCGCTGCCCCCCGAGGCGCTCGGCGGTGTGACCGTGACCCCCAACGGGTTCGACGTCGGCGACGCGCGCTCGGCTGGGACGCAGGTTGAAGTCACCACGCAGTCCGGCCAGGAGTCGCCGCACGGCGCGGTCGCGTATACGCTGGCCGACCATGCGCTGCAGCTCGGCGCGCCATCCTCGACCATCAACGGCTTTCAGTCGACGAGCACGATCGACGCCGCGTACGGCGGACCCCTACTCCGGCATCGGCTCCTGGCGTTCGGCGCCGTGAACGCGTCGCGGACGACGGCCGCCGCCACGTCGCTCCTGTCCGCCGACGCTCCCGCCCTGCGCGGACTCGGCGTGTCGAGCGACTCCGTCAGGCGCCTGACGAGCATTCTTGGCGCACTCGGCGCGCCGGTCTCGCCAGCCGGGATTCCGCGGAGAGTGATGACGGACGGTGTGAACGCCTTTGGCCGTCTCGATGCGATGCCGACCGCGTCGGAAACGATCACGTTCACCGCGCAGGGGCAGGGTCGGTGGCAGCAGGGTCGCACGGTGGGTCCCACGGCGCTGCCATCGACCGGGACGACACAGTCGTTCTGGGGCGCGACGGCGCATCTGTCGCTGGCGTCACGACTCGCGCCCGGGCTGGAGAACGAGGCCGGCGTGGCGGTCTCGCGACAAGCGCAGTCGCAGTTGCCAACGGCGCGTGTGCCAAGCGGCACCGTCACGGTCGGCACGACGGGCGCGATCGCGTCGCTCGCGTTTGGCGGGTCGGGGTCGGCGACGCAGCGGCAGACCAGCGATGCGTTGGAGCTCGACGAGCGACTGCAGTGGACGATCGGGGCACACCAGCTCATGGTGGGCGGCCGGCTGACCGACAATCGGTCCCTCTTCACGTCCGGGCCCAACGCGTACGGGTCGTTCGCGTACACGTCGTTGGCCGATCTGGCGGCCGGTATGCCCGCATCGCTCACGCGGACGCCGACGCCGCTCTCGACCGAGGGGGCGACGCTCACCACGTCGGCGTATGTAGCGGACCGCTGGACCGTGACACGCGAGTTGGAGCTCTCGGTAGGCGCGCGGGTGGAGCAGACGCGTGCGACGGCGTTGCCACCGTACGATGCGGCCATCGACTCGGTGTTTCACATACGGACGGACCGGTTGCCGGCGCCGGTGACCATCGATCCCGGACTCGGGTTTCGGTGGGCGCCGGGTGGGCGCGACACACTGGTGGTCGTGAACGGCGGCGTTGCGGTGGCCGCGGCGAGCACGCCGGGTGCCTTTGCCGGGAGTGTCGGGCAGCCGACCACGCAATTGGTCTGCACCGGCGCCGCCGTGCCGGCGCCCCAGTGGGCAGCCTACTCCGCCAATCCTGGCGCCATCCCGACGGCGTGCGTGGGACCAGAACGTGCGGCGCAGGGGACCCGGCCCACGGTGTCGCTGTTCGATCCGCGCGATCCCACGCCGCGCGCGGTGAGTGGTGCGCTCAGCGTGACCAAGCCGCTCGGGCGACACGTCAGCCTGTCCCTGACCGCGAGCGGTGTCACTGGTCGGGGGGTGGGGGGAACGACCGATCTGAATCTCAGCCCGGTCGCGCAATTCACGTTGCGGGATGAGGGGAATCGACCGGTGTACGTGCCCGCCAGCGCCATCGATCAGACGGGCGCCGTCAGTGTGCTCGGCTCACGTGTCCATCAGGAGTTTGGTCAGGTGCTGGCGCTGACGTCGCGGCTGCGACAGATGGGTGGCAGCATCGCCGCGGGACTCACGATCACCGGTGCGCAGGAGGGGCAACTGGCGCAGCTCTCGTACTCGATCACCGGGTCGCGGCAGCAGGCGTACTATCCGACGCCGCTCACGGCGACGTGGGCGCCGGGGCCAACCGATGGGCAACAGCAACTGCTGGTCGTGGCCACGCAGCCGATCGGGCGCGATGTCGATCTCTCGCTGATCGGGAGTGCGACCTCGGGCAGTCGATTCACGCCCGCCGTGAGCGAGGATGTGACGGGGACCGGCGCGCAGGTGCCCGGGGCGTTCGTGTTTGATCCGGCGTCGACGCGCGATTCGGCCGTCGCGTCAGCCATGCGCGCGCTGGTGGCGCACGGATCGGGGAACGTCCGCACCTGTCTCGGGTCGCAGCTTGGGCGGTTGGCGGCGCTCAATAGCTGTACCGGTCCGTGGCAGCCGGTGCTCGACCTGCAGGCGAACGTTCATCCGGCGTGGTTCGGGCTCGATCGACGGTTCACGCTGTCGTTCATCGTCACCAATGTGTTGACGGGGCTCGATGCCATCGTCCATGGATCCAGTCATCTGGCTGGGTGGGGCGATCCTGGGACGCCGGACCCGGTGCTGTTGTACGTCGAGGGATTCGACCAGGCGTCGCAGGCGTTTCACTACAGCGTGAATTCGCGGTTTGGGAGCGGGCTCGCGGCGCGGGCGTCGTCGGGGATTCCGTCGCAGTTGATCGTGCGGGGGCGGTTCGTCGTTGGGCGGTAGGCCAACAAGGTGACTGTCACGAGACGTGTCAGCGTCCGGCGTCTTCATCCGGTGCGGATTCGAACTCGGGGACTCGCCTTGGTCGTTCATATTGTCGTCTGTCTGGCAGGCGAGCGGCTCGCTGCGTTTCAGGACATCGCGGCGCGGCGTCGTGTGCGTCTGACGGTGACGACGCCCGGTGAGCTGCTCGCGATGGACGGGCCGATCGATGCCGATCTCGTGGTGCTCGATCCCGGGTTGTTTGAGGCGTGGGACGCAGCGGTGCTGCCGGAGCGGGTGCCGCGCTGGCGGCGTCGGGTGGCGTTGCACATCGAGCTCACGCCTGGCGTGTGTCGGATCGTCGCGGATCTCATCCCGCTTGGGGTGCGGCACATTGTCATCGATCCGTACGATCCGGTGCGGGAGATGTTGCACGCGTTGATCGATCTGGCGATTCGCGACCGGACGGGGCGGTCATCGGTGGAGTGATGTTGGTGTAGCTAGCCGCCGTAGCCGAGTCGGCCGAGGGCGTCGCCAGAGAGGCGAAAGAGTCGCCAGTCGGATTGCATCTCGGCGCCGATGCGGTGGTAGAAGCCGATGGCCAGCTCGTTCCACTCGAGGGCGGCCCAGTCGATCCGGGTGCACCCACGTTCGACGGCGATGCGTGCGAGTGCGGCGAGGAGGACGCGGCCGGCGCCTATTTGGCGGGCGGAGGGGCGGACGAAGATGTCTTCGAGGTAGATGCCGCGGCGGCCGGTCCAGGTCGAGAAGTTATGGAAGAAGAGGACGAAGCCGACGGGGTCGTCGTCGACGTAGGCCAGGAGTACCTCCGCGGCGGGGGGGTCGGAGAAGAGGGCCGCGCGGAGGTCGTCGTCTGTCGCGATCGCGGCGTCGGCCGCGCGCTCGTAGGTGGCCAGCTCGCGAATGAGCGAGCCGATGAGGGGGACGTCGGCGAGTGTGGCTGGTGTTACCGTGATCTTGGGAGGCATGCGACGAGGATGCTCGTCGCACTCCAGGCACGCAACCCGGGCGTTCACTCGTCGCGCCGGCGGCGCTCCCAGCGTTCGATGTCGCGGCGGTCCTTCTTGGACGGGCGGCCGGTCTCGTAGTCGGGGGGCGGGGCGGCGCGGAGTTGGGCAGCGAGAGCCGCGCGGGCGGCGCGGCTGGCGTCGGTTTCTTCGTAGAGCTTTGCGGCCTCGGACGCTGGGCCGCGGCGGTCGGAGATGGCGCGCACGACGCACACCGTTTCGAATGGGGGCTGGCGGATGCGCACCGTGTCGCCGGGCGCGATGGCCTTGGCGCGCTTGGCGCGGTCGCCGTTGACCTCGACGCGGCCTTGCTCCACGGCGTCGGCGGCGAGCGAGCGTGTCTTATAGAAGCGCGCCGCCCAGAGCCACTTATCGAGGCGGGTGCGCGCATCAGGTGTTTGCGGGCTCGACAAGGAAAAGCCTTATCCTGGGTCGCAGAATGGTATAAATTAGTCCTTCAGTTGTACAAAATGTCCGGTGCGCCGGGCGGACCTGTACCCCCCAATGACGCTACCTGCGACTTCTTCGACGATTCCGTCGACTGGCATAGAACACACGCTTTTCCCGACCGCCAACTCCACCGCTGACCTCGGTCTCGATCTCGGCCGGGTAGGGCCCCCAACGCACCAACTGCGTCCGAACGCGACAGTTGGCGTGCTCGACATTACCAAGTGGTTTGGCGAGACCTCCGGCGGCGTCCGGACGTACCTCCTGCAAAAAGCACGGTACGTCGAGGACCGACCCGACCTGCGCCAGGTGCTGGTCATCCCCGGCCCGCGCGATGCCATCACCCACGGCACCGGGGTGCGCTGCTATCGCCTGCGCGGCCCGCGCATTCCGACGCAGCGGCCGTACCGGTTCATGCTGGCCACGCGATCGATCCGCCGCATCATCCACACGGAAAACCCGTCGATCATCGAAGTCGGCAGCTGTTTTCTGGTCCCGTGGATCACGTCGCGCGCGGCCAAGCGCTCCGACGTGCCGCTCGTGTTCTTCTACCATAGCAATCTCCCGCGCACGATCAGCGCCTTCCCCGAGCGTGACCGCCCGATGCGCCGGCGCGGGCATGATCTGGCCTGGCGCTACGTCCGGAAGCTCGACAGCCTGTTCGAGTTGACGATCTGCGCCTCGTCGTTCGCCGCCCAGGATCTGGCGCGCCACGGCATCGAGCGCGTCGAACGCGTCCCCTTGGGGGTCGATCTCGACCACTTTCACCCGCGGCGGCGCGCCGACGCGGTGGCCACGCGCGAGCGCCTGGGGCTCCCGATCGACGCGCCCATCGCCGCGTTCGTTGGACGGTTCGCGCGCGAGAAAGAGGTCGATGTTCTGGTCCGCGCGTGGCCGGAGATCGAGCGCCGGACGGACGCCTATCTCGTGCTGGTCGGCGATGGCCCGCAGCGCGAGAATCTCCACGCGCTCGCGCAGTCGAGTAAGCGCATCCGGTGGATGCCCTACGAGAACGACCGGGAGCAGCTCGCCGACTTCCTGGCGGCGATCGATCTGTTCATCGCCCCATGCTCGATCGAGACGTTTGGCCTGTCGGCGCTCGAGGCACTGTCGTCCGGCACGCCGGTCCTGTCGGCCGACCGGGGCGGCGTAGCCGAGCAGGTGCAACGCTCCGGCGCCGGCGCCACGTTCCTGTCGGGCGATCCGGGGTCGCTGGCGGAAGTCGCCGGGCATCTGCTGGGCGGCGACCTGCGTGCGCTCGGGCACCGCGGTCGTCTCTACGCGGAGCAGGAACACAATTGGACCGGCGTCTTCGACCGCATCTTCGGGATCTACCGACGGCTCCTCGCCTAATCGCGAGATCCGAGCTTCCACCTGTGGCGTTGCTCGTCTCCATTCACGACGTGACCCCGGCATTGGCGCCGCGGGTCGAGGCGCTCTGGTCTCTCTGCCGGGAGCGGGGTGTCACGCCCGCGCTCCTGGTTGTACCGAATTGGCACGGTGACTGGCCGCTCGCGCAGCACCCCGCCTTTGTACGGTGGGTGCGTGAGCGCGCCGATGATGGGGCGGAGATCTTTTTGCATGGTGAGCGGCACGACGAGGTCGGGTCGCCGCGCACGCTCCGGGACAGTTGGCGGGCGTTCAACAAGACCAATCGGGAAGGGGAGTTCTTGACGCTCGACGCGCCGGCCGCGCGGGAACGGATCGACCGCGGGCTGACGTTGTTCGCCCAGCTCGGGCTCACGCCGATCGGTTTTGTCCCACCCGCCTGGCTCGCACGCGATGCGTGCTATGAGGCGGTTGCTGGAGCGGGGCTTCACTTTGCCGAGGACGATACGGCGATCGCGGTCTTGCCGCGGCGGCGATGGGTCCCGTCACCCGTGGTGCGGTGGAGCGGGCGCACGCCCTTTCGCGCTCGGGCCTCGGCGGTCGTGGCTGATGGGCGGTGGCGGATGCAGCGTCACGCAAAGGTCATGCGGATCGCGTTTCATCCGAGTGATCTTGATCATCCAGCGAGCGCCCGCTCGGCGACGCGGACGCTCGAGCGCTGGCTGGGCGATCGTCAGCCCGCACGGTATCGCGATCTGGCATGAATATCTGGCTGGCGAATGGCCTCTGCATCGTGCTCGTGGCGGTCGACTACATCGCGCGCACGTGGCGCATGCAGTGTCTGGCCGCCGCCCTGCACACGCGGACGCGGTTCGTCGATGTGGTCACGCTGAATGCCGTCAGTGATGCCGCGTCAGCGGTCACGCCGCTCCGCGCCGGGGGGGAGCCGGTACGGTTTTTCGGCCTCGTGCACGCCGGGCTCTCGGCGTCCAACGCGATCGCCGTCATGGCCGTGGAGGGGATCATCGAGTGGCTCATCGTGGCCGCCATCGGGTTGGGCGTTGGGCTGCGGTTCGGTCCCGAGTGGTGGCGAAGCGTGAGCCGCACGCTCGTGCCGCACCTGCACCACGCCCTCCCCTGGGCGATCGCCTTCAGTGTCGTCGGGGTGCTCATCTGGCTCGCGGCGCAGCGGCTGCTGCCCAAGCTGACGATCCACGTCGGGACGACACTCAAGGAATCGCTGCGCCTCGCGGTCCGGATGCCGGTATGGGCGATCCTGGTGACCGTGGTGTTCACGGCCGTGCACATCGTGGCGCGGTTGGCCATTCTGCCGGTCGTCATGGCGACCGCCGACGTCCCGCCGGACTTTGGCCCGGTGATCGTGGGGTCGATTGCACTCCTGTATGGGCAGAGCTTCGTGCCGACACCGTCGGGGATGGGCGCTGTGGAGCTGGGATTCCTGGGCGGCGCGGCCGGCGGGTACACGGGCTCGGACTCCGCGGCCCTTCTGCTCCTGTGGCGATTTTACACAACATTGACCGGTATTGCGCTCGGTTTTGTCTGCGGGCTGCCACTCTACGGTACGGCCCTGCATCGATCCGTCTTACGCCGGCGCGCCGAGCGCCGCAACATTGCATCGTGACCACGACGCTACCGGCTGACGCGATGGCGGACCGAGACGCTCCGGCGGGCTCGATCCGACTCGCACTATTTACCGAGACGTACCCGCCGCAACTCAACGGCGTCTCGCGCACGCTCGAGCGCCTCGTCGGCGCCGTGCGGGCGCGCGGGGGTGAGGCGCGCGTCTACACGACGACGGATCCGGCTGTCCCAATCCACGAGCCAGATGTTTGGCGGCGGCCGAGCATCCCGTTCTGGGCGTATCCGCAGCTCCGGCTCTCGGCGCCGATCGGCGGGCGGCTCGTCACCGACGTGCGCCAGTGGCGGCCAACGCTCATTCACGCGGCCACGCCGTTTGGGATGGGGCTCACGGGGCGGGCGGCGGCGCTTCGGCTAGGGATTCCGCTCGTCACGTCGTATCACACGGCGTTCAGCGAGTACGCGAAGTTCTACCGCCTCGGTGCGTTGAGCAATCTCGGGTGGTCGTTCTTCCGATGGTTTCACAACAGCGGGTTGCGTACGTACGTGCCGACGCGCGCGGTG
>Ga0210400_10005695_pt1 | contig 10560 bp, 7 predicted proteins | sample IncBWH26MmetaG_FD_155456 | JGI IMG/M metagenome (GOLD analysis project Ga0210400, IMG submission 155456) | Forest soil microbial communities from Barre Woods Harvard Forest LTER site, Petersham, Massachusetts, United States - Inc-BW-H-26-M | ecosystem: Environmental > Terrestrial > Soil >... | reverse complement strand
GTTGGCCGCCGGATTCGCACCTTGATTCTCCGCACCGGCATTCGAATTCGCCGCGGCAGTGGGCCCCTGATTTCCGCTTTTCACCTGTGCATTATGCAGTTCGCGCGCCGCTTGGAATACTGGCCTTATCTTCATCCCACCATAGGCGATGACTCCCATCAGTAGGAGCCCCAGGAAAATCGATCCAACCACACTCTTCTTTTTCGGCGGCTCCTGTGCCAGCGCAGGGGCAATCGTTCCCGTTCTGCGCACCACCGGAGTTTGTCCCGGGCTCGTTGCACGCGCATTCAACGAGTGCGTCGTTGCGGCAACGCTTTGTTCCTCGGCGCCCATTCCGCGGCCGCCTGCATTTCCGGAAATCATCGTAGCTGCCGGCGAACCTCCACCCACGACCATCGTCGATTGCGGATTCCCGCTGGCGGCAACCGCGCGGTAATTCTTCAAGTCCTCCAGCATTTCCCGGCAGCTCTGGTATCTCTGGTCCGGCTCTTTGACCAGCGCCTTCATCACCACCGCGCTGATCCCCGGATGGATCGAAGGATCAATCTGCCGCGGCGGGACGGGATCTTCGTTCACGATTTTATAAATCACCGTGGTGATGTTTTGCCCGGGGAACGGTTTTTCGCCCGTCACCATTTCGTACAGCATCACTCCCAGCGAAAAAATGTCGCTTCGCCCATCGACCGCGCGGCCCTTTACTTGTTCGGGCGACATGTAGCTCGGCGTGCCCATCACGTGCGCCGTCTGCTGCACCGTGCCAAATTGCAAAATTTTCGCCGTGCCGAAGTCCGTGACTTTTACCGTATCGTCGGCCGTCAGCATCAGGTTGGCTGGCTTTATGTCGCGGTGCACCACGTTGCGTTCGTGCGCGAATTGCAGCGCACTGCACGTCTGCTCCATGATCCGCAGCGTCCGCGGGAGTGGAAACGCCTGCCCACTGTCCAGAAGCGCCTGCAAGCTCTTTCCTTCCACCAATTCCATGGTGATGTAATACAGCCCGTCTTCTTCGCCGGCATCGAAAACCACCACAATGTTCGGGTGTGTCAGCAAGCCGGCTGCTCGCGCTTCCGTTTGGAATCGTGCCAGCAGTTCCGGCCGCGAAAGCCCTGTGCCTTCCGCGCTCAGTCGGATGGCCTTCACCGCCACCGTGCGCCCGATCACCGGATCCATGGCCTTATACACCACGCCCATGGCTCCCCGGCCCAACTCTCCGAGAAATTCGTATCTTCCGGCTTTTGTTACAGTTGTCATCGTTCTTTCAGTCGCTGCCGCGCGAAGACGGCATATCCTCTATGATTCCTCATACCCGGATAAAGCTTTACCCGCCAACGAGGGAAAATCGCCCAGTCCGCCTATCCTTTATTTCCTCTGTTTCCTGCAATTTAGCAACGGACACATGTCCGCCGACACCCGGGCGCCCTATCTTGACAGTACCCATTGAATTTTCTGTCGGTCAACGCTACTGGAGTACCAGTGTTTCGCACTCGATACGGGAGGAAGCGGACTTCCTCCCCCGTTTGAGCTGCCGCTAGGGGTTTCGCACGGATTCGCGTGGAGGCTTGGAACGCTCCGGCATCGGCACGTTCGTTTCGCGGACCGGGCGATCCACTTCGCCGGGCCGCGCTGGCGCCTCCAGCCCATCCGTAAGCAGGTATCCTTGAAGCGCGATCCCATTGGTCCACACGCTTTCTAGCGCGCCAATGTATTCGATCTGCAACTCATATAGTTTGCGCTGCGCGTCGAGCACCCGCGGATACGACGCCAACATCTGCCCGTACTTGTCCACCATCAGTCCATAAGCTTTCTTCGCCCGCGGCAGTATCTCGTCGCGGTACTCCACGGCCATCAACCGCGCGTTCGCGTATTGATCGACCACCGATGCAGCGCGCTCCCGCAGCGTCAACGCGATGCGCCTCTTCTCCTGTCCCGCGCGATCGATGTCCGCCCGGGCTGCCTCCGCATTTCCCTGATTCCGATTGAAAATAGGAATCTGTACCGCCACCTCCGCAATTCCTTCCCAACCCTTGGCAAAGGGAACGCTCCCCAGCGTTTCGTGGTTGTATTCCATCCCTCCGCGAACTTGCACGTCCGGAATCGGTTCGCGTTTGGCTCGCGCCAAAATGCTCTGCGCGCGTGCCTCCGCTGCGTCCGCAATTCGCACCGCCGGACTCTCCTTTGCGATTGCTTCCACCGCCTGCTCCTCGTTCAACTCCGGCCAATCCTTCTCCAAGTCTCCCGCCACTGTTGCCAGGGGCAACTCCGGCTGGCCAATGACTGCCGCAAGAGACCGCCACTCTTCGCGCAAAGTGTTCTCCTGCATCCGCGCGCCCATGCGCATCCGTTGCGCCTCCACTTCCGTTTCGAGTACTTCGCTTTCGTCCGCCTGCCCGGTATTCATCAGCCGCCGCTGCGTCTCCGTTGTATCTTGCGTGATCTTCGCCATGTCGCGTCGCGCCTCAAGCAATTCTTGCGCTGCCAGCACGCGCAGAAACGCCATTTTCACCGCGCTGTGCACCCGGATCTTCTGTTCTTCCGCCTCAATCTCCGCCAACTTCACATCTTTTCCATAGACTTCGCGGCTCAATCCCAGTTTTCCGCCCGTCACCAGACTCTGTTGTACAAAAAAGCCCTGCTTCCCCCCGCCCACCGATCCCCCGCGAATCTCATCCCCCGTATAGCCCACCGTCGGATTCGGATACAGCCCCGCCTGCTGCCGCCGCGCCCTGGCCGCGCGAATTTCCGCTTCCGCCTGCCGCAGCGTCGGGTTCGAATCGCCGGCAATTTTCTCCACTTGTTCGAGCGTAACCAGCGCTCCCTGGGCCTGCTCCTGCGCTCGCCCCATCCGCGGATACGCCGCCTTCACCGGCTGCATTTGCATGCTTTGACTCTGTGGCTGCTTCGGCATCTGCATTTCTTGCGCTCGCGCTCCGCCTGCCACTGCCATAGCGCTGGCAATAAGGACTGCTCCGCATCTCGTCGTAAATCTCATGATGTCTCCACTTCTTCTCTGCGCCCACTGCGTTCTCTGTGAACTCTGCGATAAGTCTTTTTCCTCGCCGTTACGATTCATGATGAAGATCTCCCTTTGTCATCGCGCTTGCGGCCTTTTTCTTCTCAACGATCGCGTCATACTCTTTGTCCGCCAGCACCCGCACCATCGTCATCATCCCCATCATTCCCGCGCTCCAGTTTTTCGGCAGCCCGTGTGTCTCGGGCTTCTCCACCACTTCATCCATCCCCATTTCCTGAAATGCATCTTGCGGAAACCCCGGCACACCCTCCGCATTTGCCGCAATCGGCGAAGGGTGCACATGTTCGAACGGCACGCTCATCGCCAGTGACTCCATCTGCCCCATCGCTTTCATCTCAGTCTGGTCCGCCGTCTGAATCTGCCGGTCCCCCAACAGATCCATCATGCTGTTCATCATGTGGTGTGGCAGATGGCAATGGATCATCCACGCGCCTGGATATTTCGCCTCGAACTCCACCACCCGTGCCTGCGCCACGCCCACCAGCACCGTGTTCATCGGGTACCACGTCGACTCCGGTGCGCGTCCGCCCTCCGTGCCGGTCATCACAAACTGGTGGCCATGCAGATGAATCGGGTGATGATCCATTCCCAGATTCAAGATCCGCAGCCGCACCCGGCCTCCCAGCCGCGCGAGCAGCGGCGTCGTCATCGGCGCCGATACCCCGTTAAACGTCAGCCAGTTGAATTCCATCGACGCCGTATTCGGAACCGTATTTCCAGGCAGCACTGCCCACTCCTGAAGGATCAATCCATAGTCGTGATCCACCCGCGGCGTGTGCTGCTTCTCCGGATGCGCGACAAAAAATCCTATCAGCCCCATCATTTCCTGCATCGCGCTGTGTGCGTGATAGAAAAACGTCCCTTCCTGGTGCACTGTGAACTCGTAAACATATTTTTCTCCCGGCGCCACCGGTTTCTGGCTGATGTATGGCACGCCGTCCTGTTCGATGGGTAGTTCGAGCCCGTGCCAGTGCATCGAGGTGGACTCCGGCAGCCGGTTCTCGAACACCACGCGCACCCGGTCACCTTGCTGCACCTGAATCGTCGGCCCCGGACACCCTCCGTTGTAGCCCCACGCATCAATCGTCTTGAACGGAGCGATTTTCTTCTTCACAGGCTCCGCCACCAGCCGAAACACTTTTACTCCGCCATCCATTTCATGCGCCAGGTCGGCCACGTCCGGCGTTACCATCGGCAGCGCCTGCTCGCGAACTACGGCCTTCGCAGGCCTTCCATGCGGCCCGTGGCTCCCATACGGCGAATGGTGCCTTCCATTCTCGTTTTCGCGCGGAGTCTGAAACACACTCTCAGTCGCGTCGGCGCGCAAGGTCCCGCGCAGCCCGAATAATCCCGCCCCAAACACCGCGGCATCCTGAAAAAACTTTCTTCGCGTTCCGCTCATGTTGCCTCCTGAATTTTTCCACCGGAAAAGCATCTGTTTTTCGACGAAGGGCAGGGAACATTCCTGCTGTGTTCTGTGGGAAGAAACGATCGCTAGTAATTAGGCAAATCCCGTCAGCGCGGCGCATACGCGCCTGTTTTCAGTTTTCTACAGGGAAGGACTCAGATTCGAAGGACACTGCTTGAGAGAGAAGCCGCAGAAAAATGCGCCACTGGCGGGCTGCAGACGCAACGCTCGCTGCGTTGCGAGCAGTACACAAACAGCTCTTGTGACAAAGCTGTAAACGTGCCTTTCAATCCGGCCCTGTGGTTACCCTGCCAGCCATCATTCTTGGTGGAGGAACTCAGCATTGCTGCGGGCAATTCCAGCGCGCCGCAATTCTGGATCGTATGTACATGAGGAAGATTGCCGCGCATTGCCTTTGCGGCATGGCAAGGGGCCTCCGGCGTCGTTAAGGTTGCAGCTCGCGCGCAAGCTCGCGCGGCGCACAGAGGCGCGCACGCCGGCGTCACCACCAGCGTCAGTAGCGTGACGAGGGCGCACGCTTTTGCCAGCCAGTCTGCGTTTCGCACCTTCATGGCGTTTCTCGCCGTCATCCTTTTTAAGCTACGCCGCCGCGCTGGCGGCGTCAATCATCCTGCTATCAGGCTTTCCCTTTGTCCGCCGTCAGCGTTGCCAGTGTGCTCTTGAGTCGTGCCACGATGGACTGCTGCGGATTCTCTCCTACGATCCGCTGACGAATGATCCCTTCGGTGTCGATCACGATGTAAGTCGGGAAAGCGTGAATTCCAAACGTTCGCTGGATATTCCCCGCTGGGTCGCGATACTGGTACCAATCCATCTCTTTTTTGGCAATAAAATCGCGCCACTTGTCCTCTTCCTTGTCCACGCTCACACTGATGAGCACCACCCTGTCCCGCGGATATTTCCTCGTGAGTTCCTTCAGTTCGCCCACCGATGCCCGGCAAGGAGGGCACCACGTCGCCCAGAAATCCAATACCACAAATCTTCCTGCCAGACCTCTCAACGAAACAGTTTCTCCCTGGAGCGTCGTAACACTGAACTCCGGCGCATAATCCTCGCGTGCCCGCCGCGGGTTCTGGATCAAAGCCCGGGCATATCCTGCATATTTTCCATTGGGATCCTGCCGCAGATACTCGCTGACCTCGTCCTTTCCTTCAGTGTCTTTCACCTCTTTCAGCAGCGCTATCGCCAGTTTTAGATGTTTCTCCGCCGATTCCGGGTTCTCTTTCACGGCCGCGCGATACTCGGCTTCTGCCTCGGAGCGTTTCTTTTCATCGTTCTGGCCCAACAGGATGTCGCCCCGCATCGCGTGCGCTTCCGCGCGCTGCTCATTCGTTTTGGCCACAGCCAGTGCTTTCTCTGCGCTGCTCAAAGCTCCTCTCGCATCTCCCAACCTGGCCATCGCGTTGGCCATTCCCACGAGACATGGAGAGCACGCATCATTCTGCGCCTTGTTCGCCTTCTTGAAGGCCTTCAATGCATCTTCATATTTCTCCGCCGCCAAGGCGGACTTCCCTTGTTGATAGTCCGGTCCAAGAGCCGCGTCACCTGCGCCGGTCTGCTCCTGAACTTGCGCTCCGGCGAAACCCGCTGATGCCAGGAGCATCGCGATTGCCATATTCCGGTGCCAGGATTTGTTCATCGCTTCAACCTTCCTGTTCTCCATCGCTCTATCCGTGCGCGTCCTTATCTACGGCAACTTTTCCCGCAAACGACCGGTACACAAACGTAAAGTATCCCGCCGCAAGAACGATCCCCAGAACCCACCAAATCAGCCCGATCTTCAATCCATACGCGCCGGCCTTCGCCGTCTCCACCGTCAACGAATAGACCGTGTTTCGTGCCGGCAATACCATCGGATACACGCCAAACACCACGCTTGTCAACATCCCCGTCAAGTACGCGCACGATGCAAAAAACGTCCGCATCTGGTCTCCACGCGCCAGAAACCACCGCACTCCCGCAAGTCCTGCCACCGCGAGCATCGGAAATACGAATCCCCACGGCCAGGTTGTGAAGTTCACCTTCACCTGCGGCTGAATCTGAAAAGTGAACGCTGTAACCACCGCTGTCAGCGAAATGACACCCCACCACGTCCTGCTTGCCAACTGACCGGCCCGCTCTCCCACCGCCCCGGTCGTCTTTAACTGCACCCACAAGCCGCCGTGCATCATCAAGCTCAGCAATGCCAGCAAGCCCACCAGCATCGTGTACCAGTCCAGGATGCCGGGTTCCTCCCCAAGCTGGAAATTCGTCCACAGCGGCTCGAAAAAATACCCGCTGGCATCCAGTGGGACACCCCTCACCACGTTTCCCAGCGCCGCTCCGAAAAACACCGCCAGCAGCAAGCTCGACGCACAAAAAAGAAAATCCCACAGCGGATCCCACACCGCGCTCTTGATATGATTTCGAAACTCGATGGAAGCCCCGCGCAGAATCAGCAGCCACAGTACGATCATCAACGGAAGATAAAAACCACTGAACCCGCTGGCATACAGCGCCGGGAAAGCAAAATACAGCGTTCCGCCCGCCGCGATCAGCCACACTTCGTTTCCGTCCCACACCGGCCCGATACTTGCCAGCACTTGCCGCCGCTCCACGTCCGTTTTCGCCACCAGGAGGTGAATCGCCCCTGCCCCCAGGTCGAAGCCATCGAGCAGCACGTAGATCGCGATCATGAGCGCTACCAGGCAGAACCACACCGTGCCCATATGCCCTCCCTAGTCCGCAGCCGCGAGAACTGTATCTTCGCCATGCCCATCTCCGTTCGACTCCGGCCCCGCTTCGATCTCCCGATAAACAAGGAACAGCCACAGAATTCCCAGCACCATGTACATTCCCATGAAGCCGATAAGCGTGAACCACGCATTGCCCGCCGCCACCCGCGGAGACACACCATGCACTGTGCGCATCAATCCATATATTAGCCACGGCTGGCGTCCCAGCTCCGCGGTCATCCATCCCGCCGTGTTCGCGATGTATGGCAGCGGCACGCAAATCATCAACATCCACAGCATCCACCGCGACTCAAACAATCTCCCGCGCCACAACAACAGCGCCGACAATCCCATCACCGCAATAAAAATCGTCCCCAGGCCCACCATTACGTGATAGCTGTAATACAGCAGCGGAATCTGGTCCGGCCATTCCGTCTGCGGAAAATCGGACAGGCCCTTCACGTCCGCTTTCCATTCTCGATACGTCAGGAAACTCAGCATGTTCGGCACTTCCAGCGGATTGTCGAGCTTCCGCTTTTCTACGTCCGGTTGCCCGAGAATCGCCAGCGGCGCTCCTTGCTGTGTTTCGAACAGCCCTTCCATGGCTGCAAGCGTCGGTTGCTGATGTTCAGCGACCATTTTCCCCTGCATGTCGCCCGTGGGAAAAAGTTGCAGCAGCGCCGCGATCGCGCCCACCATCACTCCGCCGCGCACGAACGTTCGCCCGTATGCTTCATCACGCTTTGTCAGCAAATAAAATGCGCCCACCGCCGCCATCACAAAGCACCCGGTCTGCACCGCCCCAAGCATGGTATGCGCGTACTGCCACAGCGCCCACTTGTTCAGCAGCAATCTCCAAAAGCTGGAAAGCTCGATCGCCCCGTTGGCCCCTATCCGGTAACCCGTCGGGTGCTGCATCCACGCGTCTGTCGCAACGATGAAGAACCCCGAAAGCCACGATCCCAGAAAGACCAGAAACGCCGAGCACCAGTGCCCTATGCGCCCAAGCTTCTTCTCGCCATACAAGAACAATCCCAAAAAGCTCGACTCCAGGAAAAATGAAAACACCCCTTCCATCGCCAGCGTTTGCCCGATCACTCCGCCTGCCGCTCTCGAAAACGCCGCCCAATTCGTTCCGAACTGAAATTCCATCGGGATTCCAGTTACCACCCCTAGCGCAAAATTGATTCCGAAGATCCGTCCCCAAAACCGTGCCGCACGGTTGTAATGTTCATTCCCGGTGCGCACCGCTTTGGTCTTCAAATACACCAGCAGCAGCGCAAGCCCCATCGTCAATTGTGGAAAAATATAGTGAAACGTAATCGTGAAGGCGAACTGCAGTCGATGTACATCTACTGCTTGTCCCATCGCGGCTCCTCGTGGAAACTCCCTGCGATGATCGGTTTTGCGGCCGTAGCTTGCTCAAATGGTGCGGCCATTCCGGCGGGTTCAGCCGCATTCTCGCACTTTTTACTCGTCCTTCAACAACTATTATGACTGGGCTGAAGTCGTCGCAGGAGTTTCGGGCACATCCGGCATTCCGTCTTCAGATCGAGCTCCGGCCCTGTATGAATCCTCTTCCCAATCCATTTCCTTGATCCTCATCCATCACCACTGTATCCGATGTATTGTTTTGGAACGCTCTCCAGGGAGGATTTCCATGAAGTACGACGCCATCATCATCGGCTCCGGCCAGGCCGGCAATCCTCTCGCTCATCGCCTCGCTGATCTCGGCTGGTCGGTAGCTCTCATCGAGAAAAAATATCTCGGCGGCACTTGCATCAATGTCGGCTGCACGCCCACCAAAACCATGGTTCATCGCGCGCAAGTTGCTTACTACGCACGCAACGCCGCGCGCTGGGGCGTCAACGCTTCGAACGTCTCCGTCGACCTCCCCAAAATCGTCGCTCAAAAAGACGAAGTCGTCCTCAGCTTCCGCTCCGGCCAGCAGAAACAAGTCGACCAGCGCCCTACCCTCCGCCTCTATCGCGGCCATGCGCGTTTTGTCGCCGCCCATCAACTTAAAGTTGCCGACGATCTCCTCGAAAGCGAGAAAATCTTCATCGACATCGGCGGCCGCCCGAGCATCCCTTCGATTCCTGGCCTGGGAACCGTCCCCTATCTGACCAATGAATCCGTCATGCAGCTCACCATTCTTCCCGAACACCTGCTCATTCTCGGAGGCGGCTACATCGGCCTCGAATTTGGGCAAATGTTCCGCCGCTTCGGCAGCCGCGTCACCGTTGTTCACACCGGCAAACAATTCGTTGCCCGCGAAGATCCCGAAATCGCTGCCGAACTGCAAAAAGCTCTGGAAGCCGAAGGCATCCGTTTTCTGCTCAACGCGCGCACCACCCGCGTTGAAAATAAAAATGGCTCCGTCACGCTGTCATTCGAATCACCCACAGGCGCTTCGAACGTCTCCGGCTCGCATCTCCTCGTCGCCACCGGCCGCAGCCCTTATACCGATGATCTCGGCCTCGACAAAGCCGGCATCGAAACCGATATGAGCGGCTACGTCAAAGTGAACGGCCGCCTCGAAACAAATGTCCGCGGTGTCTGGGCCCTCGGCGATTGCAAAGGCGGCCCGGCCTTCACCCATCTCTCCTACAACGATTTTCAAATTGTCTATGGCAATTTAATCGAAGGGAAAAATCTAAGCATCGAAAACCGTCTCGTCCCCTACTGCGTCTTCACCGATCCGCAGCTCGGCGGCGTCGGCATGACCGAAAAGGAAGCCCGCGCCAAAGGCTACAAGCTAAAAATCGGAAAATGTCCCATGGCCAACGTGGCCCGCGCCATCGAGCGCGGCGAAACTGCCGGCCTCATGAAGCTCGTCGTCGACGCTTCCAACGACCGCATTCTCGGCGCTTCCATCCTCGCCTCCGAAGGCGGCGAACTCGTCCAAATCCTCGGCACACTTATGCTCGCGAATCAGCCTTACGCACTCCTAAAGGATGCCGTCTACATCCACCCCACCCTAGCCGAAGGATTTTTCGCCCTAATGAAAGACGTCAAGCCGGTCGATTAGCAGCAATGCGCGGAACAACAAGTTCTTCTGATCTCTGCTCTATATTCTCTGCAATCTGGTGGGACCGGGCGGACTTGAACCGCCAACCTAGAGTTTAGGAAACTCTCGCTCTATCCAGTTGAGCTACGGCCCCATCCTTTTATTGTAATACTTCCCGCCCGTTTTCGTTCCGCGTCTCTGCGTTCCAATCTGGACGCCGACCCTCAGCCCCTGTTGAACCTAGTCGCGGTGCAGCTGATATAGCGCCAGCAGCAAAACCACCGCCAGCGAAATAAATCCAATCGCTCCAAAAAGGGAAGTGCGCGAAACGTAATCCGCATCGCTCGCCCTCGTCAGCACCAGATACGTTCTCTCA
>Ga0210400_10005694_pt1 | contig 10561 bp, 6 predicted proteins | sample IncBWH26MmetaG_FD_155456 | JGI IMG/M metagenome (GOLD analysis project Ga0210400, IMG submission 155456) | Forest soil microbial communities from Barre Woods Harvard Forest LTER site, Petersham, Massachusetts, United States - Inc-BW-H-26-M | ecosystem: Environmental > Terrestrial > Soil >... | reverse complement strand
CAATTCCCGCCGCTCTGAGGGCAACTGGCGGGCCAAATAGTAAACCACTGAGCCCATGGAACTTTGTGAAGCGATGCGCATTTGGGCGCTGGTTGAAAACCACCAGCCTGCTGCGAATGGATCAGTTGGAGTAGACTTTGTAACAAGATGCCTCTTACGCTCCGAGCTAACCTGGTCTTTTGTGCGGTGCTCCTGGCGGCAGCGCCTCTGGGGGCCCAATGGCCGAATCGCCCGACTCCCGGCGTCCCGCGAACCGCGGATGGCAAGCCGAATCTCTCCGCGCCAGCGCCCCGCGCGCCGGACGGCAAGCCGGATCTCTCCGGAGTCTGGCGAACGAAGCAAAGCAGCTATCTGTTCTACGTCACCTCGGACCTGAAACCCGCGGAGATCCTGCCGTGGGCCGCGGCGCTATATAACGAGCGAGCCGACAATTTCCGGAAGGATTCTGACGGCATCGCTTGCCTGCCCCCCGGTCCCAAGGCCGGCATCGCTGGCGGCGGCTTCCCGGCGAAGATCGTTCAAACTCCAGGCCTGGTGGTGATCCTGTACGAGTACCAGACCATCTTCCGGCAGATCTTCACCGATGGCCGCAAACTTCCCGAGGATCCCAATCCCACTTGGATGGGGTATTCGGTGGGGCACTGGGAAGGGGACACGCTGGTGGCGATCACCGCCGGCTTTAATGACCGGTCCACGCTTGATCTGGCCGGTCACCCGCACACGGAAGCCTTGCAGGTTACGGAGCGCTTCCGGCGCCGCGACGCCGGCCACATCGATCTGCAAGTGACGCTCGAAGATCCGAAGGCATACGCCAGGGCGTGGACCCTGCCGATCGAACTGGAACTGGTCGGGGACGGAGATCTGATTGAGTATGTCTGCGAAGACCGTAGCGCGCCGCACCTGGTGGGGAAACGCGGAGACGAGTTCAGAATCGCGCCCGAGATTCTGTCGAAGTACACCGGCACCTACCAGGCGGCGGGCAGGTCCTTCGTGGTCACGCTCGAAGACAGCCGGCTGATGATCAACCAGGACGGAGACGGAAAGATCCCGCTCTTCGCGCATTCCGAAACCAGCTTTACCCAGGAGGGAACCGGGATCGAGTTTGTGAAGGACGCGCAAGGGCAGGTTACGGGTCTGATCCAGCGATTTGCGGAGGGCGATCGGCTGGCCGTGCGCAAGAAGTAACCCACGCCGCGGGAGCCCGGAAGGTTTCGGAAACGTTTCCGCCAGCGCAGACCTCATTTAATGTTGCGAATTGTGGGACACTAAAAACGAGGGCGGGTGTCCAAGAGTATATGAGGTATTGGGCTTATTTGGCCGCCAAGCTCGTGGTGGCGGGCGTGTTCCTGTACGGCCTCCGCTGGAGCCTCGCGTACCTGCTGCCTGTTCCCAAACCGCTGTTCACCGTGACCGAGCCATTTGGACACGATCTGGGCTATACCTTCATCATGTTGCTGTACACGCTGGTAGCGATGGGGGTGTTCTGGACGGTGATCTGGGATCAGCGCTACCGCTGCCGAACTTGTCTGCGCCGCTTGCGCATGCCGATCCTTACAGGTTCCTGGACGCATATTCTGCTGGGCCGGCCGCGCACCGAGTATATTTGCCCCTTCGGCCACGGAACGTTGAAAGTCGACGAGGTGCAGATCACCGGACATCAGGTGCCGGACTGGCAGCCTCACGAAGACATGTGGAAAGAGCTGGTATCGCTCGACGACTCGAAGAAGTGAAGGCGGACTTTTGGCAGTAAAACTTCGTATATCCAAAAACTCTGTGGCGTTCCGGATCCTGAAGAATCCGTGGGGCCGGATTTTTGTCGTCACTTTCCTGTTGCTGGGCATGACCGCCGCCGGGGTTTTCTCCTACTACTATTTCCAATACTCCCGCCTGATCGAGGCGGAACTGAGAGCCGGCGTTTTTTCGAACGCGACGTTGCTCTACGCGGCTCCCCGCCAAGTGAACGTGGGCGAGGAGATCACCGGAGACGAAATCGCGGGATACCTGCGGCAGTGTGGTTATTCGCCTTCCAATTCCAGCCGGATGGGATGGTACCTGGTTCGTCCCGACGCCGTGGAGGTGAACCCCGGCCCGGATGCGTACGATCCGGAAGGCGCGGTGATCAAGATCGCGGGCGGCCGAGTGACACAGATCATTTCCCTGCGTGATCACACTCAGCGCACCCAGTACCTGCTGGAACCGGAGCTGATCAGCAATCTCTACGACAAGAAGCGCGAGAAACGCCGCATCGTGGCCTTCGATGATATCCCGAAGGTGATGGTGAACGCGCTGCTGGCGGCCGAAGACAAGCACTTCTTTCAGCACGCCGGGTTCGACCCGGTCGGGATCATGCGAGCGGCCTGGCGGGACCTGATGGACGACAAGCGCCTGGAAGGCGCCTCGACTATAAGCCAGCAGTTGGCGCGTACCTTGTGGCTCGGCACCGAGCGCGGCTGGCGGCGCAAGATCCCCGAAACCCTGATCACGATGCAGCTGGAGCAGAAGCTGACCAAGCAGCAGATCTTCTATTACTACGCGAATTCGATCTACCTGGGCAATCAGGGCAGCTTCAGTATTCATGGTTTCGGCGAAGGCTCCCAGGTGTACCTGGGCAAGGACCTCAGCAAGGTCAGTCTTCCGGACGCGGCGTTGCTGGCCGGCCTGATTCAGAGTCCGGGCGCGCGTAATCCGTTCAGCCATCCGGATCGGGCGCTGGCGCGCCGCAACATCGTTCTGAAGCAAATGCGCGAGAACGATTTCATCACGGAGCGCCAATACCAGGAAGCGGTCACCACCCCGCTTCAGGTGAATCATGGCGAAGTGGAGTCGAGCGACGCTCCCTATTTCGTGGACCTGGTGAATGATGAGCTGCAAAGCCGCTTTCAGGATCACGACTTCTACAACAGCTCGAATCGCGTGTACACCACGCTCGATCTGAATTTGCAGCGCGACCTGGTGGAGGCCGTTCGCGCGGGCATCCTGGAAACCGATCAGCAGTGGAAGCGCCGAAACAAAAAATACGGCACCAGCGAGTTTCCTTTGGCCCAAGTGGCCGCGGTGGTGCTGTCGGCGGAAACGGGTGAGCCTCTGGCGGTGGTGGGCGGGCGCAGCTACGGCGTGAGCCAGCTGAATCGTGTCAGCGCCAAGCGGCAGCCGGGATCCTCGTTCAAACCGTTCGTCTATACCGCGGCGATGATGAGCGCGCTGGATCCGTCCAGTCACACAGTTTTGACGCCCGCCTCCATCGTGATGGACGAAGAAACCACATTCTGGTACGAGCATGACACGCGCTCCTACACCCCCAATAACTTCGGCATGAAATTCGAAGGCCTGATGCCGCTGCGGTATGCCCTCGCGCATTCCAAGAATGTCCCTGCCGTGAAAGTCGCCGAAATCGTGGGGTACGACAAAGTCGCCCAAGTGGCGCGCCTGGTGGGGATGAACGAGGACATACAGCCGACGCCGTCCATCGCACTGGGCGCTTATGAAGTAACGCCACTCGAAATCGCCAGTGCCTACACCGTCTTCCCCAATGCGGGCGACCTCCTGAAAACGGGTTTCATTAAAGCCATCCGCGACGGAAACGGCGCCACCACATTTCAAGCCAAGCCCCAGCGGAAAGCGGCCATCGATCCGCGCGTGGCCTACCTGGTGGAGAGCATGATGGAAGACGTTCTGCGCGGTACCGGCACTGGCGCGCGGGCGCGTTCCATGGGCTTCACGCTTCCCGCCGCCGGAAAAACCGGGACCTCGCGCGACGGCTGGTTCGCGGGATTCACCTCCAAGATCATCTGCGTGGTGTGGGTCGGCTTCGATGACAACCGCGACTTCAAACTGGAAGGCGCACACAGCGCCCTGCCCATCTGGGTGGAGTTCATGAAGCGGGCGCATAAGCACCAGGAATATAAGAACGTGCATTCCTTCCAGCCGCCGGACGGCATCGTCACCGTCGATATCGACGAGGACACTGGCGAGCTGGCCGCTCCAAATTGTCCCCGCGTCCGCAGCGAGGTATTCATCGCCGGTAGCCAGCCGCTGCAGATTTGCCACATTCACGGCAGCGGCCGGACTCTGGTTTCGAGCTGGGATCCGGTGCAGCAGCAGGCCGCGCCCGCAGCCGCGGCTCCAGAGCCTGAGAGCACCGCCGAGGTGGCCGCCGTCCAGAGCACCCAGCCGGCCCCGGCTGTTCGAGCTCCCGCCGCCCCACGAAGCATTCCGATCACGCCACCGGCGAGCCAGCAGCCCGAACCGGACCAAAGGAAAAAGGGATTCTTCGGACGCCTGAAGGATATTTTTAAGTAATCGATGCATCTCCTTCCTCGCGGCGCCGTTTTTGCGCTTCTGCTCGCCGGGCTCGCGCCCGCAATGCGGGCGGATACCCTAGTCCGGTACCACACCGATATTCAAACTGCTCCCGTCATCCCCGCGGCGGTGCTGGATCAGGTGATGGGCGGCATGCGGGATGCAGTGATCCGGATCAAAGGAAACAAGACGTATACCTCGCAGGGCAATCTTATTTCGATCACGGACTGGATGACCCAGGAATTGATCCTGATGGATCCAGCGCACAAGCGTTTTGCCACGACTCCCTCGGGCCAATACGCTGAGCAGCTAAAATCCGCGATCCCCGCCATGCCCGACCAGGCGCGCGCCGCCCTGGCCTCGCTGAAGACGAATTTTGAGTCGCGCAGCACCGGCCAGACAGCCACCATCCAGGGGATCGAAGCCGAGGAGCGCGAATTCGTGCTGACCATGGACATGGCGTTGCCCGGCGGCCCGCAATCCTCCTCGCCGTTGATGAAGATGGTCATGCAGGTGTGGACCGCCAAGCCCGAAGAGGTGGAGCGTGTAGCGGCCTTGCGAGAATTCAAGAATTATATGACCTCGGCCAGCTCCGCCATGAATCCGGCCGAGATGCTCAAGCAGGTGCTAAACATAATGCCGGGCATGGGTGACAACCTCAACGCGATGGCCGGGGAAATGAACGGCGCCCTGTCGTTGCGCATGCATGTGGAAGTCTTTATGCCGATCCTCGCAATGATGAGCCAGCAACTGCCGCCACAACCCGGCCAGACGCAACCTGCTCGTCTCGACCCCAACGCTGCGCTGATGCAGATGAACCAGGAACTGGTGGAGCTTTCATCCGATCCGTTGGAGGATGCGCTGTTTGTGGTCCCCGCGGATTACCAGCAGACGTCCGTGGATGTAATTCTCAAAGGGGCCATTTCGGCCGCCGCGCCTCCTCAATTCAAACAATAGACTCAGCGAAGGGCCCCAACCTCGTAATCAACGACGGCGCGCTGCGCCTGGTAATCGTACTTGGCGGAGGTGTTGGCAATTTGCGCGGAAGTCAGATTCAATTGAGCCTGGCTCAATTCTATGATCGAACTGAGCCCCAGGTCGTAACGCCCTTGTGCCAGGTCCAACGCGAGCTGGGCCTGCTGCAGCAGCCGGGCGGTAAGACCGACGCGTTCGTATGCGGTCCTGGCATTCAAATATGCGACGCGTACGTCTCTCGTGATGCGATTGGCAACGTCATTGACTTGTTCGGCGGCCGCCTTGGCGCGCAGCTCTGCTTCGCTCTGCCGGGCACGAAACAATCCGCCATTGAACACTGGAATATTCACGTTCAAGCCGATGGCGCCATAGCGGCCGGGGACGGCCGACTCTCCCACGGGCACGAAACCGGCGGCTCCAGCGAGGCCGACGGTCGGATAGATAAGCGCATGCTCCGCCTTGGCGAACCGTTCGGCGGCGCCTTGCTCCAGTCGCAGATCCTTCAGCTCGGGACGGTCCTGAAGCGCCTGTTGAATGAAGGGATCAACCTGGTCCGGTAAAGGCCCGGGCATCGCTTCCTCGGAAAGCGAAAATGCGGTTTGCGCGGGCAGCCCTATCGCGGCTGCCAAAGCGGCCTCGGCGGATTTCAGATCGTTCTGCGCCTGCGAAAGAAGCAATTGCGCATCGGCCAGATTCACGTTCGCGAAGCTGGTGTCGAGTTGGGATTTAAGCTGGTTGTTGAACAGCGCCGTGATCTGATCCGACACGAGCTGACGCGCCGCGACAGTTTGCTGCGCCACCTGGAGGACCGCGTTGGCGCGTTGAACGCCGAAGTAAGCGCGAACCGTCGCGACCAGGATGTCGGCGCGAGCGGTCTCGGTCACCTGATCCTGCGCCTGGGCCCGCAGTCTGGCGGAATCGATGAGGCTGCCTGTTCGCCCGAAATCCGCGACCAGTTGGTTGACCAGAAGACCCGAGGCGAGCCGGTTATAGACCACCGGGTTGTTGAGCGCGCCGGCCGCCAGACGACTTCCTGAATCGGCTCCGACGCCGGTGACAGCTCCGGCGACGGTCGGCAGAAGCCCTGCGCGGACCTCGAGCGGGACTTGATACGATGCCGCTGCGTTCAGCCGCGCGGCCGCGAACTGAGGATTGTTCTGAATCGCCAGTTTTTCAGCCTCCGACAAGGTCAGAGCCATAGGCTGCTGTGCGAACAAGGGCACTGTAAGGAGAAGAATCAGAGATAGGCGCATAACTAGCTGGCTGTTTTCCTTCCGTACACGAGCAGGTAGCCAGCCGGGACCAGGAATACGGTCAGCATGACCGAGAGCGTTAGACCGCCCAGAAGCGCGCGGGCTAGCGGCGCGTAACTTTCGCTGCCTTCGCCGAGCTTAAGAGCCATCGGCAGCAAGCCGATAATCGTCGCCAGCGAGGTCATCAGAACCGGCCGCAGGCGAACCCGGCAGGCCATGGCCACTGCGTCACGGACGGTTCTTCCTTCTTCCCGAAGCTGCCGCGTGAATTCCACGATCAGAATGCTGTTGGATACCGCGATTCCGGTCAACATGACGATACCCATCAGCGACATCACGTTCAACGTCGTATTCGTGAGCCAAAGCGTCAACAACACTCCGGAAATGCCGGGTGGAACCGCAAGCAGAATCAGGAGCGGATCGACAAAGCTGCGGAACTGGGCCACCAGGATGAGATAGAGCAAGACGACCGCCAGCGACAGGCCGAGCGCGAAACTGCTGAAGGAATCCCGCATTCCCTGAACCATCCCGCGCAGCGTTACATTCAACCCAGCGGGAACCTTGGTCTGCGCAATGATGCTGTCGATACTGCTGGCGATCTTGCCTAGATCCTCGTTCAGAGGGCGAACATAAATGTCGTTCACGCGGCGGATCGCGTAGTGATCCACTTCGGTCGGAGACTTGATCCGGGTGATCGCGCTCACGGTGTCCAAGCGTGTCGGCAGAGGACTTAAAGGCCCCCGCAGCGAGATGGCCCTCAGATCGGAAAGCGACTTGACCTGCCCCTCCGCGTACTGGACCGTGAGCATGTAGTCGTTACCGGATTTGGGGTCGATCCAGAAGCTGGGCGCGATCATCTGATCGCTGGTGAGCGCGGTGATCACATTGCCAACCACCTCCTGCTGATCCAGGCCGAGTTCGCTCGCCCGCGTCCGGTCGATGTCCAGCTTCAGGGCCGGATAATCGATGTCCTGCGGGATGTAAACCTCCGCCACACCGGGAATCGCTTTGATCTTCGAAGCCAGGTTGAGCGCAGTCGCGTAGGACGCCTCGATATTGCTTCCGGCGACTTGAACGTCGATGGGAGCGGGCAATCCCAGGTTGAGAACCGCGTCGACCAAGCCTCCGGACTGAAAGTAAGCGGTCAATTCGGGCATCTCCTCGCCGAGTTTTTCCTTGACTCTCTGCATGTATTCGTAACTTCCGGTCTTGTGCCCGTCCTTCAGGCTTACTTGCACGAAAGCTGTGTGCATGGCTGAGTTCGACGTATATATCGCCGAATAATCCGGAGTTGCGCCGATGTTGGAAACGATCATCCCCAGCTCGTTCTGCGGCACAATCTGCCGGATCAATGCCTCCGCCTTCGCGATTTCATTTTCGGTGACCGCGATGCGCGTGCCACTGGGCGCCTTGACGTTGATGACGAATTGTCCGGCATCGGTGCGCGGGAAGAACGAGAGACCCAACAAGGGGAAGATGAAGAGGCTCGCCGCGAAAGCCACGCCGCACACTGTCACTGTCACCCACGGGTGGTTCAACACGCCTCCCACGAGCCGGTCATAGAAGCGCAAAAAGGACTCAAACCGGTCGTTGAACCAGATGTTGAAGCGTTCGCCCAGACGCCACCGATTGTGGCCGCTCTTCAGCTCAACCTCCACTGGCTCCCCGTCACAGGGCGTGCCATGATGCGAGGCCGATTTCAAGAACCGCGCGCAGAACAGTGGCACCACAGTCATCGCCACCACGAAGGAAGCGAACAGCGACAGTACCACTGCAAGCGCCAACGCCGAAAACAGGAACTTGCTCACGCCGTAAAGGAACGTTACCGGGAAGAACACCACAGCGGTGGTTAGCGTGGCAGCCAGGACTGGGAGCGCTACCTCGCGGCCGCCCAGTTCGGCGGCGGTTACGGGATCTTCGCCCAGTTCGAGGTGCCGGTAGATGTTCTCCAGCACCACCACGGAATTATCGATCAGGCGCGAAAATGCGAGCGCCAGTCCTCCCAGCACCATGCTGTTGATAGTTCCGCCGCCGAGTGCGAGCGCGATACCGGCCGCAAGCGCGGAAAGCGGGATGGAAAAGAACACCGCGACGGTAGCGCGAATGCTTCCCAGGAAGACCAGAATCATCACCGTAGTGAGAAACAGGCCGATACCGCCTTCATCAGCCAGGGTTTCGATGGCGGTCTTGACGAAGCGGGATTGATCGAACACGACGCTGGTTTTCAGGCTTTCGGGCACATCCACCAACTTGGTGAGCGCGTCTCGAACTCCGTTCACTACCGCGATGGTGTTGGTGTCTCCGCCCTGCTTGAGCACTGGTGTATACACCGAGGGCTGGCCGTCCACGCGGACAATGTTGGTCTGAATCTGTTGCGCGTCTTTGGCATAGCCGACGTCCCGGACTCGAACCACGGATTGACCCACCACCTTCAAGGGAAGCTCGTCGATTTGATCGATATCCGGAAGCTGGCTGTTGGTGTAGATGTTGTAGTCGAGTGATCCGAGCTGCACGTCTCCGGCGGGCAGAATCAGATTCGACCGGTTTACGGTCCGCACGACATCCATGAGGCTTAGCTGGTGCGCTTCCAGTTTGTACGGATCTGCGTAAACCATGATCTGGCGGTACGCGCCGCCGAACGGTTGGGGAACGCTCGCGCCGGGCACACCGGCAATCTGGTTTCGTACCTGGAACTGCGCCAAGTCGCGCAAGGCCGTTTCGTTCAGACCTTCGCCTTTGAACGTCACCAGGCAGACTGGAATGCTCGATGCATCGAACTTCAAGACGATCGGCGGCAGTGTACCCGGCGGCAGCCGTCGTAACTGCGCCATCGCCAGATTCGAGATCGAAGTTACGGCCGAATCGGGGTTAGCTCCGGGCTGGAAGTACACGCGGATCATGCTCACTCCGGGAAGGGATCGCGATTCGATATGATCGATGCCCGCGGCCAGTGTGAAGAACCGCTCGAAGCGGCTGGTGATATCCGTTTCGATCTGTTCCGGCGGCATCCCGCTGTAGAACGTCGCCACCACCACCACCGGAATATTGATGGGAGGAAACATGTCCACCGGCATCCGGGCTACGCTGCTAATGCCAACCACCAGAATCATCAGACAAAGAACAACGATGAGGTATGGAGTCCGAATCGCAAAGCGTGACATAGCTTTTAGTGGGCGGGCTGAGCCGCCATATCGACCAACTTGGGATGGACTTCTTGACCGTCGTGCAGACTGGCCCGGCTGCCGGTGACCACCAGATCGCCTGCCTGCACGCCGGAGCGGATCTCCACGTTGTCCCCCGTCTGGAGCCCCAACTGCACGCTCCTGGTCGCAACGTGGTTGTCTTGCGTCACAACCATGACCTGGCCGGAGGCCGCCTCGCTGCTCGCGTCCACCGCGGCGACCGGCACGGCCAGTACCGCGGCCCGGCGATCGAGAGTCAGATTCACCTCGGCGAACATTCCAGGTACGAGAACCAGGCTCGGATTCTCAACGTCCACTTCGGTGTCCATGGTGCGCGTCGCCATCGCGATTTTGTCAGAGAACCGGATGACTTTACCGGGGAACGACCGGCCCAATGTCGGCACCTTCACCTCCACCTGTTGACCGATGTGAACGGTCGGCACCGCTGATTCCGGGACCGGCAAAACCAGTCTCAGCCGGCTGTTCTCCGACAGCTTGACGAGCGGCATCACCTGCGTGCTGGAGGACGTTCCTGCCTGGATCATCGAGCCAGTGTCGGCGTACCGTTTGGTGATAACTCCGGTGAACGGAGCTGTGACGCGGGTGTAATCCAGCAGAGTTTTGACCTTTTGCAACTCCGCCGCGCTGACTTGAACTTGTTGCTCGGCCGCCGATAGGCTGGATCTGGCGGCGCTTACCTGAGCCTCTGCTACCAGGTCTTTACTCTGTGCGTCGTCGATCTCCTGTTGCGCAACCAGGCCGGCTTTCTGCTTGGCCACATCCGCCAAGCGGGAGTAGGACAAGTGAGCGATACTCCGCGACTGCTCTGCCCGCCGCAATTCGTCTCGGGCG
>Ga0210400_10005693_pt1 | contig 10561 bp, 7 predicted proteins | sample IncBWH26MmetaG_FD_155456 | JGI IMG/M metagenome (GOLD analysis project Ga0210400, IMG submission 155456) | Forest soil microbial communities from Barre Woods Harvard Forest LTER site, Petersham, Massachusetts, United States - Inc-BW-H-26-M | ecosystem: Environmental > Terrestrial > Soil >... | reverse complement strand
AGCCGGTTGTTCGATGATTTTCTTAGGGCTTTGGAGTTGCCGGGAATAGCTCGCCGTATTTTGATCGAAAATCCGCTCCAGTTGTATGGTTTCCCACATGCGCTACGTGTTCGGCCTGCATAGATTGTGAAAGGATGCGCATGCCACAAATGGAGAGTCGAGGAGCGGCAAAGGTAAATGCGGTAGACCACGAACGATCGGATACCTCGCGCGTTCTTGAGCGCCAAGCATTCCGGAAAATTGCCGCTAGATTACTCCCGATCCTGACGATTGCTTTTTTTCTGAATTTCCTGGACCGAAACAATATCGGCTACGCCGCTCTCACCATGAACAAGGAGATCGGCTTGACGGCCACTCAGTTTGGCTACGGCGCGGGGATATTTTTTCTCGGCTACTGCTTCTTCGAAATCCCGAGCAACATCGCGTTATATCGCTATGGGGCGAGAGTCTGGATTGCCCGCATTGTGATCACGTGGGGCGTGATTTCCGCGGCGACTATTTTTGTGAGGGGTCCATCGAGTTTTTATTTTCTGCGATTCCTGCTAGGGGTAGCAGAAGCCGGTTTTTTCCCCGGCGTTGCCTATTATTTGGGAAGCTGGTTTCCTGCCGATTATCGTGCCCGCGTCCTGGCGTGGTTCCTTATTGCAATCCCTGGTTCTCCTGTGATTGGCGGACCACTTTCCGGCCTGTTGTTCAAGCTTGACGGCGCAGCGGGACTCTCGGGCTGGAAATGGCTTTTTGTTGCCGAAGGAATTCCCTCCGTCATCGTTGGTGTAATCCTATTCCGGGTCCTACGCGACACGCCCGCAGACGCAAAGTGGCTTACAGGGGAAGAGCGGCGGCTGGTCATCGCGCGTATCACCGGCGAGCCCCGCGAACAGGAAAGAAAAAAACTTGGCCCTGCCCTGAAGGACGCCAGAGTCCTCATTCTCTCCGGTGTGATGCTGGGATTCACAATCGGATCGTACGCCGTCACGATTTGGCTACCACAGATCATTAAGGGTAGTCATTTCTCGAACCTGGAAGTTGGGTTTCTCTCCGCGATTCCTTACTTTTTTGCCTGCATGGGCTCGCTTCTTTGGGCGTCGAAGGTCGACCGAAGCGGAAAGAAGATCGGTAACTTGACTCTCGCATGCCTGCTTTCAACGATCGGGCTGGTGATCTCGATTGTTTCCCATTCCTTCGTCGTTTCGATGATCGGCATGACTGTAGCCTTGATCGGCATTACCTCGGCCCGCTCCATCTTCTGGACGATCCCGACTCGTTTCCTAACAGGCATTGCTGCGGCGGGCGGACTTGCTTTCATCAACTCCCTCGGAACTCTGGGCGGATTCATTGGTCCTTCAATTATGGGGTGGTTTAAGGATCGTACGGGATCGTTTTCCGCTGGTCTTCTTGCTGTTTCTGGATTCCTGCTCTTAGCGATGATCCTTTCGATTTCGTTGAGGTTCTTCATCAAAAGTGAGTAGGGCCTTCTCAAGTGTCATCGCGGACGTTTGCCCCCAATCTTTGACTCAGGCTCGGATTGTGTGCCAGAATCCGCGGCGATGGCGACACAGGGAGAATTTCTCGTCACTTTGTTCGATCTGACCTTTCGCCTCATGTACGTTTGCACTCTGATGCCTCTTTTCGTAAGGGAATGACCGTGGACGTAAACATAAATCACCTGCGGGAGTGGGTGGGAAGAACGGAGACCATCTCTGACCGTGTCACGTCGACGCCAATTGCCGCCCTGTCCGCGACTCTCGACCGGAATGATTCGCTTCCCAAGGTCGGCGACCCGCTCCCACCGCTCTGGACCTGGCTTTATTTTCTGCCGTTGCATCGGCAGTCCGAAATTGGCAGTGATGGACACGCAAAGAGGGGTGGTTTTCTTCCCCCGGTGCCTCTCCCGCGCCGAATGTTTGCGGGGGGCCGTCTCGAGTTTGATCGTCCGCTCCGCGTGGGAGATCGCGTTTCTCGCACGTCGAGCATTGTCGATGTGAGCTTTAAAGAAGGACGCACAGGGCCCCTGGTATTCGTCGTGGTGCGGCATGAGATAGAAAATAGCGAAGGGGTCGCCGTCACTGAAGAGCACGACATCGTCTATCGGGACCACGCGGGTGCGGGCAACACAATCCAAAAAACGCAAACGTTGCCTGGCTCTGCTACCTGGTCAAGAGAGATACACCCTGACGCCGTGCTGCTTTTTCGTTACTCCGCGCTGACGTTTAATGGTCACCGAATCCACTACGACCGGAAATACGTGACCGAGGTGGAAGGATACCCCGGCTTGGTCGTCCATGGTCCATTGATCGCTACATTGTTGCTCGATCTGGTGAGGCGCAATTTGCCGCACGCAACGGTAGGCCGATTCGCATTTCGGGCGGTGAAACCGCTGTTTGACATCGCGCCATTTTCAGTTTGTGGCCGCATGGAACAGGACGACAAAACAGTTCGGTTGTGGGCTTCCGATGCGGCGGGCGACTTGGCAATGGACGCCACCGCCACGCTAGCTTGAAAATCTCATTACACCTAACGCAGTAGGGAAGGACTGTACGTGTTGAACCCTGCCGATCCGTATCAGGACTTGCGGTCCGCTCTCAGGGAACTCTGCGCGCAATATCCCGCCGAATACTTTCGAAAAATTGACGAACGGCGCGCCTACCCGGAGGAATTTGTTGACGCACTCACCAAGGCCGGGTGGCTGGCTGCGTTGATCCCGGAGGAATATGGCGGCTCGGGCCTTGGACTGACCGAAGCATCGGTCATCATGGAAGAGATCAACCATGCGGGCGGCAACGCCGGGGCGTGCCACGGGCAGATGTACAACATGGGTACGCTTTTGCGCCATGGGTCAGAGACGCAAAAGCGCGCGTACCTGCCCAAAATTGCACGCGGCGAATTGCGCCTGCAGGCCATGGCGGTAACAGAGCCGGTCGCCGGCACGGATACGACAAAGATCAAGACGACGGCGGTCAAGCGAGGTGACCACTATGTGGTCAGCGGCCAGAAGGTGTGGACTTCTCGCGTTCAACATTCCGATCTCATGATCCTGCTGGCAAGGACTACGCCTTTAGCAGAGGTGAAGAAAAAATCCGAGGGGATGTCAATTTTCCTGGTCGATCTCCGAGAATCGATTGGCAAGGCGCTCCGGGTGCGGCCAATTCTCAACATGGTGAACCACGAGACGAACGAGCTATTCTTCGACGATCTCAAAATCCCAGCGGAAAATCTAATTGGAGAAGAAGGGAAGGGTTTCCGATACATTCTCGATGGGCTCAATGCCGAGCGAACGCTTATTGCAGCCGAGTGCGTCGGTGACGGTTACTGGTTCATTGACAAGGTGGCAAACTACGTCAAGCAGCGCAATGTATTCGGCAGGCCGATCGGCCAGAATCAGGGAGTGCAATTTCCGATCGCCAAAGCCTATATCAGAGTTGAGGCGGCCAACCTGATGCGCTTCAAGGCCTGTACGTTGTTCGACGCGCATCAACCGTGCGGCGCCGAAGCCAACATGGCGCTTCTTCTGGCCGCGGAGGCATCCTGGGAAGCTGCCAATGCGTGCCTCCAATTCCACGGAGGCTTCGGGTTTGCCTGCCGAGTACGACGTCGAACGCAAATTTCGCGAAACCCGTCTGTACCAAGTTGCGCCGATCTCGACCAATTTGATTCTGTCTTACGTAGCGGAGCATGTGCTCGGATTGCCGCGCTCATTTTGAGCGGGATGATCTCTTTCATCATCGGGGTGCGTTATAGTTCAAGCTATGGATTCACAAACTGCATGAGCGATCACCCCAGCAAAATTCTTGCCAACTTCGCGGCGACGCTGCGGTTTGAGGATATTCCCGCGCCGGTGCTGCGTCGCGCCGAGGATTTGTTTCTCGATTGGTTAGGCTCTTCTCTTGCCGGCAAAGGCGCGGGGCCCGTCGAAACGATCGAGCGCTTTGCAGTCACCATGGGGCCATCAGCTGGTGAGTCCGAAGTGCTGATCTCGCGCCGCCGCACTTCTCCACTATTTGCCGCAATGGTCAATGCAGCTTCCTCTCACTTTGCCGAACAGGATGACGTCCACAATGGCGCGGTGTTTCATCCGGGTACTGTTGTCTTTCCTCCGGTTCTCGCTGTAGCGCAGACCGTCGGAAGTTCTGGATGTGAACTACTGACCGCGGCACTGGCTGGCTACGAAGTTGGTATCCGCGTCGGTGAGTTTCTGGGCCGCTCGCACTACCAGGTTTTTCACACCACGGGAACGGCTGGCACTCTTGCAGCGGCGGCAGGAGTCGGGCGCTTGCTGAGTCTGTCCGCGGAACAGATGCTCAACGCCTTTGGTTCGGCAGGCACTCAGTCGGCCGGTTTGTGGGAATTCTTGCGTGATGCAGCTGACTCGAAGCAACTGCACACCGCGAAAGCCGCTGCTGATGGCCTGCTTTCAGCGTACCTCGCGAAAGAAGGATTTACTGGCGCCAAGCATATCTTGGAGGGCCCCCAGGGAATGGCGGCCGGCATGTCAAGCGATGCTGACCTCGCAAAATTAACCGACCGGCTGGGAGAACGCTGGGCATTGGTCGAAACCTCGTTCAAGTATCATGCCTCTTGCCGGCACACGCATCCCGCCGCGGACGCTTTACAAATGGTAATGGCTCAGCATGAGTTGAAGCCGGAGGCGATCACGCGCGTCACCGCGCATGTGCATCAGTCGGCGATTGATGTGCTTGGTCCCGTGCTAAATCCCAAAACCGTACACCAGGCAAAGTTCTCCATGGGCACAGTGCTAGGGCTGGTGGCATTGTTTGGGCGCGCTGGCATGAAAGATTTTGTGGAGCATTTCAGCGATCCGCGCATTGCAGCATTTCGTGAAAAATGTGTGATGGTACTTGACGCTGAAGTGGATCACGCATATCCGAAACGCTGGATTGGCAAGGTCGCAGTTGAAACCGCTGATGGCCGCACGCTGCTGGGAAGGGTAGATGAGCCCAAGGGTGATCCGGGCAATACGTTAACGCGCACCGAACTGGAGCAGAAGGCACTGCGGTTAGCGGAATTCAGCGGAGGAGCTGCGCCGGAAGAAATGAGCCGCATTTTTACACAAATCTGGAATTTGACTCGCATCAGCAAAATACAGAGATTTCTGAATTCGGAGTCTACAGATGCCGTCGCTCAGCCCCCGTTCCTATCTGTTCGTTCCAGGTAACCGGCCAGACCGCTTTGCGAAGGCGTGCGCGTCCGGGGCCGACGCAGTGGTTGTCGATCTGGAAGACTCTGTCGCCACCACAGATAAAATGTCGGCCCGCGCGGCAGTGGCAGCATGGCTGACGCCTGCACAACCGGTAATGGTGCGCATCAACGTTGCAAATAGCGAATGGTTTCGTGACGACCTGAAGTTGGGCGGGAAGCCGGGGATTGCCGGGGTCTTATTGCCTAAGGCCGAACGAATCGAAGATATTCGTACGGTTGCCGAGCATTTTGGCTCAACGGCTCCTATCTTGCTGCAAATTGAAACGGCGCAAGGATTCTGGAACGCACCGGCAATGGCTAGCGCCGAAGGTGTGCAGCGTTTGCTATTTGGCTCTATTGATTTTCAGCTCGATCTCGGCATGACCGCCGAAGAAGATGAGCTTTTGTTTTTCCGTTCGCAGATTGTACTCGTTTCACGGCTTGCCGGTATTCACTCCCCGGTGGATGGAGTAACCACGGACATAAATTCAGCAGAGCGGGTGCGCGCTGATACGTTGCGTGCCAAGCGTCTGGGCTTCGGCGGAAAGATGTGCATCCATCCCAAGCAAGTTCCCGTGGTCAACGAATGTTTTGCTCCCACGGCGGAAGAAGAAGCGTGGGCGAAGCGCGTTGTGGAAGCGTCCACCGCCGCCCATGGTGGGGCAACTTCCGTGGATGGGAAGATGGTGGACCGTCCAGTGTTGGCTCGTGCCGAGAAAATCCTAGAGAGCGTCGCGCAGTTGAAGCAGCGCTGATTCCGACACGTCCAGGGCATTCGGCGCGCCGATCGACGATTTTTTGCCTGAATCGAGTCTTTCATCGCAGGGGAACATGTTATGGACGTAAGAGCGCGGCCCGAGAGGTACGACACAATGGCTCCTGTCCGCCCTAAAGAGATTGCAGAACCGGCCGTGCCGTCCGATTCTCCAGTTCTCCCAACAACAATCAACCGCTGGTGGCGTTTGTGTGGCGCGCTTCTCATGACTCTCGCTCTTGGCACTCTTTACGCATGGAGTGTATTCGTTGCGCCACTCGAAAATGAATTTGGTTGGAAACGTGCGCAGACGTCTAACATTTTTACGATCGCTGCGGTGATGTTTGCGACGTCGTTACTTCTGGCTGGACGACTGCAGGATCGGTTTGGCCCTTTCTGGATGGCCATCACAGGTGGTGCGCTGGTCAGTTTAGGATTTTTCCTCTGCGCGTATACCTCCAGTTTGCATTATCTCTTCCTCTGCTATGGTGTGCTCGGCGGAATTGGCAACGGCTTTGGTTTTGCAACAGTGGCTCCGGTGATGGCCAAATGGTTTCCCGACAAACGGGGCCTGGCGATCGGCCTAGCGTTTGCCGGATATGGCGGCGGCTCAGCCATATTTGGCCCGGTCGCGAATCTCGTGCTATTCCCGCACTTCGGATGGCGCACGGCGTGTATGATGCTGGGCGGCATCTTCCTGGTGATGACGATGGTGGGTTCGTCTCTTATGAAAAACCCGCCAGAGGGTTATCGACCAAACGGTTCGCGGCCGGCGCCCGCTTCCCGTGTTGCGAGATCCGATTATGAGTTCACTCCGAGCGAAGTTTTGCGCACACCCGCGTTCTACCTGATGTGGCTTGGTTTCGGGCTCGGATCTTCGGCGGGACTTTTGATCATTAGCCAACTGGTCCCCTTCGCTCGGAGCCAAGGAATTCCCGGCGTTGCCTTGGCGACGATGACCCTCGCCGTTGGTGCTATCGGTAACGTTTCTGGCCGAATCTTGTCCGGCTGGTTGTCCGACGTTCTCGGCCGTTTAAACACTCTGCGCGTGGTGCTTGCAATCTCAACCGTCGCGATCCCCATCATGTATCGGGCCGGTGCACACGTGTCCGCGGTCTACGTGATGGTATTTATCGTTTACTTCTGTTACGGCGCGCAAGCATCGGTGAATCCTGCCACGGTTGCTGATTTCTGGGGCACCACAAATGCGGGCGCCAACTACGGTTTGATTTTTACTGCCTGGGGAGTGGCGGGAATCATCGGGCCGACCATCGGAGGCATCCTCTTCGATAAATATAAGAACTACGAAGCTGCCTTTTACGCTGCAGCGATTCTGGCTGCGATAGCGTTCGTTTGCGAAATGTCAGCGCGGCGTCCCCACATTCCCGCCGCGACGAAGACCGCCAAATAGAATGCGTTACTCTGTCATCGGTATGAAGGCCGGACACACCTGCTGATCTCTCCGGGAGAAAAGCTCCCGGCTCTGAAGACCCGGGCTACCATCGATTTCGTAATCGTCTTCCGGCTGGTTATTGTAGCCCGCCTCTTCAGGGCGGGGATTACTTGTGTGTTATGCAAGATTTCCAACGCGGGCACACTCGTGCCTATCCGAAGCCTCAAAGCATCAGATAAAGAATGAATCGAACCTTCGAGCCATTTACGAAAAATGAAAAAATGATTCAGTATCCAGCAATGGACGGAAAGCGAAGACCGCAATGAAACTTTCCGTCCTCGATCAATCGCCTGTCCCCGCGGGCTTCACGCCCGCCGACGCTCTACGTAACACAATCCATTTAGCGCGCGCAGCCGATAGTCTTGGCTATGAGCGTTATTGGATCGCCGAGCACCATGCGATTGAAACACTTGCGAGTCCCGCACCCGAAATTCTAATCGCACGAGTAGCCGCTGAAACTTCTGGAATACGCGTTGGCTCCGGCGGGGTGTTGCTCCCGCATTACAGCCCGCTGAAAGTAGCCGAAGTTTTCCGTATGCTGCACGCGATGTATCCGGGCCGGATTGATCTCGGTCTTGGCCGTGCGCCCGGAAGTGGCGGCCTGGAAGCCTACGCACTGCAGCGTGACCGGAGCAAGCGGCACGAAGCCTCAGACTTTCCCGAGCAATTGACCGAACTCCTGGCATTTCTTCATCACAATTTTCCACTAGAGCATCCGTTCAGCCGGATAAAAGTTTCGCCTGAAATGCCAGGGGCTCCGGACGTGTGGCTGCTTGGATCGAGCACTTGGAGTGCCGCGGTCGCCGCTCAATTCGGACTGCCGTATGCCTTCGCGCATTTCATCGGTCCTGAGCAGACCGCGGTATCGCTGGTGCACTATCGTTCGAACTTCAGGCCATCGAAATTCTTGCGTGAACCGCGTGCCATCGTGGCGTTGGGTGCAGTTTGCGCGGATACCGAAGCTGAGGCGGTGAGGTTATCCGCCAGCACGAAATCGCTGATTCGTCGCATTCGTCTAGGCGGTGAGCGGCGTCCCGTGCCCACGCCCGAAGAAGCGATCAAGGAGCTCGAAAATCTAGGTCAGGATGCCGACCCGCTCGCATGGGACTCGAGTGAATGGCCACGCTACATTGTTGGCAACCCGGCGAAGGTCAGTGGCCGATTAGCAAGCATGGCTCGCGATCTACAAGTTGAGGAACTGATGATTCTGACGGTCATACACGATCACCAAGCTCGACAGCATTCGTATGAACTCCTCGCCGAATCATTCGGTCTCACCAAACGCTCCGAGTGCAATGGGCTCGGAGTTACTTCACGACAATCCAGTGGAAACTGATCCAGAATCGAAACTGGCCCAACCCCTAATTCCGTTTGGTGCAAGCGAACGAGATATAGGATACTTACGCCACCTAACTGCTACGCGCTCAAGGTGGGTAACCCGGGAGACGCACCTCATGCGGATACCGAAGAAGCGCCTCGACGTGCTTCGCGAACATATCAAGGCTGAAAGCTCGCACGAGATGAAAGATCTCCTTGACGGGATGACCTCCGATTGCTTTAACGATGTTGCTTGCGTGCCCAAACCCTTCGTCGGTCCTAAAAGGGTGGCGGAACGTTATCGCAAACACTGGGCCGGTTTTCCTGATTTTAAGGTCCGCGTGAAGCGGATACTTGCCGCGGACGATAAGTGCATCGTGACCGAGAACGAATGGAGCGGAACGCATCGCGGTAATTTTCTCGGTCTGCAACCCACTGGAAAGCGCGTGCGGGTACGAGCCCTGGTGGTATGGCACTTTCGAGGGAACAAACTCTGGGGCGAGACGGTCTTCTTCGATCTGGGCTCGATCCAGAAGCAGATTGGCGCCAAGGTGGTGGCGCCTGCAGTTCGCCGAACACGCTCGGATTGAATTTGAAATCACCTTCAGCACCACACTGGTATCAAGCGCTTAACCGCACGCAATGGAACACGCTTCTCGCTTCGAATCTCGGTTGGATGTTTGACGGTTTCGAGGCCTACGCGTTGATCCTGACCGTGGGTGTGGCTCTACATCAACTACTCCAGCCCGCACAGTATGCGCAGATCCCGGCCTACGCCGGAGCGATCATCGCAACGACATTATGTGGCTGGGCAGTTGGGGGCCTGGTGGCTGGCGTTCTCGCCGACTATTTTGGCCGCAAGCGAACCATGATCTACTCGATTTTGACTTATTCGCTTATGACCGGGCTCAGTGCGTTTTCTTGGAATTGGACTTCCTTCGCCGTCTTTCGATTCCTCGCCGGACTGGCCATAGGTTCTGAGTGGGTGACTGGTACTTCGATGACGGCCGAATTTTGGCCTGACGGAGCACGCGGGAAAGGCAGCGGGCTGTTCCAATCCGGTTTTGGAATTGGTTTTTTCCTCGCCTCCGTCACCTGGCTATTTATAGGCGCGACAGGTCCCGGCGCCTGGCGGACGATGTACCTGATCGGAGTACTTCCGGCGCTGCTGACTTTTTGGATTCGGCGCGCCATCCCGGAGTCAACCCTCTGGGAGAAGGCGAACCAGCGGCGTAGTGCCGCGATAGAGCGGAAGCGGCGCGGCGTTGAGACAGATGCGGAAGATAAAACTCTGACGCGCTTTACATTTTTTGATCTGTTCGCGACGCCCACGATCCGCAATCGAACGATCATTGCGTTTCTAATGGCTACGACCTCGGCTGTCGGCTTCTGGGGCATCTCGACATGGGTCCCGCCTTATATTGGCTCAGTTGCGGCGAGGGCCGGACTTTCGGCGCCTCGGTGGGCAAGTTTTACGGGAATGGCATATAACGCCGGATCGATCGCCGGCTATATCGGCCTGGGGTTTCTCGCCGACGCTTTCGGACGAAAACCGGTCACGCTCGCGTTTTTCGCATTTTCGCTCCTGTTTACGCCTGTCTTATTTCTCTGGACGCATGACCTCCACCTGCTTTTGGTTGTCGCTTCGATCGTAGGGTTATTTGGCTCGGGGCAAATCACATGGATGTCGGTATGGCTGCCCGAGCTATACCCAACGCGGATGCGCGCGACAGGCGTGGGTTTCATCTTTAACGCTCCCCGTTTGATCGCCGCAGGGGGTACGCTGCTGGCCGGCAGATTAATCGTAAGATTTGGCGGCTATGGGAATGCCGCCATGATCG
>Ga0210400_10005691_pt1 | contig 10562 bp, 7 predicted proteins | sample IncBWH26MmetaG_FD_155456 | JGI IMG/M metagenome (GOLD analysis project Ga0210400, IMG submission 155456) | Forest soil microbial communities from Barre Woods Harvard Forest LTER site, Petersham, Massachusetts, United States - Inc-BW-H-26-M | ecosystem: Environmental > Terrestrial > Soil >... | reverse complement strand
GAGGGGGGCTGACCGGGCGAGGCGGCGGCGGCCCCCTCCACCCCTTCGGGGTCCCCCTCCCCCTGTGGGGGAGGAGAAGCAGGTCGCCGAACTCTCTCTTCCCCGCAACTAAGCCAGGAGCGCTCCGGCGCTTCTAACGGCGGAAGGGGCGGGAGGCGAGGCCGGGCCTGTGTTTCACCACCACGCGCTTGGGCGGCGCGGGCGGCGGCGGGGGCGGAGCGGGGGGGGCCCAGGGGTGGAGTTGGGGGCCGGCGGCGGGGCCTTTGGCGAGGTTGGCGAGTTCGCGCAGGATGCGCTCGGCGGCGGCGAGGCGCCGGGCGGGGGTGTCCCACTCGCCCTTGACCACCACCTTCTGGTCTGGGCGCAGGCGCCAGACGGCGCCGTTCTTCTGGACGAAGGCGACGAGGCCGGCGGGGTTGGCGAAATGATCGGCGCGGAAGGCCACCACCGCGCCCTTAAGCCCCACGTCGATTTTTGAGACATTGGCCTCGCGGCAGAGGCCCTTGATGGCGACCACCTTGAGCAGCTGGTCGGCCTCCTCCGGCAGCGGCCCGAAACGGTCGATCAGTTCGGCAGCGAAGGCCTCTCTGTCCTCGGAACGCTCGGCATCGGAGAGACGGCGGTAGAGGGCCAAGCGGACGTTCAGGTCGGGGACGTAGGCCTCGGGGATCAGCACCGCCGCGCCGGTGTTGATCTGCGGCGACCAGCCCCGGTCGAGGGACAGGTCGACCTCGCCCACCCCCGGCGCGACGTTCGACTTCAGCTCGGCGACGGCGTCCTCCAGCATCTGCTGATAGAGTTCGACCCCGATCTCCTTGATGTGGCCGGACTGCTCATCGCCCAGCAGGTTGCCGCCGCCCCGGATGTCCAGGTCGTGGCTGGCCAGCTGGAACCCCGCGCCAAGGCTGTCGAGGGACTGCAGGACGTGCAGCCGCCGCTCGGCCTGGGGGGTGATCGGCCGCTCGAACGGCGTGGTCAGGTAGGCGTAGGCGCGCGCCTTGGCCCGGCCGACGCGGCCGCGCAGCTGGTAAAGCTGGGACAGGCCGAACATGTCGGCCCGGTGGACGATCAGGGTGTTGGCGGTAGGGATGTCCAGGCCCGATTCGACGATGCTGGTGGAGAGCAGGACGTCGTAGCGGCCCTCGTAGAAGGCGCTCATCACGTCCTCCAGCTGCGTCGGCGCGAGCTGGCCGTGGCCGACCACGAATTTGACCTCGGGGACCTGCTCGCGAAGGAACTTCTCGAGATCCGGCAGGTCCTTGATGCGCGGCGCGACATAGTAGGTCTGGCCGCCCCGGTACTTCTCGCGCAGCAGGGCTTCCCGAATGCTCACCGGGTCCCACGGGGTGACGTAGGTGCGCACCGCCAGGCGGTCGACCGGCGGGGTGGCGATGATCGACATTTCGCGGATGCCCGAGAGCGCCATCTGCAGCGTGCGCGGGATCGGCGTCGCCGTGAGGGTCATCACATGCACCTCGGCGCGCAAGGCCTTCAGCGCCTCCTTGGCCTTGACCCCGAAATGCTGCTCCTCGTCGACGATCACGAGCCCCAGGTCCTTGAAGGCGACCTGCTTTGAGAGCACCGCGTGGGTGCCGATGACGATCTCGATCTCACCCTTGGCGAGGCCGGCGCGGGTCTCGGCCGCCTCCGCCGCCGGCGCCAGGCGCGAGAGCCGCCGCACCCGCACCGGCCAGCCCTGGAAGCGGGCGAGGAAGGTGGAATAGTGCTGGCGGGCGAGAAGCGTGGTGGGACAGACCAGGGCGACCTGCCGCCCGCTCATGGCCATCACGAAGGCGGCGCGCAGGGCGACCTCGGTCTTGCCGAAGCCGACGTCGCCGCAGATCAGGCGGTCCATCGGCTTGCCCGACGCCAGGTCGCTGAGCACGTCGTGGATGGCGTTCAGCTGGTCGTCGGTCTCGTCGTAGGGGAAGCGGGCGCAGAACTCGTCGAAGAGGCCGCTCGGCGGATCAACCTCCTCCACATGCCGGGTGGCCCTGGCGGCGGCGATGGCGATCAGGCCCTCGGCCATCTCGCGCAGCCGCTCCTTGGCCTTCGCCTTGCGTGACTGCCAGGCCGCTCCGCCCAGGCGGTCGAGCTGGACCCCCTCCCCTTCGGTCCCATAGCGCGTCAGGAGGTCGATGTTCTCCACCGGCAGGTAGAGCTTGGAGTCGGCGGCGTAGTGCAGCTCCAGGCAGTCGTGCGGCGCCTCCATCACCTCCAGCGTCTTGAGGCCCTCGTAGCGGCCGATGCCGTGGTCGACGTGGACGACGAGGTCGCCAGGCGCGAGAGCCGAAGCCTCGGCCAGGAAGTTGGAGGCCCGGCGGCGCCGGCGCGGCCGGGCCAGGCGGTCGCCCAGGATGTCGGTCTCGGAGATCACCGCCAGGGAGTCGGTCTCGAAGCCGGTCTCCAGGGGAAGGACGGCGCGCTGCGGCTTCTTGGGGTCGGCCGCTTTGGCGGCATCCCAGTAGGGCGCGAGGGAAATCCCTTTCAGCCCGTGATCGGCCAGCATCGATCCCAGGCGATCGGAGGAGCCTTCCGACCATGAGGCGAACAGCACGCGCTTGCCGGCGGCCGCCAGGCGGCGGGCGTGATCGGCCGTAGCTTCGAACAGGTTGACGCTGTCCTGCGCCCGCTCGGCGGCGAACGTCCGGCCGAGCTTGGCGCCCATGTCGATGGTTCCGGGCGCAGGCTCGCCCTGAAAGTGGCTGAACCGGCGGGTCGGCCGCTCGGCAAGGCGGCTGTCCCACTCCTCGGCCGAGAGGTAGAGGGCTTCCGGCGGCAGGGCGCGGTAGTGGGTCTTCCGCTCGGTCTGGTCGCGCGCCTCATGGGCGTCGGCGATCATCGCCCACCGCTCGTCGCGCGCCTCGCGTACCTGATTGTCGAGGGCGACCAGGGCGCCTGGCGGCAGGTAGTCGAACAGTGTCTCGAGGTGGTCGTAGAACAGCGGCAGCCAATGCTCCATGCCGGCGCGGCGGCCACCCTCGCTGACGGTGGCGTAGAGCGGATCGTCGCCCGGCGCCCCGAACGCCGCGAGGTAGCCCTGGCGAAAACGAGCGATGGCCGGGGGATCCAGCAGGGTCTCACTCACCGGCAGCAGGTCGACGGACTTCAACTGCTTCGTCGAACGCTGAGTCTCGCGGTCGAAGGCGCGGATCGATTCCAGGGTGTCGCCGAACAGATCCAGGCGCACAGGCTCCTCTGCCCCGGGGGGGAAGACGTCGATGACCCCGCCGCGCACGGCGAACTCGCCCCGCTCCGAGACGGTCGAGGCGCGCTGGTAGCCGTTGACGCCGAAGTAACGCTCCAGGTCGGCGATATCGACGCTGTTCCCGACCTGGGCGGAATAGCTGGCCGCGCCGATGGCGGCGCGCGGCGGCACGCGCTGCATCACGGCCGGCGCGGCGGTGAGGAGCAGGGTGGGCTTCTTCGGGTCCAGGCCTCGCACCAGGCGGGTCAGGGCGGCCATGCGGGTGGCGGCCACCCCCGCCGAGGGCCCAACCCGATCGTAGGGCAGGCAGTCCCAGGAGGGGAACGGAACGATCTCCACCTCAGGAGCGAAGAACGTCATGGCGTCAGCGAAGGCGGCGGCGCGCGAGCCGTCGCGGGCCACGAAAACGCTGAGGCCGCCGCGGGCGCGGGCGATGTCGCCCATCACCAGAGCGTCGAAGCCCTCGGGGGCTCCCGCCAGGGTGAGCGCGCCGGCGTCGCCGATGACGGCCTTCATATCGGACGGTTGGGACAGGAGCTTCTCGCCTTGCTTAACTGAGATCTTGCTCATGCGGATTGGGGCCGGCGGATTTCCACGGACGGAACGCCCGCAACCGCGCCATCAGGTCGTCATCGAACGCGGCGGGAACCGGAAGCGATCCCAGGATCCAGCCGTAGATGTCGTGGTCCGACTGTTCGAGCAGGGCCTCGAAGCGATCGAGCTCGTCCGACGACATCGACGGGGCGTGGCTGTCCGCAAACGGCCCGAGAATCAGGTCCGCCTCGCGAAAGCCCCGCCGCCAGGCGCGGAACCTGATCCTGTTAATTCTCGTCCCGTCCATCGAGGCGGCGGATATAGGCTGCCCGGAAGCCGGGCGCCAGGGATTCGCTACCCTTTCGCCCCGTCGGCGTCCGGAGAATCGGAGGCATCTCGGAAGTAGGGTTCGACCTCGCCCTGGAGCTTGATGGTCATCGCCTTGCCCTGCCGGTTGACGGTCGAGCCCACCGCCAGGCGCACCCAGCCCTCGCTGACGCAGTATTCCTCGACGTTGGTCTTCTCCACGCCCTTGAACCGCACGCCGACCCCGCGCGCCAGCGCCTCGGCGTCGTGGAAGGGGCTGTCCGGATCGACGGCCAGGCGGTCAGGCGGGGTTTCGCTCATGGCGGCGGTGATATCGGGGTGAGCGCCGCGGGTCCAGCGGCGGCGGCTCTTCGGAGCGCCGGCGTCCCGCCGGCTCTCGCTCAACGCTCGCAAAGGCAAAGCAAGAAAGGGCCGGCGGGACGCCGGCGCTCCAGGATCGGCTATGCTGGTCGCATGAGGCCGGAGATTCTGTTTCCACTGTTCGGTCCGATCGCCTCGCTGAAGGGGGTCGGCGACCGGGTCGCGCCGCTGCTGGAGCGGGTGGCGGGACCGCGGGTGCGCGACCTCGTCTTCCTGCCGCCGCAGGGGCTGATCCACCGGCGGCGCGTTGCCGCCGGGGCCCTGGCCGAAGGCGAGACGCAGACCCTGAGCGTCACCATCGAGGCCCACCTCAAGCCCGGGCGCTACGGCCAGCCGTGGCGGATCCGGAGCTCCGACGGGACCGGCGTCGTGACCCTCGCCTACTTCAAGGGGTTCGGCCCGCACCTCGAGGAGCGCCATCCGGTAGGGGCGATCCGTGTGGTCAGCGGCAAGGTGGAGCGCGACCGGCTGGGGACGCCGCAGATCGTCCACCCGGACTACCTGGTTCCCCCCGAACGGGCGGGGGAAATTCCCGACGCGGAGACCGTCTACCCGGCCACCGCCGGCCTTCCCTCGCGATCCGTGCGGCGGTTCGTGCTGGCGGCGCTGGAGCGGGCGCCGAGCCTTCCCGAATGGCTCGACCCGGCTTGGGTCCAGCGCCAGGGCTGGCCGGCCTGGGAGGCGGCGCTGGCGGCGTTGCATGCGCCGCAGGCGGAGGGCGATCTCTCGCTCCAGGCGCCGCACCGCCGGCGCCTGGCCTTCGACGAGCTGCTCGCCCACCAACTGGCCCTGGCGCAGCGCAAGCAGTCGCGGCGTGAGGCCGCGGCGCCGGCGGTGGCGGCGAGCGAACTGGCCGCGCGGGCCGAGGCCGCCCTCCCCTTCCGCCTGACCGGCGCCCAGGTCCGGGCCCTGGCCGAGATCCGGGGCGATCTGGCGTCCGGGCGGCGGATGACCCGGCTGCTGCAGGGGGACGTCGGCGCGGGGAAGACCGTGGTCGCGCTGCTGGCGATGATCGACGCGGCGGCGGCCGGTCTGCAGTCGGTGCTGATGGCGCCGACGGAGATCCTGGCCCGGCAGCATTTCGAGACCCTGCAGGGCCCGCTCGCGGCCCAGGGGGTGAAAGCGGTCCTGCTGACCGGGCGCAGCAAGGGCGCGGCGCGCGAAGCCCTGCTCGCCGAACTCGAATCGGGAACGGCCCAGGTCGCCGTGGGCACCCACGCCCTCTTCCAGGACGCAGTAAGCTTCAAGGCCCTGGGTTTGACCGTCATCGACGAACAACACCGCTTCGGCGTTTCCCAGCGGGGGCGGCTGCGGGCCAAGGGCGATGTCGCCCATCTGCTGGCGATGTCCGCGACGCCTATCCCGAGGACGCTGGAGCTGACGCTGTATGGCGACCTCGACGTTTCCAACCTCGACGAGAAGCCGCCAGGAAGAACGCCTGTCGCTACGCGCGCCGCGCCGATGAACCGGCTGGACGAGGTGGTCGGGCGGCTGAGGCGGGCCGTGGCCGGCGGCGCCCAGGCGTTCTGGATCTGCCCGCTGGTCGCCGAATCCGAGCTGCTGGACGTGGCCGCGGCGGAGGCCCGCTTCGCGACCCTGGTCGAGGTGTTCGGCGACAAGGTTGGCCTCGTTCACGGACGCCTGGCCCCGGCCGAGAAGGACGCGGTAATGGCGCGTTTCGTCGCCGGAGAGCTGGCCGTGCTCGTGGCCACCACGGTGGTCGAGGTCGGGGTGGACGTTCCCGCGGCGACCATCATGGTCATCGAACAGGCCGAGCGGTTCGGCCTGGCGCAGCTGCATCAACTGCGTGGGCGGGTCGGCCGAGGGGCGGGCCAGAGCAGTTGCGTGCTGCTCTATGATCCGCCGCTGTCGGACATCGCCACTCGTCGCCTCGACATCCTGCGCCAGACCGACGACGGCTTCCTGATCGCCGAGCGCGACCTGGAGCTGCGCGGCGGCGGCGATCCGCTCGGCCTCGCCCAGAGCGGCTTCCCCGCCTACCGCCTGGCCGACCCTATCGCCCACCGCGACCTGATCGCCGTGGCCGCCGACGACGCCCGCCTGGTCCTCTCGCGCGACCCCGCGCTCGCTTCGCCGCGGGGAAAGGCGCTGCAGGTCCTGCAGGCGCTATTCGACTGGCGCGCGGATGGGCCGATCGGCGAGGCGGGGTAGTTTCTCTTCCCCTTCTGGGGGAAGTACCGGCGAAGCCGGGGATGGGGGCGTGCCTGGCGAGATCTACGGAGCGTCGCCCCCTCCACCCCTTCGGGGTCCCCCTCCCCCTGTGGGGGAGGAGAGGTTCGGTTGACTGCCCGCCAGCCGCGACGCGGCGCGGGTTTGGGCGTCGGCTTCGAGGTCGGCCCAGAAGAGGTTGTAGGGGGCGACGCGCAACCGTTCGGCCCAGCCGCCGGAGGGGCGGAGCAAGGCCGAGCGGGGCCGGGTGATCCGGAGGATGCCGTCCAGGCACTGGGCGCCCACCTGCCGGGACATGAATCCCGGGCGCGCGCCCCACTCCAGGCCGGTGGCGTTGGCGGCGCCGCGATTGAGCCTGGGCGGGGCCTCGACCTCGGTGGCTTCGCCCAGGAGCGGGTTCACGCAGAGTGGCAGGCGGCCGTTCAGCCCGGCGAGGCGGCTCTTGTCGTTCCAGATCAGGCTGCGGTTCATGATCCGCTCGCTGCGACCGAAGTCGAGCCAGGTGGCGGAGATCCAGGCGATAACGCAGCCCGCCTGCGATCGCGCCTCGCACGCCGGCGTCGGCGAGTCGGCCGCGTATTCGTCGGCGGGGGCGACGGTCTCCATCAGATAGGCGGCGATGAGGCGCCGGCGCAGGTCGGGGTCCGGACCGATCTCGTCCCGCAGCAGGCGCGCGGCCAGGGTTCCCCCCTGCTCGACGCCGACGAGGATGAAGGGACGATCAGGCCCGATGCGCCGCTGGAACGCCAGGAAGGCGGCGCTGACGTCGCCGTAGGGAAACTCCCGCGCCTCGATGGCGTCGTCGAACAGGGTGAGGGCGCTGTAGAGGCTGGCCTGGCGGTAGCGGGGGGCGAACACCCGGCCGACGGCGGCGAAGGGGCCGGCGTAGTTGGGCAGCATCACCCGGTCGAGCAGCCGGGCCGCATCCCGTGAGCCGATCGGGCCATTCCAGTCGCGGCCGCCATCGAAGGTGGTGGGGTGGACGAAGAAGACGTCTACCGGCGGGTCGCCGGGCTTGACGGGGCCCGGCAGCAACGCCCAGGCGGCCGGGCTCTCGTAGTCGGGAGGGGCTGGCGGCTTGTAGACCGCGTAGGGCAGCTGTGGATTGAGGAGGGACTGAAGGATGTCGTTGCGCCAGACCAGCAGGGCGATGGCGATGAGCAGGACGACGACGCCCAGGCCCACCGCCAACCCGCGTCTCCATGCGCCTGCCTGTAGGCGACCATTGGCCATGGGGCTCAGCGATAGGGGTCGGGCCGGGCCAGATAGTGGCGAACATACTCGGTGACGCCGTCCTCGAGAGCGGTGGCCGGGTCGCTCCAGCCGGCCGCGCGCAGGCGGCCCATGCGCGCTTCGGTGAAGTACTGGTAGGCGTCGCGCAGGCCTTCCGGCATGTCGATGTAGTCTATGCGCGCGGGCTGCCCCGCCGCGGCGAAGACGGCATGGGCCAGGTCGGCGAAGGACCGCGCCCGACCCGATCCCAGGTTGAAGACGCCGTTTACCCCAGGCGTGCGGACGAGCCAGGCGACGCAGGCGGCGACGTCGCGCACATAGACGAAATCGCGCATCTGGCCACCGTCGTCGTAGTCGATGCGATAGGAGCGGAACAGGCGCACCCGCTCGCCCAGCCTCACCATGGGCCAGATCTGGGAGATGATGGAGCGCATGGCGCCCTTGTGGGCCTCGTTGGGGCCGTAGACGTTGAAGAACTTCAGCCCGGTCCACTGCGGCGGCGCGCGCCCGAGCGCGGCCTCCCGCACCGCGAAGATGTCGAACAGGGCCTTGGACCAGCCATAGGGGTTCAGCGGGCGCAGGGCGCCGAGGGCGCCCGGATCCTGGGCATCGTCGAACCCCAGGTCGCCGTCGCCGTAGGTGGCGGCCGAAGAGGCGTAGACGAGGCGAGTCCCGTTCACCGCGCACCACCGGAAGATATCGCGAGAAAGTCCGAAATTATTGGAGAAAATCCGATCTGCATCGGGCTCCAGGGTCGAGGAGATAGCGCCCATGTGGATGATCAGATCAAGGCTCGAGCCGTTTCTTTCGAGCCAGGCGAAGAGATCCTCGGGGGCCAGCAGGTCGGCGATGGGATGCTTGGCGAGGTTACGCCACTTGCCGGACGCCGCCGCGCGCAACCGGTCGCAGACGATCACCTCGCGGCCCTCGGCGGTCAGCTCCGCGACGATGTTGGAGCCGATGAAGCCGGCCCCGCCAGTGACGAGAATAGCCGAGCCCGCCATGGCTCAGGCGCTCTCCGCTGCTATTGGCGCCGGCGGCCGCCGCTTGGCGAGGGCGTCGTAGTCGAGGAGTTCGCGCAGGAGGGACTCCAGCTGCGACAGGGGGATCATGTTGGGGCCGTCCGAGGGCGCATGATCGGGGTCGGGATGGGTCTCCATGAACACCGCCGCCACGCCGACGGCGACGGCGGCCCTGGCGAGGACGGGGACGAACTCCCGCTGGCCGCCCGAACGGTCCCCCTGCCCCCCTGGCAGCATCACCGAGTGCGTGGCGTCGAACACCACGGGACAGCCGATCTGGGCCATGATCGGCAGGGCCCGCATGTCGGAGACCAGCATGTTGTAGCCGAATGAGACCCCGCGCTCGCAAGCCATGACGTTCGGGTTGCCGGCCGAGGTCGCCTTGGCGACGACGTTGGTCATCTCCCAGGGGCTGAGGAACTGGCCCTTCTTGATGTTGAGGACGGCGCCTGTGCGGGCGGCGGCGACGATCAGATCGGTCTGGCGGCACAGGAAGGCGGGGATCTGCAGGACGTCCACGGCCTCGGCGGCGGGTGCGCACTGGTCGATCTCGTGAACGTCGGTCAGGGTCGGCAGGCCGGTCGCCTCGCGGATTTCCGCGAAGATCGGCAGGGCCTCGGCGAGGCCGACCCCCCGGGCGGCGGCGGCGGAGGTCCGGTTGGCCTTGTCGAAAGAGGTCTTGTAGATCAGGCCGATATCGAGGCGGGCGGCTATCTCCTTGAGGGCATGGGCGGTTTCCAGGGCATGCTGGCGGCTTTCCAGCTGGCATGGCCCGGCGATGATCGATAGCCGCTCGCGATTGCCGATGCGCATCGCGCGGCCACCCGCCGTCTTGAGGTCGATGACGGCGTTTGGCTGCATGGCGGCTCATCTCCTTGATCCGCCGGCCGCGGACCGCCGTAGAAGTGACGACAAGCCGCGTATCGCGCAAGCCAGTGGGTCCCCGAGTTGAAGCGCCCATACAATGTCCGGCGTTGGACGCGGGAGCTTGCGCGGCTGCCCAACGCCTGTATCCATCAAGCGTGGCGTGCGGGGGAGCGCGTTTCGAAATGACCACTGCCGAAGACATAGTGCTGGACACCCTGGCCGCGCGCCCGCGAGCCGTCTGGGGCGGCTGCGGCGCCGAGAGCCCGCGCGAGGTCGAGCTGAACGACCCCGAACTGCGGGCCGCGCCGGCGGCCTTCAGGACCGCGGTTGCCATTTCAAAGCGCAACTGGGACTTCGGCAGCCTGACCTTCGTGCTGCCGTCCGGCCGCGAGCTGCACATCGAAGGCCGCGCGCCGGGCCCCGCCGGAACATTGATCGTGCACGACTTCCGCTTCGTTTCGCGGGTGCTGGCCTCTGCCGACATCGGCTTCGGCGAAGGCTACATGGCCGGCGAGTGGGACACGCCCGACCTGGCGGCGCTGCTGGAGGTGTTCACCCAGAACTTCGACCGGCTGGAGAAGCTGGTGGAAGGCAATCCGCTGATGCGGGCCTTGAACTTCCTCGCCCACGCCTTCAACCGCAATTCGAAGCGCGGCGCGCGGCGAAACATCCATGCCCACTACGACCTGGGCAACGCCTTCTACGAGCGCTGGCTCGATTCCAGCATGACCTATTCCTCGGCCCGCTACGAACAGCCGGGCCAGCCGTTGGCCGAAGCCCAGCGCAACAAGTATCTGGCCCTCACCGACCAGATCGACCTG
>Ga0210400_10005690_pt1 | contig 10563 bp, 8 predicted proteins | sample IncBWH26MmetaG_FD_155456 | JGI IMG/M metagenome (GOLD analysis project Ga0210400, IMG submission 155456) | Forest soil microbial communities from Barre Woods Harvard Forest LTER site, Petersham, Massachusetts, United States - Inc-BW-H-26-M | ecosystem: Environmental > Terrestrial > Soil >... | reverse complement strand
AGACGAGCCTAGGGGCATGGGCTGCGGCGATCCTCTATGGCGCGAATCCGAATCTCATTTACATGCAGGCGACGGCAATGGGAGAGTCGCTGTATCTGGCTTTCTTCATCTGGAGCGTGGTGTACTTTGCGGAGTTCGTGCGGCCGGCGGACGGGGATTCGAAACATCGATCCCTTACAAAGTGTGGGATATGTCTGGCGGCGGCTTGCCTGACGCGATATGACGGATGGTTTCTGGCTGGGATTTTGGTCGTGTGCGCCGTGGCGGCTTCGCCACCTTTCTCCTCGCTCAGGGCAGGGGTTCTCCCAAAGGACACGAGAGATGGCGCACCCAGGTTCATGGTTCCATCGTCGCCCAGGGTGCTCCTGAAGTTTGTTTTGCTGGCGGCCGCTGCTCCAATGCTTTGGCTGGCATATAACGCGGCCGTGTACCGGAATCCGCTGGAGTTCGCGAACGGGCCTTACTCGGCAAAAGCGATCGAGCAAAAGACCGCGACGGTGAATCCGGCGAGGGGAAATCTGTTGGCCGCTGGCTCGTATTTCTTGAAAGCGGCGGAATTGAATACGGGCGAGGCCGGCTGGCAAGGACGATTGTGGCTTGCATTGGCGCTGCTGGGAACCGGGGTGGCCGGGTTCAGCGGGCGTGGCCGGGTTTCGTTGTTGCTCTGGGCGCCGCTGCCGTTTTACGCGTTATCCGTGGCCTATGGAAGCGTACCAATCTTTGTGCCGCCGTGGTGGCCGTTCTCCCATTACAACGTGCGTTACGGGTTGCAACTTCTTCCAGCATTCGCCGTATTTGTGCCGGTGGGGATTTCTTTCATTGTGCAAGCAGCCGCCAAGATTCCGCGAGTCGAGGTTTCCTGGAGGCGCTGGGCGGGAGCCGCAACCCTGTTGAGCGTCCTGGTGCTGGCGGTGGCAAGCTATGGTGCGATCTGGCGCGCGGACCCGATCTGTTATCGCGAAGCTGCGATCAACGCGCGCGGGCGCGTGGCGCTGGACGGGCAGGTAGCTGGCTGGCTCAAGTCGTTACCGGCGGATTCCACGCTGCTGATGTATCTGGGCGAGCACGTAGGCGCGCTGGAGCAGGCGGCAATTCCGTTGCGGCGGGTCATCAACGAAGGCAATCATCGTGTGTGGAAGCAGCCGGCGGACCCCGAGGGTTTGTGGGAGCGTGCGTTGGCTGATCCTTCGGGGTACGCGGACTATGCCGTAGGGTTCGAGGGCGACGCGGTGTGGAGGGCGGCGAAGGACCGGCGATTGACGGCGCTAGTCGAGATTCACACCACGGGTCAGCCCCGGGCGGTCATCTTCAAGGCACGCGAGCACGTTCGTGCACAAGAGCAGACACGGTAATCAGGCGGGTAAACGTGGAAGGCGGCCGAAGCCGGGAGGTTGCAGTGATAGAATCCGGCCATCTGAAGGCTGTCGTAGCATTTGAGTTTGATCAATGAACTGGCAACACATTTTCGATTTGCTGCACGGGGAGATGGCGAGTGGCTTTGTCGCGACATCTCTGGCCCGCCTGGTGCTGGCGGCAATCCTTGGTGGGGCTATCGGACTGGAGCGGGAACTGCGGCATCGGCCAGCGGGGCTGCGTACCAACATGTTCATTTGTTTTGGCGCGGCGATGTTCACCATTCTTTCCAGCGGACTGGCGGGAGTGCCGTCGGATGCGGCCCGTATTGCGGCACAGATTATCCCCGGTATTGGGTTCATCGGGGCGGGATCGATTTTGCATACTCGCGGCCTCACGGCGGGCCTTACGACGGCGGCAACCTTGTTTGTGGTGGCATCGGTGGGAATGGCCACCGGCGGCGGACTTTACGTGACCGCTGTCTTCGCCACGGTCGTGGTTCTGATGGCGTTGTTTGCCCTGGGCCACCTGGAGCGAACCTTCAACTTGAAGACACTACTCATCTGCTACGAAGCTACGGGCACGAGCGTGGAGGAGATCAGCCAGGAGGTCAACCGCGTCCTCGAGCGTGGACATCGCATGATGCAGAATGTTGTAAGCGGGAACACCGGCCAGCATATCCGGCTGCAGTTTGACGTGGCTGGATGCAACCGTGACCAGAGGGAGTTCCTGCGCGAACTGAAGGCGTCGACCGTGCTGGGCAGCGTGACTTCGTTGGGGCCGGTGGAGTTGGAGTGAGCCTACCGCAGCTGCTGATTCCGTTTGTGAAGGCCAGTGCGTGCGGGAATGATTTTCTGCTGATCGAGTCTGAGGATGTCCAAGGCGTTCCGGTTCCCGCGGACTTGGCAGCCCTTACGCGGCGACTGTGCGACCGGCACGAAGGCATAGGGGCGGACGGAGTGGAGTGGATGTATCCGTACGCGGCGGCGGATGTGGAGATTCGTTTGATCAACGCCGATGGATCCGAGGCGGAGATTTCCGGCAACGGCACGCGCTGTGTCGCGGCATATGTTTGCGCGGAGCGGGGGAAAGAGAAGATCAGGATCCAGACCGGCGCCGGATTAAAGACTTGCGTGCTAATGGGACGGAGCGAATCCGAGTACGAGTTTGAGGTCGAGATGGGCGAGGCTGCGGTGGGAGCGGAACTGGCAGTGAAGCTGGGCGCGGCTGAAGTGCGTGGGATTCCGGTTTCGATGGGGAATCCGCACTATGTTGTCTTCGTAAGTGAGTTTGCGGAGAACTGGCAGCTCCGCGCGGCAGAGATTCAGCGCAGCTCTGAGTTCAATCACGGCGTGAATGTTGAACTGGTTGTGATCGATGGAAAAAATGATGTAAGGGCGCGTTTTTTCGAGCGCGGAGTGGGAGAGACGCAATCATCGGGGACGGGCTCTTGCGCGTCGGCGGTGGCGGCAATCGCAACGGGACGGGCGGAATCGCCGGTGCAGGTGCATGCTCCGGGCGGAGCCCAGATGGTGCGCAGCGAAGGGAATAGGGTGTTCCTTCGTGGGCCCGCGAGGTTGGTGTGCCGGGGAGAGTTTTTTCTGAGTTAGGGCGAACTGGCCGGGGAAGGCGCCTTGGTTGTGCGTGGGTCTCATCTGCACTTGTGCGGCTTTTTATTTCACACAGGCTTCTGACTGCATGTCCTCATCGACAGTTCCGCGCGTGAAGCCGCCTGCCCTTCGATTGGGCGATACGGTGGGCATTGTAGCCCCGGCCAGCAACGTCAAGCGCGATGATCTGGAGGTGGGATGCGAAGGGTTGCGGCGCGCGGGCTACCGACCGTTTTATTTCGGTTCAATCCTCGATCAGGATCTTTACTTTGCGGGATCCGTGCAGCGCCGCGCTCGCGAACTGGAGGAAATGTTTGCGCTCGAGGAGGTACGGGCGATCGTTTGCGCGCGCGGCGGTTACGGCGCGAACTATCTGCTCGAAACGCTGGATTTGGAAAAGATCAAGGCGCATCCGAAGATTTTTGTCGGCTATAGCGACCTGACCACACTGCTCACTTATTTTTCAGATGCCGCGGGCCTGGTGACGTTTCATGGGCCGATGGTGGCGAAGGATTGGGCGCATGACGATGGCGTGGACCTGGCTTCGTGGCAGGCAGCACTGTCAGGCACGGCGTCCTGGAAACTCAATCTGAGACCTGGTTCTGGAGTGAATGGGTTGGTGGAAGGTTCAGCCGAGGGAACGCTTTACGGAGGCTGCCTTTCGCTTCTGGTTGCTTCACTTGGAACGCCGTACGAAGTTCGCACGGAAGGAACGATCCTGTTTCTCGAGGACGTGGCGGCGAAGCCGTTTCAAATTGATCGCATGCTGATGCAGTTGAAGCTGGCTGGCAAGCTGAAAGCATTGCGGGGCATCGTCTTCGGCGAGATGCGCGATTGCGTGCAGACCGCGAATCAGGGATACACGCTGGAAGAAGTGGTCCTGCGTGTCGTGGGCGATTTAGGGGTGCCGGTGGCCTATGGCTTGAGGTCGGGACATGTGGCCGCAGGGAACATCACGCTGCCGATTGGAGTTGGGGCTGAGTTGAGCGTGCGTGGTGAGGATGTGAGTTTGAAGATTCTGGAAGCGGCGGTGACGGCGGAGCCATAGAAGAGCTGGTCGCGAAGAGAAGCATGGACAAGAACAACCACATTCATTTAATCGGCATTTGCGGCACCGCTATGGCCTCACTTGCGGGGATGCTGAAGCAGCGCGGATTTCGCGTGACCGGGTCAGACGCGGCAGCGTATCCGCCGATGTCCGATTTTCTGGCGGAACTCGGAATTCCAGTGGCACAGCCCTTTGCCGAACGGAATCTGGATCCTCGACCCGACCTTGTAGTGGTGGGTAACGCGATTTCGCGAGGGAATCTCGAACTTGAGCAACTGCTCGACCAGCGCATTCCGTTCTGCTCAATGCCGCAATTGCTGCAGGAGGAATTCCTGCGTGGCAAGGAAGTGCTGGTGGTGGCGGGTACGCATGGAAAGACTACGACCACCTCGATGCTGGCGTGGATTTTTCACACGGCAGGGATGCAGCCATCGTTTCTGATCGGTGGCATCGCCGAGAACTTCGGCTCCAGCTTCCACTTGGGGCAGGGGAAGCACTTCATTCTTGAAGGCGACGAGTACGACACGGCATTTTTCGACAAGGGGCCGAAGTTTCTACATTACTTTCCGGACGCCGTGATTTTGACTTCCGTGGAATTCGATCACGCCGATATCTACAAAGATCTGGATGCCGTGGAGACGGCGTTCAAGCGGCTGGTAAATCTGATCCCGCGTCGCGGACGAATTATCGCTTTCGACGGAGTGACCGGCGAGGCTGCCGGAAGCGCCAGCCTGGAGCGTTGCCTGAGCAAGGCGTTCTGTCCGGTGGAGCGGTATGGCGCCGGTGCGCGCTCGGACTGGCAAATCACGAACCTCAAGGTCGAGGCGGAGCGAACTTCATGGTCGGTGCGGCATGAAGGCCAAGCGTGGGCGGATCTGGAGTTCCCGATGGCGGGCGAATACAACGTGTGGAACGCGACCGCGGCCGCAGCCCTGGCCGCAGACTATGGCATCTCGAAAGAGGAGATTGCGGCGGCGTTCAAGACGTTCAAGAGCGTGAAGCGGCGCCTGGAGGTGAAGGCGCGGGTAAACGGCATCACCATCATTGACGACTTCGCGCATCATCCTACAGCCATTGCGGGCACGCTGAGGGCCTTGCGAGCGCGTTACAAGGGTGCGCGTCTGTGGGCGATTCTGGAGCCGCGCTCGAACACATTGCGGCGACGCGTGCTGCAGGGCGACCTGGCGCGGAGTCTGGCGCTGGCGGACGAAGTGGTGGTGGCGGGTGTATTCCGTTCCGATGCGGTGCCGGAGAATGAGCGACTGGAGCTGCCGGAACTGGCGGTGGATATTCAGCGGCATGGCAGCCGTGCGCGGCTGATTGGCGACGCGGATGAAATCGTGCTGACGATCGCTCCAGAGATGCGCGGCGGCGATGTGGTTGCGATTCTTTCCAACGGAGGCTTTGGCGGGATCTACGAAAAGCTGCCAGCGCGGCTGCGGGCACTGGCGGGAGAAGCCGCAAATATCAATTCGGCGAATGTAGCGGGGAAGCGATGAGGCATTCCATCCTGATCGGAAGCGCGCAGCAGATTCTTGGTTTCGCTCTGCTCGTGTGTATGGCTCAGGCGCCTGCCTTCGCTGAGACCAACTACACAATCTCTCTGGCAAATCCCGACCAGCATTTGGTGGAAGTGCAGATTCTGCTGCCCGAAGGAGTGGCGCAGCGTGAGTTGCAGCTTCCGGTGTGGAACGCGCTCTATCAGGTGCGCGATTTCGCGCAATACGTGAACTGGGTGCGCGCGCGAGACGGTGCTGGCCGCGAACTCACGGTACGCGGGTTGGACAAAAGCAGGTGGCAGATTGCGGGCGCCCAGGGCGGCGCCGTTGTTGACTATCAGATCTTTGTAGATTCGCCGGGCCCGTTCGGCGCACAGCTTAATTCCCATCATGCGTTTTTCAATTTAGCGCAGGTGCTCATGTACCCGGTGGACGCGCGGAGGGAGCCGATGGTTGTGCGCTTCAGCCACGTTCCCGAGGGATGGCACGTGGCTACGCCGCTCGCGTCAATGCCTGAGGGCAGGTTCAGCGCCGAGAGCTACGACCGGCTGGTGGATTCTCCGGTCGAGATCGGACTGTTCCAGGAACTTGATTTCGACGAGGGTGGCGGACACTATCGCGTGGTGGTTGACGCCGAGCCGGGCGACTACAACATGGAAAAGATTGCCGCCATGTTGCGCAAGATCGTGGCGGCTGCGGCAAGCTGGATGGGCGATCGTCCTTTCAGCACGTACATGTTTCTCTATCACTTTCCGCGCGGGCCCGCGGGCGGCGGCATGGAACACGCTTATTCGACCGCGATCGCGGTGAACGCCGACGTGTTGGCAAAGGCTCCCGAGGTGCTGGCTTCGGTGACGGCGCACGAGTTCTTTCATCTGTGGAACGTGAAGCGCATCCGTCCGCAAACCCTGGAGCCGGTAGATTACATGCGGGAGAACTACACTCGAGCGCTGTGGTTCAGCGAGGGATGCACCAGCACGGCGGCAGACATCATCCAGTTGCGCGGTGGACTTCTCGATGAGCGTCACTTCGAGCAGGAGTTGGCGTCCGGGATCGGCGAACTCGAGCGGCGTCCGGCGCACCTGACGCAGTCGGCGGAAGAGTCGAGCCTGGATGCGTGGCTGGAGGGCGACGCCTACTACCGGCGTCCACAGCGCAGCATTTCTTATTACAACAAAGGCGAGTTGCTGGGCATCACGCTGGATTTGGCGGTGCGCGAGGCCAGCCATGGGCAGGCGTCGCTGCGCGAGGTTTTTCAATGGATGAATCAGAATTACGCAAAGAAGGGGCGGTTCTTTTCTGATTCGGAGGGCGTGCGCGAGGCTGCCGAGGCGGTGAGCCATGCCGACCTGGGATGGTTCTTTGCCAAGTATGTCGCCGGTACGGAAGAGATTCCGTGGAATGATTTCTTCCGCACCGTGGGAGTGAGGGTGGTGGAAGGAAAGAATACAGCACCGGATGCCGGGTTTGTGGCGTCGCGGAACTTTGACGGTCCTATGACCGTGGCGGCGGTGACTGCGGGCAGCGAGGCTGAGCATGCCGGTCTGCAAGCTGGCGACACAGTTCTGGAAATCAACGGCAAGACAGCGGGGCAGGAATCCTCGCAGGAGATCGCGCGGCTCATCCCCGGCGACACGATCACGGTGAAGATCCATGCCCGCCGCGGTGGAGATCGCGAGTTGAAGTGGAAAGTGGGAAGCCGCGACGAAGTCTCATACGACCTCAAAGACGTAGAGAGCATTACCGCAGAACAACTGGCGCGCCGGACAGCATGGCTGAAAGGCGAGGCGCAGATTCCCCAAGAGGCGCTGTCACACTAGAGGAGCGCCTCACACCAGGACACGCTCAACATGATCCGCACCATCGCGATGCTCGCCTTCTGGGCACTGGCCGCACCCGTGGCGGCCTTGATCGGATTCCCCTGGACGTTCATCACGGGAGACATCCGACTGCTGTATCGCATGTTCATGATTGGTTGTTGGATTGGGGTGCGTCTGACCGGAGTCCGAGTACAGTCCGTTGGGCTCGACAAGCTGGACCCGGGACGCACCTATATCTTCATGTCGAACCACGTGTCAAACCTCGACCCGCCGATTATTACTCCGCTGATTCCGCGGCGCACTTCGGTGATGGTGAAGAAGGAATTGCTCACCTATCCAATTCTGGGCCGGGCGATGCGGATGGGCTCGATGGTGCCGGTAGACCGAGGCAATCGTGACGCGGGAATCGAGGCGGTGCGGATCTCGAAGCAGGTCGTGCAGCAGGGGCTCAACATGACGATCTATGTGGAAGGCCATCGCTCCTTCGATGGCAAGCTGCTGCCCTTCAAGAAGGGACCGTTCTACCTGGCGATCGAGTGTGGAGTCCCGGTGGTTCCGATCACAATCACCGGGACGCATTACCTGATGCCGAAGGGCAGGTTCGCGATCAAGCCGGGAACAGCGACCGTAATTTTCCATCCGCCGATCGAGCCCGCCGATTTCGGCGGCCGGGAATGTTTGATGGAGAAGGTGCGGGCGGTGATAGACAGCGGGCTGCCGCAGGAATACCGGGAGTGCGACGCCCCTGCGCATTAGCACAGCATTCACGGCCCCTGACGCTGCCGTATACATCCTCGAGAAGAAATTTGATTTGTCCAAGACCCGGGACGATTTCGTCTATCTCCCAACACGCCACTATTTTTTCCGAATCCTGGCTCGCAACGCCCGCGCCATCTCCGGCAGCCTCGGTAGGAGAGCCGAATACTTGAGCCACAATTTGTGATCGACGGCGGGAGCGCCGCTGACCAGAGCTCCGGCAGGAATGTCGTTGGCGACACCGCTTTGGGGAGTGACGATGGCGGCTTCTCCGACCTTGCAGTGGCCGACCACTCCGACTTGGCCGGTCAAAATCACACGATTGGCGATTTCCGTGGAGCCTCCGAGCCCGACCTGCGAACAGAGCAGCGCATCTTCGCCGACTTGCGAGCCGTGGCCGACCTGCACCAGGTTATCGATTTTGACGCCGCGGCGGATGCGGGTTTCGCCAACGCTGGCGCGGTCGATGCAGGAGTTCGCCTGGACTTCCACATCGTCCTCGAGGACGACCGGAGCTGGCTGTGGAATCTTGTACCAGCGTCCGTCATGAGTTTTGGCGAAGCCGAAGCCATCGGAGCCGATGACGACTCCGTTGTGCAGCAGGACGTTGTTGCCGATGCGGCAGTTCTCGCGCACCACGGCGTGGGCGTGGGCAAAGAAATTGTCGCCGATCCTTACGCCGCGATAGATGACCACGTGTGCCAGCAGCACGGCATGCGCGCCGATCTCGACGTGCTCGTCGATGACAACGTAGGGGCCGAGGTGGGCGCCGCGTCCTATCTTCGCGGTGGGATGGACGATCGCCGTGGGATGAACTCCCGGGGCATAGCGCAGCGGTTGGTGAAAGAGTTCAAGGGCGCGCGCGAAGCTTTGATAGGGATCCTCGACGCGCAGTGTGGCTGCTGGGATCGCGGGAAAGTTCTCGGCGACGATTACGGCTGCGGCCTTGGTGAGCCGCGCCGCGGGCGCGTACTTTGGATTGGCGACGAAGGTGATTTCTCCTGGTCCGGCTCGCTCGATGCCGTTGAGGCCCGTGATCTCGGTATCGTTGGTCTGGGAATCGGTGATCTCGGAACCGAGGGAGCCGTTTTCGAGGCGCGCGTTGAGGGCGGAGGCGATCTGGGAAAGTTTCATGGCGGATGGATAGGCGCGAGTAAATCCTACACCAGTCGGGAGCGGCATGGAGCTTACGGGCGGAATCGCTTGAGTGTTCCGACCGGAACATATGTGAGATGTGTTCCAACTGGAACACTTGTGCATGCACCGCTGTTGGTACCCAGACGTACGTACAAAGTGCTTTAAGTGAAACGGATTGCGGGAGTTAGCAGGGCGGGCAGGCGGATGGGCTGAATGGGGGAAAAGGCTGGCACTCGGGGGTGGGGAGTGCTAATTACATAGACTTGCGGGATATGGGGAATGTCCCGTCTGTGTCCCCGGATTCGTCCCGTTCCGACGCCGCTAGGCATTGTCGGAAGAAGTCAAGATCGGCACTGCCGGCAGCATCGTGCCCACCCTTTGCAAAAAGCGCAAAGGATGGGCCACTTGCCCAGGGCTGTCAGTGATTCCGGGGCGGTGCGGGGACGAAGATGCGTTGCGCGCTCGAAGCGCAGGCTTGCGGATGCGCCCCGTGAGACTGACAGTGCGGGTGATCTCCCTTCACAAGTTTCTTGTAATCATAAGTTTAGCTCTTGACCAACAGTTGAGCCGCAGTGCATTGCGCTAGTTTGCGCCCCATGAGAAACCTGCTCCTGGAAAAAGGAGACAGGAACCTATGTGGCGCGCTCTTTGTGCAGTCGTTCTTTTGCCGACGTTTACGGCGGCGCAGTCCGAGGTGGCTGCAACCGCGGAGGCTGTTCAATCCCAACCCAGCTCTGCAGTTGCGACGGGGCCAACCAAACCCGCATACCGCTCGTACAGCTATTACAACGAAATCCGCCGGGGGACGACGGAGGAGATAGCAGTCCAGATCGCCTCGCCTGGACTTGTGACGCTGTCCCAATCGCCGGTTCCCGGCATAGTCCCACTCCAGCTGGAGTTACAGACGGTGGCGGGTTTTACCATCGACAAGATTCGCTATCCGAAGACTTCCAAACGCAAGCTGGCACTCCAGCCGGAACCCGTACGCGTAGCCAGCGCCTGGAATCCGATCCAGTTCAAGCTGCATGTGGATCGCAGTGCTACGTTGGGGACGCACACGCTGGTCGGAAAGATGACTTTTCAGACGATCAATGAGGTTAAGGGCGTGGGCGAAGTACAGGAAGTCGATGTGCAGATTCCGATCACGGTGGTAGAGCACGACACGAAAGTGAGTCGGAATGAGTGGCCGATCCACAGATTGCCAGTGTGGGGTGTGGTGTTGCTGATCGTGTTCTCGCCGGTGCTGATTGCGTTAGTAATCCCCATTTACTTGATTTGCGCCGTGGAAGGGCCGCGCAATTGCCCTGATTAGTGCCGGAGGCGGGGGTTCGGGACTAGTC
>Ga0210400_10005688_pt1 | contig 10565 bp, 8 predicted proteins | sample IncBWH26MmetaG_FD_155456 | JGI IMG/M metagenome (GOLD analysis project Ga0210400, IMG submission 155456) | Forest soil microbial communities from Barre Woods Harvard Forest LTER site, Petersham, Massachusetts, United States - Inc-BW-H-26-M | ecosystem: Environmental > Terrestrial > Soil >... | reverse complement strand
ACGAGGGCTTCGCGGGTCTTCGGGTCGCCAATGATATGGCAGTTGCACTGCAGCATTCCGACCGGCAGGATTTGATGAATGATTTTGTCTGTTTCGGGCATGCATGCAAATATAACATCGCGCCCACGGGAAATCAGCGGCGGACCACCCGTAGCGCCGGCGTCCCGCCGGCGTTTTTTATTTGGCAATAATGGCAAATAGAAGCTGGCCCTCACTGTGTCAGGTCAAGCAAGATGTGGCGCTACTCGTAGCGAAGCGCCTCGATGGGATCGAGGCTGGCAGCTTTCCAGGCAGGATAATATCCAAAAAATATACCCACACACGCGGAAAACACAAACGCAATGAGAATCGCGGAGAGGGGCACAGCCGTGGGCCATTGCAGTACTCGCGCAACGAGCACCGAGCCAAGCATGCCAAAAACGAGTCCGATGGCTCCGCCCATCAGGCTCATGACCACCGCCTCGCTCAGGAACTGCATCTGCACATCCTTCTCGGATGCGCCGACGGCCATGCGCACTCCGATTTCCCGCGTTCGCTCCGTCACGGAAACCAGCATGATGTTCATGATCCCGATGCCGCCAACAAAAAGCGCGATGGACGCGATGCTGGCAAGCAGTATTTCCATCATGCGCGCCGAGTCGGCCATGGCATTCGCAATCTCAACGGGATGCCGAATATTGAAATCGTCGAGTTGACCGGGGCGAAGGTGGTGGCGCTCGCGAAGCAGATCGGCAATTTCCTTTTCGGCTTCGGGAATCACGTCCTGCGTCACCGCGGAGGCCCAGATATCATCGAGCCAGTTGATGCCCTTGATCTTTTTCTGCACCGTGGTGTAAGGCATCAGAATCATGTCGTCCTGATCCTGCCCGGTGGCGGACTGCCCCTTTGCCTCCGCGACGCCAATCACTTTGCACGGTTGATTATTCACGCGAATCGTCTGCCCCACCGGATCGTCAGTCATGAAAAGAATATTCACGACGGTGTGTCCGAGGACGCAAACATTTACCGCTCGATCTACTTCATCCTGACCGAAAAACGCGCCGTGATCGACCGCCAGTTTTCTCACGAAAAGATAATCCGGGGAGACCCCCCTCAGCGCGGTGTTCCAGTTCTGATTCCCGAAAACAGCCTGGCCCCGCACATCCACGTTGGGAGTGACATGGGAAACGAGGGCAATCTGATCCTGAATCGCCTTCATGTCATCCACTGTGAGGGTCTTGGTAGCGCCGTTCCCTGTGCGCACGCCGTTCAGGTTGACGCCGCCAGCCTCGATCCACACCATGTTGGCGCCAATGTTTTCAATCGCGGCCTGGATTCGCTGCGTTGCGCCTTCACCGATCGACACCGTGCAGATGACCGCGGCGACGCCTATGATCACTCCAAGCATCGTCAGCGCCGTTCGCAATTTATTGCGCCCGAGAGCACGGAAGGCCATGCGTAGTGTGGCTGTAAATTCCATTCGATCTTTTCAGCCGGCCCGCACTCGATCGCGGTTACCGCCGAGTCGATTCAATATATACCCGTTTAGACGGCTCCGCAGAAGAAGCGGTTCCACTGACGGCTATCTACTTGGTGCAAAAACAGTTTGTGTCATTCCGAACGCAGTGAGGAATCTCTCTGGGTTCGAAACGCACAGAGAAGAGGGATTCCTCGGTACGCAGCGCACCTCGGAACGACGACGTTTGATTTGTTTTGCCGCAGCCGGGCTGCGCAATACCACATTCGCTTATTTAGGATAAGATCGTTCTATGGAGAACCCGACCGTTTCCGCGCCGCTCGAATCCCCGCTGGCGGGCCTGCACCAATCCGCAGGGGCGGAAATGGGCGAATACTTTGGCACGATTTTACCGGCGCGCTTCGCCGATTTCGACTCCGAATACCGGACCATTTGTCACGCGGTAGCGCTTGTGGACGCGAATTACCGCGCACTTTTCTCGCTCGGTGGGCCGGACCGCCAGCGCTATTTGAACGCGGTTCTGTCGTCGAATGTGCGTGACCTCAAGCCTGGGCAAGGGACGGTGGGTTTGCTCCTGAATCCGCAAGGACACATCCTCGCCGAAATCGAAACATTCGCCGATGCCGACCGGATTCTTGCCTCCTCTCATGCGATGGTGCGCGAACGCACGTTCGCCACGCTCGACAAATTCATCATTATGGATGACGTGACGCTCGAAGATCTGACCGCTTCGACGGGCACGCTCGATCTGCTGGGGCCTCGCTCGACGGAACTGATTTCCGAATTGGCTAACGTCGATATTTCTGCCATGCCGGAGTTGTCTCACGTCGAAGCGAACCTGGGATCAATTCCTTGCCGCATCGTACGGCGCACGTTTGCGGACCGGCCCTCAGCGACGCTGATCGCACCGCGTGAGCGTCTGAATCCGCTGTGGCAAAGTCTGCTAACCGGCGTCCGCGCCATGGGAGGCGCACCCGCAGGTTTGGAGGCCGTCAATTCGATTCGATTGGAGTCGGGCATCGCCTGGTTCGGTCACGATTTCGACGACAAAAACATTCCGCACGAAGCCGGCGTCGAGCGATCCCATATCAGTTACGAAAAAGGCTGTTACACGGGCCAGGAAATCGTGGAGCGCGTTCGCTCTCGCGGCCACGCCAACCGGCGGCTCGCGGGATTGCAATTCCTCGACGCAAAAGCACCCGTGCCGGGAACAAAGCTGCTCGTTCCCGGAGATCCCGGCGGGAAAGAAGCGGGTCACGTCACGAGCGCAGGCTTCTCGCCGCTGCTTGGCCGACCCATGGGCCTCGGCTATGTGCGGAGGGAGCATTCCGCCGTCGGGACGCGCCTCGATGCAGCCGGCACAGCGACAGAGGTCATTTCTCTTCCGGTTCTGGAAAAGGAATTTTCCGCTTGAGACTGAATCTCCATGTGCGATCGCGGGCGCTGCCAGATTTGTCAAATCCGCGGCCTTCTTGTATCGTTCGAGTTACAACCCCGTTGTTGTGAAATCTCGCGCTCAGTGAGGAGCTTCACATTCATGAAGGCACCGTTCGTTCTCTTCCTGCTGGTAGGAGTGTTAGCGACTTGCGTCCCAGCTGCCGTGCGCGCGCAAACCGGTCCGGAAAAGGGCGGGCACGAACTGGAAGTCTGGACGAGCGGCGGTCATAGTGTGAGAGGCATCGCGTCGGACATCGGGGTTTGGAATGCGGGAGGACGCTACGGTTGGATTTTGACAAGTCCGCGCGGACCCGGCTTTCTGCGCGGTAATTTTGAATACGCCGTGGACGTAGTGCCTGTTTTCTTGATATTTCAGCCGGGAGGCACGGCGTACGGCGTAGCTGTCGATCCTTTAGCGCTCAAGTGGAATTTGAATGCGCGCGGCCGGTATGTACCTTACGCCGACCTGGACGGCGGCGTGTTGCGTACGAACCGGCAAACTCCGCCGGGAACCGCGCGAACGAATTTCACGCCCAGCGCCGCCGTAGGAGTGCACGTCCTCGGGAAAAAATTCAACTGGAGCGCGGAAGTTCGCTACGCGCACATTTCCAACGCGGGGATTGCCTCGCTCAATCCGGGCATTAATACGCTGCAAGTGCGCATCGGTGTTGGAATGTTTACGCGTCCTGGCGGGAATTGAAGCGGGTGTAGTGCCGGCGTCTCGCTTACCCTGACGCAGGATGAGCCGGCTGTTGGTTTAGGTCTGGCGTTTTGCCAGGCAAAAACAAAAACGCCGGCGGGACGCCGGCGCCACAAGTCAATTGGATGGACCTGGCTAGGCCATATTCAGAGCGCGCTTGAAACTGCCGCGTTCGTTGCTGATTTTCTCCTGCAACTGCAGGATCGCGTAGAGTAATGCTTCGGGCCGGGGCGGGCACCCGGGGACATAAATATCAACGGGAATCACCTGATTGACGCCCTGTACGATGGCGTAATTGTTGAACACTCCGCCGGAAGTCGCGCAGGCGCCCATCGAAATCACCCACTTTGGTTCCGGCATCTGTTCGTGAAGCTGCTTGATCACCGGCGCCATCTTTTGCGACACGCGGCCCGCAATAATCATCAAGTCCGCCTGACGCGGCGACGGGCGAAACACTTCGGAGCCGAACCGCGCCACGTCAAATCGCGCGGCTGCCATGGACATCATCTCGATCGCGCAGCAAGCCAAGCCAAATCCCAGGGGCCAGATGGAACTTTTTCGCGCCCAGTTCACAGCCTTGTCAAGCTGCGTGAAAATGATTCCTTCATCCTGCAGCAACTTGCCGAAATCGTCCGGCTTTTCAAGCGTGACATTCTTTCCGACAGAAACACTCATGCGGCATTAATCTCCACGACTATTTTCTCATAGTCCGGCGCGGTGTGCCAGACGTCCGGATGCGATTGGTCGGTGTATTCGAAACCTGCCCTCTCCGTCCCGAAAAACGCGGGACAGAGAGGACGCTACAAAACCATCCGACAAAGTGCTGTGCCGTTGTAGCGGCCGCCCGCATTTTGGGCGGGCAGCTTTGGTTTCGTTCAAAGACGAAACCTCCCATTACCCAGCGCGGATAGGACCGAAATGTGTCTCCGGCGAACGCGGCACCTGTTTAGAACAGAAACTTCGCAGCTAATTGAATGCCGCGTGGTCCGCCGCCTCCAAGGAAAGGATTGCCGATGCCAACATCGCCTGTCGCGACAATGTTGTAATGGCCGTTGCCAACTTCATTGCTTCCTTTTCCTACAAACCCGCACCCGCATGTCGACTGGTTCACATTGCTCGCCGGGTCAGCAATGAACGCCGGAAGAAGCGGGCTGGAGAAATTCGGGTGGTTCAGAAGATTGAAGAACTCCGCCCGCAGTTGCAGAGTGAGACGCTCGTTAAATTTCGTGTCCTTGTAAATCGCCAGGTCCCATTGTTTGAAAGGAGGGCCCTGCAGCGCATTGCGGCCCAAGTTTCCGAAGTGCTGCGTTCCGGGCACGCAATCGGTGGCCAGTCCAGATATTGTGCCGTTATTGGTGCAGGGCATGGCGAAGGAAGATAAATCGAGGAAATTCAGCGGATCATGGTAGTTATAAACGATTGGTCCAACAACATCGGGCCGGTCAAATCCTTCGCCGCTCCCGCTGAAATCATCTTCAGCATTATAGTTGAGGGTAAATGGCTGGCCGCTTTGCAGTGTGACGGTGCTGTCGAGCCCCCAACCGTTTCTCAACTTCTGCAAGCTGCCACTCATGGTGGGCAATTCGTAATGGAAAACCCAGGTAAAACGTTTCGGAATATTGAAGTTTGATGGACCGTATTCATTCTTGGGATTTGTGCTGGTGCTGTCGGCCGGCTGCGCCGCGTTTGGAACGAAGTCCTCGCCATCGCTTGAATTATCCATGGAGCGTGACCATACAAAATTGACGACGGAGGTGACCCCATGCCACGCGCTCACGCGCAGACTTGCCTGCAGCGAGTTGTAATTGGACCTGCCTGTAGAATTCTCCTGAAAAATATAAACGGCATTGTTGGGGCTCCCAAACGGACGCGGAGCAGTAAACTCGAGGGCAACGCCGCCGGGACAGGGAGTACCCGGAGCGGTCCCAAGCGCACCCGGGCATTGTGCGTCGTGGATCGCCTGTGCGGTGGGCTGGTTGATGTCAAAGAAACGCCATAGCCGATGCCCCTGGGATCCGACGTAGCCAACCTGCACGGCCACGTTGCTGGAAATCTGCTGCTGGATATTCAGGTTGTAATTCTCGATGTAAGGCGGCTTGATATTCCGATCGACTCCGAAAATATCGCATTCGCCGCTGCAGTTTGATGCGCCGTAGATCGGTTGGCCTGCGACGAGAGTCGCTCCCGAAACGGTCGCTTCCGTAATCGGGTTTGGACCGAAGTTGGCATACGCTGGACCAGGGGCATAAAAGGCTGGATACGGAAGGTGACCCAGGAACATATCCTGTGAGGTGGAATCGAAGAACACGCCGAAACCGGTTCGGATGACGGTTTTGCCGCTACCGAAGACGTCCCAAGCAAGGCTGGCGCGTGGCCCGAAATTCTTCTTGTCCGGTTCATAAAGCCTTGGCAACGCCGGGGTACCGACCTGTGCCAGCGCGCCCACACCAGTGTTTGTCGCTGCGCTATAACTGGAAACAAGGAAATTATCGAAAAGATTGTTCTTCTCGGCGATCACACCGAAATAATCCCAGCGAATTCCGTAATTTAACGTTAGCCGCGACGACAGGTGAAAGCTATCCTGAAAATACATTCCGTAATCATTCTCATGTGTATGACGAATTGTATTTCCAGAGTACTGCAGTCCACTGCTCACATTTCCGGCAAGAAATGTCGACAAATTTGTGAACCGCAATCGCCCACGGAAATATTTGTCCAGGTACTGCTGAATACTGGTGCGACGAAACTCGAATCCCATTTTGAAGTCATGCTTGTTCATCTTCCAGGAGAACCCGTCAATGAACTGGACGTTGGTATCCACTCGATGCCGCGGGTCAGCAGAGTTGGCTCCGGGTTGGGCGAAAAATGAACTGCCACCGGACGGGGTCACAGAGACGAGAATGATAGGCAGACCGGAATCCGCAACGCCCGACCCTGAGCAAGTTGAACCTGCGACGGTCGCGCTCGTGGGCGAATTGCTGGCCGCGCACAGGCCAATTGAGCTCGGGTGAAAACTTTGATCCTGAGGGAAGAATCCCTCCGCGAAGCGGTTCCAGCCGAAACGCACTTCGTTCACCTTGGTCGGCGAAAATACATGCACGTAAGAAAGTGACACAAGCTGAACGCGTGTAGGAGTTACGGTATTGAACCCGGGGAGTTGGCCTCCGGAGGCGTTGAGAGCCAGAGGGAAAGATTGAGTGCTGTCGCCAAAAAAATAACGCCCAGTCATATTATTGTTCTGGTTAAAAGTGTGGTCAATCTTCGCGATCATGCTTGTCAGGTTGTTGTAAGAGGGCGTGATCACAGAGGCGTTGGGCCCGTTTGGGCAGCCTACGTCCTCCCCTTTACCGGGTACCGGAGAAGGATTCCCAAAAGTACCGGGAATGTTCGGCTTGGGCCAAAACTGCAACATCGCGGCAGTTACAGGGTTCGTGGCGCCGCCATCGGCGGCAATCTGGGCAGGATCGGGTACGCATGCAAGAGTCACCACGCCGACGCGTTCCTGCTGTCCCTCATAATCCAGAAAGAAGAACGTCTTATCTTTCACGATGGGACCGCCCAGCGAACCGCCAAACTGATTATTGTGAAATGGCGCTTGTGGCTGGTTCGATGTGTTGAAGAAGTTGCGTGCGTCCAATGCATTGTTACGAAAATACTCAAAGGCGCTGCCGTGGAATTGGTTGGTGCCACTTCGCGTTACGATATTGACGACTGCACCGCCGTTGCGTCCATACTCCGGCTCGAAATTTGAGAGCACCGCCATGTCACTCACGGCATCGATTGGCAAAATTGCTGACGGTGTGGCGAAGACGCCTCCCTGGTTGATGGCCGGGTCGTTGCGGTAGCCATCGTTCATGTCTGTGCCATCGAGAAGATAATTGTTCGAACGCCCACGCGCTCCGTTCATGGAGAACTCGCCGAACGATCCCGGCGAATCCGTGATCTGGTCCGGCGAGCCCGCCACTCCCGGATTCAAATAGATCAGCTTGGTATAGTCGCGGCCGTTGATCGGCAAATCTTTGACAGTGTCCTGCGTCAGCGTGCCGCCTAGCGTGGCGTTAGTGATCTCGATCAGAGGAAGCGCCTCGCCCGACACGGTTATTTGTTCCTTCACTTCCCCTGGTTTCAGCGCAGTATCGACGCGCCGCTCGGCTGCGACGTCTACCTTGACCCCGCTGGTGATCGAGGTTTGAAAGCCGGTCTTCTCCACCGTCACGTCGTAGGTCCCGATGGGCAACTCGGGAATGCGATAGCTTCCGTCCGCCTGCGTTTCGGTGTTGCGCAGCAGGCCCGTGTCCACGTTGCGCGTGGTCACTGTCGCGCCAGGCACAGCGGCGCCCGTGGCATCGGAAACGATTCCTAAAACTGTCCCGCGGAAAGTCTGCGCCTTTCCCTGGGCCGCAGTGAGTATCAAGAGCGCGGCGACTATCAGCGCAAAAGCTGATCTGCAACGAGTGTCCATGGATTTCTCCTCAGTGGCGTTATACGGCCAGTGCGACCATTTGCCTCATTCAAAGAATGAGCGAGACGCATAAACGTCTCGAATTCCGAGGGAGCATTTGATATTGGGACCCGGCGCCATTGCCCCAGGACAGAATTTTCGATTGCGATCGCAACAAAAATCCAGCAACTACGAATGACTAATCGCGCCGCGATTTCGTTCACGCCCCCTGAATGATGGGATTGTACACCCTTAAGGTGTGTCCTCCACAGGCGTGCTAAGAACTAATAAGTAAGCGCTGTTTTTACCGAAACCTGCGCACAACGTTATCGTTTTGACTTGGAATTGGAGTTTGATGAATGAAAAATTAGGATCACATGAGGGCTCGCCGTGACCCGATGTCGGCCCCGAGCAGGGTCTAACCTTCGCCATCCGTGGCAATCAGTATGAGTGCTTCGGCATCCAATTTTCGCGGCCTTCAGGCAGAAGATCGAAAAGATTCCAGACCGGCGAAAAAAGATCGATACCTCGATGGTGTCCCTGTCCGAGCGACGCCTCTGTAGTGTAGAAGTGGTAGATCTTTCCGTCTGCGGCGCGGCTGAAGACGCTGACGCCCGGTCTTTGCCGGCCGCCGCTTTCTTCCATCAGAAAATCCGAGTTAAAAGTGTTGTCGTGGCTGGAGAGAAGGCGAATTTTGTTCCAGCCACGGCTGCGAGCCCACCCCCTGAGTGTTGCGAGTTCGACTTTGGCAACCAGAGCGAAATTAACTTTGTTGCTGACGTGTGGAGCAATTGCGGCGTACCCGTCGGCCCACATGTTGCACATGGGACAGGGGAGCTTGTCGTTTGCCGCCCACATCATGTGATCGATGATGAGCCGGTCTTTTCCTGGAGCGAAAAGTTGAGAGAGCCGGACATCTCGAAAACTCGCGGGCGATTCGTCGCGTATGTCGGAGGGCCCTTCGCGGAAAATGTAGTCGGTCTGCACGACGGCGCTCATCGGCAACTGCCTGCGAAGCACGGCGACACGTTCACGCTGGTCCTTCAGCGCCATCTCCGCTTCGAGGAGTTGGTCCCGCAACTTTCGATACTCGGCACTCTCGCCTTTAAACTTCATTTTCAGCGCGCTCCCTTCATCTGTTGGGGGTGACTGTTCTGCTTCGCCCCGCCAGAAGCGGGTGCGGGCTCTACTTCTACCGCCGGACGCTTCAAGTGAAGCGTGGAGCCCGCCATAGCCGGGTGCGGGCTCTGCTTGGAGCCCGCCAGAACAAAGACTAGCGCCGCCCGGCGCGATCTACTGAAACGGATTTTCATCCCCGCTGGGGCCATAAATCGACGGCACCGGCACATCCAGCATTCGCAGGTAGACGGAAAGCTGTCCTCGGTGGTGGTAGATATGATTCATCATGATCGCGCGGATAAATCCGATGCGCGGGATCGACATTACTGTTTTTCCATTTTTCGTCAGCGTCCATGTGGACATAAGCTTCGCGTCATCCATTTTCTTCAAGGTGCCCTTGGCGGCTTCCATTCCTTTTGAGAATGCGTCGAGGATTTCCTGACGGCTCTTGGCTTCGGCTTGCACAAAGTTCGGAGCTTCAACTGTGTCTTGCACCACCACGTTCGCAAGGTTTCCGGGAACAGCGGCAATGTGCAGCGCCAACTGACCCAACGAATACGCCGTCGGATGCGGCCTCCATGTGAGCTTGCCTTCCGGAATTCGCTCCAACACCCGCTTGGTGGTCTGTCCCTCCTGATCCATCTCCATCAAAATCGAATCCACAATTGGCATGACGACTCCTCTTTTCGTGTGTGAGATTAAGTTCGTGGAATTATTGAGCGCCGCCCCTTGGCACGCGGCGCGTCGAATTTCTAATTAACCCGCGGCGTTACGCGCGCCCTCGATTGCGTTTCGTCGATGCACGGGTCGCCGGCGGGCGTGACTCCCTCAGATATCGCTCGAGAGAATTGAGCTGCTGGCCCCAAAAAATACGGTATTTGGAAAGCCATTGTTCCGCCTGTCTCAGCGGCTTGGCCGACAAATGACACTGGCGAACCCGGCCGTTCTTTTTTTGCCGCACGAGGCCAGCCTGCTCCAAAACCTGCAGGTGCTTCATAATCCCGGGAAGTGACATGTTATGAGGCGCGGCCAGCACAGACACCGGCCGCTGTCCGCGCCGCAGCGCCGCCAGGATCGCGCGCCGCGTGGGGTCGGCAAGCGCGTGAAACGTCGCGTCCAGCCGGCGATGATACTTAACCATAGAGTTCACCTTTGCTTATGAACCCCTTCCTTGTCAAGAATGGAGTTGTCAAATTCTTGTAACAGAATTGGTGACAATTTACCGACGTGCACGATGTTTTCCCTCTCCACACAAGAAGTGTTCCGTTTTTCATGCAGATTCGATCCGTCATCAAATGCGTCTTGACAGCCAAATGCCCTGGTTTCACAATTTTAATTGCCGCGTTCACCCCTGCCCCACCCCGGAACGCCGGCCCAGCCGACCAACACGGGAGGTTACCTTGCAGAACCCA
>Ga0210400_10005686_pt1 | contig 10565 bp, 8 predicted proteins | sample IncBWH26MmetaG_FD_155456 | JGI IMG/M metagenome (GOLD analysis project Ga0210400, IMG submission 155456) | Forest soil microbial communities from Barre Woods Harvard Forest LTER site, Petersham, Massachusetts, United States - Inc-BW-H-26-M | ecosystem: Environmental > Terrestrial > Soil >... | reverse complement strand
AAATGCTCTTCCTAGCCGTCCCAGGCGCTTCACCGTCCGCGCTGTCAAGGCCGCGCAGTTTGCGTTCATCGGAGCGAAGCGCAGAGCCTTGACAGAAGAAGCGGGCGGTGAGGCGCAGTCTTTCGGCGGGGAGAGCAATTGAAATTCGTAAAAGGTTCTTACCGAGCGGGAGGTGTTGAATTCAGGAAGGCACACCCTGCCATCAGCGTTGGCAGAGTGTCTTGGCCTTCTGAGACAGGAGAGTTAGAGCAATGAAGGACGTTGAGGGATGGAAGTTTTAGGTGGCCTGATCGTCCGTCTGAACGGCTGGCAATTCATCAGTGAGTTGTTCGCCACGGTCGAGCTTCCCGATTTTCGCAAGGTGAATTTCGGCAAGCCTGTGCTCCAGCTCCGGGTGCTCTTTATCGGAGATCATCCGGTATCGCAGCTCGCCTTCGGCGGAGATATGGTTTCCTCGCTTGAGAGTGCCTGCGAACTTCGCCAGGTTCCCCCAGGCAACCAGTCGGTGCCATTCGGTACGTTCAACGTTTTCCTTGGATTCTTTAGCGCGCCATCGAACAGTGGTTGCTAGGTTGAGGATCACGTAGGGCGTATTGTTTCGAGCTGTGCGCTTCTCGGCGTTCTGTCCGAGGAAGCCAATTAATCGAACGGAATTGTCGTACATGGAATTCCCTCCTTAGGTGCTGTACAGCGCAATCCATGATACTATATGTATAGCAGCATGGAAATAGTTGTTTTGGCCGCAAAGAGGCAAGTCAAGGGCTCAACCGACGGGGAGCAAGGGAGATTCAACGATGTTGCCGATGGGGGAGAGCTGGCTGAATTACGAACGACAGCGGCGGCGCCTGAACGCACGGTTGGGCCTGATGGTTTTTGCGCTTCTTCCATTGCCAGCGATCTTAATTGCCGTTGGACTTTCTCCGCTGAGGATGCTGCTGGTAGTAGCGTCCTTGGGCGTCAGTACAGGGATTCTGTATCCGTTGTGGTGGAGAACGAAGCACAATCCACTCCGTGCTTCGGTTGTGGAGAGGCGAACGCGGCGGATTGCCTGGATTTGCAGGCCAAGCGGGTTTCTCTGCGCTCTCGGAGCGATGTTGTCCTGGTCGATGGGAAGCAAGGCCGCAGAATGGCTTGCTTTGTCATTTGCCGCGGCGGGGGCGTTGCTGCTCTGGTTCTCGTATTTCTCTGAGAAGCGAGCGGAGGAAAATCTGCGATCCGCCAGTCCTTTAGACTAAAGTGACCACTAGGAATCTCTAAAAGTCCGACTGCGGCGCTCGTGGCTGCAAAGTTCCACGGCGCAACGCTCGCTCCTTCATCAGCGCGAAGAATACGGGCACCAGAATTAGGACGTGAATCGTTGAGGTGATCATGCCGCCGACGAGAGGAGCGGCAATGGGTTTCATCACGTCTGCGCCGACACCTGTTTCCCACAGAATCGGAATCAGGCTGGCGAGCACAACGCAGACCGTCATTAATTTTGGTCTCAAACGGTGGACAGCCCCTTCGATCACGGCGGCTTCTATGTCTTCGTGACGCAGAGGAACGCCGGACTTGAGTCGGTGATCCAGGGCTTCGTGTAGATACACAACCATGACGACTCCGGTTTCAACGGCAATACCGAACAGAGCGATGTAGCCGACCCACACCGCGACGCTGAAGTTGTAGCCAAGCAACTTTTGCAGAATCAGGCCGCCTGTCAACGCATAGATCGTCGGGAAAATGAGGACAGCAGCCTCGGTGACGGAGTGAAACACCACGTAGAGCAACATAAAGATGACAAAGAATACGATCGGCAGAATGAGTTGCAGCCGCTCTTTGGCCCGCAATTCAAACTCGTATTCGCCGGACCATTTGTAGGTAAAGCCGGGAGGCAACGCGAGTTTTTGCTTGAGCAAATTACTCGCGTGTGTGACGAAGCCGCCGTAGTCTTTCGTGTTCAGATCGATGTACACGTAGCCGGTCAGCGCCCCATCTTCATCGCGGATCATGGAGGGTCCCCGAGAGAACGAGAGTTTCGCGACATCGGAAACTGGAATTTGCGCGCCGGAGGGCGTGCCAATCAGGACGTGCCGCAATTCTTCGACGTTGTCCCTGAAATCGCGGTTATACCGGACATTCACTGGATAGCGCTCGCGGCCCTCGACGTTCTCGGCGACCATTTCCCCGCCAATTCCCGAAGTGACCGCCTGTTGCACATCCGCAATCGTCAGACCGTAGCGAGCTGCCTCAGCGCGGTTCACTTCGACGTTGAGATAAAAGCCTTGCGAAACGCGTTCCGCGAAGATGGAGCGCATCTCCGGAATCGCTGAGAGGATCTGCTGCACCTGCGCGCCAACTTGCTGGATGCCCTCCAGATTCGGGCCCTGAATCTTCAAGCCGAGAGGCGTTTTAATTCCCGTCAATTCCATATCGAGACGATTTTCGACCGGCATGGTCCAGGTGTTGGACAGCCCCGGAAACTGGAGTTTCGCGTCCATTTCTTGAATGAGTTTTTCGTAGGTCATCCCCGGCCGCCATTGATTGCGTGGCTTGAGCATGAGCGTCGTGTCATACATATCGAGAGGAGCGTTATCGGTCGCGCTATCGGATCTCCCGATGGAACCGAAGACGGTCTCGACTTCCGGGAACGTGCGAATGATCCGATCCTGTTCTTGGAGCAATTGCGATGCCTGCCCGATGGAGATTCCGGGCAAGGCCGTCGGCATGTAGAGCGCCGAACCTTCAAAGAGTGGCGGCATGAATTGGCTGCCGATGTGAAGCGCGAGCGGAAGTGTGACGATCAGAAAAACCAAATTGAGCAGCAAGGTGGTTTTGCGGAACCGCAAGCAGAGCCGTAGAACCGGCAAATAAAGAGCCTGGGTGATTCTTGAAATGGGGTTCCGTGATTCCGGTAGCAGCCGCCCGCGAATGAATAGGATCATGAGTGCGGGCACAAGCGTGATGGCCAAGACGGAGGAAAAGCCAACAGCCAGCGTCTTCGTCCACGCCAACGGACGAAACATGCGTCCTTCCTGCGCTTCCAGTAAAAAGACAGGCAGGAAGGAGACCACGATGATTACCAGCGAAAAGAAAATAGCGGGACCCACCTGTTTCGCGGAATCCAAGAGGATTTTCCGCCTCTGTGACTCAGAAAGAGGACCGACTTCGGAGGATTGGTGCTCGGAAAGCTGCCGGTATCCGTTTTCGACCATGACTATGGCGGCGTCCACGAGGACGCCAATCGCCAGCGCCAAACCGCCGAGCGACATGATGTTCGAGGTGACATGGAGGTAGTACATCGGGATGAAGGCTGCGAGCACGGCGATAGGCAGGGTCAGAATCGGAATCAACGCCGAACGGAAGTGGAATAAGAAGATGATGATGACTACGCTGACGATGGCGGCCTCTTCGAGCAGGTCGCGTTGGAGGGTTTCGATTGACGCATGAATCAATCCAGAGCGGTCATAACCGGAAACGACCTCGACGCCTGGAGGCAATGATGGTTTGATCTCAGCGAGCTTTTTCTTGACGCCATCAATGACGGTCAGAGCGTTCATGCCATCGCGCATCACGACAATCCCGCCAACGGTTTCTCCTTCGCCTTGCCACTCGGCAACACCTTCCCGAATGTCCGGCCCGAACGTAACTGTCCCCAAATCCCGGACGAGCACCGGCGTGCCGTTCTTGGTTGCTACGGGAACGGTTTCGAGGTCGCTCAGCGAATGCAAATAGCCGAGGCCACGAATCATGTATTCCGCCCCGCCCATTTCAAGAAGCCGTCCCCCCACTTCGTTCGTACTGGCTCGAACTCTTTCGATGACCGTTGAGAGAGGGACACCATAGGCACGAAGTTTGTCCGGGTCCACGTTGACCTGATACTGGCGAACGAATCCGCCAATCGTGGCTACCTCGGCCACTCCGGGAACCGTTTCGAGCTGGTAACGCAAGTACCAATCTTGAAGGCTGCGCAAATCGGCCAAGCTGCGTTGATGGCTGTGGTCCACGAGCGCGTATTCATAGACCCAACCTGCGCCAGTCGCATCCGGCCCGATGACGGGATGCACGCCCGAGGGCAAGCGACCCGTGATCTGTTGCATGTACTCGAGAACGCGCGAACGTGCCCAGTACAAATCAGTTCCATCTTCGAAGACGACGAAGACGTAGGAATCGCCAAACATGGTTTGTGCTCGCACGGCCTTTACATGCGGTGCCGCAAGAAGGGTCGTGACGATGGGGTAAGTGACCTGGTCTTCGATGAGGCTAGGAGGCTGACCCGCCCAAGGCGTGTGGATAATCACTTCCACATCGGAAATGTCCGGTAACGCGTCGAGGGGAATATGGCGCAGAGCCCAGATTCCCGTGAGCACCAGCAGGACTGTTCCCATGAAAACGAGGAAACGATTTTGCGCGCACCAATCAATCCACCGTGAGATCACGTTACATGCCTCCCGTTGCATTCACGCTCAATTGCTTGGTCGCGATGAGTTGCCCATTCTTTTTTGCGAGGATGGTGACTTGCCATGTTCCGCCGCTATCCAGCTGTCCCGAACCTTCATAGAGACCGTTGCCCTTGTCGCTGAGAGTGACGGGTGTACGCATCGATGCCATGCCCATCGCGGGCATCGCCGGCATGAAAAACGTCACGCTGACTTCCGCACCGGAGATGGGCGCTCCACTCGAATTGGTGAGTTTCACGCGGAACACGTTGCTTCCTTTCCGCGGTGTGGCCGGGTCGGAGCTTAATTCGACATTTCCTTGCGGGGCGCTGGTAGTAGACGCCGAACCCGCGCCGGGCGGAGGTGGAACAAACGAACCAAGTGCAGCCTGAAGCTGGCTCTCGGAGTCGATCAGGAAGTTTGCGGAGGTAACAATCTGCTCCCCCGCTTTCAACCCCTTCAGCACGATAAGATCGTCACCCACGCGGGAGCCCAACTGTACCTCGCGCGGTTCGATGTAACCGTCGCTACGCTCGACAAAAGCAATCTCGCGCGTGCCGGACTGTAGGACGCCGGTTGAAGGGATAACAAGCTGGTTCCCCATCGGAACCTTCAGACCCACGTTGACGAACATGCCGGGTTTGAGTTGCAGTCCAGGATTCGAAAAGACAACGCGCACTTTTGCGGTTCGCGTATCCATATCTACCTGCGGATAGATAAAGTCCACAAGGCCAGTAAACGTCCGGCCCGGATAGGTGTTCACGGTGAGCGTTGCGGGAGCGCCGATCTTTATACGTTCGAGATCGTTCTGGAAGACCTGCGCCTGAACCCAAACGGTGGATAGGTCGGCGATGGTATAGAGGCGCATCTCCGGCTGAACGGCAACGCTGGGCAGCGCATTGCGCTCGGTGATGTAGCCGGAGACCGGCGAATCGACTTCCAGTTCCTGTTGAACTTGGCCGGTGGATTCGAGCCGTGCGATTTCTTTTTGCGGAACGCCCCACTGCTTGAGACGCTCCGCAGCCGCGTCGAGCAGCGATGCTGCGCTGAAAGCGACACCTTGCACCGTGCTCTGCGCCACTTGCTGCTGATTCCGCTTGGCCACCAAGTATTCCCGTTCGGTGGCCACTAGATCGGGACTGTAAATTGTGAATAGCGGCTGTCCTTTTCGGACGTATTGGTAGGTGGCATCGGCAAATACTTTCTGGATGTAGCCGGAGAAACGCACTTGGACGTAGGCCAGCCGCCTCTCGTCCACGGCGACACTGCCGGTGGTGCGAATCTCGTCTGCGACCAATTTCCGCTCGACGATGCCCGTTTTGACACCGATACTCTGCAACCGTTGCGGAGAGATCTGCACCGGAACCAGCGGCGCTTCGGTCGATGCAGGCGGTGCGGCCATCGAGTTGGCCATAGAATCCTGCGCGGCGGCATTCGATGCCTTGATCTCTACATTCGGCATGGGCTTCACTGCGCGATAATGCAGCCACAACGCAACGAGGACCACGGCAAGAACGATGTTTCCAATCAATGCCAATAAGAAGCCTATGCGATAAGTTTTCATCTCCCCGCTCCATCTTCATGCAATGACAGTCCAGTGAGTTGTTCGAGGCGCGCGATGGCAGTCTCGTATTCGGCCATGTTCTGCCAGTAGTCCTCGTCGAGATGCAGGACATCGAGAAACGCCGTTAGCAGCGCCTGAAAATCCTGTTTGCCCGATTGGTAGGCGGCGAGACCTGATTGAAATTCCGAACGGGCCTGTGGAGACAGCCCTTCGCGGTGAATCTTGAGCAGTTCGGAAGTCTGCTGCACGATCACGTATTGCGAGCGCAAATCACCGGCGAGTTGCTGCGATTGCGCCTGGAGCTCGCTTCTCGCTCGAAGCTGCTCCGATTCGGCTTGGGCCAGTTCGGGGCGCTGTTTGCGGCTGCGATAGATCGGGACCTTGATGCCGACGCTCAGCATGTAATAGGCGCGGAATTGGGCGGGGTCGGTCCGCTGCCACATGTACTGCACGTTGAAGTCGGGATAGAAGTCTTTGCGGGCCAGGTCCACCTGCAGCGACTGCTTTTCGATCATTTTCTGCGCGGCAGCAATTTCCGGATTCTGTACTTGCGAGGCGGCCAGAAGTTCGGCGTACTCTTGCACGAGAGGCGTTTCGAGAAGATCGGCCGGCTCAATGTCCGGTGATTCCTGTGAACGGTTGACAAGTTGTTTGAGCTGGGCTTCGAGCTTTCCAACCTGAAGATGATGCATGGCGATTTCGCGAAGCAGCTTCGTCTTTTGCAGTTGTGCTTGCAGAACGTCCTGCTGTGTTCCCATGCCGGAACGGTACCGGGCGTCGGCGGCCTGTTCCACTTGCTTGAGCAACTCGCCGTCCTCTTCGAGGATCGCGAGTGTTTTGGAGAGATACGCGAGCTGGAAATAGGTGCCCTTGATATCAGCGAGGACGGCGCGGCGCACGGATTCGATTTGTTGCTGCGAAACGTCGGCTTCACGTTTTGCAATCTCACCCTTCAAGCGCAACTTCCCTGGGTAGGGAATGTCTTGCGAAATGCCGAGGCCAAGGTAGGCAAAGTCACTGTTCGTGTAGCCGGCGAAGGGGCGGGGGCTGCCAACATTGACCTGCTGCAAATTGAATTGCGGGTCGGGCAGGGTCGAGACTTGCGTCGGCACTTGTTTCGCCGCCTGCCAGCCTTGCCGTGCCGCTTCAATCTGCGGATTGTTCTTCTCCGCTTCCGCGAGCAACTCGGAGAGTCGAGTGATCGACCCCGTGTGCGTCGTGGGAGACTCCTGCGCAAAAGCATGCGCGGCTAGAACAACGGAAAGCAAAATCACAGAAATACTTCGACTAAGACCTACGCACGAAAAGCGCGCAGAGAAATTCGTTCTCGCTATCAAAAACATCTTTTTCTCCTAAGCGTGTGGATCGAAGCCGCAGACCGTAAGCGAGTTACCCCGAAAGGGCCTCGACCGAAATGCGTCGGCGGGTTAAGTGGACAGTGGAGACGGAAAAAGAGACAAGCCGGTGCGTTGCAGCACCGTTGAGCAGCGGATCAGATCAACAGGGATGAGTGAAGGGTGTACAGTTCAGGAGGCGAATGCGTCGGAGCCTCCAGATCCAAGCGAGATGCGTCGGGATAAGTTATTGCCTGCGGTGAATCAAGAATATCGGTCGCAACCATAACGGGCGCGTGGAGCGAAACGTGAGCGGCGGGTAACACGCTGGGGGACTGAGTCGAAACCATCCTCTTGCAGCAATCGTGACTCTGATTTGACGGATCGCAGGGCATGGAACCACAGCACTTCATACTCTGTTGGTCTTGCGTCATCGCGGACATGCAGTCCGCAAATTGCAGGCCCAACAGGGCGACCATCGCCACAACAATGAGTAGTCTTTTTCTCATTACCCTAAATCGACCCTACGTGGATTAGACGCGCGAGTCAATGAAAGGATACAGCGAGTGCACGGGTCACCCGCTGGTCACCAATACTTGTGGTCTGCCGACGAGCTGATGTCTGAAGGCTCAAAATAACCACTGGGCGCGTCGGCGAACTTCAACGCAGGAAAGTTAGAGGCCCCTAGAAAGGGGCCTCGTCGCCGTTGGTAGGCAGTTCGGGCGGTGCTGCATTCGCGTCGCGCTTTTCGGCGCGGTCGAGCTTGCCGATCTTTCCGAGGTGGATCTCCGCGAGACGAACCTTGACCTTCTTGTGTTTCTTGTCGTTGAACTCGCGGTAGCGCAGCTCGCCTTCCACGGAGAGGTGCGTGCCCTTTTTCAGAGTGGCGGCGAACGTCGAAAGATTGGCCCACGCGATCATCCGGTGCCATTCGGTGCGATTCACATACTCGCCCGATTTCTTGTCCTTCCAAGACGCTTGCGTGGCGAGTGATAGAACGGTGTATTCGTTTCCGCTCTTCGTGCTCTTCACTTCGGCGTCCTTCCCTAAAAATCCAATTAACCTCACGGTGTTGTCATACATGGAAAAATCTCCTTTGATGCCCTGAGTCTCTCAAGGCACACCACCCAGAGGGCGCGAGTGTGAGACAGCTCCCAAGTGCCAAGGTCTGCATTCTTGGAGGGTGCCCGCGAAGCGGGAGGAACCGAGACCCCGTAGGGGCGCTGCCGCGAAGCAGAAGACCGCCGCGCCGCCGGGCGCTGGATTGTTTGCACTCGCGGTGCTTGAGAGTGAAAGCGGCTGAAAAAGGGGTACTAACGACAACATCGTCGATGTGGCATTTCTGGACGACCGAAGTTGGAGACGACACTGAACGAGGCCGTTTGAGTTCTCGCCATGCAGACTTGGAAGGACAGAAGGGATCGGTATGTGAACGCTCTGATTCGCGTGGCGCTGCGTTGACGTGAATACCGCCGCAAAAAGGGGCACGTCGAGCGCGAACGGCGAGTACGTAAAGCTGCCGCGCACAGGTCAAAGTGAGTCGCGGAGGCCCATCGGGAAAGAACGGCTGCTATCCGCGCATTTAAAGGGCGAATCTAGCGATTAGCCATTTTCTGGGCCATGTATAGAATAAGCTTGCGATCTTCTTCTTCCGTTTTGCTCAAGAGACGGCGAAGCTTGTTGAGATAGCGTGCATCTTTGCCGGCACTCCCCCAGGCGATGTCGTCAGACGACTTCCGCTTGGGAAGGTTCGGAAGGCTGGGCGGCTCCTCGCCGTCATAAAAGAGTCGGTAGAGGGGAGATTCCAGCGCGCGAGCCAGTTTCTCCAGCGTTTCGATAGCCGGAACAGTGTGTCCGTTTTCGACGCGAGAGATGTAGCATCGAAGTAGCCCAGTTCGTTTTTCAATATCACCCTGCGAAAGCTTTTTCTCCTCGCGCATCTCACGCAAGCGATCTCCAATTACCACGTTCGTTTACCCCCCTTATTTCAAATATGCCTTCAACGAAACTCTTCTATTATTGGAGAACAGATCCTACAACAGTCCCACACACCTTCGCACCTTGCGGATAGGAGGCAGAGTTCTCTTGGATCGCAGTGAAGTCGAGAACTACAAGCCCAGGCGGAAAGGTCGACCCCCGTAAGTGAACGCATTCAACTGGTTGAATGTCTAAAGCCTATTCGAAAAGCGAGCTTTGCTTTCCCATTCGTGGAGGAACGAAGGGTTTCGGCAGGCCATCACCCCAAAGGCTACGGAACAGATCGACCGTCCCAGGACCGAACCCAGCGTAGTGGTTATTAGCAAAAGCCAGAATCATGATGCGCCGCTCTTGGATTTTCTTGAGAAGACTGACCCACTCGAAAAGATCACCTTGGCGATCAACAATCACCTTGTCCCAAGTTGTCGTCTTTTCCTCGATCCCTTTCCGGTCTCCCAACCACCGAACGTAAGTGAAGTCAGACGTAATTAGGTCGAACTTGTCCTTCATCTCCCAGGGCCGCGGCATCCAGCCTTGATCAATCAGCGTGAGAGCGACGCCGTGCTCTCGCAGCACATCTGCGAGTTTAGGTACCAGCCAATCCTTGTTGCGAATCTCGACGGCAAACTTGTGCTCCTTCGAAAGCCTTTTCAGAAACGGAACTAGTCTGGCTAGAAAATCGTCCAGAGACTTGAACGCGTATTTGTCGAACTTGCCGAATTGAAACAACAAGGGCCCGAGCTTTTCGCCTAGAGCCTCCATTGTCGTTAGAAAGACTTTGAATTCCTCATCGCAATCTTTGAGGACCCTCTTGTGTGTAATCTCCTGTGGTACCTTGGCCGCAAAAAGAAATCCTTCCGGAGTTTTGGCATTCCAGGAGCGCACCACGCCGACATTCGGAGTTGCATAGAACGTTGAGTCAATCTCGACCGTGTCAAAATGCTGGGCGTAGTAACTGAGGTAGTCTGCGGGTCGCAAACCCTTCGGGTAGAACGATCCCTGCCATCCTGTGGCTGTGAACGATGAAGTTCCGAGAAGAATCTGCGAATGGTTCACGCTGGAGAGTATAGCGAACCCGTGTCGTACACCGCGCGGGCCGCTTGTAACTTACGGGTGGGCCACACGGAAGTTAGCCAGATCAGTGAATACAAGCGCGTTTCTCGGTACTAATCCGGTGGACAAACCGATAACTTCCGGATTGCCCGTGATCCGCTCGCAATCGTCCGAGGATGATGCTTTGCGGCAGATCTTGAAGTGCATGGAATCAGGCAGTGG
>Ga0210400_10005685_pt1 | contig 10566 bp, 14 predicted proteins | sample IncBWH26MmetaG_FD_155456 | JGI IMG/M metagenome (GOLD analysis project Ga0210400, IMG submission 155456) | Forest soil microbial communities from Barre Woods Harvard Forest LTER site, Petersham, Massachusetts, United States - Inc-BW-H-26-M | ecosystem: Environmental > Terrestrial > Soil >... | reverse complement strand
ATACTCGTTGAAGCCCGGCGCGCGGGAGAAGCTGGCGAAAGTCGCCGGTATTTTGCTCGCCTACCCTGGACTCAATATTGAAATCGGCGGCTACACCGACAACGTTGGCAGCGATGCAATGAATCAAACTCTGTCTGAGAATCGTGCTGGATCCGTGCGTGACTACCTTGTGCAACAAGGGGTGTTGACGAATTCGGTGTCGGCTCGCGGTTACGGCAACACTTTGCCAGTAGCCTCAAACGGTGACTCCTCCGGACGGCAGCAGAACCGGAGAGTTGAACTTCTCGTGTCCGGCGAATCCATAGGCACCGCGGTCAACGCGACCACAGGAAGCTTGCGCTAGAGCAAGCATACGTAATCAGCAGTTTTGGAGGTAGCACCCATGAAGATAATTGGAATCACCAGCACAGCTATTCTGTCTTTGCTTCTCGCAATTACTGCTCCTGCACAGCAGGAACAGCAGGGCGCAAAGCAAGACCATCCCCAACAGCAACAGAGCAAACACGAGCAAGCCATGCCCGAACAGCAGCATGCTCAGCAGCAACGGCAGCCGGCCGAAAAGCAACAGCCGCAACAGCACGCCCAGCAACAGCAGCGGCAGGACCGCAGCAATCAGCAACAGCACGCCCAACAACAGCAGCGGCAGGACCGCAACAACCAGCAACAACACGCCCAGCAACAGCAACGTCAGGACCGCAGCAACCAGCAACAGCACGCTCAGCAGCAGCGGCAAGACCGCAGCAACCGGCAACAGCACGCTCAGCAGCAGCGTCAGGACCGCAACAACCAGCAGCAGCACGCCCAGCAGCAGCGTCAGGACCGCAACAACCAGCAACAACACGCCCAGCAGCAACGAGGCGGTCAACGACCCCACCGCACGCAGGAACAGCAGCGCGTCCAACAGACTGCCTGGCAGCAGCATCGGTCACAACGCTGGGATTCCGACCACCGCAATTGGCAACAACGCGGCGGCTACCATGGCTACCGCATTCCTGAAGAGCGCTTCCGTGGATATTTTGGTCAGGACCACGGGTTTCGCATCTATGGCCTGCCCTTCCTCGTTGTGGGTGGATATCCCCGCTTCCAATACAACGGCTATTGGGTCAGTATGGTTGACCCATGGCCGGAATACTGGGCAAATGACTGGTACGACACCGACGATGTCTACGTTACCTATGTCGATAACGGCTACTATCTGTTCGACCGCAGGTATCCCAACGTCGGAATTGCGATCAGCATCTCAATGTAGTATTTCTGGCCGGTGCAGCTTCGGGAGAGGCTGCACCCTTTATGAATCCCTGACGCTGATGAACTCATAACCGGGAGTCAATACATGCTTGGAACGATATTGATCGTGATTTTGGTCTTAGCACTCCTTGGAGCGCTGCCACGGTGGCCACATAGTCGAAGCTGGGGATACGCTCCGACCGGTGGAGTGGGGCTGATCCTCCTGATTGTTCTCATTCTTCTGCTTCTTGGGCGGATTTGACCAAGAGAAGGTCGTCGCTGCGGATCGCGCTTAGCGCGAGCCACGTCTAGGGATCGTGCTGCTTCTTTCCGGTAAGAACTACAGGAACCTCTGTACAGGCAATTGTCGGCCGGAACTGTACACTCTTGACCAGAATCGCATCAATATCAATGCCAGACTGGCTCTGGAGACTGTCTCTTAGATTGCCCGGAAGGTTCACGAACCCATGCAAAGATCTGGTTTGACTAGCGCCACGCACTTATCGCCGTCGCTGCGTGCCACAGCCGCCGATTGGCGTCTGCTGGCTAAGCGCACAGCGACTATTCTTCTCGTCATGGTGATGTGCGGTGGCGCTTCGTTCGCTTATTCGGTGTTGACCCACGAGGAGATCGTGGACCTGCTCTGGTCCGACGAGATCCGCCCTCTGTTGCTCAAACGATATCCCGGCCTCTCGGAAGATCAGATCAAAGAGGCGCATGCTTACGCCTACGGAGGCGCCGTCATCCAGGACCTGGGTTATTACCCGTTCGGTAACAAGCAATTCAGCAACCTGGTGCACTACGTTCGTAGCGGAGATTTCGTTCACGAGCTGTTGGTGGAAAGCGCTGATGTCAACGAATATGCCTTCGCTCTGGGCGCGCTGGCACACTATACGTCGGACATCACCGGGCACCCGGCAGTGAACCAGGCAGTGGCCATCGAGTATCCAAAGCTGCAAAGGAAGTACGGCAAGGTCATCACGTATGCGCAGGATAAGACGGCACACATAAAAACGGAGTTCGGCTTCGACATGGCACAGGTGGCGAAGAATCGTTACGCATCACAGCAGTACCACGATTTCATCGGATTTAACGTGTCAAAGCCTCTGTTGGAGCGAGCCTTCCCGGTGGTATACGGGCTGGAGTTCAAGGATGTGATCGCTCATGAGGATCTCTCTATCGGTACCTATCGTTTCTCCGTCAGCCGGTTGATTCCCGAAATGACCCAGGTCGCGCTTAAGACCCATAAGAAAGAGATAATGGCCGAGCGCCCCGACTTCGCGAAGAAAAAGTTCCTTTACCATCTTTCGCGATCCAGCTATGAAAGGGAGTGGGGGAAGGACTATGCCAAACCGGGCATCGGGGCCCGGATCCTCGCAATATTTTTCCGTTACATGCCGAGAATCGGTCCCTTCAAGGGGCTGGGCTTCAAGGACCCGACTCCGCAGACCGAGGACATGTATTTCAAGAGCATCAATTCAACGGTCGATCAGTACCGCATCTTCCTGCGCGCGGAGGGCACTGACTCCCTCCGCCTTCCTGATACTGATCTCGATAGCGGTAAACCGACCAAGGCGGCGGAATATTCGCTCGCCGACGACACCTATGCCAAGTTGCTGGGGGAGTTAGCGAGCCGGAAGTTCGATCGCACGACCCCAGAACTGCGCGACAATATTCTCGACTTTTATTCCGACCTCTCGGCTTCGATTAAGACGAAAAAGGACCAGGATGATTGGAAAGACGTGCTGGCACAGCTGGAACAATTGAAGGCGATAACTCCGGTACCTGCGGTTGCGGCTGGCCCCGCAAAATGACGCGCTTTGCGTGTGAGGAATCGCACTGAAGTGCAGAGACGCCAGCCATTAGCGAACCGAGGGCCACCCCGGCTTCACATAAGGGCAGGTGTCCGCAGCAGACTCTTCATTAGAGAATGCTAGGCGCCAACCCGAACGGATACCAGCTCTGGATTGCAATGGGAGTTTTGCATCGATTTGACCGCATCTTCCGCTGTAAATCTCCCCATCACCAGCGCTAGCTTGCGGTTGGTTGTCGTCTGGATGGGAAGCCGATCGATCCGCAGCACATACTGAGGAGCATGAGCGCCGCCGCGGTTTACTTTCACAACAAACTTGATGTTTTTCATGATTCCTTTCCGTTCTGTTTCTATCGATCTGACTATTAGATCTGACGAAAAACCAGGGCGTCAGCAGAAAGGAGGAGATGATTTGAGCTGGTTGCCCGTTGTCTTACCTGCCATCGCAATTGAAAACCATTTATTGGTCTCAATTGGCGAGGCCTCGAGCGTCTCTTCTCGCTGCCAATATGAACCTTGATCCCCTTGGGTTTGGCGTCAGAAAGATCCCCAGAGGGTCAACAGTCATAACTCGGACTCCTCCTCAAAGCACTCCATCAGGAGGGTCAATTTTCAGATAGGCTAACTTGGTCACAAGAAGAACTGAAAGAATAAAGAGTAAGAAAAGGTGCTTGCTCACTCTCAATGCTAGGCCTGTGCGCTACCATTGTCAAGCTTCCCGCCCGAGCTAATGCCCAACAACGTCAATAGCGAAACTGCCTGGAACTACCACGAAGCTACCAAGCATTCCTACACCAGCGTTCGCACCAACCCGCGTTTCCTGGACTTCGGCAACCAGCCTCTGCCGTTCAAGATCTACCCGGCGCTGGAGCCATCGCGCATGCCAACCGAAGTGCGCCAAACTGGAGTCGCCGCCCTTTCTGCCATCGCCGGTAGCGTCGCCGCCGGCCCCAATACCGCGCTAGATTTGGACGCCGTTGGACAACTTCTGTATCTGTCCGCGGGCATCACGCGGCAGAGAAAATATCCGGGCGGCGAAATCTATTTCCGCGCGGCCGCCTGCACCGGCGCGCTCTACGAGGTCGAACTTTATTTGGTTTGCGGCGACCTCGCCGATCTTCCAGCCGGCGTCTATCACTTCGCCCCTGCCGAGTTTGGCCTGCGCCGCTTGCGCGCCGGAGATTATCGTAGCGTCCTCGTCGAGGCGACCGGGGGTGAACCTGCCATCACTCACGCACCGCTCGCGTTGGTCTGCACCTGCACCTACTGGCGCAATGCCTGGAAGTATCAGGCGCGCACCTACCGCCATTTTGGCTGGGACAACGGCACCCTGCTCGCCAACCTGCTGGCCGTCGCCACGGCCTTGGGCCTGCCCGCCGAGGTAGTGTGCGGGTTTGTGGACGCGACGGTAAACCGTCTGCTGGATGTTGATTCCCAGCGCGAAGTAGCCTTCTCGCTGGTGGCCTTGGGACATGACTCCGGGCTTTCTGCTCGACTCGATCCGCCTTCGCGAACCACTCCTCGAACGATTTCAGAGATATCCCCGCTCGGCCTCGAAACTGTCCCGCTTTCACGAGACGAGATTGACTATCCCCTCATGCGCGAAATGCACGCCGCGTCTTCGCTCGAATCAGCCGAAGAAGTTGCAGCTTGGCGCCGACACACTCCCCTGGATCCCGGCATGGCCGATTTTCCACCCCCCACCGGACCGGTCATTCAGCTCAGCCCCTTATCCGACGCCGAAATGCCTCGCGATCCCATCGAGCAGGTCATTCTGCGTCGCGGCTCCAGCCGCCAGTTTGCGCGCACACCGATCAGCCTGACCCAGCTCTCCACCATGCTTGACCGGGCGACGCGCGGCATACCGGCCGACTTCCTGAGTCCGATCGGATCTCAACTCAACCATCTCTACCTGATTGTCCACGCCGTCGAAGGTCTCGAGTCAGGAGCGTACGTCTTCCACCGCGACCTTGGAGTGCTCGAGTGCCTGAAACGAGGAAATTTTCGCGACCAGGCCGGGTACCTCGGGTTAGAACAACAGTTGCCCGCCGATGCCGCCGTGGACATTTTTTTTCTGGCTGACTTACGGCCGATTTTCGATCGCCTTGGAAACCGTGGCTATCGTGCGGTACAGCTTGAGGCGGGCGTCATCGGCGGCAAGCTGTACCTCTCGGCCTATGCTCAGCGTCTGGGAGCGACCGGCCTCACCTTTTACGACGACGATGTGAGCCGCTTCTTCTCTCCACATGCCGAAGGCAAGAGCGCCATTTTTCTGATAGCCGTGGGGGAAAGCGCTAAGCTCCGTCCATAGCTCAACCTCGAACGATCGGTGATCAGCGATGCGTGATTAGCGATGCGTGATTAGTGATCCGTGATCAGTGATCGTGGTGATCCTCGTCATGGCCGCGTCCGCGATCCCTGTCGTGATCCTCGCGATCCCAGTGGCCCTCATGCAATCTCCAGCCTTCACGATAGTGATCGTAGTGAGGATGAAACCAATACGCCCCTTCGTAGGGCGGACGCTCCCAGTGCCCTTCTACCCACCGGTAGTGATGACCATTCGGAGCCCAGTATCCTTCGACCCAGACATAGCCCGGGCCGGGAATCGGCCCACGCCGCTCATAACGCACCGGTGGTGGTGGAGTTCCGATGTATACCCCAATCTGTGCCGAAGCTGGGATGGTTAGAACGATTGCGAACAGTACTCCGCTTCTCCAGTTCAATTTCATTCTGGTTTCTCCGTATGCTTGGTTTTATGTTGCGGGATCTTTCCTTAGAGTTGTCGCAGCCGCCAAGCCCGAGATTGAAAATAGGCCACCTAGAGCCGTGTGTGTGAACCGCTGGGGCAAAATAAGTATGCCCCTATATTTTTTGATCTATTGGAATCATGTGGTTAGCGGAAAAATGTTGGGATTAAGATAACGTACAGGGAAAACATTCAGGAATAAGGACTTACGCGATCGATCCGTTCGCTTCGCGCAGGATTTCGGCAGCGGGCTCCCGCTTCGCTCACGCCCGCTCGCATTGGATTGGTTGCATGTCTGTGACGTGGATCACAGACGATTGTGATTGAAAAATCCAGAAGTGAAAGCATGAACGAACAGGCTGCGGAAAAACTAGCCGGCGGGCAAAAAACACAGCGCCGTCGCTAAAGTGTGAGCATCTAGGCGACTGAAGGGCACGACTGAAGTCGTGCCCTTCCCGTTCGTGGAAAAGCCTGAGTTTCTCCGCAGCCGTGACGCCGTCATTACGATTATGAGAATTGAGACGCCTTCCTAATGATCGCGGTCATGACCGTGGTCCCGGTCGTGATTCTCATGATCCCAGTGCCCTTCATGCATCTGCCAGCCTTGGCGATAGTGATCATAGTGAGGATGGTTCCAATATGCCCCTTCATAGGGCGGACGGTCCCAGCGCCCTGCTACCCACCGATAATGATGCGCATGCGGGGCCCAGTACCCTTCTACCCAGGTGTAGCCTGGGCCTGGTTCCGGCCCTCGCCGCTCGTACCGGTACGCGGGTGGTGCGCCTCCGATGTACACGCCAATCTGCGCCGACGCAGAGACGGTGAGAACGACTGCGAAGAGTACGTCATATATCCAATTCAATTTCATTTTGTCTCTCCTGTTGAGTTTCACGATGAAGTATTGATAGAGCCGACCGAAACCGGTACGCGGTTCCGGTCAGCGCAATTCAGTTCCAAGTCGCAGATGTCAGCTGACAGACACTATCAAACTACTTCTTGTCCTCATTGAGTTCTGCGATGTGAGCCTGGTGGCCCGCGTCCGACACAGCCCTCACAAACGCGTCCCCGCTTCTGGGAGTTGACGCGTTGCCCGAAAGAATGTTGCGGAACATCATGTGCCGGCCATAAATGGCGCGAGTGGAGTCGTTGTCCTGCTCGACGACCGCGCCTTCCAACGTCAAGCCCGCAAACACGCCTTTCGAGCGCGAGTAGGTTAATACTTCCGTGTTCATCGTCCAGTCAGTCCCGGCGGAAGCGTGACGGCCAACGGGGCCTGCTGCAACCGATCCTTCACCCGTCAGTTCGAACTTGCTCGAAAGCAGATGCTGTAAACCGCGGTCGTTCATGACCAGCATGACCAGGTCCACACCTTCGATTCCGATCTGCAATCCCCAACTCCCGCCGCCAACCGAGACGAATGCGGGAGCGCTCCAGCCTTCGGGCGTGCGGCACGAGGCCACTCCACGGCCGTGCTTGCCCCCAATGATGAATCCACCTTTGATCAGGTTTGGCACCACGAGCATGCACTTTGCCCCGGTCAACACTTCTTCGGGGATACCCTTGTCAGGAGTTGCCATAATCGATTGAAGAACATCTACGGATTTTTGCATGCGTTCTACCGTGTCCTCACGCGCCGAACCTGCCCACGCGAGGGTTCCAACCAGACCGATCAAACTCATCATGAGCAGCGAGATTATCTTTTTCATAAATTTCTTCCTTTGGGATCTGTCGAACGATTTGCGGAACCTAAGGAGGAGAAAACTTCAGATAGGCTGACTTAGTTCAGGCGACCTGAAAGAACGAGAAGAGATTCCCGTCTCAATCATCATCGCTCAACCGGCGCAAGGATGGCTGGTCTACATTGCTCACTTTGCCGGTTCATCGGCGTATGTTTCCCGAAAGGAGATTGGCCGGTTAGCCCAATGCTGAGGCCGATACTTTCACGCAGTGTGAGCAATCTTGCTCAGAATAATGGACACTTACCTGTCATTGTCACTTTGGCGAGATGCGAGATACGTCTGAAGGAAATGCTTTTCAAGCGCGCGCCGGCAGAAGCACTTCGACCAACGGCCCCAAGACGGAACATCCATGGACGGGGAGAAAGAAACGAAGGTGGATGATGGAACGCGCTCTACACCGATTGCGTGATCGTTTTCGCAGACGCCTCGCTTCCATCACAGCCTCGGTCTCGAAGCTGTTTGCATCACTCACGCCCAGAGCTCCCGGCTTCGCATCCCAAAGGATGTGCCCGTTTTGCGGGTTAATCACATCGCGGTCCAAGAACTCCTGCCTGGAATGCGGAAAGTCGCTCGCGCCGGCCAGATAGCCATGACAAGATAGGCATAACACGACAACCGTGACAAGCATGACAAGGTAGAAGAATTTTCGGGGCGCTCATTATGGAGCCCTCATCATGAGCGAAGGAGATCAACATGCTTTGGACAATTTTCGTTGTGCTTCTGATTCTGTGGCTTCTTGGCTTTAGCCTCCACGTGGCGGGCGGTCTGATTCACTTGCTGCTGGTGGTCGCGCTCGTGGTGCTGGTCATTAACCTGGTGAGCGGCCGCCGTATGGTGTAACGCGGCCGAGTGGGCGTTCGAGGCACGAAATGAAAAAGCAGTACCTGCACCTCACCGCATACTCCTGTGACAAGTGCGCCGGCCCGGTCATTGCGGGCTCGATCGGCGTGCGCGAAAACGAGATATCGAAAGAGACCGACATCCGGCAAGTGGGAGCGATCTGCCTGTCCTGCGGCCACCGGCAAAGCCAAGCAAACACGCCGAGAGCAACCCGCTGCTTTCCACCCATGCAATGGGAGTCGATGGAAGCGATCAAGGCGAGTCCTGGCACCGCAGAATTACTGCCTGTCGCAGAAACGTATTGAGTAGCGGCCAGCGAACACCCGCGGGGTTCAAGACGCTCGCGCACGCGCACCGGCAATGCTCAGCGCGATCCCGCCCGCGATCAGCACGATACTAATGACTGGCGGAACATGCTCGCTGTGACTGGTCTCAACGCCGAGCTTCGCATCTCCAATCTTAATGCCCTGCGTTTCGGTGCGGGGGATTGGGACGATCAGCGATGCGACGCCGAGCGCAACCAGAAGTAGGCCTGCAAACAGCAAAATTTTCATATCAAGTCTCTTCCTTAATTGCGAAATTATGCTGCCGCGGGCAGCTAGTCGTGCAGAACGACAGCCAGCAACGAGCTGTGGACCTGCAACCCGCCTTCCGGACCGCCGGAGTAATCGACAAAACCCAGTTTCCTGAACCGGTTCATGAAAAAGCTCACCCGCGAACGAGTCGTCCCCACCATTTCGGCCAGACTCTCCTGACTGATTTTCGGGACCACGGTCTCGGGCACGCCATCCTTCCCAAAATGAGCAAGCAGAAGCAAGACTCGAGCCAGCCGCTTTTCGCTGGAGTTGAACAACTGGTCGACCAGATCCTCTTCATAACGGACATTCCGCGCCAGCAAATATGCCACAAACAGATCGGAAAACGCGTGTTCGCGGTGCAGCGCATTCATCATCGCTTTTTTATCGATCCGCAGAATTTCACAATCGGTCATCGCCACCGCGGATCCCATCCGCTGGGCCTGACCCGCCAGCGTACCCTCGCCAAAGAAATCTCCCTCGCCTAATATCCCGATAGTCGCTTCCCGCCCGGTCTTTGAGACGACGATGAGCTTCACTTTGCCTTTTTGGATATAGTAGACCGCGTCCGCCGTATCCCCTTGCGCGAAGATTCCCTGCTTCCGGGGGAAAATCAGGCTCTTCCTCCCCTCGCCAATGGTCGCAAGAAAAGTGTTGGGATTGAATTCGCGGCCCTTCTTATTCGTCTGCGCAGGAGGACTCATCAACGGTAATTTTAATCCTAAGAGGTGTCAGTTTTCCTTGTGAATCTTTGACGACATATCACAGTTTAGTCTGACTGGGATTCTGAAAGTGAGCCATTTTGCACAGTACTTTGACAGAACATCGACGAACCTTGAGGCAGTGAGTAGCAATATAGCGGCTCGCGCGAGGAGTCTTTCATGCCCCAGGAGGTTCAAGTCGGCAGCATCCTAATGTCGGGATGGCCGCCGCTCTTTGCGCTGGCAAGTGAGTCCTATTCGGGCCACTGGAACTTGGTCAAGGCGCTCGATGGCTTTGCCCTTGATCGCAAGATTCGCGCCGCCGGATGGAATTTCTTTTTTATCGCGTCAGAAGTAAAGGTAATGTTCCTGGGCTCGCTTGGAGCAAAAAAGATCGAGCATGCTCTGCATCGAATCCTGGGCAAGGTAAGCCGGCAACACTTCAACGGCCTCGAAGTAACCGGGATCGTGGTAAAACGTTTTCTCGGCCTGCCCTATACCATCGTGTCGGCGCACTCGCGCCATGTTCAACAAAGCTGCTATCTGGATTCCGCCGAGGTCCGACAATCATCGCGGCGGGATGCCGCATGGACGAGCGCTTGAACAAACCCGGCATTGCAGATCCGCTACTTTTTCTCGGCCGCCAGGCGCCGGGCTGGATGCGTCTCCGTGCGCGGCAGTCCAGTGTTAAGCTCGCACTTCTCTCGTGGCTTGGCGCCACAAGTGGGGCAACGAACCGCCAAAGCTTCCTTATCGACGTTCACGACTACATAATGCAGTACTCAGCCCTCAGAAGGATGGTCAATAGTGACCAAAAATGCTCTCGGAACCCAGCATTCTTTGATGCTTTAGCCCTCATTGGCAAGGGCTCATTTCCCGCAACCATCGGCGTCCATGGTAGCTATCGGTTCCACGAAAATTCGCA
>Ga0210400_10005684_pt1 | contig 10567 bp, 7 predicted proteins | sample IncBWH26MmetaG_FD_155456 | JGI IMG/M metagenome (GOLD analysis project Ga0210400, IMG submission 155456) | Forest soil microbial communities from Barre Woods Harvard Forest LTER site, Petersham, Massachusetts, United States - Inc-BW-H-26-M | ecosystem: Environmental > Terrestrial > Soil >... | reverse complement strand
AGCTCCTGTACGTGCCCGGGGACACGGCCTTCAATGAAGCTTTCGCCAGCACCGTGGCCGAAACCGGGCTGGCACGCTGGTTGACCCTGAAAGGCCGCCCCGCCGAAATCGAATCCTTCCGCCGCGGCGAAACCCGGGCCGGGGAGTACTCGCAGCTGCTGAGCCAGGCGCGCAGCGATCTCGCCCGGCTGTATGCCTCGCAGCTGGCGCCCGCGCCCATGCGTGCTGCCAAGCAGGCGCGCCTGGCCGCGCTGGCGGACGCGATCCGCGCGACCGAAAAGCGCTTCGGCGTGCCGTCCGGTTACGGCGCATGGCTCGCCAAGGGGCTGAACAACGCCGAACTGGCCTCCATTGCGACCTATGAGAATTGCATGCCGGGATTCCGGCGGCTGCTGGCGCAACAGGATGGGGATCTGCCGCGTTTCTATGCCGCCGCGCGCGCGCTGTCCCGGCGGCCGGCGGCGGTGCGCGCCGCGCAGCTGTGTGCGGATCACTGAATCGGGATCAGCACCGTGGATTTGCCCCGTTGCACCTCGATCACCAGCGTGGCGAGGCCCGCGCTGCGCTCGCGCAGCTGCTGGAGATTGGCCACCCGGCCCTGATTGACCGCGACGATGACATCGTCGCTGCGAATGCCGGCGGCGGCCGCCGGAGTGCCGCTGTCGACATTGCGGATCAGGACCCCGCCGCCGCCCGGGGTCTCGGCCAGCGTCGCACCCTCGAAGGCCGAATTGATTTCGCGCGGCTGCACCGGCGTCGCGGCGGCGGCCTCCGGCGGCTGGCTGATGAGCGCCTGCACATGCCGCGGCCGGCCATCGCGCAGCAGGTCGATGTCCACCGTATCCCCCACGCGCAGCAAGCCGACGATATTGCGCACGTCCGCGGGCACCATGACCAGCGCATGGTTGAGCGAGACGATCACATCGCCGCTATGGATACCGGCAACCTCCGCCGGGGATCCGAGCAGCACCTGGGTGACCAGTGCGCCCTCGGCGCCGCTCAGACCCAGCGCCTGCGCGATGTCGGGGCTCACCGGATAGGTGTCGACTCCCAGCAGGCCGCGCTTCACGGACCCGAACTGCTCCAGCTGGTCGGTGATGCTGCGGACCATGTTCACCGGAATGGCGAAGCCGATGCCGATGTTGCCGCCGGAGCGCGCCAGGATGGCGGTGGCGAGGCCCACCAGTTCCCCGCGCAGGTTGACCAGCGCGCCGCCGGAGTTACCCGGATTGATGGCGGCGTCGGTCTGGATGAAATCCTCGAAGCCGTCCTGGTCGAGACTGCTGCGGCCCAGGCCGCTGACAATGCCCGAGGTCACGGAATTGCGCAGGCCGAAGGGATTGCCGACGGCGACCACGAAATCACCGACCTCCAGCTTCGCGGAGTCGCCCAGCGTGATCTGGGTGAGCTTGATGGGCCGCACTTTGAGCACCGCGATGTCCGTCGCCTCGTCGATTCCCGCCACTTCGGCCTTCAGGTCCCGGCCGTCCGCCAGGGTCACGGTGATTTCGCTGGCGTTCTCGATGATATGGGCGTTGGTCAGGATGTAGCCCTTGCGGGCATCGAGGATGACGCCGGACCCGGCGCTCTGGAACTGCGGCGAGTGCCCGCCGCGAGCCTGGGGCACGTCAAAGAAGCGGTTGAATGCCGGATCCGCGAGCAGGGGATTCGCGGGGCTGCTCTCGGTGATGGAACCGCGCGTGGCCACATTGACCACGCTCGGGGTGACGCGCCGGACCATCGGCGCCAATGACGGCATCGGTGCATCGTCTGCCGGTGTGCTCTGCGCAGGAATGGCAAAACCGGCAGAATTGGCGGGAGCGGCACTCAGCGTCGGACCGGCCAGCAGGGCCAGCGCCGCAAGCGCAATCTGACCGGTCAGCACGCCTTTTGTCATGCCGCCATTGTAGCCCGGGCGGCTTGACCCGGGTCAGCGGCGCGCGCCGCGGAACGACGCGCACCGGCTGTAGCGGCTCCGATTGCTCTGCCGGCGCTGGGTTTAGGCGGCTTCGACCTTGATGCGACGGGCCTCGGGCTTCACCTGCTTGGGGATGGACAGCTCGAGCACGCCATGGACATGAGTGGCCTTGATCGCATCGGTCTGCGCGGCCTCAGGCAGCGTAAAACGACGCACGAAATTGCCGGCCACACGCTCGACGCGCTGGTAGGCGCCCTCGGTCTGCTGGGTGCTGGCCTTGCGCTCGCCCTTGATGGTGAGCACGCCGGCATCGGCAGTGATTTCAATGTCATCCGGGCTGACGCCGGGCAGATCGGCGCGCACTACATAGCGCTCGGCCTCTTCATGCACGTCGACCGAGGGAATCCAGCCCACGGTGCGTGCGCTCTCAAAATAGCGAACGATAGTCATGAAAGTCTCTCCATTGGGATCGCGACGATCGCGAATGACACCGATCTATGGCTGACCGCCCGACTTTCAAGGGCCAAGGCTGTTCAGACCCTGTGGGCAACCTGTGTGACACCTGCGCACAGTCTGTGGGCGCCGCGACACAACATCTTGGGCTACGCCGTAAATGAATTTTTAGCGCATTAGGCCGGTTTTGACCTCGATCATCACGGCCGATTGTGTCGTAAGCCGTTGTTTTTACAAATGTAAATAATCCACAAAACAGGGTTCAAGGATTCTTGACGGTTTTGTTGCACGTCTTTAGTCTTGACCGCTCGACACAAGATCTTGTGTCGCTCCAATTGGGGATGCGGAGCGTCTCGAATAATGAATACCGTCGTGAAAATAGAACCTCGTGAGATCGATACAGTTCCGTTCCAGGAAGCGTCGCTCGACATCTGGGACAAGAAATATCGGCTCACCGCGAAGGATGGCACGCCCATCGACAAGTCGATGGACGACACCTACAAACGTGTCGCGCGGGCACTGGCGGATGTCGAGCAGCCGGAACTGCGCGAGCAATGGTACGAACGCTTCCTGTGGGCGCTGCGTCGCGGCGCGATTCCCGCCGGCCGGGTGACGTCCAATGCCGGCGCGCTGGACCACAAGCCCGCCACCTCCACGATCAACTGCACCGTGTCCGGCACCATTCGTGATTCCATGGATGACATCCTGAACAAGGTGCACGAGGCCGGCCTCACCCTGAAGGCGGGCTGCGGCATCGGCTACGAGCATTCGACGCTGCGGCCGCGCGGCGCCTATGTGTCAGGCGCCGGCGCCCACACCTCCGGCCCGCTGTCCTTCATGGATATCTTCGACAAGATGTGCTTCACCGTGTCTTCGGCCGGCGGCCGCCGCGGCGCGCAGATGGGCACATTCGATGTGGGACATCCGGACGTCCTGGAGTTCGTGCGCGCCAAACGCGAGAACGGACGCCTGCGCCAGTTCAACCTGTCACTGCTGATCACCGATGAGTTCATGCGCGCCGTGCGCGAAGAGCGCGACTGGAAGCTCACCTTCCCGGTCAGCCGCAAGGAATACGAGACCGAAAACCCGAATCTCGAGGATACCAACGCCTACCTCTGGCGTGAATGGCCCGTGCATGAGGGCTACGTGGTCAATGAAGAGGGTCTGGTCGCCTGCAAGATCTACAAGACCATACCGGCCAAGCGCCTCTGGGATGTCATCATGACATCCACCTACGATTTCGCCGAGCCCGGGTTCATCCTCATCGACCGCGTCAATGAGATGAACAACAACTGGTGGTGCGAGGATATCCGCGCGACAAATCCTTGCGGGGAGCAGCCGTTGCCGCCGTATGGCTCCTGCCTGTTGGGATCGGTGAATCTGACCCGCTTCGTGCGTCATCCGTTCACGGACTACGCCGAGTTCGATTGGGATGAATACCGCGAGGTCGTGCGCGTGTTCACGCGCATGCTCGACAACGTGGTGGAGATCAACGGCCTGCCGCTGGAGAAGCAGCGCGGCGAAATCGTGCGCAAGCGCCGCCATGGCATGGGTTTCCTGGGCCTGGGCAGCACCATCACCTGCCTCGGGATGAAGTATGGTTCGGAAGAATCCGTGAAGTTCACCGAGGACGTCTCCCGCGAGATGGCGGTCGCCGGCTGGGAGGCGGCATTGGATCTGGCGCGCGAGAAGGGCCCGGCACCGATCATGAACGAGGAGTTCACGGTCACCAAGGAGATGCTGCGCAAGCGGCCTGAGATGACCCGCGATGGCTGGCGCCCCGGTGCGCGCATTGCCGGTCGCGTGCTGCATGCCCGCTACAGTCGCTACATGCAGCGCATCGCTGCGGTCGCGCCGCAGCTGGTGCACGAGTTGGCCGAAGTCGGCGCGCGTTTCACGCATCACAGCTCGATTGCGCCGACCGGCACCATTTCATTGTCGCTGGCCAACAATGCCTCCAATGGCATCGAGCCCTCGTTCGCGCATCATTACTTCCGCAATGTGATTCGCGAAGGCAAGAAGTCCAAGGAAAAGGTCGATGTCTTCTCCTTTGAGATGCTGGCCTACCGCGAGCTGGTCAATTCCAAGGCACGGCCGGATGCGACCCACGATGCCGAGAAACTGCCGGATTACTTCATCGCCGCCGATGATGTGAGTCCGAAGCAGCATGTGGACATCCAGGCCGCCGCGCAGAAGTGGGTGGATTCCTCGATTTCCAAGACGGCCAATGTGCCTACGAACTTTCCGTACGAGAAGTTCAAGGACATCTACCTGTATGCCCATGATCAGGGCCTGAAGGGCTGCACCACTTTCCGCTTCAATCCGGAGGCCTTCCAGGGCGTGCTGGTGAAGGAAGCGGACCTCAAGAACACGGTGTACAAGTTCACGCTGGAGGACGGCACGGTGGTCGAGGCCCGCGGCGATGAGGAAATCGAATACGACGGCGAAATGCACACCGCCGCGAACCTGTTTGACAGCCTCAAGGAGGGGTACTTCGGCCGCTATTAAGCGGAACCTTTGTGCCCTCAAGGACAGCGCCATGACCATCAAGATCGCCAAGAAAATCGTCAAGTACAACGTCGAGAAGCCGCAGGACCGGGCTGACAAGGAAGCGGCTGAGAAGGCCTCTGCCGAGATCGCCGCGGCGGCGCGCGCCAGCGGCACCGAGCCTGAGATGTTCAAGGACCGTTCGGGGCGCATGGCCAAGGTCATCCGCATGCACGAGAGCGTGGAGCGGCCCGAGGTCCTGATCGGCTCGACCTTCAAGATCAAGACGCCGGTGTCGGATCACGCCATGTACGTGACCATCAATGACATCGTCCTGAATGAGGGCACCGACTATGAGCAGCGGCGGCCCTTCGAGATCTTCATCAATTCCAAGAACCTGGATCACTTCCAGTGGATCGTTGCGCTGACGCGCATCATTTCCGCGGTGTTCCGCAAGGGCGGGGATGTGACCTTCCTGGTCGATGAGCTGAAGGCCGTGTTTGACCCGCGTGGCGGCTACTGGCAGCCGGGCGGCAAGTTCATGCCCTCGATCATCGCCGAGCTGGGCTATGTCATCGAGCGGCATCTGCAGAACATCGGTCTGCTGCGCAAGGCCGGCCTGGATGAACACCAGCAGAAGCTGGTGGACAGCAAGCGAGCGGAGTTCATGGCGCGCAGCAAGCAGACCGATGCATTCTCCAAGTCCCATTTCCCGGAGGGCGCGCAGCTGTGCAGCAAGTGCAGCACCGCCGCCGTCATCATGATGGACGGCTGCATGACCTGTCTGAACTGCGGGGATTCGAAGTGCGGTTAGGGTGAGAGCTGACCTCAAACTAAAGAGTTGAGAGCAACGGTCTAGAGCTGACAGACCCTTGATGGCGAGAACGAAGGTTCTCGCCATTTTTTTGCGCAAGGTAAAAGTGTCCGCGCAGGTGTCCGGTGTCCGCGACCGCGGACGGGCGGACGGCGCCGTATCGCCGGCCCGGGATCCATAAACGCTGTCTATACAATCACTTGCGAGCCGTCCGAGCCTTGGCACAACGCGTGCACGTTCCCGCTCCAGTTCCGGCATCGCCGGGAAATAACTGCAAAGCGGGAGTGCCACAATGGCTGAAGTGAGTCGACGGTCGTTCCTGCTCGGCGCCGGGCTCGCAACGGCCGCTTCGATCGCGGCAATTCCGCGACGGGCGCACGCCAACCTGGCCAAGCCAGGGATTGCGGCACCGCCTGATCTTCAGCCGCTCATCGACCGGGAGCGCAAGGACATTCTCGCGACCATGGCGAAGGAGGACATCCCGGGCGCTGCAATCTGTCTCATCCATGAGGGCAAACCCGTCTGGATCGAAGGCTTCGGCGTCACGGACCGGCACTTCAATCGCAAGGTCACCGACAGTACGATCTTCAACGTGGAGTCGACTTCCAAGAACTTCACCGCCACGGCCATCATGCTCGCGGTGCAACGCGGTCTGCTCGACCTGGACGAGCCCATTACCACCTACCTGCCGGATTTCACCGTGCACAGCCGCTTTGAGGCCGCGCCTGAAGCGAGAATTACCCTGCGACTGCTCCTGAGCCATCGGGCAGGCTTCACGCATGAGGCGCCGATCGGCAACAACTTCGATGCGAATTTCCCGGATTTCGAGGCGCACGTGCGCAGCATTTCCGAAACCTGGCTGCGCTTCCCGACCGGTGAGCGGTATCGCTATTCGAATCTCGGCTTCGACCTTGCCGGATATATCCTGCAGACCGTGAGCAAGAGGCCCTTTGCGGACTGCCTGAAGACGATGCTCTTCGATCCGCTCGGCATGGCGGATAGCACGGCTGCAATCGAGGTGTACACACGGCGTGCCGAGCGAGCCGTAGGTCAGCAAATGGGACATACGACCGTCCCCGTGAGGATTCCCCTGATCCCCTCGGGCGGGGTGTACACCAGTGCGCGCGATATTGCCGCGTATCTGACGTTCCATCTCAATCAGGGCAGGTTCGAATCGAAGGCAATTCTCGAGACGAAACTCTGGCGGGAAATGCACGGTTTTTCCTTGGGAGGGGACTACAGCCTCGGGGTCGCGCGTGCCGATATGCGCTACGGTGATACGTCCATTCGCCTGCTCAATCACAACGGAGGAGGGTTCGGATTCGGCTGCGCATTCGACTATTATCCCGAGGCGCAGCTCGCCCGGGCGGTGTTTTTCAATCGTGCGGTTGAAGCCGGGTACGCGTTTGCGGCGGCGCCGGTGGAGGAACTGCTCACCCGCCGGTATGGCGCGCGCAAACCGCGGCTGACGGCGCAGGACTTGGCCGTGATCGAGCCGCAGCGCCAACAGCTCGAGCAATTCGTCGGTAGCTACATTGGTCGCACCATTCCCACTGCGGTGCAGATGCGGATTGAAAACAACAAGCTCGGGCTGCAGCTCGGACCGGTGTTTGCACCCATCCAATTCACCTCGCCGGTCGATGCGTTCAGCGCGGCACCCACGGGCGATGTGTTGACCTTGCGCTACTTTCCGGCACGTGGGAACGAAGTTGCTCACTTCGAGTGCTCGGCCGGCGACTTCAGTGTCGATTACAACGACGGGCCTCATGACCCGGTTGGACCGGACAAGCCTGCCTGGGAGGGGTTCGTGGGGGAATATCAGATCTACGCATGGGGTCAGCCGGACGGAAAAAAGACGGTACATCGCAAGAACGGGTATCTGTATCTTGATGATGTCCGCCTGGTCGTAGAGCTTGAGCCAGGCCTCTTCTTCGCGCCTGACGGTGAAGCGGTGGATTTCAGGCACCCCGTGCCGACCTGGAAAAACATCCGTCTGGAGCGCGCCCCGGCAGGTTGATGCTGAACTACTACTTCCGCCTGGCGCTCGTCAGCCTCGGACGCCATTCGTCGCTGACTGTGCTGATGGTCGTGGCTATCGCGCTGGGGGTCGCCATGACCATGACCGCCTACACGGTGCTGTACGTCATGTCGCGGGATCCGATTCCGGAAAAATCCCGCCGGCTCTTTGCAGTTCAAATCGACAATGGCGGCCGACGTAGCCGCACCTTCGGGGACAACGAGCCGCCGGACCAGCTCAGTTACCGGGATGCGAAGGCACTGCTGGACGCACGCGCGGCCCGGCGTCAGGTCGCCATGCATCAGCTTTCCCTGACCGTGGCGCCCGCGGATCACCGTCTGAAGCCGTTTACGATTTTCGGACGCGCCACCTCCGCAGACTTCTTCGCCATGTTCGACGTGCCGATGCTCCATGGGCACGGCTGGGCGCCGGCAGATGAATCACGGCTTACCCCCCTGGTTGTCTTGAGCGAAAAACTGAACACGCGCCTTTTCGCCGGCGCGAACAGCACCGGTCAATGGGTAAATCTGGACGGGCGCAACTATCAGGTTATCGGTGTTGTCGGCAGTTGGGATCCGAAGCCGCGCTTTTATGACGTGATTGGCGGCCAGAATTTCGACGAAGGCGAGGATGCCTATTTGCCGCTTGCCTTGACGATTGATCGACGGATATCCACCGCCGAGTACATAACTTGCAACGCCGGACCCGCAGGCGTGAGCTTCGAGGATCTTCTGCGCTCAGAATGCGTCTGGCTGCAGTTCTGGGTGGAGCTGGCGAATACCCCTGATGTCGCCCGCTATCAGGCCTTCCTGAATAACTACGCGCTGGACCAACAGCGCTCCGGGCGCTTTGCGTGGGCGCCGAACAATCGGCTGCGAAACGTCCGGGAGTGGCTGATCGCGCAAAAAGTGGTCCCGAATGACGCACGACTGTCCGTGATCGTTGCGTTTGGATTCTTCGTTGTTTGCCTGGTCAGCGCCCTGAGCCTGATGCTGGCAAAAGAATTCGGGCGTGCGCCACAGCTTGGCATGCGTCGGGCGTTGGGCGCGAGTCGACGGCAGGTCTTCGCGCAGGTCGTCATGGAGTCAGGGATTGTCGGCCTGCTGGGAGGCGCTTTTGGGTTGTTCCTCGCAATCGCAGCCCTATGGCTCATGCGCATGCTTTTTCCGGCCGGAATGGGCCGTATCGCTCACATGGACGGATCGCTCGTTGCCGCGACGGTGGCGTTCGCCGTAGTCGCGACCCTGGTGGCGGGGATCTACCCGGCCTGGGTTTCGATGCGGATACCCCCGGCGTTGCAGATCAAGGGCGGATAGCGCGCGGGCGGCCATGGATATCGTGCCAATTTTGAGCGCGCTGAGACGCAACAAAACCGGGCCATTTCTGGTGATCGTGCAGATCGCCTTGACGTTGGCAATCGTCAGCAATGTGGTCTGCGTCATCGCCGACCGTACGGCACTGATCGCTCGCCCGACAGGATTGCTGGAGCGTGACCTCTTCGCCATCGGGTTTCGATTCACGAAAAGCGTGCCGGCCATTCCGATGCGGGCGGCGGATCTGAGCAATGTGCGGGCCACCGCGAATGTCGTTGATGTGGTGGCGGCAAACACCTACCCGTTCAGGGTCGGCGGGTGGACCGACGGTCTGAGCCTCAATCCGGGTGTCGTAAACAGTGGGGAACAGAGTGCGCATGCCGGGGTGTATGCCATGGATCAACATGGCATCGGGACTTTGGGCCTGAAACTGGTCGAGGGCCGAAATTTCGCGCCCGGCGAGATCATTCCGGGCCACTTCAATGCACCGCCGATTCCCGGCGTCGGCATCATTTCCAGATCACTGCAACAGCAGCTCTTCCCGGACGGGAAGGCAGTGGGAAAAGTGATCTATGTGACCTCGGACGCCCGCAAGCCCGTGACCGTCATCGGCGTCGTGGATCGCCTGCAGACCGCCGCAGCTGCCGGAACCATCGATGAACATGAGAGCGAGAATTCGCTCATTCTACCCATCACGATGGCGGAGGGTGGCGGGTTGTTCATCGTGCGGGTGAAGCCCGGAACCATCGATGCGACGATGCAGAAAGTGCTGGACGTCCTCATCCGGGCGAACCCGGACCGGATATTCGGACGGCTTCGACCTTTCACTGAAATACGCAGCACCGCCTACCAGAAGGACCGCTCCATCGCGATCGCGCTCGGCATTCTGTGCCTCATCCTGGCGGTCATCACCGCACTCGGTATCGTGGGTCTTACGACCCTGTGGGTGGTGCGCAGAAAGTCACAAATCGGCATCAGGCGCGCGCTGGGCGCAACCCGGGCTGCTGTGATCGGATACTTCCTCACCGAGAACGCAGTGCTGTGCGCTTGCGGTGTCAGCTGTGGCGCATTTGCTGCGGAGGGCTTGAACCTGCTGTTGCGGAGCCGCTATGGGATTGCGCCGATTCCCCCAGCGGGTCTGCTGTTGTGTGCGCTCGCCGTAATATTTCTCGGCCAGATCGCCGCCATACGCCCGGCATTGCTCGCAGCGCATGTTTCGCCGACCGAAGCACTGCGCTCGATCTAACGTCTGCCCGACGCCGGATCAGTTCCGGCGGAACGCAAACCGCAGTGTCCATCGCAATATCAATGTCGTGAGGATCAGAATGACCGGGCCGACGATGAGCCCGATCGGGATCAGCCGCCATCCGAGCACTTCATGGGCATGCTCCCGGGCTCGCTCTGCCACGGTGAGCACGCCCATGCTCAAGTTCCAAATCTGCGGACCCACCCAAAGACCCACCCGGTCCGGATGAAACCATTTAAGGATTGCACCCACCACCGAGCAGATACCCACGGTGTAGCCGAATAGCCCGAAGGAAAATGCTGCCAGGCCGCCAAGCCTT
>Ga0210400_10005683_pt1 | contig 10567 bp, 5 predicted proteins | sample IncBWH26MmetaG_FD_155456 | JGI IMG/M metagenome (GOLD analysis project Ga0210400, IMG submission 155456) | Forest soil microbial communities from Barre Woods Harvard Forest LTER site, Petersham, Massachusetts, United States - Inc-BW-H-26-M | ecosystem: Environmental > Terrestrial > Soil >... | reverse complement strand
GCACGATCGTCAGCAGCGGCGGCTCCGAGATCGTGTCGTCCGGCGGCCAAGCGACCAGCACGGTCGTGAGCGGCGGCGGCAACCAGCAGATCTTCTCAGGCGGTGGCGCGCTCAACACGGTTATCAGCAGCGGCGGCTCCGAGAACATTAATGCCGGCGGGCTCGCGATGTTCGCGACAGTCAGCACCGGCGGGCGGGAGTTCGTTTTCTCGGGAGGCACGGCGAGCGGCACAACGGTCAGCAGTGGCGGCGGCCAAATCGTGTTCGGCACCACAGTCTCGACAAATGTGAGCCGCGGCGGGTTCGAGACGCTGTCCAGCGGCGGCACCGCAAGCGGCACCGAAGTGAACGGCGGGGGAACGCTGACGGTGCTCTCCGCCACCACCGTATCGGCGGTTGTCCATGGTGACCTGTCCGGGTCGGCCGTGATCAGCGGGGTCGAGATCGTCTCCTCGGGCGGCACTGCTTCGGAGACGACGGTCTCGGCCGGGGGCAGGCTGGTGCTGCGCGGCGGCACCGCCTCCGACACGATCGTGCTGGGCGCCAGTTTCGGCGCGATCGTAGCCAGCGGCGTCCTGGTGGTCTCCGCCGGGTCGGCGCTGAACACCTCGGTCGGCGATCTAGGCAAGATCGTGCTGTCCGGCGGGGTCGCGTCGGGCACGTCCATCTCCAGCGGCGGCCTCGAAGTCATTTCGTCCGGAGGAATCGAGAGCGGCACGGTGATTTACGCCGGCGGCTCCGCGACCGTGTCGTCAGGCGGCACGGCCTTCAATACCGATATCGAGGGCGGTACCGAGATCGTGTCGTCGGGCGGCATCGATGTCAGCGCGACGATCAATACCGGCGAGCAGGACGTCTGGGGCAATGCGAGCGGCGTCACGCTGTTTGACGGCTCGCAAGTGGTCGAAAACGGCGGGACGGCCAGCAACACAAGCATCAACGACGGCGTCGAGATCATCTCGGCCGGCGGCACCGACGTCGGCGCGACGCTCTACGGGGGCGCACAGGACGTCTGGGGCAACGCCAGCGGCGTTACCGTCAATGGCGGCTTTGGCGCCTCCCAGACCATCGAGAATGGCGGCTCGGCGATCCAGACGACCGTCAATGGCGGCGGATTTCTGAGCGTCAGTTCCGGCGGAACGTCTATCTCAGCGACGGTCGCCGGCGTCGAGATGGTTTGGTCCGGCGGTTCCGATGTCAGCGCGACGATCGGCTTTGGCGGCGAGCAGGACGTCTACGGCAGCGCCAGCGGCGTCGAGGTCCAGGCGGGCGGCTCGCAATACGTCGGCAGCGGTGCCACGGCGAGCGTGACAATTATCGATTTTAGCGGCCTCGAAATCGTCGCCGTCAGCGGCAGCGATGTCGGCGCTCAGATCACCGGCGTGCAGAATGTCTACGGCGACGCAAGCAGCGCAACGATCGTCAACGCGGGGTCGCAGGTCGTCGAGGATGGCGGGTCGGCGACGAGCACAGTCATTTCGGCGGGTGGCCTGGAGATCGTTTTATCCGGCGGCCAGGATTTCGGCGCGGCGATCAACAGCGGCGGCGAGCAAGACGTCTACGGCAGCGCGAGCGGCATCATCGTCAACGCCGACGGGCATCAGTTCGTCGAGGCCGGCGGCACGGCGAGCGCCACGACGGTCTCTGCGTTTGGCCTGGAAATCGTCTCGGCCGGGGGCTCGGATGCCGGCGCCACAATCGATGGCGGCCAGCAGGACGTCTACGGCACCGCCAGCGGCGAAGTGCTCCAGAACGGCGGCACCCAGAATGTCTCGTCCGGCGGCACTGCCAGCGACGTGCACGTCAATGACGGCGGCCATCAGGTCGTTTGGAGCAGCGGCACCGCAGATGCGACGATCGTCAGCCTCGGCGGCACGCTCGAGGTCGGTGACGGTGGCACCGCCAGCGGTGCTCAGGTCGCGGGGTTCGAATTCGTCTATTCCGGCGGCAGCGATCTTGACGCAACCGTAAACGACGGCGGCGAACAGGACGTCTATGGCAGCGCCGGCGGCGTCACCATCGAGAGCGGCGGCTACCAGGATGTCAAGGATGGCGGCTCGGCGACGAACACCAATGTCAGCGGGACACTAATCGTCGAGTCGGGCGGCACGGCGAGCGGCGCGACCATCTACGGCTTGGAGACCGTCTCCTTGGGCGGCCATGACATCAGCGCGGTGCTGAGCGGCGGGGAGCAGGACGTCTACGGCAGCGCCGACGGCGTGACCGTCGATAATTACGGGATCCAGGTCGTCGAGGACGGCGGCGTGGCCAGCGGCACGCACGTGCTGAGCGGCGGCGCGATCGAATTGGAGGGCACCGGCAGCGCGATCGATACGGTACTCGACAGCGGTGCGACCGAAATCGTCTGCGACAGCGCTTTCGCGGCCAATATCGACGTGGCCAGCGGCGTCACGGTGAGCGTGTTGCTGAGCGGCATGGTCAGCGGGACGATCGTCGAGGATGACGGGCGTCTGTTCGTCGATTTCGACGGCGCCGCCAGCGCGACGACGATCCTGAGCGGCGGCGAGGAGGACGTCGCGGGCACGGATGTCGGCGCCACCGTCAGCAGTGGCGGCATGCAGGACATTTCCGGCACCGCCAGCGGGGCGACCGTCGATGGCATCGAGATCGTCGAGTATGGCGGCAGCGCCGTCAGCGCCGTGATCGACAGCGGCGGCGTCGAGTACGTCGTCGATGGCGGCACCACCACCGATGTCACGATCAATGGCGGCAAGGTCGAACTGCAGCCCGGGGCGACCGCCAGCGGATCGATCACCTTCACCGGCATCGGCGGCCAGCTGATCATCGACGACACCGTGATGCCGGCCAACACGATCTCCGGCTTCATCGCCGGCGATTCGCTCGCTCTGACCGGGATCGCCTTCGACAGCAGCGCCGCCGATCCGGTACTCGACTCAGCGACGCACGTGCTGAGCTTCACCGAAAGCGGCACGCCCTACACGCTGCAGCTCGACCCGGCGCAGGATTTCACCGGCCGTACCTTCCAGCTCACGGATGACGGGTTTGGCGACACGCTTCTGATCCAGGACAACACGCCGTGCTATTGCCGCGGCACGCGCATCCTGACCCCGGACGGCGAGGTGCCGGTCGAGAAATTGCGGATCGGCGACAAGGTGGTGACGATGTCGGGCAAGGCGCCGCCGATCCGGTGGATCGGACGGCGCGCGTATGACGGCCGCTTCATCACCGGCAACAGGGCGGTGCTGCCGATCCGCATTCGGGCCGGCGCGTTCTGCCCGGGCGTCCCGTCGCGCGAATTGTGGGTGTCGCCCGGCCACGCGATGTACCTCGCCGGCGTGTTGATCCAGGCCGAGTTCCTGGTCAACGGCATGACGGTCGTGCAGGCCGACAAGGTCGAAACCGTCGAGTACTTCCACATCGAATTGGACCAGCACGACATCGTCTATGCCGAGGGGGCGCTGGCCGAGACCTTCATCGATTGCGACAACCGGCTGATGTTCCGCAACGGCGCCGAATATGCCGCGCTCTACCCCAGCGACGAGCGGCCGAGCTGGGCGTTCTGCGCGCCGCGCCTGGAAGCGGAAGACGAACGGCTGTTCCCGATCCGCGCCGCGCTGGTGGCGCGGGCCGAGGAGCTCGGTCACCGCTTCGAGGCGGACCCCGATTTGCACCTGCTGGTCGATGGCGAGTTGCTGCGGCCGGTGTGCGAGGTCCCGGACGTCTACCGCTTCGAGATCCCGGCCGGTGCCCGGACGGTGTGGCTCGCCTCGCGCAACGCGGTGCCGGCCGAGGTGTTGCTGGAGTCGCGCGATATCCGCCGGCTCGGCGTCCCGGTCGAGCGCATCCGGATGTTCGACGCCGACATGTTGATCGACACCGGGCACAGCCATGCCGCGCTCTGCGAGGGTTTCCACGAGGACGAGGAGACCCATCGCTGGACCGATGGCCTCGGGCGGATCCCCGACAAATGGATCGGCAATTTCGCGGGTGCCTTCACCCTCGAACTGCTGCTGTTCCCGAGCGGTTTGCGTTACCGCGTCGCGCCCGCCATGGCCGAGCCCGCCGAGATCGTCCGGCCCACTCTGGTGGACGAGGTCCCGGCCGCCGCACCGAAGAAGAAGCGCGCCGGGGCCCGGCGCAGGTGGGCCTGACCAAGCCCGAGCAGGGCAGGGAACAGGCGGCAGCCGGCTCGGTGGTGGATCGGTTCGCGAAAGAGCGCCGCCAGCGCGCCGCCGTCGAGCATGAGGTAGACGGCTTGCAGGTGTAGTACGAGTTGGCGATGTCGGCCTTCAAATTCGACGACGCGAACGCGTTGCAGCGCAGGATTGCAGCGCTGGAAGCGGAGCGGCGGGCGCTTGCCGCTTCCCTGCCGTCTCCGGCGCCCGTCACGGATCCGCCGGTGGGTGTCGTGCCGACGCTGCGGCCGGGGCCGCCGCGGCGCCTCCGGCGGCGTCGCTAGCCTAGCGCGGCCGCGACGGCTGGCCCGCCGCGGACAGCGGCCGGAGCAGCGCAATACGGTGCGGCGGCAACGATGCGGTGGGCGTTGGCATGATCGCCGTGCTGCCCAGTATCCGCGGCACCCGACGCATGGCGGCGCCGGCGATTCGCCGCAGATCGCGGATCCAGGCCCGCCAGCCGATCATCCGCGCATAGGCGAGAACAATGATTTCGCGGGCGCCGATGTCGATCGCGTAGCGCGGCACAAAACGAAACGATACGATTTCCCGGCCGTTAACCACGCGGTACCGGAACTCGCCAATTTCGCGTGCATTCTGTGCCCCGGCCCAGCGAATGACATCGCCGAGATCGCGCACCGCGAGGCGCATCCATTTGGTTCGGTTCATCGCGCCGATTCCAGCGCCGCAAGCGCTCATGGCCGCTGATCATGCACGAGACGGGTTAACGACGGCTTTAGGCGCTCCGGGCTGCCCCGCCGGGGCCAGACGAGGCCCACGATGACCGAGCCGGTGCTCGGCATTGCCGGGGCGGTGCTGCTGGCTCTTGCGATCGTGGCGCTGTTTTTGCGGCCGCTCCGGTCGCGCGGCGGGTTTGTCGATGTCGGGCTGGCGATCGGCGCCGGGCTGCTGGGGCTGGCGATCGGGCTGGTGGTGGCCGACCGGGTCCAGCGGCCGTCTGCGGTGTTGGCGGCGGCGCCTCAACCGGCAGCACCCGCCACACGCTATGTCGAGAGCCGGCTGTCATTGCAGTTCCCGATCGACGATGAGTATCCGACCGGCTCAGGTGAGGCGAATGTCGCCGACTGGTACGCGTCCCGCAACTCGATCAGCTACACGCCCGGCGCCGACGACAAAACCGGCAAGCCGCAAGACCAGATGCTGAAGCTGCTGACCGATGTCAGCTGGAGCTGGCTGATCGTCGTCGTGTTCGATCAGCCGACGCAATACAGCCGGATCGATGTGACCTTCACCGGCGGCCAATTGCCGTACTACCAGATCGCGCGGCAGAACCCGCACTACGCAATCATCCACGTGCAGGGGCGCATCCCGGCCGGTCAGATGGATATCGTCACGAGCGAATAAGAGCGACGCGCGTCAGAGCTCGATCTCCGGCTGCACGGTGGCGGCGAAGGACGGCCGCCGCGCGATTTCGTCGAGAAACGCCGACAGCAGCGGCCGGCCCGGGCGCCAGACCCACACCTTGTGGCGGCGCGCGGTGTTTTCGAGCGCCGCACCGAGCACGATCTGCGCCGCGTCTATCGATCCATCAGGGGGGCCTTGATAATGGCCCTGGCCGAGGGCCCGTTCGAGCGCATCGGCGACCCGTTCGGCGCGCGTCGTCTCGATCGCGATCACGCCTGGCGCCTTCAGGCCGAAGCGCAATTCGCGGTTCCACACGCTGATGCCGTCGAGAAACGCGATGGCGCGGCCGGTATCGGCGAGCGTCCGCCAGCCATCCGAGCCGTCCATCGGCAACAGCCGGCCGCCATCGTGCTGGGTGTCGAGATAGGAGAGGACCAGCAGCGTCTCGTTGAGGATCGTGCCGTCGTCGAGCTGCAGGGTCGGCACCTTGCCGCCGGGATTGAACGGCAGCAGCCCCGAATTCGGGTCGCGCAACGTGACCTCTTCCTCGGGCACCCTGCGGTCGAGGCCGGTCTCCCGCAATGCCACCCGAATAATCCGAGCGTAGGGCGACCCCGACGCATAGAACAGCCTCATTGCATAGCCTCGCGCTTTCCGGCACCGTCGAGCGCTCACCTCACCATCGCAAAGGGCCGGTGTCCATGGCGCAATGGGACATCCTGATCCGCGGCGGTACGCTCTACGACGGCAGCGGCCGGCCGGGCGAAAGCGGGGATCTGGCGATTGCCGGCGGGCGCATCGCCGCGCTCGGGCCGGCGCTGTCGGGGGCGGCAGAGCGGGTCATCGACGCGGCGGGGCTGGCGGTCACCCCCGGCTTTATCGACATCAAGACCCATTCCGATTTCACCCTGCCAATCAACCCGAAAGCCGAAAGCAAGGTCCGGCAAGGTGTCACGACCGAGATCATCGGCCATTGCGGGTTTTCGGTCGCGCCGGTACTGCCCGGCAAGACGCAGCTCATCGCCGATTACCTGAGCGGCGGCGCGCCCTGGCTGCCGTTTCGCGAAGTGAGCTTTCCGGAGTACCTCGATACCTTCCCGGCCGTCGCGGTCAATGCCGGGATGCTGGTCGGCCACAACACGTTGCGGCTGATGGCGATGGGTCTCGAAGACCGCGCCCCGACCGCGGCCGAGCTCGACCAGATGTGCGCGCTGCTGGACGAGGGGCTGCGTGCCGGCGCGCTCGGCCTGTCGACCGGCCTGTTCACGCCGCCCGGCAGCTTCGCCGAACCGGCCGAGATCATGGCGCTGTGCGCAATCGTCGCCCGCCACAAGGCGGCCTATTTCACCCATATCCGCGACGAGTCGAACAAGGTGCTCGAGGCGATCGAGGAGGCGATCGCGGTGGCGCGCGCCTATCCGGTCCATGTCGAGATCGTGCATTTGAAATGCTCGGGGATCGACAATTGGGGCAAGGCGGCGCGGATCCTCGACCGTGTCGAGCAGGCACGGGCCGAGGGCTGTGACATCGATTGCGACGCCTATCCCTATGCCGCCGGCGCCAACCCGCTGAAGAACCTGCTGCCGCCCTGGGTGCAGATCGGCGGCAACGAGGCGATGCTGGCGCGGCTCGCCTTGCCCGAGATTCGGGCGCGCATCGAGGCGGAGATCGCCGATCACGGTCTTAATAACTGGGGCCGCATCCCGTCATGGGAGGCCGTGCAGGTCTCGATCTCTCCCAAGATGCCCGAGACCGCTGGCAAGACCGTCGCGGCGCTCGCCGCCGAGCGCGGCGTCGATCCGATCGACCAAGTCTGCGATCATCTGATCGCCGACAACGGCGCAACCCGCGTACTGATCACCTCGATTTCCGAGGACGACATCCGCACGATCGTGCGATCGCCGAAGGCGCTGGTCGGCTCCGACGGCAATTGCGTCGCCGATTACGGAACGGTCAGCCAGGGCATGCCGCATCCGCGCTTCTACGGAACCTTCCCGCGCATCATCGGCCATTACGTGCATCAGGAGCGGCTGCTGCCGTTGGAGCAGGCGGTCCACAAGATGACCGGCGGCGCGGCCCGCGCGCTGAAGCTCAAAGATCGGGGCGTCCTGAAGGAAGGGTATCGCGCCGATGTCGCGATCTTCGATCCCGCCGATTTCCGCGATCAGGCGACCTATGCCGAGCCGCACCGCTACCCGACCGGGGGCCGCACCACGGTTATCGTTAACGGCACTGTTGTCGTCGACAACGCAAGGCACACCGGCACCCTGCCGGGCCAGGTACTGCGCCGCGCCGCCGATGGTACCGTCGGATAATTTGGCGAAGTTGAGGGGCAGCCTCAGATCTCCACCTGGCCGCCGAGCTCGACGACCCGGTTCGGCGGGATGCGGAAGAATTCGGTCGCATCGAGGGCGAGGTTCGTCAGGAAAATGAACAACCGGTCCCGCCAGCGCCAGAAGGCGGCGCGGCGCGGGCGAGGCCGCAGCTTTTCGCGGCCGATGAAGAACGAGGTCTCCATCAGATTGATGTGGAAGTGCTGCACCCGGCACTGCGCCAGCGCGCGCATGATGTTCGGCTCGTCCATAAAGCCGTAGCGCACCAGCATTGTATGGAAGCCTTTGCCGACCTCCTTGATCTCGAGGCGCCGCTCGGCCGGCACATGCGGCACGCCCTCGGTCTCGACCTGCATGATTACGACGCGCTCGTGCAGCGCCTTGTAATGCTTCAAGGCATGCAGCAATGCGACGGGAACCTGCGTCAGGTCGCGGGTCATGAAGATCGCCGTCCCAGGCACCCGCACCAGGCGTTCCGGGCTCAGGCTATCGACAAACAGATCGAGCGGCATCGCGTCGCGGGCGCGCTGCTCGGCGAGCAGCCGGCGACCGCGCCACCAGGTTCCCATCAGGGCGAAGACCAGCGCCGCGACAACGATCGGAAACCAGCCGCCCTCGGCGATCTTCAGCAGATTGGCGCCGAAAAACGACAGATCAACGATGGCAAACAGCCCGAACAGCGGGATCAGCAGCAATTTCGGCCACTTTGCCCCCAAGGACAGGTAGGTGAAGCCGAGGATTGTATCGACCGTCATCGTGCCGGTAACCGCGATGCCATAGGCCGCGCCGAGCGCGTCCGACGAGCGGAAGCCGATCACCGTGGCCACCACCGCCAGCAGCAGGATCGTATTCACCTCGGGCACGAATACCTGGCCCATCTCCTGCTCCGAGGTATGGCGCACCTGCATTCGCGGCAGATAGCCGAGCTGCACCGCCTGCTGCGTCAGCGAAAAGGCGCCCGAGATCACCGCCTGCGAGGCGATGACGGTTGCCACGGAAGCAAGCACGACGAGCGGATAGACCGCCCAGTCCGGAGCGAGCCGATAAAACGGATTTTGCAGGGCGTCGGGATTGGCAAGCAGCAGCGCTCCCTGGCCGAAATAGTTCAGCAACAGGCAGGGAAAGACAAAGCGCAGCCAGCCGCGGCGGATCGGCGCCCGGCCGAAATGCCCCATATCGGCATAGAGCGCCTCGGCCCCCGTCACCGCAAGAACGACAGAACCAAGCAGGATGAACCCCGAACCGGGGTCGCTCAGGACCAGTTCGATTCCATAGAGCGGGTTGAGCGCTTTGAGGATCCCCGGATGCCGGGCGATCTCGGGCAGACCCATCAGACCGAGGGTTGTGAACCACACAATGATGATCGGGCCGAAAAACCCGCCGACGCGGCCCGTCCCGCGTTTCTGCATGACGAATAGCGCGACCAGCAGGATCACCGTCAACGGCAGCACGAAGGGCTGCAATTCCGGCGCCTTTACCTCCAGACCCTCGACCGCGCTGATCACCGAGATTGCCGGCGTCAGCACGCTATCGCCAAAGAACAACGATCCGCCGATCAGCCCGGCAAACAGGATCCATCGATTTCTTCTGCCTGCGGTCGCCCGCAATGCCAGGACGGTCAAGGCGAAGATGCCGCCTTCGCCTCGGTTGTCGGCCCGCATCAGCACGATCACGTACTTGACCGTGACGACGATCGTCAGGGCCCAGACGATCAGCGACAGCACGCCGAAAACCCGCGGCGCGGTGACCGCGCTGCCGTCGTGGAAGCATTGCTTGATGGCATAAAGCGGCGAGGTGCCGATATCGCCGTAGACGACGCCGAGCGCCGCAATCGTCAGGTTCTGGCCGGCAGTCGTACCGAGGGCCGGTGCTGGTTGCGCGGCGGCGGTGTGCGGTGCGGTCGTGTCCGGCATGAGGCGGAAATCGGCGCGGTTCAGCGCGATTGGGGGCTGATCGGCCGATCAGCGCTGGAGGGGATTGCCAAAGCGTTTCTCATTGAGAACGGAACGACTGCCATCGCAGCCTGCCTTGCCGATGCGCCGCACCCCCGCTGCTCGGGGGTCGCCTGCGGCCTATTGGAGAAAACCGGCCAGCGGTCGATACGTCCGGCCCCGATCCGAAAAGGTAAGCGGTGCCCTAATTAGGGTGACCGGAGATTGCCCATAAGACCGGCTCCCCGTCCAACAAATCTTATGAGCGAGTTGGCGGTCCTACGGATGCTTCGCGGTTCCCCCCTTGGGGAGCGCTCGCGCCGCCGCCTCACATTTCGACCTGGCCGCCGAGCTCGACGACCCGGTTGGGCGGGATGCGGAAGAATTCGGTCGCATCGAGGGCGAGGTTCGACAGAAAAATGAACAACCGGTCGCGCCAGCGCCAGAAGGCGGCGCGACGCGGGCGAGGCCGTAGCTTTTCGCGGCCGATGAAGAACGAGGTCTCCATCAGATTGATGCGGAAGTGCTGCACCCGGCACTGCGCCAGCGCGCGCATGATGTTCGGCTCGTCCATGAAGCCGTAGCGCACCAGCATCGTGTGGAAGCCTTTGCCGACCTCCTTGATTTCGAGGCGCCGCTCGGCGGGCACGTGCGGCACGTCCTCGGTCTCCACCTGCATCATCACGACCCGCTCGTGCAATGCCTTGTAGTGCTTCAGGGCATGCAGCAATGCGACCGGGACCTGCGTCAGGTCGCGGGTCAGGAAGATCGCCGTCCCGGG
>Ga0210400_10005682_pt1 | contig 10567 bp, 6 predicted proteins | sample IncBWH26MmetaG_FD_155456 | JGI IMG/M metagenome (GOLD analysis project Ga0210400, IMG submission 155456) | Forest soil microbial communities from Barre Woods Harvard Forest LTER site, Petersham, Massachusetts, United States - Inc-BW-H-26-M | ecosystem: Environmental > Terrestrial > Soil >... | reverse complement strand
TCTGTGCGGAACAACGGCCACCCTCAAGGCCTGCAATGCGACCGTCAGCGCGGGGCAGAATCAACCGTACTGGATCGACATTTCCGTGCCCCGCGGAGCCACCAACAGCCCGGCGGGAACCTATACGGGCACCATTTCTATCGCCGCCGATCAGGGCAATGTGACCATCGCCGTGACACTGACGGTTTGGAACTTCGAGCTTCCCGCGCAGCCCTCGGAACTCTCCCTGTGGACGCTGTGGCCTCCGGCTGCCGGCAATACCACAACCACCTTGGCGCGTGCCCTGATGCGCAACAAAGTCATGGGCTGGTACGATGTTGCCGCCAACGCAGCCTCCGACGTCACCAATTTCGGCCTCAATCGTTCTGGGTTGGACGGCTACTACTACATCGGCATTCAGTGCAACGGTTCCTATAACAGTATTCCTTCGACCAGCCAGATCAACGCTGCGGCTGCCAATTTTCCCGCAGGCCTGGGGCTGGACTTCTACCTCGCTGACGAATTGAATGGTTGCACCAGCGATTACACGCCCATCAAGACCATGGCCGCGAATGCTCATGCGGCCAATCGCAGCGTCAAGACCATGGTGACCCTCAACACTACGGACTCCAATCTATACGGTGCCATCGACCATTGGGTGCTGCTCGATTCCGTGCAACAGTGGCCCGCTCTGCCGTTTACCGCTGGCGGCGACCTCTGGAGCTATACCAGTTGCAACGCCGGATACGGCAACACTCCGGAATGGATGATGGACTATCCGCCGGTCAACGAGCGCATTCAAGCCGGGTTCTTGAATTGGACGCAAGGAGCTACGGGAATTCTTTACTATCGCTCGGACGGCTGGCTCGCTGGCAACACCCTCAGCAGTTGGAACAACATGGATATGCTAGATTGCGGCGGCTTCTCCAGACCCGGGGATGGCATCTTCGTATATCCGCCGGGTCCGATTGCGTCTACCGAATCCGCTCCCGGGATTCGTCTAAAGGCCATCCGCGATGGCATTCAAGACTACGAATACGCCCAGATTCTCAAGAACCTGGGGCAAGTCCCCTTCGTGAACTCGATCATCGTGCCCATTGCTACGAGTTGGAGCAGCTGGAGCCATGACCCGACCGCGCTGGAAAATGCACGATTGCAATTGGGGCAACAACTTCATCTGCTGGCTCCGTAGGCACTGGTTTTCCAGAGGTCTATTGCTGTTCTTGTGGAGCGAGCATGCCTTCGTGGGCAGAAGGCACGCCTTTATTGACGGTGTCAAGTCCACTCAACTTTTTCACATCGGCCGGCGAACCCTGAGCCAACCACGCACGGTGGCGGCGCAGAATCCACGTAGCGGGGCTCGGTGTACGCCGGCTTCAGGCTATGAGCTGGTTCAACATTACATTTCGTTAGGAATTCGCTGGCAAGCTGCCCCATGGTCAAGCATCTCAAGTCTCCTTTGCGCACTAGGCTGCTAAGTTCCTCCAGAAAGCGGGCGACAACGTTTTCAAGCCGCGGCCACTCCGCATAAAGATTCTCGGGATGGAACCAGACGTGGAAGACCCCACCGCTTCGGCGCACGCGATCCAGACCCTTTCGCAGCCGCCGCAAACGGCTCGAATCGGGTATGTATTTGCGCCACCCGGCCGCATATCGGATCAACAGCGATCCTGGAATTGACACGATCCCTTCTTTGATCGAGGGTTCGATTATGCGCGGTGATAGTCCGATGAAGTCTGCCCATATCATGTAGAGGGAGGTGAGCTTGTCGCTGGCAAAGCGAACTGGTAGTTCATCAACATCGCGAAAACATGTGAATCCTGAATCTCGAAGCTCACTGAGGTAGGCAACTAAGTTCCGTGGGAAGACGAAACTCGTTGTCGGGATTCCAAGCTCTCGCGCGGTTTGGACACACAAACGATACTCGGCAACCGCTCGTTGCCGTGTCATACCTGGCGATCCAAAAGGAACGTGCGAAAACGAATGAAAGCCGATCTCCTGCTCCGGCTTTGCACTCCTGATCATTCTTACCAGGCTCGCGCCGAACCATTCGGGGTGGGTCGATTCGTCGCTTCCTTTAGGGACATAACTGAACCAAGGCTTCGAGAAATGGGGATAACTGACTTCGGGCAGCCCGGAGACGTCAGGCAGCGAGGGACGCATCATCGCACCAACAACGGCCCAGGTTGCCGATAGGCCGTTGCGCGTGAGGTGACTCAGTAAGTTGGGCGCGCCTACGTCATGAGTCCACCGCGCCATCCTCAGCAGATGGTCATCGCATGAAAGGTCGAACATGCCCCAACTGAGTTCCAGATCCAGACTGATTACAACCGTCGGGTCGGTCATTTTACATCTCACCGCCGCTCAACTCCTTCAAGGTTTTGCGGATACCCGCTCGCAGGTCCTCGTGCCCGTTGTAGCAGTTCTTGTAACCGCCGTTGACCAGGAGAACGAGATTGCAGGCAGAACTTAGGGTTGCTGGAAGAGCTTTTTAAGGGCATCAAGAAATTCTAGGGCGTATGCAAAGAGAACAACGCGGAAGACGCGGCAACCTGCTCTCCCGCGCGACGATTTGCGGACGACACATCTTCGCAGCCGATCTTCGGCGCCTTGCGAAAGACGATCGTGAACGTCTCGGCGGCGCGTTCGCGGTCCATAGCGTAGTTCAGCAGGAGCCAGAATCGCCAAATCACATAGGCCGGGAAAAAGATTCCGAAATAGCCGCTGAGGTAATATCGGTGAATCGCGACGACTTCGAGCCCGTTCTGGCGCCCCAGAGCGCTCAACTCGCGGATAGAGCACCTATCGTAGTAGGCCCGAAATCCGTGGCTTCCCTGGTTAGATGGACAGACAAAATCCATCAGTTTGCGGGTGATTTTCTGTGGGAGTAGTAGGTTGAGTCGCGCGTAAGCCGCGTGGCGGCTGGGAGCAAAGATGACCACCGTGCCTCCCGGCCTTACCACAGTGGCAACCGCGGCCATTGCTTTGGCGTTGTCATGAACATGTTCCAACGTAGCCTGGCAAATCACGAGGTCCGCGTTCCCACTGCCGTGATACTCAGCGATGTCGCAACAGCAGACGTCGTCATAACACGCTGCCGGGGCCTGTGCGAGCTCGCCGGCATCCACGTCCAGGCCCGTAACGCGGAGACCGAGCTCCTTTTTTTTGGCGCGATCAACAAGTGGATGCTTGCCGCCCCCGATGTCATAAATCGACATTCCGGGCCGGATGTGGCTCCAAGCCACTTCCTCTCTAAACGACTTACTACCGTCAATGCGAAAATGGCTCGGGAGCAATCGGTCGAACGACCTCGATAGCCAGAACTGGCTGGCAATGAACAACCGGGCTAATTTTCCGACCGGGCCGAGAACGCCTTCCCTTAGTTTTGGACTCATGGTGTCTCCTCACCTGTAAGCGGTATCAGCTGGAAGTGATTCACACTTTTAAACTCTTAGGGTTGTCCTAGGTAGTGACGGATAATCAGTGAGTTGTATTGCCGGTCGCAGATCGCTCGTTCATGCCTGCCTGTGTACGATGGCGTCGGTTGTCTCGAATCGGCCCCAAACCGCCACGCGGTCCCGCAAATTTCAGGGGGACAGTCCCGCGCATACGCTTGTATACGTTACAAAAGTGTTTGTAGACGAAAAGGGGCAGATCCAGCAATCCAGGCAAGGGATCGTCGAGAGCCATCACGGAGAACTCAACGGGGCTGCGCAGAGACCGCCGGTATTCCCCCGGGCTTAAACGACTGCGGAGAATTAGGTGGATAGCGGCCGGGAGATCCGTACTCAGGCGGATCCAGCGAACGCCTGTACGCCCGGCCTGTTCCGGCACAGGCTGGCCGACCATCATTTGCCAGAGCAGGTAAGGAAAATCGATGCCCGCGCGGGCGCCAAGCGGCGCCCATGTCCACAGCCTCGGATTAATGTCCAAGAGCTTGTAGCGTCCATCTCGAGCATCAAATTTGTACTCGACTTCAACGATTCCCGTGTACCGGATTGCAGCCAGCAGGCGTTGTGAAGGGGCTACGATTTCGGGGACGTCGAGCGTTTCGACAAAGGAGCTTGAATAACCGAAGTCGATCGGGTATTGGCGCGTCCGGCGCGCGGTAAGGGAGGCAATCGGTTGTCCATCGCAGCATAGTGCCGCGTACGAGAACTGGGACTCGCCTCCGCCGGGAATCCGTTCTTGAACGAGAATCAAATCCGAAGGGATCAACTCCCGAGCTTCACGGTACCGATGAAGGAGTTCTTCGCGATTGGTCACTGGCCAGGCCTTGTCCGCCGTGAACCGGTTGTTCGTTGCATGCGTAGCAGGCTTCAGAATGGCTGGAAAGGTGACACTCCGAAGATCCGCTTCGGTAGCGGGATAGACCGTTGAAGGGTACGCAACTTGTTGCTCCGCGGCTAATCGATACGTAAGACGCTTATCGTAAGCCCAGCGCAGGACGTCCCAAGTAGGGGTCGACACGCGGAAATGGCGCGAGAGCTGTGTGTGGAACTTTGAGAGCAAAGCGGCCGATTCGTCGCTTGTTGGAAACAGCACCCATTGGTCGAGCTCGTATCTATCGGCAACTTCCGCTAAGTACGCGACTTGTGCTTCAGGTTCTTCGCCTAGCCAAGGCAAGGTCCGAAGCGTATAGCGAGAACAGGACGCCAGCTTTATGTTAGGCGGGGTCGTCACCCAAACCGGGACGCCATGGCGGCCCAGACTCCTCGCGATTGAAAGGCCGTTGAGGTTTCCGCCTATCACCAATGCTCCCGTTGTTTCAGTCATGTAACGAAGGCCCGTGCATGACAAAACACGGGACACCTTTCACTTGGAGTGGTCTCACGTGAAGACGGATCATCCGAGTTCGGCGACGAGAGGTCCGCTGACCCGAACTTGATTACCGACAGCCTTCCCGGCCATGAAGCGTAGCAGCGAGCGTGAAGCGTAATGCGTACCGACGACAAATTGCATCAACGGGCCGAAACTCCAAACGGCAGGCGCTCCGAGAATATGCAACTTCGGTACGGAGGTCTCGAAGCCCTCGCTGAGCCGAGGGTACCCTCCAAAACGACCTATCGACTTTGCCAGCTCCGGAGCAAAGAAGTCATACTTGGAAACGTCCACTCGATATCCGGTTCCCAGAAAAACATGATCGACTGTTCTCTCGCCACCGTCATCCAGCCGGACTCTTACGCGCTCGCCAAGAGAGGAAGCGGAGACAATCGAACGGCCAAGCTTCATGGGCACGTTCTGAAGCCGACTTACCAGCCATCGCGCTCCGGCCGGCCGGATCGATCGTTTGCGGAGCCAGTCCTGAATCGGACGCGGGAACTGCCTCACTAAGTCGGGCCGGGCCACAATCTGGCTGATGCCGGCGGGACCAACGTCGGTGGGTGCGTAGAGGAGCTTTGAGACCTCGGAGCCCAAACCGCGGTGAATCGTCCTGGAGACCAATCCGCCAAGCCAGCGAATCTGACGGGCACGCGCCACGATTTCTACTTCGGCGCCGCTCTCGTGCAAAAGCGCGGCGGATTCCAGTGCGCTCTGACCGCCTCCCACTACGAGCACTCGCTTTCCCGCAAATCTCTGGAATTCGCGATGTTCGGACGTGTGCGACGCTAAAGAGCTCGGGAGGCCCGTAAATTCTGGGGGGCGCCAAGCGAATGAGCCGATGCCGGCAGCAACAACCACCCGGCGTGCAAAGACTGTGGCACCTTTTTCTGGGATAAGTCGGAAGCCTTTTTCATCCAGCTCGACGCGCATAATCTTTCGTTGATCAAGATCTGGTGCGGCTTGACGTTGATACCAGAGACCATAGTCGACAAAGCGGTCGAGTGGTACAGGGCTAGAGAAGTGCTTTCGGCTTGCCGCTCGAAATGCCTCCAGGGTCAAGGACTGGCTCGGATCGGCAATGTGCGTCGCGGCCCAACCGGAGCGGAGCAACATTCCGATAGGCATATTGCGTTCCCAAAAAGACATGGGCTCTCCGAACGTATGCACATCCAGACCCCTGACCGTGCGCAAGTGAGCGGCAGCGGATAATCCATAAGGGCCAGCCCCGATGATTGCTACGTCACACCTTGTCATTTCTCGCTCCTGTAACTCGAAATTGGTATTTTGGTCATGCTAGCCGCGACACGAAGTTCCGCGCGGAGAAGATCTTCAATGTGAATAAGAATGGACTCGTAAAGATTCCGTTTAATCTATGGAGTGGAAAGCTGATGCAGCTGTTGCCCCAATTTCAGGCGTGCACCTTCCAAGGCGTTGGGATCGTGACTCCAATTGCTCCAGCTTGTCGCAATCGGCTGGATGATGGAGTTCACGAAAGGTACTTGCCCTAAGTTCTTGAGAATCTGGGCGTATTCGTAGTCTTGAATGCCATCGCGGACAGCCTTTAGACGAATCCCGGGAGCGGATTCGGTAGACGCAATCGGACCCGGCGGATATACGAAGATGCCGTCCCCGGGTCTGGAGAAGCCGCCGCAATCTAGCATATCCACGTTGTTCCAACTACTGAGGGTATTCCCGGCGAGCCAGCCGTCGGCGCGATAGTAAAGAATTCCAGTCGCGCCTTGTGTCCAGTTCAGAAGTCCCGCCTGGATACGCTCGTTGATCGGCGGATAGTCCATCATCCATTCCGGCGTGTTGCCAGGCCCAGCGTTGCAGCTGGTGTAGCTCCACAAGTCGCCAGGTCCGGTCCACGGCAAAGTTGGCCACTGTTCCACAGAATCGAGCAGCACCCAATGGTCGATGGCAGTGCGCCCATCGCCCTCGTTGTAAAGATTCGGATCCGGGGTGTTGAGTGTCATCATTGTCTTGACGCTGCCGTTAGCCGCATGAGCGTTGGTCCCGATCGCCTTAAGGACCGAGTAGGCATTAGGGCAACCATTCAATTCGTCGGCGACGTAGAAGTCCGGTGCCAGGCCTGCCGGAAAATTGGCCACGGCTGTGTTGATTTGGCTGGTCGAAGGGAGACTGTTATAGGAACCATCGCATTTGATCCCGACGAGATAAAACAAGTTCAGGCTAAAGCGGTTCATGCCGAAATTGGTGACATCAGAGGCCGCGTTGGCGGCAACATCGCAGCAGCTCATGACTTTGTTGCGCATCAGGGCTTGCGCCAACGTGGTGATGGTATTGCCTGCGGCCGGAGGCCACAGCGTCCACAGGGAAAGCTCCGAGGGTTGCGCGGGAAGCTCAAAGTTCCACACCGTTAGTGTCACCGGGATGGTCACATTGCCCTGATCGGCGGTGATGGAAATGGTCCCCGTATAGGTTCCCGCCTGGCTGTTCGTGGCTCCGCGGGGCACGGAGATGTCGATCCAGTACGGTTGATTCTGCCCCGCGCTGACCGTCGCATTGCAAGCCTTGAGGGAGGCCGTCGTTCCGCACAGAGGAGAACCGGTTTCCGGATCATTGAAGGGGATGAGCGGTTCGGGGTAGGTTCCCGAACCCAGCGGCGGATTGCTGCCGCCGCCGTAATTCGCGGTGCCGGTGACGGTGATGTAGTATTCGCGATACAGCGTCACACTCGATGCTGGGATCGTTGCGCCGCCAGGCCCTGTCAGCGCCGAGGCGCTCACGTTCACGTTCGTCAGACCGCTAGAGGGGCCTTGCACAACGACCTGCGTGTCCACGGTCTCGCCCCGTGCGCTGGACAGACTGATGGAAGACGCCGTGCCGGCTGTGTCCATCTTTCCCACTCTAACCAGACCGGACATCGCCCACACCGGAAACGCTGCGCTTGATGTTGTGTCGAATGCCATAAAGATTGTGAGAACGACGGGCACCGCCGCCGCTAACAACAGGCTCTTCGCGCGCGGAAAGGTCCCACGCGTCTGTTCCCCGCTTCGCCTGACTGATTTGTTGTCGACGTTCATGAGCGTTGTGGCTCCCTCAGCAATTAGTTTTTAGGGCTGGGGAGGACTACAGAAAGGGATTCGATTTATCGCTGTGATATTTCTAGAGCGCGGCTATTCGTTGGAACCAGCCACGAAACTGCTGCTCTTCCCGGTGTAAGGTATCAATGACGGCGCCGGCTCCTTCGTTTGCAAGACTTCGAAATACGCCCGGTATAACTCTTCCCAGACTCGCTCTTGACTAAATTTGTGTTTGACTTGTTCTTGACCGGCGAGCCCCAGTTTATTGGCCAAGGGTTTGTCGGTAATAAGCTTTGCCATCGCCTCCGCCAGCGCGGGTACATCACCCACAGGAAAAAGAAGGCCGGTCTCGCCATCCGAGATGACGTCTACGATCCCGGTCGCCGCCGCACCTACCACAGGTTTGCCTGCGGCCTGTGCCTCCAGGACTACGGTTGGCAGCCCTTCGCGGTGGCTGGGGAGGACTAAGAGATCGGCAATCGAGTAGTAAGGAGCCGTGTTACGTACTGCCCCTGCGAAAATCACTTCTGAATGTGACTCCAGGGCCTTGCGAGTGGTAGCAGGAAGTGGATCTCCGTCCTCGAAGCAACCTACTAGAAGTAGCCGGAGTTCCGGGAATCGATGAATGAGTTGTGAAAAGGCTTCCATCAGCTCCGGCACGCCTTTGTCACGGGTAAGACGTCCAACAAACAGCACAACAGGCGCTTGCGGAGGGATTCCTAACTGGTGGCGCAACTCGGCCGCTTGCGCCATTGTTTCTGGTGTTGCCGCAAAATGGGAGGCATTCACACCATTGCAGCTGCCAGATCCCAAGATAGAGGTCCGGTCCCGGTCTGTGAGGCCGAAAGCAATCGCTCTCTCACGGACGCTTTGGCTGACGCATATAACGCGGTGGGCAAAGCGACAAGCTAGGCGCTCAGCATAAATGAGGAGCCTCCGTCTCAATCCTTTGGTAGTCTCGAACCGCAAACCGTGCAGCGTATAGAATCGGCAAGGCACGCGGTTGAGCCAAGCTGCAAAGCCGCCCAGCAATCCAGCCTTGGGAGTTCCCACATTAGTAACTGCGGGGCTCAGCGTGCGCATGACGCGCCACAAGCGCCAAAGTGAAACGAAATCTTGTACCGGAGCAATCACTCGGGCCATAGGCACCTGGATGATTGAAACGCCCTCCGGCCGGTCTACTTCCCACTCATCCTTGCGTCGTTCCGGGCAGAGAACCCTTACATCAAAGCCCTTGTCCTGGAAAAACTGCAATTGACCTTGAAAGAAACCAACGGCAATTGCCGAATTCACGGCGACTACCAAGCCAGGTCGCCCCACACTCCCATTCATCTTTCTAATCATCTGGAACCTATCAAGCAGACCTGTAAGTTGCCCGGCGTACGCCAGACTGTTTCTGATACGACATGGCTTGTTCTACGTGGATTGGTGGAAATCGCCTGTCAAGGCGCATCAGCTCTGCTAGTAGACAGAGAGATCTGCCGTCCGAGTCGCACCGTTGTATGAAGCTGAAATCGTGGTGGAAGTTGAGACAAGAACTACAGACGTATTGACCCTAAACGTTGCGGTGCTGGCGCCTGCAGGAACGATCACGCTGGAAGGTACGCTAGCCGCGGCGTTGCTGCTGGAAAGCGTGACCTGTGCGCCCCCTGCAGGGGCTGGTCCGCTCAACGTTACAGTGCCCGTGGAAAATTGCAAACCGCCCAAAACGCTCGAAGGGTTCAGTGTCAACGAGGAGATAGTTGGTGCGGGTGGAGTCGCTGGCGCGACGGTAAGCGTGGCTATCTTGGTCACGCCACCGTAAGTCGCCGAGATGGTCACAGTGGTTGATGTGGCGACGACGCTCGTGCTGATCGCAAATGTTGCGCCTGTAGCGCCTGTGGCAACCGTCACACTGGAAGGAACCCTGGCCACCGACGTGTCGCTGCTGGAAAGAGTAACTTGCGCACCAGCGGGAGCCAATCCGCTGAGTGTCACCGTGCCTGCAGAGGAATTCCCGCCCGTTACACTGGTGGGATTTAGTGAAAGCGAGGAAACGGACGGGGACGCAGGCGCAGAAGACAACTCGAAGTCCCAGATTGCGGGATTGGGATCGTTTAGCGGAACCGCCACGAACTTTGAGGCGGAAATCATATAGATGACGGCGTTGCCTCCAATACCGGAAGTGACCGTCATGGTTCCTCTGCCATTTGTTGGCGATGAGGCTACAGAGTATGTGGCATTGAAGGCCACGCCCGGCTTCGGTCCGCTCGGAGCGCCGATGTCTTGGGTACCGCTGATGTTGCCGGTGGAAGTGACGCCGTCCGCCGAGAACTCGCCGGAGAAAACAACCACTCCGAAATCCACTGGGTTGGTCGCAAAGCCGGCGTAAGTACCCTTCAGCGCACTATTGCTGAACGAGCCTGCGGCCTGGGGCTCGCCGAACCCGAACAAAACATTGGCATCCGACACGAAAAGGAAAATCTGATTCAAATTCACCAGGTAGGCAACCAGGTTGTATCCCCCGATCTTGATCGACGCTCGTCCATTGTTGGACACACTGTACGTTCCCGCCGCACCGGTGACGGAGTTGGGGGCTCTGCAATAGTTTTCGTCGTAAGTTAAGGAAAGCGCACCGTTACCGTTGGTGGTGAGCAAACCTGCGACCGCCTTAGGCACGCCTGATGCACTACCGCACATGGAGAGCCCAGTGAGGGAAATCACCGTGTTGCCGTTGA
>Ga0210400_10005680_pt1 | contig 10570 bp, 7 predicted proteins | sample IncBWH26MmetaG_FD_155456 | JGI IMG/M metagenome (GOLD analysis project Ga0210400, IMG submission 155456) | Forest soil microbial communities from Barre Woods Harvard Forest LTER site, Petersham, Massachusetts, United States - Inc-BW-H-26-M | ecosystem: Environmental > Terrestrial > Soil >... | reverse complement strand
CTTGAGCACAAGATACCGGGGCTGGCGGAGCGCGTTGCAGCGTCAAAGGATATGAAGGCGTGGAAGCGATGGTGGCTCTTCCGCGATGTGCATCGCTCGCTTGGGTTCAAGTTCTGGGCGCTGATTTCAGGCGGCGGCGCGCTCGCCGGTCCACTGGAGCAATTCTGGAACAGGCTTGGATTCGTCGTGGTGCAGGGGTACGGCATGACGGAGACAACGGCGTTGATCACGCTGAATCATCCTTTTCACGTAGCCAGCGGCACAATCGGCAAGCCCCTGCCGGGACGCGAAGTAAAGATTGGTCCAGACGGCGAAGTGCTCGTGAAGGGTCCGATGATTTCGACCGCAACGTGGAGTGGCGGAGAGTTGCGCCGGCGCAAAGACGAGTGGTTGGCGACCGGTGATCTGGCCGAGGAGCAGGCAACCGGAGAGTTGCGCTTTATGGGCCGCAAGAGCGAGACGATCGTCACCGCTGCCGGAGTCAACGTCCATCCCGAAGACCTGGAAGCTGCCCTCGAACAACAGCCCGAAATCGCAGCCAGTGCAGTGGTGGCCATGGAGACGGCAGCCGGGCCCGAACCGTACGCAGTGCTTGCGATGCGCGGCGGCAACGAACAGGCGGCGGAAGCGGTGGACCGGGCCAATGCAGGACTCTCGGAGTTCCAGCGCGTACGGCGCTGGATCGTGTGGCCGGAGCCCGATCTGCCCAGAACATCGACGGGCAAAGTACGGCGGAAGGCGGTTGCCGAATGGGTCGCGGAACATGCCGATGCGCCCCGGACAAACGGGGCGGGCGCACGGGTCGGCGATTGGCTATATGCTCTGGTGGCCGAGATTGCCGGCGAGCGGCCGACGGGCGGAGATGATTTGCGCCTCAGTGAGGACTTTCATCTCGACAGCCTTGGTCGCGTGCAGCTTGCGGCAGCGATGGAAGAGCGCTTGGCGGATGCTTCTATGGAAGGAGCAGTGGACGCGGCGAGGACGCTGGGGGATTTGCGACGACTCGGCGCATCAGCCCGGAGTCTTGAGTTCGAAGTTCAACGTTCAGAAGACGGCGTAGCGGGCACAATTGCCGACGGTCATTCTGTTTTCCTCCTCCCGCGTCCAGCGCCGTCGTCTGCAACCGTATCCGATCTCCACGCTGAGAAATCGACAATTGGCGTGGCGACCGCAACTGCTGCCGCTGCACAATTCCGCGTACCGGTCGGCGAAAAGGTGGAATTTCTCTATCCCCGATGGCCGTGGTCGAAGCCGGCGCAGTGGTTGCGTACGGTTTTCCTGGAGCTGGTTGCACAGCCGCTCGTCTGGTTCCTGGGGAATCCTCGTGTGTCTGCGCCGCGCCCGCTGCGATCCAATGAGCCGATGTTGATCATCTGCAACCACGTGACTGCTTACGACGCCGCGCTTGTAGAGTATGCGCTGCCAGGGCGGATTCGCCGCTGGACCGCGACCGCCATGCTGGGCGAGATACTCGAGGACTTTCGGCATTTCCGAGATCCTGACTCGGGTCGCTTTATGCTGTTTGGTCCCGCGGCGTATTGGTTAGTAACCGCGCTGTACAACGTCTTCCCGCTGCCGCGCAGAAAGGATTTCCAGCAGAGCTTTGCGCACGCAGGCGAGGCTATGGACCATGGGTACAACGTGCTTGTACTCCCCGAAGGCACGCGATCTGCCACAGGCAAGCTCGGAACGTTCAGGCCAGGAATTGGTCTGCTGGCGAAACAAGCTCATGCGCCGGTGTTGCCAGTGGCGATTCTGGGATTGGGGGAGTTGAAGGCAAAGGGCCGCGGATGGTTCCGCTCCGGGATTATCGAAGTCCGGGTGGGAGAGCCAGTACGCTTCGGTCCGCTCGAAAGCGAAGCAGTCATCACAGAGGCGCTGCACGCCAGGGTGGCAGCATTAATGCAGGACTCAGGCCTGCGGGGCTGATTCTTCTTTCGAAGCGGATTCGCCGCTTTCCGGGAGCGCTGCGTAGTATTGGTGTGGTGCGCCGCGGTGTCCCTGGCAGCGGGCAAACAATTCCAGTCCCAGGGCTGTCGGCGTAAGATTCGCTTCCTGTTCAAAATTGAAGTATTTCGACTTGACCCTCGGCTCGAGCAGGCCGAGCAGGGACAGCTGGAAAATATTGCGATCGATCTTCATCAGGTCGTGAGCCCCTGCTATCTGGATCAGCTCCTGCGCAGAGCAGATAAGCGGCTCAGCTGAAACCGCGCCATAACTTGCGAAGACCTTTTGGGACTTCGTGCAAGCCATGGTGAAGAGGCGGCCGTCGATGGAGGCTAGTTCTGCCAGCAAGTCAATGTACGGGAGATTGGATTCGTCATCCCCCATCAGGGTGCATGCGGTGGCGAGAATTCCCGCCCAGAGCTGCTGCGTGGTGCTGTCTTCAGCCCACGAACCTTCATTAATCACGCGCATGACCAGGTTTTGCGGGGCGCGCAGACGATCGAAATCTCTCTCCGCTGCAAGCATGGCCTCAGCGCGGTGCGCGATGGAGGTGGCACTGGCGACGCGCAGATTGCTCAGGCCCTCGCGAAACAGGAGTTTGAGTTCCTGGGTAGCCGGGGGACAAATGCGTCGGAGGAAGGCAAGTGCACGGGCGAGACGAAACTCGCTGAGGATGTCTGGGGGTTCGATGAGGCCATCGGTCTTCCACAGCCACAGATCCATGCTTTCGGGAAGAACAAACGTGAGTCCCATGCCGTCTTCGCCCCAACGCACAGACTTGGTCTCAAGGGTTACCTGGTGATCCGGGGTATCGTCGTTCAGTTCAGGGTAAACAAGGCGAATCGGATTGACCTCACCCTGCGGCCAACGTTCGCGGGTAACGAGGTACATACCCGTCGCGCTGATGTTCCGCACGATATCAAGACCTGGGGAGGATCCCGTCCAGTGAATGGCTTCGAGGCCGGGCACCGCGCGCCGCTCAGCGCGTGGATGCTGGGAATCTTCCGGTGGGAATGTCTTTTCGAACCAACTCTTCAGAGACCTCATGCTGCCCTCCTGGATTCTTAGCGGCTGCCGCAACGAGATCGACCCAGCGGATTCTAAGGCTCGCCAGCTCTACCCAATCTGGGATTGTCCATGAGTGCATCGTACTACCGCAATTACCGGTTCGTAATGGGGAGGTAATTACTTAGGCAGCAGTTACACAGAGGGCCCCCGTGATCTTTCGACAGACGTTGCAGCGAATTTCCGTGGTCTCAGTCGCCGGCAACCGCTTCAACGGCAGGAGAATCGGCGAAGAACTCTTCCACCGCTCGGCGATGACCGTGGCAGCGGGCGTAGAGTTCCAGCGACATCGCGGTTGGAGTGATGACAGCCTGGTCAAGAAGTGAGAAGAACTTCCATTTAACACTCTTCTCAACAAGGCCGAGCTCGACGAGGTGTTGAATATCGCGCTCGATGTGAACGCGATCATGAGTATCAGCGATCTGAACGAGTTTCGCAGACGAGCAGGTTAGCGGTCGAACCGACACGCAGCCGTCCAGATCAACCGACTTGGCTGCAAGCTGACAGGAGCCGGCAAAGATGCGGGCCTGAATGGTGGTCATCTGGCTGAGCAGAGAGATAAACTTGATCGGTGGCTGAACGGATTCGGCAGACGCGCAGGACGCGGCCAGTATGCCGGCCCAGTAATGTTGAATCCAATCTGTCTCGGCCCATGAGCCGTCTTGAAGGATGCGCAGAACGACAGCTGGATCGGCCTGCAACCGCGCGCCGTCCCTTTCAAGTGCGAGCAACTCGTCTGCATGCAGTGCGATTTCAATGGCGCTTTCCAGACGGAAATTGCTGAGTCCTCTGCGCATCAAGAGCTTGATCTGATCGGTTGCCGCCGGGGCAATTCGATCGACAAACGCTATCGCGGCGGCCACGCGAAACTCGCGCACAACGTCCTCCGGTTCAGTCTGCGGCGCCTCAGCCTTGATGGCGCTTTGCCAAAGGCGCAGGTCCGCGCCGCGCGGCGTCTGAAATGCGACGCCAACGCCGCCACGATCGCTCCGAATCGCTTTAACCTGAACTGTGAAGTGACGTGGGCGGGCGGTCTCAAGCGGGCCGGATCGCTGCAAAGTCAGGGAAACGATCTCGCCGACTTTCCAGCGTTCCCTGGTAAGAAGATAAGCACCACTGGAGCTTATGTTGGCAACATGACTCTGCCGTGGTGTGGAACCTTCCCAATGGATGGCAGCGAGTGCAGGCGATTCGCGACGCTCCGCGCGCTGACGATAGACAAATGGCAGACGGAACCAGCCCCTCGGTGAACCCAACAGAATCCTCCCTGCCCAAACTGCTTCAGAAAGGCGACGCGGCAGCCAGGCTTGTGACGAGAGCCGAATGGCTGAACACGTTAATGCCTTCAACGGTGGGATTTTACGATGGGTAAATACCCATTATTTGTGTCTCCTGTCACGCTCGAATGCGAAACATCGCAAGAAGGAGGGGCATCGGGAGGAAACGATTGTTTGAGCAACATCAAGTCCCCATCCCGATCAAGCGTCGGATGCGATGAGGACCGTGGTTGCTTATCCTTCGAGTGCGATTGCGCCGGCATGGGCCACGGGAAACCCGTAGAAGCCCTGGGCTGTGCCGCGGTGGCCGTTGCACCTCGCGTAGAGTTCCAAGCCGAGACCAGTGGGTGCGACTGTTGTGTCGGTCATTTGCTGGAAGAATGCTTGTTTCTCCCTGGGTGCGATCACTCCGACATCGGCCATGTAATTCAGTTCGCGGTCCAGCTTGATCAGGTCGTGCGAACCGGAAAACTTAATCAGATCCGCTGCTTTCCAATTCAGCGGGCGCGAGGATATCGAGCCGGGGCCTGTGACGAGCTTGGTCGCCTTGGTGCATGCTGCGGAAAGAATGCGCAAGTGAAGCGCTTTGAGTTGGCAAAGCAAGTTGACAAAAGCGAGGTTTGAATCATCGCCGCCGGTGGACGTGCAGGAGGCCGCGAGAAGGCCAGCCCAGAATTGAAGCATCCACTTATCGTCGGAGGACCAGGATCCACCCTCAACGATGCGCATAACGACATGGGGCAGCGCCTGGAGATGGTCACCCTCTACGGAACTGCCGAGCATCTTTTCCGCTTTCCGAGCGATTTCCACCGCATTCTCAAGGCGATAGTTGCTCAATTCCTCATGTAGCAGCCTGCTGACCGATTGTTTGGTTTCAGGAGCCACGCGGGAAAGAAAGGAGACTGCCTGGGAAACACGGAATTCCCGCAAGATGTCTTCCGGTTCATTCTGCTCAGCCGCACTCTTCAGTGGGCTTTGCCAGAGCCGTAGGTCGGCGCCCGGAGGCAGGACAAACGAGATCGCCACGCCATGGTCGTCCCAGCGAACTGCCTTGGCATGAAGGGAGAAGCTGTTTTCCTTTTCGAGCGGTCCGCTGCGCTGCAGGGAGATCGCAATGATTTCTCCCGGTTCCCAACGTTCCTGGGTAACCAGAAATGCACCAGTTGCGCTTATATCACGGACGGTGTTTTGACGGGGGGTGGAACCTTTCCAATGATATGCGGCAAGCGATGGCGAAGTCCGGCGTTCCGCGCGACGGCGCTCCGCCACGAAGGATCCTTCGGAATGGGAAGTTGTGGAATTCATGCAACCTCGGAGGCACGGATCGGTACACACACTAACTCCGGAAACAGCATACTAACCGGTTGTGTGCTTTCATTCCCGATGGCGCCGTACACGTGACAATCTTACTCCCCTATATCCCACTTTTGTGGGATTGTTGTGCGTTACTTTGGGAACCAATGGTCTGTCATCGGGAGTAGACGAATCAGGTAATCTTGAACGTAAGAACCATACCTACCGTTGGAACTGATCGTTGGACCAGACGGCTAATGCTGCGAGGTTGTGTGTCGTTATTCCTGCTAACGGATATCTTTGCGACAGGCAGCCTGGTGAGCGCAGCCTGCTGCTGTCTGCTTGAGGTGGCCATGGTCATGGAGATCCGGCGGGGCCTTGCCGGTTGGCAACCGGCCCGGTTACAGAGAGATATCGTGGTCACATTCCGCAGCCACCGCAGGTTTTGTCCCGGAAGCCGTTTGCGGAGAGCATTTGTGGCGTGTTCGTTTCTGCTGGGGAGCTGCATCGCTGCTCTGATCGTGATTCACCGCGCGACGCAGGGATTGTAGACAGACTTTTGAAGCGGCGGGGCTGAGCATCGAATTTGTCGAGCGTGGCCGGGCCCGAACTTTCCAATTCAAACCTTTCAGGCAGGCTGGCGCGGCCGGTAGTGACACGTGCCGCCGGAGAGAACAGCTGTCCAAAGGGATTGGTCCGGGGGCTGCTCGGCAGAACCGAGGAAGAGATAGCCGTCTGGCGCAAGTAAGCGGTGGACCGCAGTGAGCAGACGGCGACGCGTCTCCAGCGAAAGATAGAGCATTACGTTGCGAAGAAAAATAAGGTCGAAGCGCTCTTGAAATGGAAGGGGTGCGCATAGATTGGCTTGCCGGAAATTGCAAAGCTCGGCGATTTCAGTTTTGATGAACCATTCTTCGCCGACGTGATTGAAATAGCGCACCAGCATACGGGCGGGCAATCCGCGATTCATTTCGATGCGGTGATATCGTCCCTGGCGCGCACGCTGCACGACTTCAGCGCAAATATCGGTGCCTTCGATGCGAAGACTCCACCCGGTCAACTGCGGAAAGTGCTCCCGGATGAGGATGGCAAGCGAGTAGGCTTCCTGCCCGGTGGAGCTGGCGGCGCTCCACAAGCGCAACCTGCGGGTTGCGCGACGAGCATCGACGAGTTTTGGTATGACTTCGGTCCGAAGCAGATCAAAGGACCGGCTATCGCGGAAGAAGCTGGTTTCGTTAATCGTCATTGCTTCGGCGACGGCGCGCTCCAGTTCCGGGCTCTTCGCGAACCGCAGGAGGTGTACCAGTTCGTCGAGCCGCGACATGCCGTGTCGGTGAAGCAAGCCAACGAGGCGCGATTGGAAGAGATGGTCGTGCGATGGCTCCAACACGTTTTGTGAATGCTGGAAGACAATTTCGCGGAGGTATGTGAAGTCCACACCCACGGTGGAGGTCATCGTTGAACCGCCGGCTCACGAAATCCGCGGAGTTCCCCAGTATTTCGGCCCACGATGCGAAGAATCTCGGGTGCGATGGAAGGCAGCGGCAGAACACGCTGTGCGAGACCGGCCTGGATCACCGAACCCGGCATGCCCCAGACAGCGCTTGTGGATTGATCCTGCGCAAGAACTGTGCCGCCCAGCGCGTGAATGATGCGACAGGCGGCCAGACCGTCCGAGCCCATGCCTGTGAGCACGATGGCCAGCGTAGCGGGGCCAAAGAGTGCTGCGGCGGAACGAAAGAGGACATCAACGGCCGGACGGCAGTGGTTTTCAGGCGGGCCTTGGTGCAGATGGAGCGTCGGCGGCAACCCCGCGCGAGTCGCTGCAAGAACCTCCATATGCCAGTTGCCGCGCGCTATGTAAATAACTCCGGGGATTACCGGTGCCCCTTCCGCTGCTTCTCGTACACGGACGCTGCATCGCTGCCTGAGACGCTCGGCAAGCGGCCCTGTAAACAACTCGGGCATGTGCTGCACGACAAGAACGGGTAGCGGAAAACCCTGCGGAATTGCGGAGAGAAGCACATCGAGCGCAGCAGGCCCCCCGGTTGAGACGCCGACGACGACAACCGACGGTGGGGTCAAAGATATCTTGACGGATTCGGTCCGATCCATGGGGACCGGCGGACACCGTGATTGCGCAACCGCAGAAACAGTGAGGGCCTGGATCGTGGGAAGCAGGTCCTGCGCGAGTACACGTAGTGCAGTTTCACGATCAACCTGGTTGGAGGGTTTGGTCACATAATCTGATGCCCCGCAAGCGAGCGCATCAATGGTGACGCGGGCGCCGCGCAGCGTAACCGAACTCACCATGACTACAGGCATCCGGTATTCTCGGGCGCGCAGCGTGCGAAGAGTCGCAAGGCCGTCCATGTTGGGCATTTCGACATCAAGCAGCACGAGATCCGGGCGAAGCGATTCGATGGCATGGAGAGCGGTAACGCCGTCCGCCGCTGTACCGGCGACTTCCAGCGTGGGATCGGCACAGACGACGGTGCGCAGCAGACTGCGGATCACAGCGGAATCGTCAACGATGAGAATGCGCGTGCGGCTGCTGTGCGCCATCGGTCAATCCTCCGCAAGTCCAAGCATGTTGAGCTTCTCCGTCAGGGCTTCTTCATCGAAGGGTTTCATCAGGTATTCATCAGCGCCTGAGTCAAGGGCTCGAATGATGAAGTCGTTCTCAGCCTCGGTGGTGACCATCATGACCTTGAGGTCGCGAAATCCAGCCGCACGCAGAGCGGTGAGCATCTCAAAGCCGTTCATGACGGGCATATTCCAGTCGATAAGGGCAAGTTCGAAGCGGCCACCTGACTTGAGCTGTGCCAGGCCGGCCTGGCCGTCGCTGGCTTCTTCACATGCAATCCCCTTCTCTTCGAGGAGGCCGCGAAGAAAACCGCGGACAAAGCGGGAGTCGTCAACGATGAGAGCTCGCATAAGATTTCTCCAGGTCACGCCGCCTGTGCAGCAACGAGGTACAAGGGATCGAGATGAGTCGGGTCAAGAGATACGAGCAGCCTGTCTTTAAGCTTGTAGGCGCCCGTGAAGAGCCTCTTTCTGCACTCGTCGAGCGTGGAGGGATTTGGTTCGTGATCTTCAGGCGCCACCGTCAACACTTCCCCCACGGAATCCACGAGCAGGCCGAAGCACCCGCCAGGACTTTCGAGGACAAGAATGGGTTGGGAACGATCCAGCGTTGGTAAGCCCAGAAGGTGACGCAGGCTGATGGTCGTCAGGACATCGCCGCGATAGTGAACCAGGCCGCCGACAAAACCCGGGGCAAGAGGCACAGCCTGCGGGCGGGAAGAGCCGATAATTTCGAGAATGTGGCTGATCGGCAACCCAAACAGCGTGTCGCCAACCTGCACAGAGCACATCTCAATGGGTGCCGTGGCCAACGTCTTGCGGCGGTGCGTTGATTTGGCAGATGTGCTCATGAGAATGCCTCGACAAATTGGCTGGAGCCGGCATCGGTGGCAGAAGCCGGCAGTGAAGGTACATCGGCGAGGTCAATCAAGCCGGTGACACGGTCCTGGAGCAGGGTGACGCCGTCGGCGCGGCGGCTGCTTCCTGCTTCGAAGAGAACGGCTCCAGGTGCCACATCGAGAACGTGCGAGACCACGAAGCCCACGTGGCGGTCAACGTCGCGGCAGACCACAACCACGATCTGGGCGGCGGAATCAGCCTCTGCTGCCGCAAGCAGGCCGGCTGAGTCCTCGACGGGAAGAATCTGTCCTTTGAAGTTGAGCACCGGGCGTGCGCCTACGTACTCGATCCGCGTAATAGGAAGCTGCTCGATGCGGAGCACGTCATCGAGAGAGACGGCTGCGCGCCGGCCGGCAATGTCGACCAGCAGGTAGTCCGCTGCGGCATCTGCCGGGGCTGTAGACGTATCGGCAGCTTCGGCGCAGTCCCCTTCTTCCAGCGCGATGCCGGCACGAAGGGCGATTGCCGTAGGGTCAAGGATGAGCGCCAGGTTGCCGCTCCCGAGCACCGTGGCGCCGGAGTACAATCCGATGCCTTTGAGTGCAGCATTGAGCGCCTTCACAACGATCTCTTCAGGATCGGCAAGCCCCTCTACAACCAGTCCGTAGCGGCGGCCATCGGCATCGAGCACAGCAATGTAGCTCTCGTCGAGGTTGCCGCGGTCGTGCACCAGGCCGGGAACCAGAAGACGATCGAGAAAGACTAATGGAAGCAAACTTCCGCGCAAACGATAAAGCGGCGTGTCTTCGATCCACTCAATCGCAGATGCGGACTTTTGTTGAGACAGGTGAACAAGTTCCGAGAGTGCTGCCTGGGGCAGAGCAAAGCTTTGTTCGACGCTGCGCACAATCAGAGCAGGAATGATGGCCAGCGTGAGAGGAATGCGCAGGCGCAGGGTTGTGCCCCAACCTGGATGCGAGTCGAGTTCGACCTTGCCACCGATCTTTTCGACATTTGTCCGGACCACATCCATGCCCACGCCCCGGCCGCTGACATTGGTGACGGCGGAAGCGGTGGAGAATCCAGGCAGAAAGACGAGCTGCAGGAGTTCGCGTTCAGATTGCTGTGCGGCCCGTTCGGCCGTGACGAGACCGCGTTCGATTGCCTTTGTGCGGACCAGGTCGACAGGAATGCCGGCACCGTCGTCGGAAACTTCGATGATGACGTGGCTGCCTTCCTGGACAGCACGAAGTCGCAGCAAACCTTCGGGATTCTTCCCGGCCGCGACACGAACTTCAGGCAATTCGATGCCATGATCGAGGGCGTTGCGGACGGCGTGAGTCAGCGGGTCTTTGATGGCTTCGAGCAGGCTCTTGTCGAGGCCCGTATCCTGCCCTTCCATTTCGAGGCGCACGCGACGGCCGAGCGCTTGGGATAGATCGCGCACCAAGCGCGGCATTTTGGAGAAGACGTTCGATACCGGCTGCATGCGCGCTTTCATGACCGACTCGCGCAGATCGGCCGTCACCATATCGAGACGGCGTGAGAGCTGGGTAAGGCTG